>Ga0209166_10001997_pt1 | contig 16033 bp, 17 predicted proteins | sample Coa_R1_3_FD_187151 | JGI IMG/M metagenome (GOLD analysis project Ga0209166, IMG submission 187151) | Surface soil microbial communities from Centralia Pennsylvania, which are recovering from an underground coalmine fire - Coalmine... | ecosystem: Environmental > Terrestrial > Soil >... | reverse complement strand
AGAGTGTGAAAACAAAAGGGTTAGAGGATACGGAACTTGGAAGAATATACGGAAGATTGTAGGCCACGGATTTCAACGAATTTCGCGGATCAGAGTGAACGGGACGGGCGACGCGGGAGCTGGGTGCGCGACAGGGCTGGTGGCGAGAAACCATTCCGAATCATAGCATGGAATTACGATTCTGTCAATACCCGAATAAGTGACTGAGGGGAAAGAGGTTACGGATGGGTGCGAGGGGTAGAAAAGTTCCAGGTCGAAGGGGAAGATTAAGTCGTTTGGATGCTTGAGGTTAGATCCCAGGTTTTGGGAACCAAACCTGGGATCTTTAGTCCGGGCGACCCGTTCTCTAGGCCCGGCGCCGTCTCTTTGCTTCCATGGCCTCACGCAGCAGCTTGTTGATCCGTGTTTGGTAACCCCGCCCTTTCCCCTTCAACCATGCCAGCACGTCCGCGTCTACGCGAATCGTCACCGGCCTCTTGATCGGCCGGTAAAACTTCCCCACCACGGCGCCTCGCCACTCCCGGATCTCGGGCGCGTCCGTCAAATCAATCTTTTCGTCCGGCATCCGCGCTAGCGCCGCTAGTTCTTTCGCCTGTTTCTTAGAGACCTTCCTCATACATGCTCCTTTCCCGGGGCGTGGCCTTGCGCGCCGAAATGATCCTCACCACTTCCTCGCCGTCGCTCTCGCGATAGGTATGGGCCACGAACATCACCAACACTCCGCCTGCCATCCCCACTGTTTGCTGACTGAGGGGAAAGAGGCTGAGGTTACGGATGCGCGGCAACTCCTCTCAACCTATATCTCACGACACATGGAGCGAGCCTCCCATAAAAAGGAGTTGTTTTCCGGGGGCGGCATTGTTACTATCTTCTATACATTACCCTAGCACAGCATCCCGGAAGCTTCCGCATTTGGTTACAATTTTGCACGTGTCCGACTTGGCTCCGAAACGCTCCAGGGTGTTACCCATTGAAATCGAAAGGCTTATGCGGCAAACTAGCGAATCCCAAATGGCATCGAAAATGATGCAGGATTGTCTTTGGGCCTCAGTGACAGTTAACCACGGGGCCACATGAGCGAGCCGAGTGTCCCAACCCTGCTTGCGATGTTGGTTTGCGATCAGGTCATCATCGATCAGCAGACCAAAAAGAAGTCGCTCATAGGAGTTTTCGATAACATAAATGCGATTGTTTTTCCTGCTGCGACTAACTGTGCTGTTTATGCGAAACTGGCAGATGCCGAGGGCCAATACAAATTTAAGGTGAGGGTAGTCAACCTCAAGGACGAACAGTTGCTTGGCGAGATGGAAGTTGGCGCTACAGTTCAGACGCAGACGGAGCCAGTCGATATGGCGATTTATCTGATGGGCATTGCTTTTCCTACACCGGGCAAGTACGAGGTGCAGTTGTACGCGAATGAGGTCTATTTGGGCCGAGTGACAATGCGAGCGATTCAACTCAATGTTCCAGGCATTCCAGGAGTAAGCCCATGGCAACAGCATTAATGTCCCCCGGTGTTGTCGGGGAAACAGGTACAACCCTCGCCAGGTCGGCTAACGAACCTGCCTCTGCTCCATCCGGAGATGTTCTGCCACGTCAACAGCAAAACTTTGCCGTTATCCCGATTAAGCTTGAGGGTAGTGGTCCTTATTCGGCCTTGCCCACCCATGTCCTTTTTGGCGCGCTCCGGCATCCGGCACTCAAACTACGTGAACCCATCCCCTTGCGGACGGAACGGTCGGATCAAGGAATTAGTGTCATCTGGGATGAGGGCCAGGAATTTGGCTTTGGAGACACTTTTACTGACGCAGCTGCTGACTTTGGCGAAACAATCGCGGAACTCTATCTTCAGCTTTGCGACAACGAAGCCCTAAGCGATGACCTTATTTCCATACGTGACCGCCTCTCTCATTACATTGATGTCCGGCCGCAATGAAGGTCCACGAGTACACCAAGATAGAAATCAAACTAGGGCTGAAGTCGCGAAACGCGGGTGACAGACTTTCTTGGTTTGAGCACGAGGGCGTGGTTATCGTAAGAACCAAGCGGTCTCATGGAAATAAAGACCTCCCGGAACACCTAATCCGGCAACAATTGAAATTGAATGAGCGCCAGTTTTCAGACCTGATCGATTGCCCGCTTACGAGAGAGGGCTATATCGAGATTCTGACAACGAAGGGACTCATAAAGCCGCCTTCTTTTCAGGGGACTTTTGCTGACTGCGGTCACACGCGCGCAATTCCTTTGCAGCACAGCGCGAGCGACAATCACGCTCACTGCTTCCTGTGCCATCCGGAACTTCGTAATCGGCCAATACCCGGTAGATGTCCCTCGTGTCGAGCCGCCACGATACCGCCGGTAGTAGGTGTCCCGAGTCCCAAGAGAAAGCCATAGTCTTGCGGCAAGATTCTCATTTTGGCCATGTTCCCCAAGCTCACCTGGACGTCGTGAGCGTCCTTTCTTCATCATACAGTGCCCATCTAAATTGCTCGAGCAGCCAGGGTCTGCACTGGCTCATGAAACCGTCTACGAGTACCCAGTAGTGTGAATCCATCAAATGCCTTACGCTGTGTGGATCGTAACGCACCAACGATCCGAGCCAAAACAAGATCGAGTAGCTAACAAGTATCTGAGGAATAGGATAGGGGACAGCCCTTTGGACGGGCACCAAATAGCGCAATTTCTGCTCTTGCGCCAGGTGGCTGACGAGAGAGAAGGCTCGAATTTCACTTGCCATAGCGTCATGAACGTCGTCAACATTTGGCACGGACTTTACGGCTGAGCTCTGAAACCTCCGAAGCTCTTTCGGCTCGGCCGAGAGTACTTCGGTGTAGGCGTTCCCCGTCACACTGATCTGACGGAGGAATGTTGGCGCAAATATTTCTGCCGCGTGAAACTGCCAACGTTTTATCGAGAACGATAGCCAAGCCTCGTGCTGCTGCTTGTCGTACATGACGTTCGGGCTTTCAAGCGTGACTAGGTTAAGCCTTTCATAGCCGCACGAACGGCCAAATTCTGCTCCGACGTCCGGGCAGTAGGAAAACAATGTTTGTATGTGCAATCGCGTGTTCGGCGGAATCGGACAAGCGACCGTCATCAACGCAGCCCACAGAGCCTGCCACATGCCGTTTTGGCGCAAGGTAAGATATTCAGTTTTGAAGCGGACTAGCCTTTTTGGATTGGGGCGCCAGCTGATCCCATGCGAATAGCACTCTGTTCTTTCGTGCAGCCTTGGCTTCTTGAACTCGCACAATGCTTTGGCGAGATTTAAGAACGCGTAGTAATAGAGCAAGGGGGCTGTATTCGGTTTTGCGTCCTTGGCGGCCTCATAAAACTCATGTGCTTGGCCTATGTACAGCTTCACATTTCCGGCGATGGCTTCCCGAATGCGTTTGTGCCTATGCCCGTGAGCGAGAGCGGTGTAGGCGGCGGCAGCGTGAGAACACAAATGCCTAATCGAGGACCAAACAATCGTCTCCGGGTCTCCTATCGTGGTTTCGGAATCGAAGGAAGGGTACGAATGAAACCCATTTGGTTCACCATCGCGAGGCTGCGCTAAGGGCATAAGTCTCAAAATCTCGTTATCTGTTTAAATATGCTACAAGACCCTAGGGCTGTGGGTAGTCTGTCCCGTGGGGTGGAGATATTACATTGAGTGGGGGATTCTACCGAGACGGAATGTTCCGTCGGTTACGCCGCAGGTTGTCGCGGCGGGAGGCGAGGTTCATCAGGCGGTAGACGCAGTGACAAAGGTCGATTGGCAATTAGAAAGCGATCCCGAGGTTTCGCAGGTCGGATTGGAGTTGTTCCGGGGACTGAAACACGATGCCGTGCATGCCGAGTTGTGCGGCGGCTTGGGCGTAGGCTGGCACGTCATCCACATAGACGGCTTCGTGGGCGCGGACTTTGCAGGCATGCAGGGCTTCTTTGTAGATGATGGGATTGGGCTTGCTGGCGCCTACGCTGCAGGAGTAGATGCGCACGGGGAACGATTCAAAGAAGCTGTAAGTTTTTTCCAGATGCGCGACATGCAAGGGGTCGGTATTGGAGAGCAGCGCCAGCCGATACTTTTTTCCGAGCTTCGCGAGAAAAGCATCCTCGTGGATGGGGGTGGGATCGAGGGCGCGGTTCCAGACTTCGACGAACTGCTCAAAACTGAGCTTGCTTCCGAGCCGCCGGGAGACGTGGAGGTGCCAGTCCCGCGGCGACATGCGCCCCTCCTGCCAATCGTTCCAGCGGGGATCTTTTTCGAGCGCGGACCAGACTTCTTCCGGGGAGAGCGAGACGCCGTCGGCGAGGCCGGTCATGGCGCGGGCGACGTTGACGCGAATGAGAACGCGGCCAATGTCGAAGATGATGGCGCGGAGTTTGGGAGAGGTCACAATTTTAGAGGAACACCGCGAAGATTTTAACACAGAGAACACAGAGTTCGGAGCACGGAGGACACAGAGAAGATAGAAGCAGAGGGCTTCCGCGAGTCACGGATGGCAAGTCACCTGGTTCGTTCGGACGCACGAGTTATTCTTTCTCAGGAGCCGGAACGGAATTGTTCGCGCCGCCAGCGTCGCCACTACCAAGATTGCGCCTGGCGCGGAGGATGCTGATGATGGCGGGCAGGATGGAAAGAATAATCACCACTGCAATCACGTAGTGGATGCGCTGGGCGATGTTGGGAACCAAATGGCCAAGAGAATAGCTGCCGAGAATCATGGTCCCAACCCAGAAGATGCCGCCGAAAGTGTCGAAGGCAAGGTAACGCCCGTAGGGCATTTTTGCGGCGCCTGCGACCGGAGGGCAAAACGTACGAACGATGGGAACGAAGCGCGCGAGAATCACGGCTCTGCCGCCGTATTTTTCATAAAAATCGTGCGCGCGCTGCAAATGGCTGCGGCGGAAAAAGAAAGACTCTTCGCGGCGGTAAAGCGCCGCTCCGGCTGAGCGCCCAATCCAGTAGCCAATCTGATCACCCGCAATCGCGCAGAGCATCACCGGCGCCAGCAGCCATTTGAGAGGGATGACGCCCGCGGAAGAAAAAATACCCGCCGTGACCAGCAGGGAATCACCAGGAAGGAAGAAGCCGACGAAAAATCCAGTTTCGATGAAAACAATGGTGCAGATGAGCGGTGCGCCGCCGCTGTGGACTAATTGCTTGAGTCCCTCGGTGTTGAAAAGCAAATAGAAGAAGTGACGGATGGCGTCAAGCACGCAGACCTGTTCCTCGCAGCGGAAAAATGACGCAACGCGCGGCTAGTTCTTCCAGCCGCTCTGGATACTCGCGTGGGAAGCAGAACGAGCCCGCGCCGGTGCAAGCCCGTGACAGCACCCAGTCCTATACGGTAGCAGAAAACGGGCAGGTCCTGCCCGCATTCGTGCCACAGGAAGATCAAGCCGCCAAGGCTCGCCATTAGCATGCTGGGACGAATCATGCCTGCACCTCCGTCAGCCACATTTGACTTCTCTTTTTCAGCATGAGCCGGGCTTCCGAGGGAAGTTCGGCTTCTGCTTTCCTCTCCAGAAGATGTTCAATGCGAGGCATAGCGCGAAGGGCTGCGGCGGCGCCGGCTTCGATGGCCTCATCGGCGCGCGCAAAATCGTCCCAGGCGAGGAACTGCACGTCCGGGCGAAGAACCAGGTCGGCGTGGCGCTCCCAAACTTCGAGCTGGTGCTTTTGCGCAGCGCTGACCGCGCGGCTGACGACCTGGAAGATATTGGTTGGCGCTCCGCGGTGGCCGTCCTGCATACCGACGGAAACTCCAACAACGGTTTGCGCGCCAATGAAGCGGGCGGCGTGCGTGGGAACCGGGGCGACGAGGCCGCCATCGGCGAGGCACCGCGTGCCAATCTGCACGGGCTCGAACAAGCCGGGGAAGGCGCAGCTCGCGCGGATGGCATCCACCAGATTGCCTGAGGTAAAGACGACCGGCTCGCCGGTAGACAAATCCGTTGCGACGACGGCCAGCGGAATCCTGAGATCTTCGAATTGACGGGAGCCGAAAACGCGCTCCATCAGAGCAGCGAGGCGGTGGTTGCTGGCAAGTCCCAGGCGAGAGACGCGCCAGCGGGCGATGTCGCGGAAGCGCAGCGTGCGGCAAACGTCCATGATGCGCTCCAGAGGCGCTCCACTGGCGTAAGCGGCGCCGAGGATGCTGCCCACGCTGCTGCCGGCGATGTGGGAAACCCGAATGTCGTACTTCTGAAAGACCTTTAATACGCCCAGGTGCGCGAATCCGCGCGCAAAGCCCCCGCCGAGGGCCAGTGCAACGCCTGGCCGTTGGGGCGGCTTGGCTGCCCCGAAGGGCAGCTTCTCCTGTGCGGAATGGGCGTGCTGCTTCATCCGCACAAGGATGCCAGCCGCAACTGTTGGGAGCTATGGTTCGGCCGTCCCTCAGGAACAGTACGAGCGTACTTGCGTGGGAAGTCCTTTTAGTTCGGGCGACCGGGTTGAAACAGTACGAACTTACTAGTCCCGTACCCTCTCTGTACCATTGTGAGCCGCAATTCGGTGCGCGATTCTCTTCTCGTCACGCTGAAGTTCTGTGGGGTCGAAGAGAATGGACAGCGCGTTCAAGGCTTGGATTGGGCATCCCGTGGTTCTTCAGGTGGCATTAGGCGATATCAAAGTGCCGCTTCGAGGAAAGCTTCTGAAGGATGGAAGCGACACGGTACGGATGCGAATCGGGGAAGGCTGGGACGTGGATATTTACAAGACCATGATCCTGGCGGTGGAAGAGGATGCGATGGTCCTCTTACCTTCATGAGGGGTGAAATGAAGACACAAGAGCTGAAATACGTGACTCGGCGGCGCGCGGCAGTGCTGCTGGGGCTTTCTGAGCAGGAATTGAATCGCATTTCGAGCGAATCCGGTTTCGGCCATAAAGAAGTATCCGGCGCTGAAGAAGAGACCTATTTCACGTACGAGGAATTGCGCCAGATTTGCATGCTGGCTGTGAACCACGTGAATTAAAGCGATGCGGCGGTAGAGCTGCCATTAGCAAGCAGGCCGCCGCTAAAAAACGAGTTTCCTCCGGCCCCCCTCGGCAGTACCCCCACCCGGGTCGCTCCCCCCAGCGGCCCGGGTTTTTCTTTGTTTTGCGGACATAAGTCGTTTCAGTCCAACACGTTAGGGACGCACTTCAAGTAAAACTTTAAGCTTTGCCAAACAAAGTAGCTTACGGCGCGGGCACTCTGGCCGTCTTGCGCTAACTCCAAGCTGAGCAACCCCTTTTGGGCAGTGTGGGCCCGGCCTGACGGTCCGCTCCTTCAACGAAATCATTTGACAGGTTCTCGCGACATGAAGAAACTTGGCGGCGCAAGAAGCCAGAAGGAAAGGTGGGAGTCATGATCAAGTGCTACGCGAGAAGCGCGGGCCCACGCAGGTTGGGGGCTGCAGGTCTTTTGGTGCTGGCTTTCGGATTGGGCGGAGCGAGACGGGTGAACGCACAGGACGTTTCGTATGACGTTGTGATTGTGAATGGGCGTGTGATGGATCCGGAGTCTGGACTGGATGCGGTGCGCAACGTGGGAATCAGCGGAGGGAAGATTCGCGCCATCAGCAGCGGCGTCTTGAAAGGGAAGCAAACCTTTGACGCGAAAGGGCTGGTCGTCGCGCCGGGCTTTATTGACTTGCATCAGCATGGGCAGGACGCGGAGAACTATGCGGCGAAGGCCCACGACGGAGTGACCACAGCGCTGGAATTGGAAGTTGGCGTGGCGGATGTTGACCCGTGGTACGGAGAGCGGGAGGGGAAGGCGCTGATCAACTTTGGCGCAAGCGCCGGGCACATTCCCGTACGCATGGCAGTGATGCACGATCCTGGGCAGCTCCTTCCAAGCGGGGATGCGGCTCATCGCGAGGCGACGCCGGAAGAAATGCAACAAATCGTGGCGCTGCTGGAGAAAGGACTCCAGCGAGGAGCGCTGGCGGTCGGCGTCGGACCGGCTTACACCGAAGCAGCCACGAATGGGGAGATCGTGGAAGTCTTTCGCGTGGCGGCGAAGCATCATGCGTCTTGTCACATCCACATCCGCACCGGAGCGCCGAGGGCTGGTGCCGCTGCAGGAAGCTTCAGCGGTTTTGAGGAAGCCGTCGCTGCTGCGGCGATCACCGGGGCGTCTCTCCACATTGTGCACATCCAGAGCACTGGCGGCCCGGATGTGGCATCCGAGCTTCAGATGATTTCGGAAGCGCGTTCGCGCGGCATGGACGTGACCACCGAGGCTTATCCTTACACCATGGGCATGACGAGCATTCAAGCGGCATTTCTCGACCATAAAGAGAACCAACCGGACAAATATTTTGCTGGGATGCTTTGGCCCGCGACGGGCGAGCATTTGACGCGGGAGTCCTTTCTTCGCTATCGCAAAGAGGGCGGGATGATCATTCTCCCTTCCAACACCCAAGAGAATATTGACGTGGCTATCGAAAGCCCGCTGACGATGATTGCCAGCGATGGCGCTCTCTTTAATGGAAAAGGGCATCCGCGAACTTCTGGGACGTACGCGCGCGTGTTGGGTCACTACGTGCGGGAGGAGAAAGCGCTCGATTTGATGACCGCGCTGAAAAAGATGACGCTGATGCCGGCACAGCGGTTGGAGAAGCGCGCGCCCATGTTCAAAGACAAAGGGAGGATTCGCGTGGGGGCCGATGCGGACATCACCATTTTCGATGCCAACACCATCATTGACAAAGCGACTTACGAGAAGCCTCTTCAATACTCCGAGGGGATTCAGTTTGTGCTTGTGAATGGGGTCCCAGTTGTCAAGGACGGGAAGCTTGTTGATGGCGTATTTCCCGGCCGCGCGGCGCGCGCGCCGATTACGCAATGAGGCGATTCCGAGTTGCGCTAGTCGATTGGGACGATTCAGGGGACGCAAAACACCATGCGTATTCAGGCAAGAAAGTGCTATATAGTTTTGCGCACTGAGCAGTTCGGGGTAAACAAGCGCGTAAGTACGGGACGGAACCAAGAACGGGTCTGAAGACCAGCCACTACAGAAAGGATTCACTGTGACATTTGCCGCTGCCGACTGGATTGCCGTCGTGGCTTATCTGCTCATCACGCTGGTTCTTGGCTTGTATTTCCGAAGCCGGTCGGGAAAAAGCACGGAAGATTATTTTGTTTCGGGGCGCAACGTTTCGTGGTGGCTCGCGGGAACCTCGATGGTCGCGACGACGTTTGCTGCGGACACGCCGCTCGTGGTCACGGGCCTGGTCTACAGAAACGGCATCGCCGGCAATTGGTTTTGGTGGAGCTTTTTGCCTTCCGGCATGATGACCGTTTTTCTTTTCGCGCGATTGTGGCGCCGCTCCGGTCTTCTCACGGACGTGCAGTTCGCGGAGATGCGCTACGCCGGAAAGCCCGCGGCATTTTTGCGCGGGTTTCGCGCGCTGTATCTCGGTTTGTTGATGAACTGCCTGATTCTCGGATGGGTCACGAAAGCAATGACTGCCATCGTGTCCATCAGCTTGGGGGTGAGCGAATCGACCTCGAAATGGATTTGCGTCCTGGTCCTGATTCCGTTTACAGGCTTGTATGTGACGCTTGGGGGCTTGTGGGGCGTTTTGTGGACGGACCTTTTCCAGTTTGTGTTGAAAATGGCCATCGTCATCGGCATTGCCTGGTACGCGGTGGACGCCGTTGGCGGGATGCACGAGATGCTGGCGAAGCTTCACGCTATGACCGTTGCAGCGGGACCGGCGGCCAGCGATCCCACTAAGTTCTTTCCCGATTTTTCCCGACCGTTCACGTTTCAGGCGATGTGGGCGCTTCCGGTAATCACCTTCGCGGTGTTTCTCGGCGTGCAGTGGTGGGCGTTCTGGTATCCGGGGGCGGAGCCCGGAGGCGGCGGGTACATCGCGCAACGCATTTTCAGCGCGCGCGATGAGCGCAACGGCCTGCTTTCCGTGTTGTGGTACAACGTGGCGCATTACGCGTTGCGCCCGTGGCCGTGGATCCTGGCGGCGTTGGCGGTCATCGTTCTTTATCCTGGGCTCGCGCAACCCGAACCGGCCTACATGCGGATTGTGGCCGACCACGTTCCGCACGCGCTGCGCGGGTTGGTGTTCGCGGGATTCCTTGCGGCGTTTATGTCCACCGTTGCCACGCAACTGAATTGGGGCGCGTCTTATCTCGTGGCCGATTTTTACCGGCGCTTTGTGAAGCGCGATGGCTCCGAGCAACACTACGTCGTAATGTCGCGAGTGGCCACGGTACTTCTGGTGATCATCTCCGCCTATGTTGCGGCACAGCTCGGGTCGATTGTGGCCGGATGGGAGATTGTGCTCACCATCGGCGCCGGAACCGGAGGGGTGTACTTGCTGCGATGGTATTGGTGGCGAATCAATGCCTGGAGCGAAATTGCAGCCATGGCCACGGCCATTGCGGTGACCGCCGTGCTTTCGTTGATTAAGCCCTTTTCGGGCGACACCGTTGTACTGTTCGCCAAAAACTCGCTTGTTACGACCGCAGCGACTTCGCTCGTGTGGATTGTCGTGACCTTCCTGACCAAGCCAGAAAGGGAAGACGTGCTGGTGAAGTTCTATCGTCACGTGCGGCCGTATGTTGCAGGCTGGAAGCCCATCGCGCAGCTGGCCCAAGACGTTCCGCAAACGCGCGACCTGGGACGAAACTTACTCTCCTGGGCGCTGGGCTGCGGCATGGTGTACCTGGCGCTGTTTGGTTCAGGGAAAATGCTGCTGGGACGCTTGGGACTGGGATTCGTGCTGCTTGTGTTCGCGGCAATCTGCGCCACACTGCTTTCCCGTTTGATGCCGCGTGCGAAGGAGTGGAGCGCGTAGGAGATGCCGGACTCTGCTCAACCGGCCGTCGCAGGTAAAGGCACACAAAATGCAGTCCTCGCCGGATTTCTTGGCTGGACCTTCGACGCGTTTGATTTTTTCGTCCTCACTTTTGCCTTAGAACACATCGGCCGAGAGTTCGGCAAAACGCACGCCGACATGGCGCTGACCATCATGGCCACTCTCGCCACAAGGTGGATTGGGGCGATTATCTTCGGCTTGCTCGCCGATCGCTACGGACGGCGGATTCCGCTAATCGTCAACATTCTGTACTACTCGCTCATCGAAGTTCTCTCGGGCCTTGCTCCGAACTATCGCGTGTTTTTCTTCCTGCGCTTGCTGTACGGAATCGGCATGGGAGGCGAGTGGGGCGTGGGCGCTTCGCTCACGATGGAATCGATTCCGCCAAAATGGCGCGGACTTGTTTCAGGATTTTTGCAAGAAGGCTACGCGCTTGGGTACTTGCTGGCAGCGGTGGCGTACGGCTTCATCTATCCGCATTGGGGATGGCGCCCGCTCTTTTTTGTTGGCGGATTTCCGGCGCTGCTCACGCTTTTTGTTCGCGCGAAAGTCAAGGAGCCGGAGGCTTGGCATCGTTCACGCACGGACTGGATGAGTTATCGCCGGGCGATTTTTGGAAATCTGCGGCGCTTTGTCTACCTGGTCCTTCTGATGGCCATGGTGAATTTCATTTCACACGGGACGCAGGATATGTACCCGACGTACCTGCAGAGCCAGCATGGTTTCAGCCCGGAGGGGACGTCGTACATTACGGCAATTGCCATGTTCGGTGCGATCCTCGGCGGGCTGGCATTCGGATATTTTTCCGACCACAAGGGGCGCCGCCGCGCGATGGTGACGGCGCTGCTCTTCGGCTGCTTGCTCATTCCCATGTGGGTGTTCGCGCCAAACTTCTGGATCATGCTGGCGGGAGGATTTCTCATGCAATTCATGGTGCAAGGCGCGTGGGGAGTGATTCCCGCGCACATCAACGAACTCTCGCCAGACGCGTTGCGCGGTTTCTTCCCCGGCCTTGCGTACCAGCTTGGCGTGCTGATCGCATCCGGCAGCGCCTATTTCGAGGCGCGCATGGCCCAATCCATGGATTATAGCCGCGCCATGGGCCTCTTTGCGCTGATCGTTCTCGTTGCCGGCGCCATCGTGGTTTGGTTCGGCCCCGAAGAGCATCGTGTCGAATTCGGGCGCGGCGGCTGATTTGCAAACGTGTGATGAGTCAAAAAATGGCGCCGCCTCGGAGGAGATTTTAGAGCCTTCGGCTTCCTGAGTGCGGCGTTTGTCTCGCGAAAGCCACTATCTAACACCAAGGCGCGAAGCGACAAAGCGCGACATCATCCGCGGGGTGGGTGGCTGTCGCTCATTGGCGCTTGCAGCCTGCGGACAGAAATCCTAGATTGGGCCTGCGGGCGTGAGGTTGATTCGCTCGAATCCTAGCGATCTCTGAAAACGAGGAGGCGACATGTCCAAAGCGATTTGCAGACTCCTGTCTATCATCATGAGCGTGTGGCTCTGCGCGATTCCCAGCTGGAGTACAGTTCAGGAAAGCAACAAGGCTAACCGCACAGGGGAAAGACAGCTGCCACCGATCCGAATGAATATCCCGCAGCCGAATACGATTCAATTCAATTGCAACAACCCACAGCACCTGACACTGAGCAATTTCCTTGCGGGCCTGGATCCGGACAAAGCGAGCACCATTCGTGTTTCAGGCACCTGTACCGAAAACCTGCACATCAACGGCATCAATCGGCTGACGCTTCTTGGCGCGCCGGGAGCAACAATCAATGATGCCTCCGGGGGCAACGATTTCGTGGTATCCGCAGCAAATACGCTGACGTTCGATTTCGAGGGCTTTACCATCAATGGCGGAGCAGCTGGCTTTGGCTGTCTGAACCACAGTACTTGCCTCCTGGCGGGGAACACCATACAGAATGCACAGGGGCCGGGGGTCATTGTTAATCGCTCCAATGCCATCCTCCAGGGCGACACGATTCAGAACAACGCCGGGCGCGGGGTATCGGCATTGAACGCAGCAAACGTCACCCTGGCCGGCGAAACCGTCCAAAACAACGGTGCAGCGGGAGTAGCCGCATTCTATGGGACCAATCTGAATGTGCAATTCTCCGTAGTCAATTTCAACGGCGGAGCGGGCGGAATTCGCGTTGTCGACCATTCGTCGCTTCGCCTGATCGACTCCACCATCCAAGGGAATCCGAATGGGGTGAGTCTCGAAAGTTCCTCTTTGGGGACGTTCGAGAACTTTGGCGTGGGCAGCACTATTACGGGAAATGCGTTTGCAGGAGTTCTGGTTCAGGATCAGGCCTTTGGAGATTTCTCGAACGGTCCGAATACAATTACCGGGAATTTGGGCGGCTTGGACGTAGCGTGTTTCGGTCAACTTCCCATAACTCTTAGTGCCACAACGTTGATTGGCAGTGGGACCACCAGCTGTCCCAATTGAATCTGCCGATCAACCAGGGCCAATAACAAGGAGGTAAGAACGCCCGACTCGCGGGACGGAACACATTCGCAAGGCGAGTTGTTGGAGTGCGACAAACGGCCGTGAAATTTCCGCTCCCACGGGTCGGGATTTGGGGATGAGAACACTGACGCTAGACGGACAATCTGCAAAAGTGAAGGAAGAAAGGGAAATCTGCAAGTTATCGAAAATTATGGCGCGCCCTGAGAGACTCGAACTCCCGACCTTCTGGTTCGTAGCCAGACGCTCTATCCAGCTGAGCTAAGGGCGCGCGGTGAATAAATTGTAGCACAAGGTTCGCAGCCGCCTCTACGCCGTCGCGCGAAGAACATCGGGGCCATTTTCAAAATGCCGCCGCGGCGCCAAGAATCATCCGCGAAGGCTCGCATTTCAGAGAGTTCTAATTTTCTGAAGGTGTAAGCACGATGCTGCGGAACGCCACGCGCCCTTTTTCGCTGCCTTGCAGATAGATCGGTCCGGGCAATTCTTCATGGCTGTCCAGCGCGCCGCCGGTGATGCCGGGAATTTCCTTGTTGTTGATGATGGTCTGCCCGTTTTGCACCACGGTGATCATCCGCCCCACGAACGTGATGTCATACGTCTGCCAGGTCCCCGGCTTGCGCGGCAACTCTGGCGCAGCCGCCAAGAAACCGTACACGCCTCCCATGTGATGGCTCGGCGGCTCCTCAATCGAGTCCGTTTCAATTTGCACTTCGTACCGTCCGCGCAAGTAAACTCCGCTGTTTGCATTCTCGCCGCAATTGAATTCCACGTGCAGCTTGAAGTCTTCGTATTTCCCGTCATTAATCAGCTCCGGTCCGTTCCCCGGCGTAATCAGCTCGCCATTTTCCACTTTCCAGACTTTCTCCGCGTTCGGATCGCTCATTTTCCAGCCCGTCAAATCTTTTCCGTTGAACAACGGAATCTCCTTGCCCCATTTCGGCGGCTTCGTGCGCGCCAATGCCGGCGCGCGTTCTCCCGTCCACTGCCACGTTTTGCTATCCGGACCATTCACTGTGCCTGACAAATTTTTCCCGTCCAGCGTCCCTTCAAATACCAAATCCGCCTGCGCGCCTTCTTCCTCCTTCGGCGAAACGAAGGTAAGCGTTCCGTTCGAAAGCTCCGCCTTCGGCAGCGGCCGCGCGTTTCCCCAGCGCCCCACAAATTGCGCCACCAAATGGCTGCCTTCCTGGCCCAGCTCGAGCCACGAAGGATACTCGCGACTCCCACCCTTCAGAGTCAAATCCCACCGCCCCAGAAACGCCTTGGCCGATTCGCCCGCCGGGGTCGTCGCCGCGCTTTCGAATCCTCCCGTGTGCCCATACGCCCAGGCTCCCATCGCCAGCGCCGCAACCGCCAAAGCCAAAATTATGTGTCGCGTTTTCATGACAGGAGCGCTCCTTTTGCCCGCAACATTGTTCTAGAAGCGAAAAGATACCGCAAACGATTTCTGCCAGCTACGCAAATTCTACCGCCTACGGCTCCGCGGATTCACCGCCGCTGTCGTCTCCCGCGTAATCAGCTCCGGCGGCACAGCAAACTCTTCCGGATAATCCTTGAACCCTTGCATGCGCTGCAACAAAATCCGCGCCGCCGTTTCCCCCATGTCGCGCAGCGGCTGCCGAATTGTCGTCAGCCTGGGCGTGTGATAGGCCGCCACCTGAATATCATCAAACCCAATCACCGACACATCTTCCGGCACGCGCAGATTCGCGTCGCGTAGCGCGCGAATCGCTCCAATCGCGGCGATATCATTAAACGACACAATCGCCGTGAATCGCCGTCCTTTTTGCAGCAGCTCCTGCACCACTGGATAGCCCAGCTCCGGCGAAGTCAAGTCCCGCTCCAGCTGAATCGTCAGGTCCCCCCGAATCTCCAGCCCCAATTCGCGCGCCACGCTGACAATACTCTTCCAACGGGCGTCCGAGTCCGCGCTGAACGGCTGCCCGCGCATAAACGCAATCTGCCGGTGCCCCAGCTGGTGCAAATGCCGCAGCGACAATTCCGCCGCGCGCTTATGATCCAGCACGACGTTTGTCACGCCAGCAATCCTGCGGTGACCCGCCACCGCCACCACCGGTACTGGCAACGCATGCGCCAGCGCCGTGTCAATCGTAATCAATCCTTCCGCGCCGCGCCCCAGCAGCAATCGCGGATACTCTTCGATCATGTCCGGCTTGTGCCGGTGATGCGCGCTGAAATAAAAATATCCCTCGCGCATCAAGTGGTCGCCGATGCCGCTCATCACCATGGTGTGGTAGCCGTCGCTCAGCTCTGGCACCAGCACGCCCACGGTGAACGTCCGCTGCTTGCGCAGCGAACGCGCCAGCAAGCTCGGCTGATAATTGAATTTCCGCGCCGCCGCTCGCACGCGCTCGCGCGTCTCCGCCGGAATCGAGCGCCCCGGAACGTTATTCAGCACCACCGACACCGTCGCCGGGCACAATCCCAGGTAGTCCGCCAGGATTTTCAGGCTGACAGGCTTTTCCCCGCCGTTTTGCTTTTCCTTGCGCGCGGCCACTTCAGACTCCTCGCCATCTCCGCTGGGTTTGCGGTTTTCGCCCCCGTAGTGGCGGGTCTTTCGCGGCGTATGCGTCCCTACCTTGTCGGGAAGACCTGTTCTTTTTCCGTCTTCGTCTTTCGAGGGCTGCATAAGCATAACCTGAGCAGGAACTTGAAGCTTGACCTTCCTCCGCGCTTTGAAATGACCTGCGGCTTTTCTCGCTCTATTTGGGCAC
>Ga0209166_10001996_pt1 | contig 16040 bp, 13 predicted proteins | sample Coa_R1_3_FD_187151 | JGI IMG/M metagenome (GOLD analysis project Ga0209166, IMG submission 187151) | Surface soil microbial communities from Centralia Pennsylvania, which are recovering from an underground coalmine fire - Coalmine... | ecosystem: Environmental > Terrestrial > Soil >... | reverse complement strand
AGGCCGCCAGGACCAGCCCGCACGCCGCCAGGACTGCCGCGGCCCTGGCGCGCCGCCCGGTCATCGCTGGCCTCCCCGCGCCGCGCGCCCGGCCGGGCCGCCGTTGGCCCCGCCCGGGCCGGCCGGTCCGCCATTGGCCCAGGGGCTATCCGCGGGGTCCCAGACCCAGATCATCCGGCGGCCCTGCTCCCCTGGTGCCTCCCGCTCGTGCGCCTCCACCCGGTCGAGCCGGTAGCCCAGCTTCCGGGGCACCCCCGCGCTCGCGGTGTTAGCTTCGTCACAGTGGATCTCCACCACCCGGGTGCCCGGCAGCGCCACCGCTACCTGGGTCGCGGCCCGCGCCGCCGCGGTCGCGTAGCCGCGCCGGGTCTTCCCCGCGACGATCCAGTAGCCGATCTCCACGGCGTCATCGGCGAGCCTGCGGTGCAGCCCGATCGTCCCGGCGAACTCGCCATCCGGGTCCCGCACCACGCTGCCCGCGGCAGACCCGGGCGTGCCGCCGTTCGCCTCGATCAGCACGTAGATGAACCCGGTGCCGGACTCCCACAGCTCGTCGGCCTCCGCCACCCGCGCGAGCTGGGTCCGCAGGTCGGCCGCCTCCGGGGTGGCCCACGACATCCACGGGCGCAGGTGCTCCAGGCTGGCGCGCACCGCGGCCGCGATCGCGCCCGCGTCGCCAGCCTGCACCCGGCGCAGCACCAGCGACCCGGCCGGCACCCGGCCGGGCGGGGCGGCGGGACCGTGGGCCTGGGGCGCGGGCGGGACGGGCCATTCGGCTGCGGGCATAGGCCCCAGTTAAGCAGCCCTCACCGGGCGGCCTGACGGGAACTGGCCGCCGCGCCGGGCAGCGCCTGTACCGGGCCGCCGGGGATGGCCGCGGGCGGGTCGTCGCCGACGATCACGCCGCCGCCGTGGCCCCAGACCAGGTACCGGTAGGACAGGTTGACCAGGGCGGACAGCCGGTTGCGGCCGCCGAGCAGGTAGTACACGTGCAGCGCGAGCCAAGACAGCCAGGCCAGCGTGCCGTGGATCCGCAGCCCGTGCGGGAGTTCGACCACGGCGCTGCGGCGGCCGATGGTCGCCATGATGCCCTTGTCGAAGTAGTGGAACGGCTGCGCCGGCTGGCCCTTCATCAGCCGCGCGATCTGCCGCCCGGCATGCTTGCCGGTCTGGATGGCCGGCTGGGCGAGCTGGGGCAGCGGCTGGCCCTCGATCAGCGCGATGTCGCCGGTGGCGAAGATCCGGTCCTGGCCGGTGACCCGCAGGTCCGGGCCGACCTCGATGCGGCCGCCGCGGCCCTGCGGCAGCCCCCAGCCGTGCACCTCGGCGGGCGCGGACACCCCGGCCGCCCACACGGTGACGTCGCTGGGCATCTCGTCGCCGTTGCCCAGGATCACCCGGTCGCCGGTGATTTCCCTGATCTTGGTGTCCAGGTGCACCTCGACGCCCCGGCGACGCAGCTCGGCGAGGGCGTAGGCCTGCAGTTTCGGGTGGAACGGCGCGAGCAGCGCCGGGGCCATCTCAACCAGCCTGATGTGCACGTCCGACGGGTCCACCTCGGGGAACGCGGAGTCCAGCGCGCGCAGCTCGGCCAGGGCACCGGCCAGTTCCACGCCGGTCGCCCCGCCGCCCACCACGGTGAAGCTGACGGACTTGCCCGGGGCGCCGAGGTCGAGCCGATCCAGCCGGGCCATGATGTGGTCCCGCAGCGCCACCGCGTCCCGGCGGGTGTACAGGCCGAAGGTGTGCTCGGCCGCGCCGGTCACGCCGTAGAAGGCGGCCGACACCCCGGTACCGATCACCAGGTAGTCGTAGTCCAGCACCGCGCCGTCGGTGAGGGTCACCCGGCGGGCGGCCGGGTCGATGCCGGCCAGCTCCCCGGGCCGGAACCTGGCGGTCCGCCTGGCCGCGAGCGCCCGCAGCGGGTAGGCCACGTCACCCGGGTTCAGCCCGCCGGTCGCCACCTGGTACAGCAGCGGCTGGAATGTGCTGTAGATGTTCCGGTCGACCAGCAGCACCCGCGCGCCCGCGCGGTGCAGTTCGGTCACGGCCGCCAGCCCGGCGAAGCCGGCCCCGGCCACGATCACCCGGGGCGCGGCCTCCGCAGGACCGCCGCGGCGCCGCGCAGTCATGACAAGTCTCCCTTCGTGCTGCCGGTGGGTACCTACCCGCCTCACTCGGGGCAACCCGGCCGGCCGGTCAAACATGCCCGGAAGGGCCCGGCGCCTGCTGCGGTACCACAGATCATGCATTACGCCCAGCGCGCCCACCCAGGTCCCGGCCGCAGGCGGATCGCGTGGTCACCCGCCGGGCCCACCTGGTCCCGGCCGCTGGCGGGGCCCGGGGCCAGTGGTTGACCGGGGCCGGTCCGGGGCGGGTGCACCTCGGCTGTGGCAGGGTTCGCCGCCCGTTACTGGCGCGACTGTGGATAGCGTAGGCGTGGCCGTGCAGGGCAGCCGTGCCGACCACGACCTGCCCGGCCTGACGACCCGACCGACTCCGACCCGACGGAGATGACCATGACCGCCCGCCCGCCCTTGCCCTATGACTTCATGCCGCCCGTGCCGTCGTTCACGCTGGAGAGCACCGACGTGGCCGAGGGCCAGCAGATGCCCGACGCCCAGGTCTTCGACGGCTTCGGCATGACCGGGCAGAACATTTCCCCGCAGCTGAGCTGGCACGGTTTCCCCGCGGAGACCAGGAGCTTCGCGGTGACCTGCTTCGACCCCGACGCCCCCACCGGATCCGGGTTCTGGCACATGGTGCTGCTCGACGTGCCCGCCACGGTCACCGAACTGGCCACGGGCGCGGTCAGCGGCGAGAAGCCCGGGCTGCCCCGCGGAGCGTTCTGCGTGCGCAACGACTACGGCGTCAAGGCGTTCGGCGGCGCCGCGCCGCCCAAGGGCGACCCGCCGCACCGGTACGTGTTCGCGGTGCACGCGCTGGACGTGGACGACCTGGCCAGCCAGGGCGTCGACGCCGAGGTCTCGCCCGCGGTCGCCGGGTTCAACCTGCGCTTCCACACGATCGCCCGGGCCCTGTTGATCCCGGTCTTCGGGCACTGAGCCGTACCGGCCGCACCGTGGTCACCACGACGCGACGCGGTCGCCGCAGCGCGACGGGTCATAGCCGGGCAGGCTGTCGAGCTGGCTGAGCAGCCACGGCGAGGCGAGCACCCGGCGCAGCGCCTGGACCTCGCGGGAGCCCGCCTGCCGCGCGGGGATGACCAGGTCGAACCGTTCCGCGGCGAGCGGGAGGAAGGCCAGGCCGTAGGCGAGCGCGGCCGGCTCGCTGGCCACCCCGGTGTCCGCGAGCCCGGCCGTGATCGCGGCGGCGACCTGGAGGTGCCCGGTCACCCTGGTGCCGTAGCCGGGGAGGGCATCCGGGGCGATGCCCAGCCGGGCGGTCTCCCGGTCCAGCACCCGGCGCGCCTCCGCGCCCCGTTCCCGGTTCACCAGGCGCAGCCCGCACCGTGCGGCGTCGGACAGCCCGCCGACCCTGGCAGCGAGGTCGGGCCGCAGCACCAGGCCCTCCCGCCACGAGGCGAAGCCGAGCACCTCGGCGCCGTCGTGCCGGAGCCGCTCGCGCGCCGGGCCGGTGTTGTACTCCCCCGTTCGCCCGCGCAGGTGCGCCCCCGCGACATGGACCAGGCCCGCCTCGGCGAGCCGCAGCGCCTCCCCGCTGCCGCACGCCCACCAGGTGAAGCCGACCGGTGGGTCGAGCCGGGCGAGCGGGGTCGCCAGCAGTGGCAGCGCCGGGTCGCAGCCGGCCACCACGAGGGTCGGCCGGGGCGGCCCGACCGGCAGCACCTCGCCGTCCCTCTCGGTCACGATGCCCCCGGCGGGCGCGAAACCGGCCTGCGTGGTGGTGTCGCCGCCGAGCGGCAGGGCGACGAACGAACCGCCCAGCGGGGCGAGCGACACCCTGGAGCCAGGCGCCCCCAGCGGCGCGACCGGCCGTGCAGTCACCGGCGGCGGCGTGTTTCCCGGGCCGAACAGGTCCTCGGCGGTCACCCCCAGGGCCCGGGCGAGGGCGAGGGCGACCCGCAGCGACGGGTCGGAATGGCCGGCCTCGACCGCCGAGACCGCCTGCCGCGACACCCCTGCCATCCGGGCAAGCTGCTGCTGGGAGAACCCCAGCGCCTGGCGGGCCAGGCGCAGCCGGGCACCCGAGCCGCCCGGGCCGCCCCGGCCCTGGTCATCCCCCGCCCCACCGGCTCGGCCACCGGTCATGCCGACACCTGGGTGGCGCGCGGCAGGAGCACGCCGTCGGCACCGAAACACGGCGGATCCAGGACGGTGACCGTCGCCTCCGCGCCCGGGGCCTCGGGGAGCCGGCACCAGACGACATCCGGCCCGACCGCCAGGCCGGCCTCCCACCCGGCCCCGGCCGGATGGCTGGCGCGCACCTGCCCGGACAGCACCAGGCCGCGCTCCTCATGTGCGCCGGGCAGCACTCGCTCCGGGTGCACTCCGGCGACGGCGCCGCGCCCGCCCGCCGGGTACGGCACGAAACCCAGGTAGCCGACCAGTTCGGCGACCCGGCGGCTGGCCGGGCGGCGGACCACCGCGTCCGCCGTGCCGTCCTGGACCAGCCTTCCCCGGTCCAGCACGGCGAGCCGGTCGGCGAACGCCTGCGCCTCGGCAAGCTCGTGCGCGACCAGCACGACGGGGATGTCCCGGTCGGCCGCGAGCGAGCGCACCAGCGCGGTGAGCACCCGCCGCAACCCTGGGTCCAGGCCGGTGTAGGGCTCGTCGAGCAGCAGCGCCGCGCAGCGCGCGAGCAGCAGCCGGCCCAGTGCGACCCGGTGTGCCTGCCCGCCGGACAGGCCGGCCGGCCGGGCGGCCAGCAGCCCGGCCAGGCCCAGGTCGGCGGCGAGCCGCTCGGTGCGCGCCCGGTCCGGCCGCGGCCCCGCCCCGTACTCCAGGTTCTGCCGGACGGACAGGTGCGGGAACAGCCCCGGGTCCTGGCGCAGCAGGCCGACCCGCCGCTGCCAGGGCGGGACCGCGCGGCGCGGCGCCGAGGTCCGGGTGAGCACCCGGCCGTCCAGCAGCACGTGCCCGCGGCGCGGCGGCACCAGCCCGGCGATCACCTCCAGGACGGTGGTCTTGCCCGCGCCCGACGGGCCGAACAGCGCCAGCCGCTCCCCCGGCGCCACCCGCAGCGCCACCGCGAGGGTGAACTCCCGGCGGTCAACCTCGACGTCGGCATCGAGCACGGGCGCTCCACAGGTAGGCGGCGACGGGCAGCGGCAGGGCGACCACCAGGAGCACCAGCGCGAAGGGCAGCGCCGAGGCCAGCCCCGTCTCCTGCAACGTCGTCCAGATCTGCAACGGTAGCCCGTACGGGTGGTAGGCGATGATGAGCACCGCGCCGAACGCCCCCATGGCCCGCGCCCAGGCCACGGTCAGGGCCATCGCCAGCCCCGGCGCGGCCAGCGGCAGGGTCACCCGGCGCGCCGCCCGGGACGGCCGGTCGCCGAGCAGCTCCGCCTGCTGCTCCATCCGCGGGTCCACGGCCGCGAACGCCGCCTGTGCGCCGAGCACGTAGTACGGCGCGGACTCGTAGACCTCGGCGACGACCAGGGCGAAGAACGTGTTGGTGGCGGACAGGTTGACGTGGCCGAGCAGCTGACCGATCGGGGTGAGCGGCCCGACCATGAAGATCAGCAGCAGGCCGACCACCAGCGGCGGCAGCAGCAGGCAGGCGAGCACCCCGGCCTCCCACAGCCGGGGTACCGGCAGCCTGCCGCGCGCCATCATCCAGGCGAGCGGGGTACCCAGGCAGACCAGGACGGCCAGCGTGATCCCGCCCGCCTCCAGCGACACCACCAGCGGCGTGAGGGCACCCGGGGCACTCAGGGCACCGCTCACCGTGCCGGGCGTGACATGGAAGAACAGGGCGATGACCGGGCCGAGCAGGGCGACCCAGATCACCGCCGCCCCCGCGAGGGACAGCACCGACGACGCCGAACGCAGCGCCGGGGCCAGCGCCGCCCCGGACGCCTGGCCTGGCTCCGGGGCTGGCCTGACCGCCCAGCTCATTGTCGCTGGCCTCCCTCGCGGGCGCTTCGCTGGCTTCGGCGGGCTGGTCCTCGCACAGTCCAGGCAGACGCCTGACTACCCGAGTTCACGACGTATCGACGCCGGCACCGCGCTGGCGTCACCGGAGATCGTCGGGGTCAGCAGGTTGTACCCCGCCCTGGTGTACAGCGCCCGGCCAGCGGGTGACAGCACGTAGGCGGCGAAGGCGGTGCCCGCTATGGTCGGCTTGCCGATGATCGTCATGACGATGGCCAGCGGCGAGCCGTGCTTGGTCACGTTACCCGTGATCGTGATGGAGGCCTTCTTGTACTGCGCGGCCTCCGCGGGGTCACCGAGGTTGATGGCCGGCGGCAGCTTGATGTAGTGCAGGTGCTGCTGGATCGCCTCGGACAGGTAGGCGCTGGACGCGTCGAGCTGGCCTGCCTGCAGGTGCGCCAGCAGCGAGGTCTCGGCGAAGACCTGGGGGGAGGACGAGGAGTTCAGCGGCGAGCCCAGGATCTTCGTGACCGTGTTGGCCGGCTGATGGCAGTAGCTGCGTGCGAGCTCGATCATGTAGATGAACGAGCGGCCCTGCGGATCGGTGTTGGGGTCGGTCCGGCCCAGCAGGAACCCCGGCTTTTCCATGATCGGGAACAGATCGCAGAGCGGCTTCCTCCCGCTGGCGATGGCCGCGAGCTGTGGGCCGTACTTGCCGCCGGGGTTGTAGGCCACCGCGATCTGGGTGCCCGCGTACTGGACGTACCACTTGGTGAACTTGGGGAACAGCGGCGTGATGTTGTCGCCGCCGACCGCCTGGAAGACGTTCGGCGTGATCTCCTTCCCGGCGATCTCGCTCTCCAGCGCCCCGGACTCGCCGGCCCGGCCGGAGTAGGTGAAGCCCTTCGCGGTGTGGAACGCGGGCCCGAAGACCTTCTCGTTGAGGAACTCCAGCGACGCCGCGTACGCGACGCTGGCCGTTCCCTTGGCCTTGCTGCCCGGCGACGCGGAAGAACTGCTGCAGGCAGTCAGCACCAGCCCGGCGGTTGCGACGGCTACCAGCGGCCAGGCTCGCAGCGCGCGAGCCGCTGATCCAGTGTTCACCATGATCAGACAGTAGCTACAGCTGATTGCGTTACGCAAGAACACCTGACATACCACTGCCGGGCCGTGCCCGGCCCCGGGAGCCGCGCCCGGCGGCCGCCCCGGGCCGGTGCCCCGGGCGGGGCGGCAGCGGGGCGTTTACGCCCTACGATGGAGGGCGGCCGGGGGATTCTTGTGGACCATTCATGAGGACAGGCGATGGGTAAGGCGAGCAGGATCAAACAGCAGAGCGCCCGCGAGAAGATCGCGGCGCAGCGTGAGGCCGCGCGCCGGGCGGAACGGCGCAACCGGGTGCTGATCACCGGTGGCAGCACGCTCGCCGTCCTGGTGATCGTTCTCGCGTTCATCCTGATCAAGGTCTCCCAGGGCTCGTCATCGTCCAGCGGGCCCAACGGCGGGGTCCGCGGCACCCTGCTCCCGGCGAGCGTGGCCAGCCAGGTCACCGGCGTGCCGTCCAGCACGCTGGACAAGGTTGGCAAGGGCTCGGTGCCCTCGTTCACCGCCACGCCGTTCACCGCCGGCTCGGGTCCGGCGCTGACCAGCGGCGGCAAGCCGGAGATGCTCTACATCGGCGCGGAGTTCTGCCCGTACTGCGCGGCCATGCGCTGGTCCATGGCGATCTCGCTGAGCCGGTTCGGCACGCTGACACCGCTGCACGGCATCCATTCGTCGCCGACCGACACCGACCCGAACACCGCGACGCTGACGTTCTACAAGACCGGTTACACCAGCAACTACCTGAACTTCACCCCGGTCGAGAACCTGACCGTCAGCCACGCCCTGCTGCAGAACCCGACCAAGCAGCAGAACGCGCTCTGGGCCAAGTACGAGCCCGACCCGAGCACCCGCGGCTACCCGTTCATCGACTTCGGCAACAAGCTCGTGATGAAGGGCCCGATCTATGACGCCGGGATACTGGCCGGCAAGTCGTGGAGCCAGATCGCCGCCTCGCTGAAGGATCCGTCGTCGCCGATCGCGCAGAGCGTGGACGGCGCGGCCAACTACATCACCGGGGCCATCTGCCGGATGACCAACAACCAGCCGGCCAGCGTGTGCAGCTCGCCGGCCGTCACCGCCGTGCGGGGCGGGCTCTGATGGCCACCCGCAAGCCGGCCGCGGCCGCCCGGCCGGCCGGTGGCGGGAGCAAGTCACGGGACCGGGGCACCCGGGGCGGCCGCCCGGAGGCGGGCGCCGCGGCCGCCCGGCAGCAGGGCAACCGGCCCGGCAGCGGGCGGCCTGGCAACGGCCGCCCAGGGACCGGGCAGGCGCGGTCCGCGGGCCAGGCGCAGCGCGGGCGCACCGCCCCGGTGGCGGTCGCGGCCGTCGATGAACCAGGCCCCGCCGGACCGCCGTCCTGGCTCCAGTGGACCACCTGGGTGCTGTCCCTGGCCGGTCTCGGCGTGTCCGTCTACCTGACGATCGTGCACTACAACACGGCGGTGACGCTGGCCTGCCCGGCGACCAGCTCGATCAACTGCGAGAAGGTGATCACCAGCCCGCAGTCGGTCGTGTTCGGCATCCCGGTGGCCGTGCTCGGCCTGGCGTTCTATGTGTTCCTGGCGGCCGCCAACTCGCCCCGGGCATGGCGGATGGCCTGGCCGCCGATCCGCTGGGCGCGGGTGGGCTCGATGGTGGCCGGCATCGTGTTCGTGCTCTACCTCATCTACACGGAGCTGTTCACCATCCGCGCGATCTGCCTGTGGTGCACCAGCGTCCACGTGATCACGTTCGTGCTGTTCGTGCTGATCGTCTTCAGCGCCGCGGCGGGGTACGGCACCGCGAAGGCCGTCACCCGGGCCTGAGCCCAGCCGGCGGCCGGCAGGCTGACCGGCGGGTTGGGAAATGCCGCCTGCCCGGCGAGCGTTGGCAGTCGTTGGGGGTGACGGCTGCCCCGGGGAGGGAAGGAAGCGGCGACGGACGCGAAGACACGGGACGGCCCACGGGAGCGGGGGTGGATGGCCCGGCTCGCCGGGTACTGCTGGCGGTATCCCCGCAACGTGATCCTCGCCCTCGGCGGGACCCTGGTGGTAAGCGCGGTGGGGATCGCCATCCCGCTGATCCAGCGGGCGATCGTGGACAACCTCACCTCCTCCGCCCGGGCCGCGATCTGGCCGCTGGCGGTCGCGCTGCTCGGCGCGGCGCTGGCCAACTTCGGCGCGCTGTACCTGCGCCGGTACCGGGCCGGCCAGCTCTCCCTGGACGTGCAGCACGACCTGCGCACGGAGATCCTGGCCTCGCTGTCCCGGCTGGACGGCACCCGCCAGGACGAATTGCACACCGGGCAGATCGTGAGCCGGTCGATCTCCGACATCACCATGGTGCAGAGCCTGCTGTCCATGGTGCCGATGCTGATGGGCAGCGCGGTGCTGTTCGCCGGCTCGCTGATCGCCATGGCGGTGCTCTCCCCGCCGCTCACCGTGGTGGCCCTCGCGGTCGCCCCCAGCCTGTGGTTCATCTCGCTCAGGTCCCGGCGCACCCTTTTTCCGGCGAGCTGGGACGCGCAGCAGCGGGCCGCTGCCGTGGCGGAGGTGGTCGAGGCCGCGGTCACCGGGGTGCGCGTGGTGAAGGGGTTCGGCCAGGAGAGCCAGGAGGTGGCGCGGCTCGAAGGAGCCAGCGCCGCGCTGTATGGCTCCCGGGTGCGCACGGTGCGGCTGATGGCCAGGTACAACCCGGCCCTGCAGGCGATCCCGGCGCTCGGCCAGGTCGGGGTGCTCGCGCTGGGCGGCTGGATGGCCCTGCGCGGGTCCATCACGCTCGGCACGTTCCTGGCCTTCTCCTCCTATCTGATGGCCATGGTCGGGCCGGTCCGCTCCCTGGCCGCGCTGGTCACGCTCGGCCAGGAGGCCAGGGCCAGCGTGATCCGGGTGTTCGAGGTGATCGACGCCCGCCCGGTGGTGACCGACCGGCCCGGCGCCCGGGTGCTGCCGCCGCAGGACCCTGGCGTGGAGTTCGGCGACGTGTGGTTCGGCTACGTGCCGTCGCAGCCGGTGCTGCGCGGCCTGTCGCTGCGGGTGCCGCCGGGCGAGACGCTGGCCCTGGTCGGCACCGCTGGTTCCGGGAAGTCCACGATCTCGCTGCTGCTCCCCCGCTTCTACGACGTGCGCGGCGGCCAAGTCCGGGTCGGCGGCACCGATGTCCGGGACCTCACCCAGGACTCGCTGCGCGCGGCGATCGGGCTGGTGCTGGAGGACAGCTTCCTGTTCTCCGACAGCGTCGCCGCCAACATCGCGTTCGGCCGGCCGGACGCGACCAGGGAGCAGATCGTCGCCGCAGCGCGGGCGGCCGAGGCGGACGAGTTCATCACCGGCCTGCCGCAGGGCTACGACACCGTGGTCGGCGAGCAGGGGCTGACCCTGTCCGGCGGCCAGCGGCAGCGGGTGGCGCTGGCCCGGGCGCTGCTCACCGACCCGCGCATCCTGGTGCTGGACGACGCTACCTCGGCGGTGGACCCGCGGGTGGAGGCGGAGATCCACCAGACCCTGCGCCGGGTCATGCGGGGCCGGACCACGCTGCTGATCGCCCACCGGCGGTCGACGCTGCGGCTCGCGGACCGTATCGCGGTGCTGGACTCCGGGCGGCTCGTCGCCGAGGGCAGCCATGACGAGCTCATGGCGGACTGCCCGCTCTACCGGCTGCTGCTGGCCGGCCCGGGCGACGACGCGGAAGGCATCGACGCCGGTGAGCTTTGTTTCTATCAAAACGATCCTGCCGGCCAGGACCCGGAACCCGCCCGGCGGACACCGGCCACGGCAATCGCGGCGGGGCCCACGTCCGGCAGGCTGCGCACCGGGGCCTCGGGAAGCTTCCTCGCAGGGGTCCCTGCCTCCCCGGAACTGCTGGCCAAGGTGGATGCCCTGCCGCCCGCGACGGAGCAGCCCGGCGTGGACTCCGCGGCGGCCCGCGCCCCCGACCCGCACTTCACGCTGCGCCGCCTGCTGCGCCCGTTCCTCGCCGCGTTCGCCGTGGGCCTGGTGCTCGACGGCCTCGACGCGCTGGCCAGCCTGGCCATGCCCGCCCTGGTCCGCGGTGGCATCGACCACGGCATCGAGACCCGGGTGCTGCCGGTCATCGGCGCCGTCTCACTGGCGGCGCTGCTGATCACCGGGGCGGACTGGGTGATCAACGCGGTGCAGACGAACGTGGTGGGCCGGACCAGCGAGCGGCTGCTGTACACGCTGCGCGTGAAGATCTTCGCGCACCTGCAGCGGCTCGGGCTCGACTACTACGAGCGGGAGTTGTCCGGCCGCATCATGACCCGGATGACCACCGACGTGGAGGCGCTCTCCTCGTTCCTGCAGACCGGGCTCATCACCATGGTGAACTCGGTGCTGCTGATCGCCGGGGTGATGGCCGCGCTGCTGATCATCAACGTGACCCTTGGGCTGACCGTGCTCGCGATCATGCCGGTGGCGGTGGTGGCCTCGGCGGTGTTCCGCAGCAAGGCGTCGGTGGCCTACCAGGACGCCCGGGAGAAGGTCAGTGCGGTCAACGCCGACCTCCAGGAGAACGTGGCCGGCCTGCGCGTCTCCCAGGCCTACCGCCGCGAGGAGCGCAACCTGGAGCGGTTCGCCGGGCGCAGCGATGCCTACCGCAGGTCCCGGCTGAAGGCCCAGCGCTACATCGCGCTGTACTTCCCGTTCGTCCAGTCCCTGTCCACGCTGGCCAGCGCGCTGGTTCTGCTGGTCGCGGCGGGCCAGATGCGCAGCGGCGCGCTGACCGCGGGCGCGCTCATCGCCTACCTGCTCTACATCGACATGCTGTTCTCGCCGGTTCAGCAGATCTCCCAGGTGTTCGACGGCTACCAGCAGGCGGCGGTGGGGCTGCGCCGGATGCGTGACCTGCTGCGCACCCCGAGCTCGACGCCGCGAGCGGCCCGCCCGCTGCCGTCGCCGCGCGGCCCGGCCCGGATCGAGCTGCGGGACGTGCATTTCAGCTACGCGGGCACCGGCCAGGAGGCCCTCGCCGGGGTCAGCCTGACTGTGGCGCCCGGCGAGACGGTGGCCCTGGTCGGGCAGACCGGCGCCGGCAAGTCCACCCTGGTCAAGCTGGTGGCCCGGTACTACGACGTGACCGGCGGCCGGCTCCTGGTGGACGGCACCGACATCCGCGACCTGGACCTGGACAGCTACCGGCGGCGGCTGGGCGTGGTCCCGCAGGAGGCGTACCTGTTCGCGGGCACGGTGCGGGACGCGATCGCCTACGGCCGGCCGGAGGCCAGCGATGCGGAGGTCCGGGCGGCGGCCAGCGCCGTGGGCGCGGTGGACATGATCAACCGCCTGCCCGGCGGCTTCGGCCACGAGGTGGCCGAGCGCGGCCGCAACCTGTCCGCCGGGCAGCGTCAGCTCATCGCGCTGGCCCGCGCCTACCTGGTCGATCCGGACATCCTCCTGCTCGACGAGGCGACCGCCGCGCTGGACCTGGCCAGCGAGGCGGAGGTGGCGCGGGCGTCGGAGCGGCTGGTGGCGTCGCGGACGACGCTGGTGGTGGCGCACCGGCTCACCACGGCCGCGCGGGCCGGCCGGATCGTGGTGCTCGACCAGGGCCGGATCGTCGAAGTAGGGGCACACGAGGAGCTGCTGGCCGCGGCTGGTACCTACGCCTCGCTGTGGGACGCGTTCACCGGGGACGCGACGCTCGCCGCCTGACCGGTGCCGGGGGAACCCGCCGCGCCGGTCCCCCGGCCGCCAGGCCGGGGGACGCCGGGCCCGGATGCCGCCCGCCCTTCCGCTGCCCACGACGCCTGCCTGCGGGCACTTCGGCTGAGCGCGGCGAGGTCGTCCACCAGCGACCTGGCCTCGGCGTAGCCGCGCTCCCTGAATTCGGCCCGGACCCGCTTGCCCGCGGCGTCGAGGTGCACGGTCGCCAGCCCCAGCCAGCGCTGCACCGGGCCCTGAACCAGGCGTACGCTCTGTGCCTTGGCCAGCGGGACCCAGGTGGTCTCCCGGCGGACCCGCCCGGTGACCGCTACGGCCAGCGTGCCGTCATGCCCGGCCGCCAGAAAGTGGTAGCTCGGCAGCGCCTTCCACCGGGCCCGGCGCGGCGGCCTGCTCAGCGCGGGCCAGGCCACGGCCGAGGCGCCGTGACGAAGGAGCGGGGCCTCGGCCCATCGGGGGGTTGCAGGGGGGTCGTCCCCCCGGACCAGCAGGGCCAGCACGCGCCTGGCCTCGTCCGGGCTGCCCACCGGCAGCAGCGCCTTGCGGACCGCGCCGGTGCCCTCCGGGTGGTCGTGGCCCAGGCCGCCCGCCACGTCGACCTCCAGCCGGCACCAGTGCAGCGGCCGCCACAGCAGCGGCTCGATCATCCGCACCGCCTGGATCCGGGGCACCGGGATCGTCTCGGCCACCGTGCCGAGCAGGCCGCGCCGGATCCGCACCCCGTCGGGCGACACGGCCACGGTGAAGGCGTACTCGCTGGAGACCCGCCGCCAGGCGAGCGTGCCGCAGATGATCAGCCACCAGGCCACCGGGGCGCCGACCGCGAGCAGGCCACCCGGGGCAACCGCCACGGTCAGCGCGCCCACCGCGACGGCCACCACCGCGAGCAGGATGGCAGGGATCAGGGCCGCGCCGGCGAGCCGGCCGATGGGAACCGTGGTGACGACGGCCTCGGCGGGCTCCGGGGTGGCCGGGTCCAGGCCGTGGTGGGCCGCGAGCAGGCGGGCCCGGAGCGCCTCGGCCGCCGGCTCGGTCAGGTACGCCAGGCGGCCGTCGGCGTCACCGGACCCGGCCAGCCGGACCCTGATCTCGGCGAGGCCGAGCATCCGGGCGAGGAACGGGCGGACCAGGTCCACCGCCTGGATCCGGGCGATCGGCAGCTGCCGTGAGTCCCGGCGCAGCAGCCCCGTCTCGATGCGCAGCGTGGCCCCGTCCACCTTCCACCGGGTGACCAGCCAGTTGACGACCGCCGCCACCGCGACGAACACCGGGATGGCGACGTCGTACCAGCGGGTGCCGGTGCCGCGGCCGATCGCCCCGGAGGTGGACAGCCCGGCCAGGGCCAGCACCGCGAGCACGCCGCGGCCGGAGCGCACCAGCGGCGACAACGGATGCAGCCGATGCCAGCCATGAGCCGCCATTGCCTCCCTCACCGGCGGGCTGCCCTGGGGATCTGTCACAGGCCCGCGGCCTTGGCTTCGCCGAGCGCGGCCAGCCGGTCGCGCAGCCGGGCCGCCTCGTCGCGCTCCAGGCCGGGGATCCGGGCGTCGCTGGCCGCGGCCGCCGTGTGCAGCTTCACCGTGGCCAGGCGGAAGACGCGGTCGATCGGCCCCGCGCTGACGTCGACGAACTGCATCCGGCCGTAGGGGACCACGGACAGGCGGTGGATCAGCACCCCGCGCTCGACGATGAGGTCCTCGTCGCGCTCCTGGTACACCCAGGAGCGGAACCGGTTGCGCGCGAACCACAGCGCCGCCAGTGAGCCGGCGATCACGGCGGCCACGGCCGCCACGGCCGCCACCCAGCCGAGCGCTAAACCGGCCGCCGTGCTCGCGACCACCGCGAGCGCCCCGCCGCAGGCGATCACCTCGGCGCAGCGCATCCGCCACAGCCGTGGTGAGGGGCACATCACGCTGTGCTCAGGCAAACCGGGCATGGCCTCACGGTACCCCGGCAACCGGGTTGCCGCCGCCGGCCGCCGGCTGCTTGGCTGAGCCCATGACGACCCCGCACACCGCCGGCCAGGCGCCGCTCGGGCACCCTCGCGACCTCACCGCTGCCGATGTCGGGACCGTCGTCACCCGGCACGGAATCCAGGCCGTTGAGCCGCTGATCCGGCCGTACCTGCGGCACACCCCGGCGATCACCGTGGACCGGGCGGACTTCGGGCTGTCCCCCGGGCCGCTGGTGCTCAAGCTGGAGCAACTTCAGCACGCCGGGTCCTTCAAGGCGCGTGGCGCGTTCGCGAACCTGCTGCTCCGCGACGTGCCGGAGGCCGGGGTCGTGGCCGCGTCGGGGGGCAATCACGGCGCCGCCGTCGCCTTCGCGGCCCGTGCGCTGGGCATCCCGGCGCGCATCTACGTCCCGCATGTCTCCTCGCCGGCCAAGATCGCCCGGATCCGGGGCTACGGCGCGGACCTGGTCGTGGCGGGCAGCACCTATGCTGACGCCCTGGCGGCCAGCCTGGAGTGGACGGCCGGATCGGGCGCCCTCCCCATCCACGCCTACGACCAGGCGGAAACCATGCTCGGCGCGGGCACCGTCGGCATGGAACTTGCCGCCCAGGCACCGGGGGCAATCCGGGTGCTGGCCAGCGTCGGCGGTGGCGGCCTGCTCGCCGGGGTGGCCGCCTGGTATGCCGGCCAGGTGCAGGTGGTGGGGGTCGAACCGGAAGGGGCGCCGACCCTCACCGCGGCGATGCGGGCGGGCCGGCCGGTGGACGCCGAAGCCGGCAGCGTGGCGGTGGATTCGCTGGCACCGCGCCGGGTGGGCGAACTGACCTTCGCGATCCTCCGCCAGAACGGGGCCCAGGTGCTGCTGGTGGACGACGGCGCCATCACCCGTACCCAGCAGTTGCTCTGGGAGACACTGCGGGTGGTGGCCGAGCCCGGCGGGTGCGCGGCACTGGCCGCCCTCGTGTCCGGCCGCTGCGAGCCCGCGCCGGGCGAGACCGTCGCCGTGGTGATCAGCGGCGCGAACACGACCGCGGTCAGCTTCGGCCCAGGCAGCGGCGCCGCGCCGGGCTAGGACCATCCCCGGCCTGGCTGGGCGGAGGCTTTCGCGCCCCGCCCGGCCAGAGGGGTGAGCGGCGGGCCGGGAATAGCTAGGCCGGCCACCCGGCCCACCGCACCGCCACCACACCGCACCCTGGGCGTGGGACGGGTCCTGAGGTCGTTACGTGTGCATAGCTGTCTTCCATGGGGACTACCGGCCCGTGCGTGGCGCCAGCCACGCCACATTGCGCGGGCTGGCGGGCGGGCTG
>Ga0209166_10001995_pt1 | contig 16063 bp, 16 predicted proteins | sample Coa_R1_3_FD_187151 | JGI IMG/M metagenome (GOLD analysis project Ga0209166, IMG submission 187151) | Surface soil microbial communities from Centralia Pennsylvania, which are recovering from an underground coalmine fire - Coalmine... | ecosystem: Environmental > Terrestrial > Soil >... | reverse complement strand
CCCCAGCGCCCGCCTGACCACGTGGTCACCCGAGCACTCGCCTGTCACCAGCTCTGTCTGCCCGCCAGCCCCCCGTGGTGCCGATTCTCAGGGAGTACCTCGAATCCCGCCACCTACCATGGCGGAAGGTGTGCAGTGAACGACACGGTTGAGTTCGGTGGCTGGCCCCGGCCGCCGCGGTGGGTGTGGGCAATCGCAGGAATTGCCGCGGTGGCGGTGCTGGCCGGCGAGGTAGTCGCCCACACCGGGCCGCCGCGCCGGGCCGCGCCGGCTGCGGCCGTCACGAGCCCGGCCATCCCGGGCAACGGTGACCTCCGGATGCCGCCGCGCGAGCCCGCGCGAATGGTGGGCCGGCAGATGCCGCGCGACGCCGGCCCGCGGCTGGTGGTGGGCGGCCGGAGGCCGGGCTGGCTCTGGGTCGCCACTGGCCGGACAGAGCCGATCCGCGGGCTGCCGCGACGTGACAATGGCTATCAGCTCATCCGCGTCGACGGCGGGTGGGCCGCGCTGCCGTTTCCCGGTCCCACCGTCTCGCCGTGCGCCGACTGCGCACCCCGGCCGATGCCGGTCTACTACATCGCGGACGGATCGCGGAAGGCGAAGGGACTGGGCGCCGCGGTATTCGTCGCACCGGCAGCGACCAGAGGTGCCGTGTGGCTGGTCAGCTACCGTGCCGGCGCCTCCATGCCCGCCACCGCGGGCACGGCGCAAGAGTTCAGCACGGCTGGTACGGCACTGGGGCCGCGCCGCAGGCTGCCACGTGGGTACGTCGTCGACCAGGGCACTGTCGCCGGCCTGCTGCTAGCGCCGGAACGCGCGGGTCCGGGCGCGGTCCGGTACCAGCTCTGGGACCCCGGCACCGGCCGGGTCAGCCGTTCCTTCCAGAACGTGATGGCGGCAAATCCGGGTGAGATCGCCTGGATGTCGGCCTGCCCGGCGCGCTGCACCGTGCATGTGGCGAATCTGGAAGGCGGGCCGGATCGCATCATTCCGCTGGCAAGGCGGAGCCAGTCCTATCAGGGCGCGTTCAGCCCGGACGGGAGGCTCCTCGCCCTCCAGTTGATCGCAGGAACTGGAGCGAGCGGCCGCGCCGTGGCCAACCAGCTGGTCGTAGCGGTCGTCGCGAGTGGGAGGCTGATCGTCGTCCCGGGCACCACGATCGGCAGCGGGATCGGGGTTGACTTCGGCTGGCAGGCAGCCAGCGACCAACTGGTCGCGGATGTGGGCCTGCAGGATGCGTGGCAGGTCGCGGTGTGGCGGCCCGGCGACGCCCGCCTGTACGTCGCGGTCACGCAGGCACCAGCGGGCTCCTGGCCAGTCATAGGCCCGGGCCCGTACTAACTCTCCCTCGGCTGTCCGCTCCCCCGCTCCCCCGCCGGCCCGGCCTTTACATTACTCACCGTAATCGAGAAACATGAGCCGGGCATGACTGTTACTATCCGTGTACGCACTATTACGAGCGGTCAATTACCGGTCCGCGCAGGCATGCCGGGGAAAGGATTCCAGGCACGTGGAGAATGCGCCCGGCCCGTCTGCCCCGCGCACAGTGCTGCGGCTGCGCCTGCTGGCTTTCGCCGGGCTGCTGGTCACCGTCGCGCCCGCCGTACCAGCCCAGGCGGCCACCACGGCCGCGCCGGGCACCGCCCGGCCGGGCCGGATCAGCAGCCTGTGCAAGCAGTACCAGCATTTCGCCGTCGCGACCGCGCAAGGCGCGCATTTCGTAGTCAAGAATGACAATTACGGCGGCCAGCAGGAATGCCTCGCGATCCGTGGCGAATGGCCCGATTTCACCGTCACCGAATCGGAACTGCCTGCCTGGCACGCCAAACCGCAGGCCTATCCGTTCATCCTGCGCGGCTGCAGCTGGGGCACCTGCTCGTCACCGGACACCAGCCTGCCGAGGCAGGTTTCCGCGCTCCGGCGCCCGGTGGCCACCTGGTATACCACCCAGGTGCCGAGGGGCAGGTGGGACGCGGCGTTCGACACCTGGTTCGGCACCCGGCCGATGACCACCGGCCAGGCCGACGGGGCCGAGATGATGATCTGGCTGGCCGCGCGCCACGTCCCGGTGCCGCCGCGGACCAGGATCGTGCATGTCGAGCATCTGCGCTGGTACCTGCTGCACTGGCGCATTTGCCTGAAAGGCACGTGCTGGAACTACATCCAGTTCCGCCGGGTGTGGCCGGTGCTGCGGGCCCGGAAGCTGCACCTGCTCCCGTTCATCCACCGGGCCGAGAAGGACGGCTGGATTCGGCCGGCCTGGTGGCTGGAGAACATCGAGGCCGGCTTCGAACTCTGGCAGGGCGGTGCCGGGTTGGCGACCAGATGGTTCTGGGCCCGGGCCTAGGGTCCAGGCCCTAGCATCGGGGACATGCCCAGCAGCTTCTATCAGCTCGTCGTCGACTGCCACGACCCGCACGCCCTGGCCAGGTTCTGGGCCGCGGTGCTGGACCAGCCGATCTTGTACGAGGCCGACGACGAGGTCATCGTCGGCGCAGACAAGCACGCCTACCCCGGCCTGGTGTTCACCCCGGTGCCCGAGGGGAAGACCGTCAAGAACCGGCTGCACATCGACCTGGACCCGGATGATCAGGCGGCCGAGGTGGAGCGGCTGCTGGCGCTGGGCGCCCGCCCCGCAGACGTGGGCCACGGGGACGACGTGCCCTGGGTGGTGCTCGCCGACCCGGAGGGCAATGAGTTCTGTGTGCTGCGGCCGCACCGGTCCCTGATCGACTGACGCTGTGGCCCCCGGGCAAGCAGGTGAGCGGCCCGCGCGGGAGGTGAGCGCGGCCCGCGCGCGGCGGGTGAGAATGGCGGGATGAGGATAGCTGTACTGGGCACGGGCGCCGTCGGGCGGGCCCTGGCGGCCCGGCTGGACGGGCTCGGCCACGACCTGGTCATCGGCACCCGGGATCCGGCCGTGACCATGGCCCGCACCGAACCGGGCGGGTTCGGCACCGCGCCCTATCCGCAGTGGCAGGCCGGGCATCCGGGCATCCGGCTGCTGAGCTTCGCCGAGGCCGCCTCCTTCGCGGAACTCCTGATGAACGCGACCTCCGGGGCTGCGGCCATGGCGGCGCTGGTGGCGGCCGGCGAGCCCGGCCTGGCCGGGAAGGTGCTCATCGACGTTTCCAACCCGCTGGATTTCAGCCGCGGCATCCCGCCGACCCTGGACCCGGTGAACACCGACAGCCTGGGCGAGCAGATCCAGCGCGCGTTCCCGGCCGCACGGGTGGTCAAGGCGCTGAACACCATGAACTGCCAGGTGATGGTGGACCCGGGCCGCATTCCCGGCGAGCACAACGTGTTCCTGTCCGGCAACGACGCCGCCGCCAAGGCGGTGGCCGCCGAGCTGATCGGCTCGTTCGGCTGGCCGCCCGGGTCGGTGATCGACCTGGGCGACATCTCGGCCGCCCGCGGCACGGAGATGCTGCTGCCGCTCTGGCTGCGGCTGATGGCCTCGTTCGGGCACGCCGACTTCAACTTCCATATCCCGCATGCCTGACCCGCGCGAACCCGCGCGAACGGGCGCGGACCCGTGCGAGCACGATCCGGCCCGGACGAGCCCAGGAGGAGTGCCATGAACGCCGACGACCTGCGCGCCGCGCAGCAACCGCTCAAGGACACCTACCGCAGCGACCCGGCGGCCGCTCTGGTCACGCTGCGGGCGCACGGCGAACTCGGCGCCGAAGAGGTGAGCTGCTCGGTGGGCACAGGCCGGGCCCTGGCGGTCGCCGGGCTGCACCCGGCCAGCGGCGGGGACGGCACGCTCGCCTGCTCCGGCGACATGCTGCTGCAGGCCCTGGTCGCGTGCGCCGGGGTCACGCTGCGGGCGGTGGCCACGTCGCTGGGCATCGCCGTCGCCGGCGGCACCGTCCGCGCCGAGGGCGACCTGGACTTCCGTGGCACGCTCGGTGTGGCGAAGGACGCCCCGGTCGGCTTCACCTCGGTCCGGCTGAGCTTCGACCTGGACACCGACGCCAGCCCGGACGACTTGGGCACGCTGCTGCGGCTGACCGAGCGGTACTGCGTGGTCTACCAGACGCTGGCCCGCCCGGCGGAGCTCAGTGCGTCGTTGACTCAGCGCAACTGAGCGATTGCGCGGAGAGGATGTCAAGCCGCGGATAGTACAGCTGACCTTGACTTGCGTGGTAGGCATGGCGCATGGCCGAACTCATTCCCAGGCGGGTCCTCTTCGGGAACCCGGAACGCATCAGTCCCCGCATCTCCCCCAATGGCACCAGCCTGGCGTGGATAGCCCCGCACAACGGCGTGCTCAACGTCTGGACCGCCGCGATAGGTGCCGACGGAGTCGACTGGGGCTCGGCCAAGGTGGTCACCGACGACACCGACCGGGGAATCCGGGTCTTCAGGTGGGCCCACGACGGGCGGCACCTGCTCTACCTGCAGGACACCGGCGGCGATGAGAACTGGCGCCTGTACGACGTGGACCTGCATACCATGCAGCGCCGCGACCTCACTCCGTTCGAAGGGGTGCAGGCGCAGATCCTGGCCACCGAGAAGAAGCACCCCAGCGAGATCCTGGTCGGGCTGAACCGTGACAACCCGGCCCTGCACGACGTGTACCAGCTCGACCTGGTCACCGGTGACCTGGTCAAGCAGGTGGAGAACCCGGGCTTCGCGGGCTGGGTCGCCGACACCGAACTGGTGACGCGGGTCGGCATCGGGCTGGAGCCCGACGGCAGCATGGTGGTCAAGGTCCGTGACGACGCCGGCGGCGACTGGCGGCTGCTGCAGACCTTTCCCGCGGAGGACGCCATGACCAGCGGGCCAATGGCGATCAGCGCGGACGGCAGGTCGATGCTGGCGATGAGTTCGGCAGCGGCGGACACCGGCCGCCTGGTCCGCGTCGACCTGGGCACCGGGACGGAGAAAGTGCTGGCCGAAGACCCCGACGCGGACGTGAGCGGTGTCCGGGTGCACCCGGACACCCGGGAACCCCAGATCGTCACATGGGTCAAGGAGCGGATGGAATACCGGGTGCTGGACCCCTCCCTGGAGGCGGACGTGGCGGCCGTCCGCGCGCTGCACCCGGGCGATCCGGACATCGTCGCGCAGGATCACAGCGACATGGTGTGGCTGGTGGCGTTCACCAACGATGCCGGCCCGGTGCCCTTCTTCCTGTACGACCGCCGGCGCCGCGAGGGCCGTTTCCTGTTCGATCACCAGCCCGAACTGTCCCGGTATGAGCTGGCTCCGATGGAGCCCTTCTCCTACCAGGCCCGGGACGGCCTGACGATCCACGGGTACGCGACGTTCCCGCCCGGGGCGGGCCGCTCCGGGCTCCCCATGGTGCTCAACGTCCACGGCGGGCCGTGGGCCCGGGACATGTGGGGCTTCGACTCGGAGGCGCAGTGGCTCGCGAACCGCGGTTACCTGTGTGTGCAGGTCAACTTCCGCGGTTCCACCGGCTACGGCAAGGCGTTCGTCAACGCCGGCGACCGGGAGTGGGGCAACGCCATGCAGAACGACCTGACCGATGCGGTGGCCTACGCCATCGCCCAGGGCTGGGCGGATCCGGAGCGCGTCGCGATCTACGGCGGTTCCTACGGGGGCTACGCGGCCCTGGCGGGGGTCACCTTCACCCCGGACCTGTACCGCTGCGCGGTGGACATCGTCGGCCCGTCCAACCTCAAGACGCTCATCGAGACGATCCCGCCGTACTGGCAGCCGCAGATCGCGCTGTTCCACCAGCGGGTCGGCAACCCGGAGACCGACGCCGAGTTCCTCTGGTCCCGGTCGCCGCTGTCCCGGGCCGCCAGCATCAAGACGCCGCTGCTGATCGCCCAGGGCGCCAACGACCCGCGGGTGAAGCAGGCGGAGTCCGAGCAGATCGTTGCGGCGATGCGGGAGGCGGGCATAGACCACGAGTACATGCTGTTCCCCGACGAGGGCCACGGCTTCGCCAAGCCGGCCAACCGGCTGCGGTTCTACGCGGCCGCGGAGCGGTTCCTGGCCCGCCATCTGGGCGGCCGGGTGGAAGACGGCGCGGAGGACGGCGCGGAGTGATCGAGATCAAGAGCGATGCCGCGGTCGAGGCCATGCGGGAGGCGGGCCGGGTCGTGGCCACCGCGCTGGCCGCCGTGCGGCGCGAGGCCGCGATCGGGGTGTCCCTGGCCGAACTCGACGAGGTGGCGCATGACGTGCTGAGCGCGGCCGGCGCGCGGTCCCCGTTCCTGCGCTATCACCCGTCGTTCGCCCCCGTGCCGTTCCCCGCGGTGATCTGCGCGTCGGTCAACGACGTGATCGTGCACGGCATCCCGGACGGATACCGGCTGGCCGACGGCGACCTGGTCAGCATCGACTTCGGCGCACAACTGGACGGGTGGACCGGCGACGCCGCGATCAGCTTCATCGTCGGCACACCCGACCCGGCGGACGAGAAGCTCATCAGGACCACCGAGGAGGCGCTCGCGGCGGGCATCGGGGCCGCGGCGGACGGGGCCCGGCTCGGCGACATCTCGCACGCGATCGGCACGCTGGCGCGCGGCGCCGGGTACGGCGTCCCGGCCGGCTTCGGCGGCCACGGCATCGGCCGCCACATGCACGAGGACCCGCACGTGCCCAACGAGGGCAGGCCGGGCCGCGGGATGCGGCTGCGGCCGGGACTGGTCCTCGCGATCGAGCCGATGCTGATGGCGGGCGGCGGCAGCGACTACCTGACCGCGCCGGACGGCTGGGCGCTCAAGACGGTCGACGGCAGCCGGGCGGCGCACGCCGAGCACACCGTCGCCATTACCAGGGACGGCCCAAGAATCCTGACGCTGCCCTGACCCCTGGGGCCGCCCCCGGGAACCCCCGCTGGCCCGCGGCCCGGCTCCTTCGTCACCGGACCTTGCGCCCTTGGCTACAGGCGCTGCGCCTTGGCTACAGGCGCGCGGACGCCATGAGCGCGGCCAGGCCCGGCTCGGGCTCCAGGACGTAGAGGCCGCCGCCGATCCGGTCGGTCACCCAGACCAGGCCGGCGTCGTCCACGAACAGGTCGTTGATCTGGGCGACCGGCTGGCCGGGCGGCGGCTCGGGGATCCAGTGCGCCACCTCGGCCGGGCGGGCCGGGTCGGCCAGGTCGTACACCCGCACCCCGGCGCTGAAGTAGGTGGCGAACACCAGGCGCTCGCTGCGGTACGACCCTGCCTGGTTCTCGTGCAGGTTGTGCGCGCCGAACCGGAGCGGCAGGTCATCGAAACCGTCCGGGTGCGGGCAGCCCCCCAGCAGCACCGGGCTGGCGCCGGAGACGTCCAGGACGTGGATCGCGCGCCGCGGCGCGTGCGGCCCGTCGCGGACCTGCTCGTCGGTGGCGACCACCAGGCCCCGGCCAGGCAGCGGCAGGCAGGTGTGCGTCGACCCGCCGTCCCACTGCGCCAGGCCCACCTGGCGCGGGCGGGTGATGTCGGTCACATCCAGCACCACGAGCCCTGCGTCGTCGTAGCCGAGGTAGGCCCGGTCCCCGGCGATCAGCGCGTGGTGCGCCGCGTACCGCTCCCCCGCGGGCCAGCCGGGCCGTTCGTCGTCCCGCTGCCCGGGCCACCACCAGCGGGCCGCCTCCACCGGGTGCGCCGGGTCGGCCAGGTCCACCACGACCCAGATGCGGTCCCGGAAGTGGTCCGGGATGGCCGACATGTGCGCGTACCGGCCGCCGGTCCACACGACCCGGTGCACTCCCCTTCCCCCGCTCGGCCAGAAGCCGACCCGTTCCGGGCGCAGCGGGTCATCCAGCCGGTGGATGGCCAGTCCCGCCGAGACCGGCCCGGTGTCCGGCGCGCGGTAGGGGAACTTCTCGTGGTTGACCAGCAGCAGCCCGTCCGCCACCTGCACCTTGTGGGTGTGGCTGCGCGGCGGGGCCGGCCATTGCGTGACCAGCACCGGGTGCTCCGGGTCGGTGACATCGAGCACCGAGGTGCCCGCGCCCGTGGTGCCGGTGTGCCCCACGTACACGGTGTCGCCGGCCCGGATCAGCTGCATGCCGTCGCCGTGCCCGCCCAGGTCGTGGTGGGCGGCCAGGCGCAGGCCCGCCGCGCTCGCGGTGCGCGCGCCCGCGCCGCTCACCGCGCCGGTCATGACCGCGCGGCCGCCCGGCTGGCCCGTGCGCCCAGCTTCTCCGCCGCCCAGTCCGCGGCGCGGTAGCGGTGGAACGGCGCCAGGTTGGCGCAGCCGTGGTTGCCCTTTTCGAGCAGCAGCAGCGCGGCGGGGCCGCCGGCCTCGTTCACCAGCCGCTCCGCCTGCTGCCAGGGAATGAGCCGGTCGAGCTTGCCCATCACCGCGAGCAGCGGGCACCGGATCCGGTCCGCGCGGCCGGTCATGGTCAGCTCGCCGGCCTTGGCCCTGGCCGTCTCGGCGTCGGGCGCCTTGGACCGCACCCGGAACGCCTCCCGGGTCAGGCCCGGCAGGTTGTCCCAGTTGTCGGCGAACGTGAACGGCCCGGCCAGCGCGATACAGGCCTGCACCCGCTCGTCCCCGCTGGCGACCCGGGGGGCGTAGTACCCGCCCAGGCTCACGCCCCAGACGCCGATCCGGCTCGGGTCCAGCGCGGGCTCGGTGATCAGGTAGTCGATGATCGCGCCGCCGGGGACCTCCCAGTCGCCGCGTATGGCCAGGTCGTACTCGGCCTCACCCTGGCCGGGACCGTCCACACTGAACGTGGCGATGCCCCGCTCCAGGAACAGGTCCTCGGTGCTGCGCAGCTCTTCCTTGGTCGAGTCCAGGCCGGGAATCATGATCATTACCGGGTGCGGGCCGCGGCCGTGCGGCTCGCGCAGCACCCCGACGATGTGCGAGCCCTCGAACGGGATCTCCACCCGCCTGCCCGGCGGGTCGAGGTAGGGCAGCGCGCCGGTCAGGCAGCGCACCGCGCTGGTGTGCGCCTCGCGCATCTGGTCCAGGTCGTTCACGAACAGGAACTTCGCGAAGTGGTAGTAGACCGCAGCCTGGGACAGGTGGGCGCCCGCCGACATCTCCCGGCCCTCGGCGAGGGCGTCGCGGCCGAGCACTTCGTGTTCGGCGGCGACCGTGCTCCACGCCGCGCACCAGTCGTTCCAAGACGTCAGCCCGCTGGTGATCCGCTCGAAGTCACCCGCGGTCACCCCGTTCATGGTGAACCGCGGCGCCCAGTGCGAGATCGCCATGGCTACCCGTTCGTCCATGCACCCTCCTCATTGATGGCAAGCCAGACCTGCAAGCTCATCGGCACCTAGCGAGACCTGCAAACGAATGCATACTCTCTAGGGCAGGCCCGGGTCAACCTGGGTACAGGGAGAGCGTGATGGAACAGCACGAACTGCACGTCACAGTGAACGGCGAGGAGCACACCCTGGCCTGCGATCCGGACACGCCGCTGCTGGACATGCTGCGGGCCGGGCTGGGCCTGTCCGGGCCGCGGTTCGGCTGCGGCGTCGGGCTGTGCGGTGCGTGCCTGGTGGTCATCGACGGCAAGGCCCGGTCCTCGTGCGACTACCCGGCCTGGGCGGCCGAGGGCACCGAGGTGACCACGGTCGAGGGGCTGCGCCGGGCCGGCGCGCTGCACGCGGTGCAGCAGGCGTTCCTGGACGAGCAGGCCGCGCAGTGCGGCTACTGCACCTCCGGCATGATCGTCGCCGCGGCCGCGCTGCTGGACGCCAACCCGGCGCCGACCGAGCGGGAGGTCCACGAGGCGCTGGATGGCAACCTGTGCCGCTGCGGCACGCACCGCAGGGTGGTGGCCGCCGTGCTGCGCGCGGCACACCAGGACGGCGGGGCGCACGAGAGCAGCGGGCGGGCCGCGCGGTGACGGTCACCGGGCAGCCGGACCCCGGCGGCACCGACCCGGCAGACCGGCTCGCCGCCTACCCGAGCCTGGCCGCCAACCCGGTGCTGTCCTCCTGGCTGGCGTTCTCCCCCGGCGGCACGGTCACGATCCACTCCGGCAAGGTGGAGTACGGCCAGGGCGTCTGGACAGCACTGGCCCAGATCGCGGCCGAGGAACTCGACGTGGCGCTGGACCGGGTGAGCGTGGCGCCGGTGAGCACCGGCGGCAGCCCGGACGAGGGGGTCACCTCCGGCAGCCTGTCCATCCAGCACTCCGGTTCGGCGCTGCGGCAGGCATGCGCGCAGGCCCGTGCCCTGCTGCTGGCCGAAGCTGCGGACAAGCTCGGCACCACCGGAGCGCTGACGGTCGCAGACGGGCAGATCCTCGCCGCTGGGCAGCCGACCGGCCTGTCCTACTGGTCGCTGGCCAGCCCTGGGCTGCTGGACCGGGAGGCCGGCGACCCGGTCCCGGTCAAGCCCCCGGGCCAGTGGTCGGTGGCCGGCCGCAGCGCCCACCGGATCGACCTGCCGGACAAGGTCACCGGGCGGCCCCGGTTCCTGCACGACATCGTCCTGCCCGGCATGCTCTACGGCCGGGTGGTAAGACCGCCCGCGGTGGTGGCGGAACTGCTCGGCACGGGCGACCCGGGCCTCCCGCCGGACACCGTCACCGTGCGGGACGGCTCGTTCCTCGGCGTCGTCGCGCCCGCCGATGCGCAGGCGCTGCGCGCGGCGCGCGCCCTGGCCAAGGCGGCCCGGTGGCGGGTCACCGAGTCGCTGCCGGACGCGCGCGACCTGAAGGGCTTCCTGCTGTCCGCGCCCACCGAGGACTCACCCGTGGAGTCCCGCCACGACGCGGCCGCGGCCGCCACCGTCACAACCTCCCGCACCGCCGAGTACACCCGCCCGTTCCTCGCGCACGCCTCGATGGCGCCGAGTTGCGCGATCGCGCGCTGGGACGGGGACGCGGTCACGGTGTGGAGCCACACCCAGGGCCCGTTCGCGCTGCGCGACGCGCTCGCGGCCGGGCTGCGCCTGGACCCGGCCCGGGTGACGGTGCACCACGCCGAGGGGGCCGGTGCCTACGGGCACAACGGCGCCGACGACGCCGCCCTGGACGCGGTGCTCCTCGCCCGGGCCGTGCCCGGACGGCCGGTCCGGGTGCTGTGGTCCCGCGAGGACGAGATGAGCTGGGCGCCGCTCGGGCCCGCCATGCTTGCCCGGCTGTCAGCCGGGCTCGACGAGCGCGGCAGGATCGTGACCTGGCGGCAGGACGTGTGGAGCAACGGGTTCATCGGCCGTCCCGGGCGCGGCGGGGAGCCACGGCTGCTCGCCCTGGCGCACCTGGCCGGCGGCAGGCCCATGACGCCCGCACCGGACGGCCCGCCAACCGGTGCCATGGGTTCCACCCGCAACGCGGTGCCCGGCTACGACATCCCCGACGTGCAGGTGGTCCGGCACCGGCTGCTCACCATGCCGATCCGGACCTCTTCGCTGCGGTCCCTCGGCGCGTTCCTCAACGTGTTCGCGATCGAGTCGTTCATGGACGAGCTGGCCGAATGCGCCGGGGCCGACCCGGTCGAGTTCCGGCTGGCGCACCTGACCGACCCGCGGGCGATGCGGGTGGTCGAGCAGGTCGCCGAGTTCTCCGGCTGGGCGGGCCGCCCCCGCGCAGAGGGCACCGGCTACGGCATCGGCTACGCCAGGTACAAGGGCCTCGCCGGGTACTGCGCCGCGGTGGCCGAGGTGGAGGCCGAGGACGACGTGCACGTCCGGCGGATCTGGCTCGCGGTCGACGTCGGCACGGTGATCAACCCGGACGGGGTGGTCAACCAGGTGGAAGGCGGCGCGGTGCAGAGCGCCAGCTGGGCGACCCGGGAGCGGGTCACCTTCGACCGGGCCAGGATCACGTCGCTGAGCTGGGACAGCTACCCGGTGCTGCGGTTCACCGAGGTGCCCGGCGTGGCAGTGCGGATCGTCCCCGCGCCCGGGCGGCCGGAGACCGGCGCGGGCGAGGTCGCCCAGGGCCCGGTCGCGGCCGCGATCGGCAATGCGCTGGCGCAGGCGGCCGGCGTGCGGGTCCGCGACCTGCCGCTCACCCGCGAGCAGGTCATCCGCGCGATCGAGGAAGGCTGACCGTCCGTGCCAGGCCCGCTTTCGCTGCGCTACGCCCCACGGGGCCGGCGGGGCTGCGGCCGGCGCGACAGAGTCGTGCGGCCGCTAGGCATGGGGGGTTCCGGGGCCATCGGGGGTCCGGGGTGCTCCCCGGATGGTGCTGTGCTCCCCCGGGCCAGCACTGTCAGGGCTGGCCGAACAGGGCGCTGACCGACTCCCCGACGTGGATCCGCCGGATTGCCTCGGCCAGGGCCGGCGCCACCGACAGCACCGTGAGCTTGCCGCTGAGCCCGGCCTCGGGAACCGGCACGGTGTTGGTGGTCACGATCTCGCTGACCTCGGGCGCGGCGGCGATCCGGTCTAGCGCGCCGTCGGCGAACAGGCCGTGCGTGCACGCGATGCGCACCGAGGAGACCCGGTGCTCGCGGAGCTTGGCCAGCAGCTCGATCACCGTGGTGCCGCGGGCGATCTCGTCGTCGAGCACGATCACGTCCCGGTCTTCCACGTCGCCGATGATCGAGGTGATACGGACCTCCCGGTCGTCGGCGCGCTCCTTGGCACCCGCGGCGACCGGCAGGCCGAGCCGGGTGGCGAACGCAGCCGCGCTCTTGGCGTTGCCCAGGTCCGGTGAGACCACCACGGTGCGGGACAGGTCCTGGCCGCGGAAGTGGCCGGTCAGCTCCCGCAGCGCGTGCAGGTGGTCGACGGGCACCGAGAAGAACCCGTGCACCTGGCTGGCGTGCAGGGTCATCGTCAGCACCCGGCTGGCCCCGGCGCTGACCAGCAGGTCGGCCACCATCCGGCCGCCGATCGAGACCCGCGGCATGTGCTTTTTGTCGCTGCGCGCGTAGGCGTAGTGCGGGATCACCGCGGTGACCCGGGCCGCCGAGGCGCCACGGGCGGCGTCCAGCATGAGCAGCAGCTCGACCAGGTGCTCCTGCACCGGCGGGCTAAGCGGCTGGATCAGGAAGACGTCGCGTTCCCGGCAGTTGGACTGCAACTGCACTTCCAGGCAGTCGTTGGCGAAGCGGCGCAACCGCACGGGGAGCAGAGGTTCGCCCAGTTCCGCGCAGATCTCGGCGGCGAGGTCGGGGTGGGCACTTCCGCTGAACACGGCGATCTCACGCACGCTGACAGGCTAGGGCATCCCCTTAGTGGTGTCCCGCGCTAGCTCCTCCCCGGCCTGATGCAGCCAGTGCGCGGGGCTGGCCAGGGCCGCGGCGGTGCCGCCGGCCAGCCCGGCCAGGGTGACTACGGCCGCAAGCCCTTCCGCCGCCGGCGCGCTTACCTGGCCGGCGACCAGCGCCACCGGTGTGCCGGCGGCCGCTGCGGCGGCGAGCACGGTGCCGCACACCTTCCCGGTGAGCGAGGTCGCGTCGAACCGGCCCTCCCCGGTGATGACCAGGTCCGTGGCGGCCAGCAGCCGGTCCAGGCCGGCCAGCCGACACAGTTCGGCCGCGCCCGGCGCCAGGACCGCGCCCCAGGCGGTGGCCAGCCCGTAACCGGTGCCCCCGGCGGCGCCGGCGCCGGGGGCACCTGGGTCACCGCCGAGCATCCCGGCGAGCCGGGCGAGCCCTGCCTCCAGCCGGTCGATCTGCGGCCCGTCGGCGCCCTTCTGCGGCCCGAACACGGCCGCCGCCCCCAGCGGGCCCAGCAGCGGGGCGGTCACGTCGGTCAGGCAGATCACCCCGCCGGCCGGTGGCGGCCGCAGCCCGCTCAGGTCCGCCCGGGCCAGTGTGGCCAGCGCGCCGCCGCCCGGGGGCAGCGGCTGCCCGGCGGCGTCGAGGAACCGGGCGCCCAGCGCGGCCAGCGCCCCGGTGCCACCGTCGGTCGAGGCGGATCCGCCGAGCCCGACCAGGATCCGTCCCATCCCGGCATCCAGGGCCCGGCCCAGCAACTCACCCAGGCCGGTCGTCTGGCTCCCCAGCGGGTCAGGCTGCGCAAGCAACGGCAGCCCGCTGGCCCCGGCCAGCTCCACCACCGCTGTGCTGGTCTGGGGAGGCGACCCCCGTGGAACCCTCCGCTGGCCCAGCAAGCCCCGAGACTCCGTCGCGGGGCTAACGGCCCTGCTGGCTGAGGCGAGTGGCCCGGCTGGGCTGGCACTACTGGCCCCGGCCCCGGGTGGTGCCCCTGGGGTGGCGTCGCCGGGGATCTCCAGCCACCAGGCGGTCACGGGGCTGCCGGTGGGGCCGGCGACACGGGCGCGGTGCCAGTGGGCCCCGGGGACCGTGGCGGCGAGCACATCCAGGGTTCCCTCGCCGCCATCGGCCAGCGGCAGCCGGGTCACCTGGTCGTCCGGCCGCGCGCTGAGCCAGCCCTCGGCCAGCGCGGCCGCGGTCGCGGCCGCCCCGATGCTGCCCTTGAACGAGTCAGGCGCGATCAGCACCCGCACGGCAAAACCCCCGCCGGCACGGCAACCCCGGCTCTGCCGTTACCCGGGGTTTCCCGGCTTGTATGGCGGCAGCCCGAGATGGTCACGGATGGCCTGCTGGACCGCCTCCTTGGTGCCGCGCGCGTCGATCACCGCGACGTACTCCTTGCGGCGGAACAGGTCCAGCACCGGGTCGGTCTTCTCGTGGTAGTCGCGCAGTCGCACCGCGAGCGCCTCCTCGGTGTCGTCCTCACGGATGAGCAGGGTGCCGCCGCACACGTCGCAGACGCCCTCCTCCTTGGGCTGTGCCTGGATGAGGTTGTAGTCCATGCCGCAGTCGGCGCACAGCCGCCGGGCCAGCACCCGGCGGCGGACCTCGGAATCGGGCAGGTCCAGGTGGATGACCCCGTCGATGTCGTAGCTCTCCAGGAAGAACGCCGCCTGCCTGGCGTTGCGCGGGAAGCCGTCGATGACGAACCCGTAGTTCCAGTCGTGCTCGGCGAGCCGCTGCGCCGTGACCGCCTCGGCCAGGTCGTCGCCGACCAGTTCGCCGGCCGCCATGATGCGGCGCACCTGGGCGCCCATTTTCGTGTGCTGCTGCACGTTCCAGCGGAAGATGTCGCCGACGCTGATGTGGACCAGGTCCAGGCCGGCCGCGAGCGTCGCGCCCTGGGTGCTCTTGCCGCTGCCGGGCACCCCCATGATGACGTATTTCCGCATGCAGTTACCTTCGCACACCGGCTGGATCGCACAAGACCCCACATCCCCTGCCGGGCCGCGGCTGAGCCGCCGCGTCCCCGGCCGCCGCCAGGTCCCTTCAGCCGGCGTGGCCCGGCCCCCGCACGCGGCCGCGTAATGCACAAATTCAAGCCTTCAGCCGGCCCGGTTCAGCCACCGCTCGCAGCCGCGCCGGATCTTGGGGTCGAGCGAGCCGCTGAGCGCGGGCCAGTCCTGGCGCAGCAGCCGCGCGTTGACGAACCGCGCCAGGTCGTTGCGCCGGCCCTGGGTGAGCACGATCCCATACAGGCTGCGGCGGCAGGCGGGGTCGGCCACGTCGAACTCGCGCAGCCCCGGCGGGCACAGGTGGCGGGGCAGCACGACCACGCCCTGCTCGGGCCCGTGCAGGTCATTCAGGCTGGGGGGCAGCCGCCGCGCCAGGCCGGTGCCGCCCTGCCCGCGCAGCAGATCCGTCAACGACATGCTTCATTATCACCGCATGCCCGCCCGGTCCGGCGATCCTGCGGTGGGCGTGGCGCGAGGGCTCCAGGTTCGGCGGCTAAACTCTGCCCATGCCCGGCACCGAGGCTCCCCGCTGGCGCTTCCTGATCACACCCAAGTGGCTCGCCTGGCACCTCATCATGGTCGGCTCGGTGTACGGAATGCTCGCACTCGGTGACTGGCAGTTGCATCGCGCCATGTCGGGTAATGGGCTGAGCTGGGCCTACACGTTCGAGTGGCCGATCTTCGCGGTGTTCGCCGTGGTGTTCTGGGCTAAGACGATCCGCGACGAGTTCCACCCGCCGGTCCCGGCCGGCGAGGACGTCGCGCTGCCCGCCGGCGCGGGTGGCGGAGCGTGGCCCCGGGCCGCCGTCGCGGCCGGGGAACCGGCCAGCCCCGAGGAGGACGCGGAGCTGGCCGCCTACAACGCCTACCTCGCCCGGCTGCACCGGGAAGTGAAGGGACACGGCAAATGGCACGGCCTGCGGTAGCGGCACGCGGCGATCCCAGCGGCAACACCAAGGAGGTGGGCGCGTGCGCCTCAAGGTCACCCTGTAC
>Ga0209166_10001993_pt1 | contig 16070 bp, 9 predicted proteins | sample Coa_R1_3_FD_187151 | JGI IMG/M metagenome (GOLD analysis project Ga0209166, IMG submission 187151) | Surface soil microbial communities from Centralia Pennsylvania, which are recovering from an underground coalmine fire - Coalmine... | ecosystem: Environmental > Terrestrial > Soil > Unclassified... | reverse complement strand
CGCCGGCTGTTGCTGGTGCGCGATCGGATCGGCGTGAAGCCCCTCTACTTTGCGGCGCTGAACAACGCGCTGCTGTTCGGCTCGGAGATCAAAGCGCTGTTCGGCCATCCCGCGCTCAAACCCCGTCTGAATGAGGCCGCGCTCGCGCTGTACCTGACCTTCGCCGCCACACCCGCGCCCGGCACGCTGTTCGAAGGCGTGCAGAAGCTGCCGCCTGGCCATCGGCTCATCGTCGACGCCGACTCGGGGCAGCGGACGCTCGAGCGATACTGGCAGCCGCTGCCCGATCCCGACGTGCTTAGTAACCGGCTGCGTCCCGAGGAGTATGTGGAGCGACTGGAAGCGCTGGTCCGCGAGTCCATTGGTCTGCGCTTGATGAGCGACGTGCCCTACGGCGCGTTCCTTTCGGGCGGGGTCGATTCGAGCCTCAACGTGGCGCTGATGGCCGAGCTGGCGGATCGACCGGTCAGCACGTTTTCGGTCGCCATCGAGGGCGACGCGGCGTCGGACGAGCTTGGCTTCGCGCGCGCGGTCGCCGAGCGCTACGGCACCGATCATCACGAGGTCTTCGTCAACGACCAGGACTTCCTCGACTACCTGCCGCAGCTCGTGTGGCACCAGGACGAGCCGCTGGCTGATCCAGTCTGCGTGCCGCTGCACGCGATCTCGGAAGCGGCGCGCCGCAACGGCACCAAGGTCGTCCAGGTGGGCGAGGGCGCGGACGAGCTCTTCGCCGGCTACACGAGCTACGCTTTTTTCACCGACTTTCATCGGCGCCTGTGGCAGCCGTATCGCTACGTGCCCGGGTTCGTGCGATCCCTCGTCGCTCGCGGGGCGAGCCACCTCCTGAGCCTCGACCGCGCCGACGTACTGGACCGCGCCGCCCAGGACGGCGAGCTCTTCTGGGGTGGGGCCATCCCGTTTTACGGCGCGCACGCGCGTGCGCTCTTCGGGCCGGGGTTCCGTGCGTCCGGCCAGGGTCGTGAGGCCGTCGACGCCCTGTACGCCGATGTCGACGCCGCGATCCCTGGCGCCAGCCAGCTTGATCGCATGATCGGCATCGAGCTACGGCAGCGGCTCCCCGAGCTGCTCCTGATGCGCGTGGACAAGGTCACGATGGGCTCGTCGCTCGAGGCGCGCGTGCCGTATCTGGATCACAAACTGGTCGAGTTCGCGCTGGCGGTCCCGGCCGAGGTGAAGTATCGCGACGGGGTCACCAAGTGGGTCCTGAAGCGCGTCGCGGAGCGCGTCGGGCTCGATCGCGAGCTGGTGTATCGCCGCAAGCGCGGCTTCTGCGGGTCGGCGTCCAACATGCTCAGCCCGCGCTTGCTTGCGCGCGCCGAAGAAGAGATCCTCGATTCGGCGTTCGCCCGCGCGCGCTTTGACGTGAGCTTCATCCGCAAAATGTTCGCCGAGCAGCGCGCGCACCAGGTGGACCACAACTTCCGCCTCTGGAACCTCTGGAACCTGGTCGCCTGGCACACGTGCTGGCTAGAAAAGCCCCAGCCCGACCCCGCCGCGCCCGCCGAAGTGAGCGTCTAAGTTGCCTCGCCCGGTATGGATAGCCCAGGACTTCCTCCCCCCTCTCCTCGGGAGGAGAGGGGGGCCGGGGGGGTGAGGTGCGATGCCTGCGGCAACTTGCGCGCCACACAGATGAAGTTCTCCGTCCAGATCGCCTGACGCTTGCCCGTCTCGATACGCCGAATGGCGCCGACGAACGCTTTGATCGCGCTCCACAGCGCCACGTCAACCTTGCCCCGCACGCGGATCGGGATCGGCCCTGTCTCGTAGAACGCGAAGTCGACGAAACCCGACGCCCGGAGTAGCTGCGCCAGCGACCGCGGCGTGAAGATGGTCATGTGCGTCAAGTCGCCGTAGATCACCTGCGCCGGGAACAGGCCCGCGCCGTTGGCGGTCTGGACGAGCAAGCGCCCGCCGGGCTGCAGCGCAGCGTGGAGCAGGGGCGCGAGGCGCATAAGCTCGTCCCGCGAAAAGTGCTCGAAGACGTCGACGGCGACAATCGCCGCAACCGTCCCGCCTTGACAACCAGCCAGCGACTCAAACACGTCCGCGACCTCAGCACGCACCCCACGCCGGCGCGCCAGCTCGACCTGTTCGGGCGAGATGTCGATGCCAGCCGCGTGCGAGAATCCACGCCGCGCGAGGTACGCCAGCAGCCCCCCATCGCCGCAGCCTATTTCGAGTATCGGCGCCGCGCGATCGAGCCCAGCCAGCAGCGGCAGGTATTTGTGGTCCCACCAGGCATATGACGGTTCCCCGCTGGGCCGTTTGCCCGTGGAGACGTACCGTTCATACAGGGCGGACCGAAAGTCGGCGTCATCATGCATAAGGCAAGCTGTCCCGCAGCCATGCAGCATAGCCGCGCCACGCCGCGCCTGGTCTTCGCATCGCTTCGCTCCCTCCGCTTCGCCTCCAACGCGGGCAAGAAATGCCCACGCGGCAGCGCGCGGCGGCGAGCTCGAGTACGGTCGGCACTCAGTGAGTTGGACGCCCTCCGAGGTCAACGCGATCATCTCGCGCTCGCGTTCCGAGTGCGCCCGCACCGAGGTGTCGTGATGCCGATGCCGTTCCGTTGCCTCGACAGTCGCGAGGATGGCGAACGAGTGCGGGCGGCAATGCGGCCGAATAGAGTTGACCAGAGTAACCATTCCCAACTCATGGGAAGTGAGCGCCGAGCCCGTGCGAGGCGCGGGGCATGACGTTCGCTCGCCAGAGCCTCGGCAGCCTCGCCGCGCTGGTTTTCGGCGTTGCCGTAAGCATCTTGCTGCCCCGCATTCTCGGCCCCGAAGCCAGAGGCGAGTACCAACTAGCGGTCAAGCTGGCGGGGCTGGTGCTGGCGGTCGCCCAGTGGGGCATCCCCGAAGTCCTGCTGCAGCTGATGGCCGAGGGCCGCGCCAGAACCGGAGCGCTCATTGGGACCTCGTTGTGCCTCGGGCTGGCCGGCGCGGCGGTCATCGCGGCCCTGCTCGGCATCGCCGCGCCGTTGTTCAAAGACAACCTGCTGCGCGGCGTCGACCCGCTCCTGCTCTGGCTGACCCTGGGCGGCAGCGTGGCGTCGCTCGTCGGGCTGCTGGCGCGCCGCTTCATCCAGCTCGGCGGCCGACTCGACGTCTACAACGGCCTCGACGTCGCGCGCAACATCCTGTTCCTGGCCCTGGTCGTCGTCGGCGGCGCCCTGCTGCCGCGCCAGGCGCTCGGCCCCACGTCCGCGTGGCTCATCGGCGAGATCGTTCTGGCGATCGCCGCCACGGCTTTCTTGTGGCGACGGGTGCGCGGCACCGGCGCCTGGACGCCGCAACCCCAGTTGGCCCGACAGCTGGCCCGCGACGGCGCGCCGATTCAACTGGGCTTGCTGGGCATGTTCGTCGGCAGCGAAGGCGGGGCGTTCGTCCTGAACGCCAACCTGGACGTCGCGACGGTCGGGATCTACAGCGTCGCCCTGTCCGTTTCGCGGCTGGTCCTGCAGGTCTCGATCGCCCTGCGGACGGCCCTCCAACCTCGACTCGTCGCCGGCGAGCAGGACTCGGCGGCGGTCACCGCGCGCGTCACGCGGCACGGGTTGCTGTGGATGGTCATCGTGGCGTGCGGGCTGGCCGTCGGCTCGCCCCTGGCGCCCGTGGTCTTCACCCGCGAGTTCGCGGCCGTCGGACCAGCCCTCGTACTGCTGTTGCCGGGCATGGTCGCCTATGGCGTGTGGCAGCTCCTGGCGGGACACCTGTTGCGGATCGGCCGTCGCGGCTTCCTGGCGGCGACCGCCTGGCTCTTCGGACTCACGTCGATCGTCTTGCAGGCGCTCCTGGCCCAGGCGTTCGGACTCGCGGGCGCCGCGGCCGGCCTCAGCATCGCGTATGTTCTGGCGACCGTCGTGGTGCTGATCGCCTTCCTCCACCACAGCGGCCGCTCGTGGCGCGACCTGGTGCCCGTGCCGGGCGACCTGGCGTTCTATCAGGACGTACTAGTCCGAATGGGCAGAAAACTCTCGGTTGCGGGTCGATAAGGCGGCTGTCGGTGGAATTGAGCCGTGGACCGTCGATTGGGCAGAAACCAGCTGATCAACTGTCCGTTCTAGATCTATCTATATAGAAATCGGGCGCCGAAGGCGCTGGGGTGGGTTCAGGGAGGGGCTTGCCCCTCCCTGAAAGAGTACTTGCGCAGTGTGCTTGTCGCTTTAGTGGGCCGTTCGGCACCAGAGCGCGCCGCGCTGATGGGGGCGATCGTCCATCAGCTCGATTCCGAGCTCTGCCTGACTACGGGCCAGCCATTTCGCCGTAATCGGGCGGCGGCTTCGATCCCCTAGAAACTGAGCCTCAGCAGCCAGCATTGCGGCACTATCGGTCACATCTAAGGTCCTGAAATACTCGGGTAGCTGAGCGATGACCCCGCGGATGATCGCGAACAGCGGCGCAATATCGTTAAGAGTTGTCACGTCAATCTCCTTGTCCTCGTCCGTATGCAGGAGATGCCCCCCATTTGGGCATTCGAGCCCATCGGTCGAGGCAAGCACGAGGACCACTGCCGACTCATTCGATGGACAGAATCAATAATGCCATTCTGATTGCGCAAACGCAATGAATCAGATGTTCTAAACTCCGAATGTGATAGCGAGGACTCGGTGCTTTCGAAGAATCCGAATTTTGGTGCGCGACTGAAGGCGCTAAGGCAGGCCCGTGGTCTTACAGCCAAGCGATTCGCCGAAATGGCCGGCTACGCCCCGAGCAACCAGACCCGGTACGAGCAGGGCACGGGATGGCCGTCGGTTTGGACGGCGCGCGCTCAGGCCGGGGTGCTCGGCATCGACACGGACGAGTTCTTGAAGCTCGTAGGGACTGAAGAAGACGACGTAGTTCAGCAAGTGAGTGCCGACTCGCTTTTCGAATCGCGCCTGGCCAGATTTAGAGAGGCGTGCGCTTCCGTTCCGCCTCCAATGCAGGACGCGTATATATCGGCATGCGTGCAACTCGCGATCGCGTTTTCATCGACATGGCATGTTGGATTGGCTAGATAGCTGCTGGCCTCCGGGCGCGGTGACCTCGCGAGGTGCCTGCTCACTGAAATCGACCGTCAAGCCGCAGTGCTCGCCCTCGCCGCGGCGGGGATCAGGTCCACCGCGAGTGGCGTCGTGGCCGGCCTTTGCAGTGGTTACCCTGGCCCGCGCCGTCTGCGATGCGACCGTGACGCTATGAGACGATCAGCGCCAACTCGGTGCAGTGCGCGGCCTGCGCAAAGACGGTATTAAGCGCTGACCGGCTGTGGCGAGTAGTGCGAGCCTGACGTAACGTAGCTTGTCAACGGTCGGACATCTTTTCGCGCCGCTCGTAACGGCCAGGCTGTGTCGAACCATCGTCACGAGGGCGCGACAATCGCTCGCGATGGATTAGTCAAGCAGATTTTGTAGGTTGAAACCGTAGCGCAGCCGCCACGTAGAATCGGCTCGCAGCGAGTTTGCCCCAGCCTCGCCCAAGGCGTCGACACGATGCGCACGGATTGGCTGCGGTCGTCGTGAACACAATTAGTGCCAACCTGCCGCAGCGTTGGACTGGCTGCCTCGCCGGTCGAGGCTGCGCTTGAACTACCAAAGCCCAACAACACGGCGGCCAGGGCAGGACACGAGCAGATTGCCGTTTATAACTTGGCTTAGAGTTCGCTGCGTGTCAATGGGAGGCCTTGGAATGGACGTTGTAGAACTGTACGCGCGTCGTGGGTCGTTCGGCCACGGCGATCTATAGCCCTCATGCCAATCGCCGATCCCGCCGAAGCTCGTGACGTTGACCGTCTGATCAGCCGCGCCTTGAACGCCGGGACTCTCACTGAGTCCAACCGGGCCCTGCAGAGTCTTTTCCTCGAGCGACTGGACTTCAACATTGCTACCGGCTCGGTGCCTTTACGCAAGGATGGTCTGCCCGAAGCCGCTACGCGCCTCGCGGCCCGAGACGGCGTGCATGTCGTCGGGCTGCAGGTTCTCGAGCGCGGGCGGGTACTGAAGCAAAGCCTCGATCTCGCATTGACGGAGATTCGCAGAGCTCTCGGCGAAGACGTGTTGCTGCTTGCCACGGACGCTGACCGTGGGCAGTGGCATTTTGTCTATCCCGGTCAGGAAGGTGGGCGCGCAATCCTGCGCCGGATGGTGGCGTACCGCGGCCAAGGCTTCCGCACGGTGGCCGAGCAGTTTTCGGGCATTTATCGCGATCTCCAGCAAGGCCTCGACATTCGCACCGCTCTCGATCGTGCGTACGACGTCGAAGCGGTTACGAAGCGATTCTTTCAGGAGTACGCGCGCATTTTCGCACAGGTCATGCGCCAGATCAAGGATGGTTTGCCGGACGAGGAGGAACGGAAGCTCTTTTGCCAGACGCTGTTCAACCGGCTCATGTTCCTGTACTTCCTGCAGCGCAAAGGATGGCTGCGCTTCAACGGTCGAATCGATTATCTGGACGCGCTGTGGGACGACGCGCGTAAGCAACCACAAGAGAATGTCTACGAGAGCCGCCTCAAGCTGCTGTTCTTCACGGCATTGAGTAATGTTCGAGATGCGAACTGGGACAATGTGCGCTATGCACTCGAGCCGGTAATTGGCCAGGTTCCCTTCCTCAATGGCGGGCTCTTTACCCCTCAGGCATTCGACGAGCGCCACGGCGTAGTTGTGCCTAATGAAGCCATCCAACTGATCCTACGTGACCTTTTCGCCCAGTTCAACTTCACGGTCACTGAAAGCACGCCATACGATCAGGAAGTTGCCGTCGACCCAGAGATGCTCGGGAAAGTGTTCGAGGAGTTGGTGACCGGCCGCCACGAGACAGGTTCGTACTATACACCTCGACTTATCGTGGCATTCATGTGTCGCGAGGCGCTCAAGGGCTTCTTGTGTTCCCAATTGCCCGACCTACCCGAGGTCATCGCGGCGGCCTTTGTCGACGACCGAGATGTGACCAGTCTCACAGTACAGCAGGCCCGGAAGATAATCGAGGCGCTGGAAATTGTGACAGCGGTGGATCCTGCGTGCGGCAGTGGTGCCTATCTGTTAGGTATGCTTCACGAGTTAGTGGAGCTTCAGCAACTTCTTTACAGCAGTTCGCTGCTTCACGACGCCAAGAGCTTGTACGACCTCAAACTGAGAATCATCGAACGGAACGTTTATGGGCCTGATATCGATCAATTCGCGGTAAACATAGCAATGCTCCGGCTATGGTTATCCCTCGCAATTGAGTACGACGGACCCCAGCCTGAACCACTTCCAAACCTTGACTACAAGATTGTTTGTGGCGATAGTCTCTCAGAACCTTCGCACACAACCACAACTGATCTGTTTGCCCACGTTAGAGGCTCGCTCATTGCCGAACTCTGGACGGCTAAGTCTGCTTTCCTGCGTGCGACAGGCGAGGAAAAACGTATTATTCGTGCTCGCATTCAGTCTTTGATGGGAGAGATGCAAGCACTGCACGGAACAGCTTATTCAACAAACGGGGTAAATTGGCCGGTTCATTTCGCCGAGGTCTTCGCGAGGGCCGGCGGCTTCGATATTGTCATTGCAAATCCTCCCTACCTCTTTGGTGAATCACTCGGGGCCGCCTCTCGCCTCAAGCCATCTGACTATAGGCTCGCAAAGGGGCAGTTTGACGCCTACTGGCTCTTCCATGAACGCTCCCTAACGACACTACTCCAACCGGCCGGCATGCATTGCTTTATAAACAGCGACGCGCTCCTCGCCCGAGACGAGACTCAGCCTTTGCGTCAATTTCTCTATAGTGCACTGGAGTCGCTCGAGGTGTCGCACGTCGGAATGGTATTCGAAGGGGTTGGGGTGTCTGCGGTCGTACTGATCGGCCGCCGCGGCGACAAGTCTCTGTGTTCCTATCGGGTTATTGATTATGTGGGTGGCGGGTTTACCGGAAGTCGGCTGATTAGCACGTCAGTGATTACTGCGGACAGGAAGCTACGATTCGTGCTTCGCGCACCGACCAGGGTATTGGTTGGGGATAGTGCGATCGGTGATGCTTTTTCGATATCGCGAGGAGAGGAGGTAGGTAAGAGCTCACTGGCTGTCTACACCGGCGGAGCTCCACCTCGAGGGTGGGTGGCGGTGGTGAGCGGGAGCGGAATCGCACGGTTCATGGCTCCGAGAGCGACTCATTTGATGAGGCAGTTGGATGTACGTAAGGCTCGCACTATGTATGCCTCGCCAAAGCTGGTGGTTGTCAAGACAGGCCGCGAATTTGTGGCAACTGTGGACTATGAGAGTCAAGTCACACTGCAGTCCGTCTACAATCTGCGGCAAATCGCGGATGTGTCTTGCGAGGTGTGTTGCGCACTTCTGAACAGCGCCATGGTGAACGAGGAGTTGCGTAGGCAGGTCACTGATCAGAAGAAACTCTTTCCGCAGATTACGCAAGGAAACGTGCTCGAAGTCCCTATTCCACGATTTACCGAAGAGGAGAAGAGTCTTCTAGAGAAGCTAGTCCGTAGCATGAGTCGAGTCGGGGCGGCCCAGGGTGGGCGGACTAGTGCAGAGGCTGATATCAATGCCATCGTCAGCGGGGCATTCGACCGCAACGCAAGTACGGCGCCATGAACATTCTGCACGCTACGACCGCACCCCCGATGCTTGAGCGTTTGAAGCAGATGCTGGCTAGCGCCCACAAGGCGGACATCGCCGTTGGATATCTGTTCGTGTCCGGCTTCGGTGCGGTCGCTGAGGAATTGGCCAAGCTTGAAAAGGTACGCGTTCTTGTCGGGCGGATCGATCGCCAAACGCTTGAACAAGTCGCGCGTGGTTTGCAGCAAGCGGAAGCACTGCGCGCCCGCTTAGACAGTGAGGACCTGATCAAGCGATCACAACGCCAGGGCCTTGGCGCTGAGGCGGTGCGGACAATCGCGGAAGGCGTCTCCCGGTTACCGCAAACCGACGAGGCACAGTTTGGCGTGAAGCGCATGTGCGATCTGGTCGCGAGCGAGCAACTTGAGATCAGGTCATATCCGAAAGCGACGATGCACGCCAAGGCGTACCTGTGCTGGTACAAGGGACACGCTGAGAAGGGTTCGGCCATCGTAGGCTCGTCCAATTTCAGCCTCTCCGGCTTCGAGGGAAATACAGAGCTGAACGTCCGTGTGACGGGCGATGCCGAAATGGAGGCGCTCGGGGGCTGGTTCGAAGGACTGTGGGCAGACTCCGTGGACGTCAGCACCGACGTCCTGGTCGAGCTAAGGCGCTCGTGGGCTCTCGACAATACGCCGCCTTATCACGTCTACCTGAAGGCTCTCTACGAGTTGTACCAGGACGAATTGGACGCACCCGAGCTGAAGCCGAAGAGCCGCCAAGCTCCTGAGCTGGCTAATTTCCAGCTCGACGCAGTGCGTCGTGCCTTGCTGATGATTGAACTCCACGGTGGCTGTTTCATCGGCGACGTCGTTGGCCTCGGAAAGACCTACGTTGGCGCCGAAATTGTTCGCCAGCTGCAGTTCACAGAACCCCGCGGCCGAAATCCCATTATCGTCTGCCCCGCCGGCCTCAAACCAATGTGGGAGGTGGTGAACGAACGCTTCGGTCTTGGGGCTGCCGTCATCTCAATGTCGGCGATTGTCCCACCGCCAATGGCTCAGTTTGATGAAGAGGCTGGGGTCTACATCGACGCGGACTTCGAGGGAGGGCCCGGTATTGACTTGCTCGCGACCTATCCAAACCGCGGCGTCGTGCTAGTTGACGAGGCCCACAACTTCCGCAACGAAGCCGCGCGCCGATACCAAGCGCTATCACGGTATCTGCAAGAGGGCGAGCACAAAGTAGTGCTGTTGAGTGCAACACCGCAGAATCTCGGACCGGCGGATATCTACCATCAGCTGCGCCTCTTCTTGGACGATCTGGACCACGGGATCGACCTGGAACCGCTGCATCTGCGCGATTACTTTCGCGCTGTCCAGCAGTGGTATCAGTACAGGCTCGAGCTGGAGAACTGGGAAGCTGATTATCGTCGATGGCAGGCTGAGGCCAGCAAGGCGCGCGCCAAAATCAGTCCAGCTCCACGGCAGCCGGAGCGACCGAGTACCCCTAAAGCGACAATCGAAGAGGTTCTAAATCCCGTTTTCATCCGTCGCCGGCGCAAAGACATCCGGGAACTCTACGGCGATGCTGCCGAAGTCAATGGGAAAAGGGTCCAGTTTCCGGAGCCTAAACTTGAGAACGTGCCGTATCTGCTGGACAAGGTCTACGCGAAGGCTGGAAAGTTTACTGATATTCAAGCGGCCCTCAAGAAACACCAGGGTGCTCGGTACTTGCCGGTCGATTATTTGCGCCCCGCTGCGAGGACCAAGCCGCAGTACCGCGATCTCCTGCGTGCGCGCAATCGCATAGCAAGCCTAATGCGGCATCTACTCTTCAAACGACTCGAGTCGAGCGTCGCTGCTTTCCGCGCTACGCTGGACGTGCTGATTCGAAGCAATGTGCATTTTCGGGATGCGTTGGAGAGTGGTTTCGTTCCGATCGGCCAAACGGCAACGCAATTGCTTTCGGGCGAGCAGTTCGATGTCGATGAATTGTTAGTACGCCTCGAGAAGGAAGAGCAGCGACGCGCCGCCGCCGGCGAGCGGCGAGCTCAGCTCGTGCATCCGACTACCGACTTCGATCTGGTGAAATGGCTCGCGGACCTGGATTCTGATCGAACCGTCCTTGAGACGCTGCGAGTCGCCGTCGATCGGGTGACACCCAAAGATGACGACAAGCTTCAGGCAATCAAGGCCTACCTTAAGCGTCCGGAAGTCGCTGGGGACAAGGTGCTAATCTTTTCTGAGGCCGAAGCAACAGTCAACTACCTCTATGAGCAGCTAAACCCCGGTGGTAAGGACCCATCAATCGAACACTTGAGCGGATCCAATCGGGAGAACATCCAAGCGGTGATCAAGCGGTTCGCCCCTTCCGCCAATCTGCGTGACCGAGAGCGGTTGCCAGGCCCCGAGATCCGTGTGCTGATTGCGACCGATGTTATCAGCGAAGGTCAGAACCTCCAGGACTGTAACCGCGTTCTGAACTACGATCTTCACTGGAATCCGGTGCGGCTGATCCAGCGGTTTGGTCGTGTGGACCGTATTGGTACGACCCACGAGGTGATTTACCTCAACAATACGTGGCCCGATCTTCAGGTCGATGCCGAACTGAGCCTTACCGAACGGCTTATCAACCGGATTCAAGCGTTCCACGACTTTATTGGTTTGGACATGCAGCTCCTGAGCAAGACCGAGCGCATCAATCCAAATGCGATGTACCGCATCTATGAGCAGCAGCGGCTTCCTGACCAGGACGACGTATTGGAAGAAGTAGCAGGCCATCAGCGAGGCATAGCGCTCCTCCAGCGACTCCAGCAGGAGGACCCAGACCTGTGGGCCATCATCACCAAATTGCCAGATGGAATCAGATCAGCACTGGCGACGCGCACGTCGGCGTCAGAAGAACGGGCCCTCGTCAGCTTCCAGGAGGCATTCGAAGGGACGACAGTCCAGTATCCGCTCGGCTCCCCACGGCTTGAGTCAGGCATCGAGCCGACCCCGTTCGACGTTCCTGAGCCGCGTGAAACGGTCGTTTTGTTCAAGCACGGCGAACGGTCAATCGCGTACGCGGTTGGCTCTGAGTTACGCCCCCGGTCGATCAGCCTTGGCCAGTTGATCTCCGCAATGGAATGTGAGCGAACCACACCGGCCGCCGTGCTCGCGCCAGACACCAATCAACGCGTGCACGCAGCCTATGAGGCAACACGGCGTGACGCGGAAGCGCGACTGGGACGAGACAGACGTCCCGGCTCCGACACTCAGTTGCGCCGCTATCTCTCACGCGAACTCCGAGCCGAGCGCGAGCGCCACAGCGAAGACGCGGATGAGTTGGGCCGCATCGGCCTGCTGCAGCAGATCTTTCTCGATTACCTGCCCCCGCCCGTCGTCAGTGAACTCGAGGAGGTGCGGCGAATGACACTAACGGGCGCATCACTCGTACGCCGACTTGAAGCATTGCGCGACCGATATCGCCTCAACCCGAGTGAGCCAGATGAACAGGCCACTGCTGGCGCTGAACCTGCGGTCGTGCGTATCGTGTGCTCTGATGGGCTTGTTTCGCCCTAAAACGCTGAGGGTCATCAACTACTGCTATTCGAACTCCAGGCCGCTCGAGCTCCGAGTGGGAGACTCGCCTCCCTGCTCGAGCGGCGTGGTTTCGCCGCAGTCGGCGCAGCTCTGCAGTCAAGCTGGGGGCGGCATAGGCACGGGTTCTTCATTAGATCCGGGTATGAGAACGTCCCTAAACGTTCGAAGTCGGTCTTCTGCCAACTGGATCATCTGCGTGTGCTCTTGCACTTGTGAGTCCTCAAGCTCTCGCACACCCCAGCCTCCGTTGGCCGTCTCAAGAATTAGGACATGAATTTGGCCACCAACGCCGCCTGGATTGGTGCGAATCGCATGATCCAAAGTCCACACTGCTGTCAGAGTCCCATCGCTGACCGTGGGAAGCCCAGTGGGCCAAAAGACGCGACGGAGGAATGCTAGAAATGGATCCGCGATGGGTTCGCCGCTGCCAATCGCGACGAACGGTAAGGATTCTGTAGCCTCCTCAGGTGAACCTTGGTGGTCGAACTGAAACAGGCGTGCCTCGTCTGCGATGGGCATGGCGACAAGCGTCGAACACATGACACTCGAAGCCGCCGCGGGCCCGAGGACCTTGGCAAACTCCACCATCAGTTGCACCTCCGAACCGATCAGCGCCTTCAGGTGGTTAGCGAGTAGGACCATCGCTGCCGCCGGAGCGAGGCTCGCAAACTGGTTGCTACGCCACAAGCCGTCTACCGTTTCAACGTAGCGCTGACTGAATCCCACAGGCCCCGACATCCCCACGATTAGAGTGCCTGCGATGGGAGTCAGCTTCGTTGCGGAAGTCTGGACGATGGTTGACCGCCCAAGATTACCGTAGGTCGCAGCGCTATCGGCGGCGAGCACCACGCCTCCCCGGCACTTGACGCCCACGATGAGCGTCAATGCGAGCTACCCGCTGAAAACGCTATTGACGCGGTACTGCGGATACTTGGCGTAAATTGCCCGCACAAGTTCCGGGAATGATAAGCCCCGCGCCCACTGCACAACTGTGGCCAAATACTTCAAGGCCTGTTGGGGAGCCTGTTGGCGGAGTTCCTCGGCTTTAGCGCGTCCGTCAGCGCTGATCCGGTACTGGTTGTACCGCGCCCCTTCGGGTCGCTCGATGTCAACTAACCCCTGCACCGCCAGGTTTTCGGCGTCTCGATACACTGCCGCGTCAAACGGCCCGTAGTTGTAGGCCTCGAACGCATAGTACCGCGGGCCGACTATGTTGGGGAGTTCTTGGCCGAGCAGAAATAGCGACTTCTGCAACTGGACCGGCGTAACGGGCGCCCCCTCGGCGGCGGCGATCGTCAATAGCGTCCAGTCGCGCCTCCCAAGAGACATAACCTAATTCTCCCGGCTGCTGGAGTCGCGCCACTGCCCGGCTGATCGCCAGTAGACATGGAGAGATGGAGCCTGAAGATTCGCGTGATCCACGTTCGTCCCTCCTCTACTCGTCAGGCAGGTATCGCTCATGGGTCCGGCACGCCTGTTCTACCGGTCGGGACGCGGTCGTTAAGCCGTTGGGTCGTTACAAACGCATCACAGCGCACTGCCTTGACGCCGATGTGACCTGAATCTACTTGACAACAGCCTCGCTCCGTCGCCGGCAAATGCCTGCATGATTCGTTCCGTCGCTATAAGCCACATCGAGCGCCTCGAACACGCGAGCAACGCGCCACGTGATCCCGCAGTGTTACGCCCCCTTTAGCGACGCCTGGGGCGGGAATCGACACGACGGCCCCGACACGCCCATGCCGCGGAAACTCGCACATGACTGAGATCGGTCGACGTCCGGTCGCTGGTCGTCTTCCGCTCAGGCCCACAGCGCCTGCCTGGAGTCACGCGATAGACGGACAATCTATGAGTTGCTTCGAGAGGTGGACCGCACGGCCCGTCTCGGGGTGTTCCAGTAGGGGTTCTTGCACTTCGGACAGACTTTGGGTTCTTGCCGTATGTCGCGTGGCAACCACTCGTGCCCACACCGGCCGCATCGAAAGCCGTTCAATGTTATCTTCGGCAAGGTTCTCTCCTAGCGCTCGGCATACCTGCAGTTTCACTCCAAACGAGATCAAACGCTCCAAGAAGCACTAATTAAAGTATACTCTAATTCTGGATGAATTACGGTATACCTTATTCAAATGCGATAGAAAATGCTGGACACAGGCGTTTCGTTGTAGTACTATAGCCCAAGGTAATGTTTCGGGTGAGTGCTGGCATGTGTGCGCAGGAACAAGACCACCACGAGATCACTGTGAACCTTTGCCAGGAGCGCAGGGGAGCGATCTGGATCATGCGATGCGCAATCGGCAAAGGGCGATACGTCCTTCAATTCGACGACAGTGCTTGCACATGGCAAGACGAGCTTGCGTGCGGGAACGGCAAGTACATCTGGGCTCTGGAGTTCCCGCCACTCGATGAGTCGAACGAACCCAGTAACCGACCTGGCACCACCGTCAGCCAACCCCTAATCGTCGATCGTTGGGGGTTCGTTGTAGACCCTCAGTGCGGTGTCAACCGCGCAGCGCACCAGGGGAAGGATGCGTCCAGAGACCAACTTTACGAACCCTCCCAACTCAATCGACTCATTTGGGTCGGACCGGAGCTAAGCGCGACATCTCTCACTGGCATTCAGACTGACGACAGGCTGCCGCGCCCCATTAGTCGAGACGAGCTCGAGCGAGCCATTTTAGCCGGCCGAGCTCGAATTTTGTCCGACGAGCTTCTCGGACGGTGGCTACAGCTCGAGTCGGTATACGGCCAAAAGCAACGCGGGCATTGTGACCGCCGGTTACTGATCAAACCCGTCTTAGGGGGTCCCGTGCCCGAACAGGTTCGGTCTAAGGCTCCAAAAGGGGCCGATGCCGGCGGTACCGCTCGGGGGGGCGAACAACTTACGAGGCAACGTCTACGCCACGAGCCTCGTTCGGGTGGACAACTTGAGCAACTGACCCACTTGGTGTGCCTGGAATTGCGTGATGACAAATCCGAACGAACGGCGAAGACGCTGTTGCATATGTGGTGGAACAGCGGCGTGCCGAAGGGCCGCTTCATTGAGCTGCTCCAACAAGCGCGAGAGATCACAAAGGTTCGTATTAGCGCAGGGCAGGTTGCGCTGGGTGAGCCTGGCCGCAGGCGCGCCATGCCGTACTGCCTTGCGGTGCTCCGCAGCCTTCTGCCAAATGGGGCCACGGATGCCTGATCGTCGTCGGTTTCGCGTGGTGCCAGTCCGCCTCGAGAGCCCCTCGGGAAGCGAGGTGCTGCCGACGCTTATTGACGCAGACACCTGGCTGCCGCCGTCGATGGCGCTCCGCTGGGTCATGCGAAGTCGGCGCTGGGAGTGTATGCCGTCGACCTTGAGCGGCAATCTGCGTGCGGTGGCGCTGCTCTACCAATGGGCAGACCTCAGTCTTGGGCATGACCTGGACGCATTCCTCGACGAAGGCGCCCTTCTCACTGGTGCTCAGATTGACAGCCTAGTGGTCTATCTGCGTACCCGCGTAGCGCAGGAGGAGATCGCCAGATTGCCACCGAGATCCGTTTCAACGCTGGGCACGCTTGGCGTGGTGGCGAGACCCGTTCGAAATCTTCTCAAGTGGGCCGCCGATCCTCAGACGCGTGGGGGGGCTGGGTACATCGACCCTGTTGAGCTGAGTGGCTATAGGAGAAGGCTAGACACCCTGTTCGCCCCGGCAGTCGTTCGACACGGCCAGACCCAGCGAATCAGACCGTTGTCCGAGGTCGAGGATCAGCGTCTCCGCGAGCTGGTCAGTCCAATCGCCGATGCGGAAGGCCATGGGCTTTTCCCCCTTCGCTTTCGACGGGATAACCCGTTTGTACCGAGGAATCGACTTCGAAACTGGTTGATGTACCAAATCGCGCGGGAACTCGGGTTCCGGCGTTCTGAGATTCTCGCGATCTGGATTAGCGACATTGACGCTGGCCCC
>Ga0209166_10001992_pt1 | contig 16071 bp, 12 predicted proteins | sample Coa_R1_3_FD_187151 | JGI IMG/M metagenome (GOLD analysis project Ga0209166, IMG submission 187151) | Surface soil microbial communities from Centralia Pennsylvania, which are recovering from an underground coalmine fire - Coalmine... | ecosystem: Environmental > Terrestrial > Soil >... | reverse complement strand
AGCGGCGCAAGCACCGCCCACGCTGCGTCCGTCAGTTCTCCCCGCCCGACCATGCCCAGCTCCTGTGGTGTGCACACCCTCCTGCACAGGATACCGGGCAACGGGTCCATTCATCAGACAGACCCTAATCACTTGACCCATTACAACTTGTCACACCCGTCGGAGGCGAGGTAGAGCGCCAGCTCCGCGACCTCCTCGGGCTGGGCGTAGCGGCCCATCGGCGTCTCCGCGATGAAGGCGTCGCGCACGGCGGGCGTCTGCCACAGCCGCGCCGAGAGCGGCGTTTGCACCAGCCCCGGCCCGATCGCGTTGGCGCGGATGCCGTGGCGGCCCAGCTCCAGCGCGGCGTTCTGCATCAGCATCGCCACCGCCGCCTTGCTCGTGCAGTAGGCGGTGAAGCCCTCGGCCACCTGGCGCGCGTTGAGGCTGGCGATCGCGATCAGCGAGCCGCCCCGGCCCTGGGCGATCATCTGGTTGGCGGCGTGCTTCACCGCGTAGAAGACGCCGTAGACGTTGAGCCGTATCACGCGGTCGAAAACCTCGCTCTCGAGCAGGTGGATCGGGCCGCCGCCGCCTGTGCCGGCCGCAAACAGGCCGACATCGAGCCGGCCGAACCGTTCGACCCCATGCCGCACGGCCGCCTCTACCTGCGCCTCCTCGGTCACGTCGGCGTGCAGACCGAGCGCCTGCCCGGTGCCGATCTCCTCCACCACGCCCGCGATCGCCTCGTCCTGCACGTCGGCGATCACGACCCGCGCCCCCGCCGCCGCGAAGCGCAGGGCGCCGGCGCGGCCGATGCCGCTGGCGCCGCCGGTAATCAGCGCCACCTTCCCATCCAGCAGATCGCTCATGCCCCCTCCGAAGGAAATAGGAGATAGGAAATAGAAAATAGGAACGAGGGGAGGGCCGTTCCCCCTATTTCCTATCTCCTTTTTTCTATTTCCTCGTTCCTCGCGCTACGCCCGCGGCAGGCCGAGGCCGCGCGTGGCGATCACGTTGCGTTGCACCTCGGAGGTGCCGCCGCGGATGGTGGCCGGTACGGCGCCGAGGTAGCCGCGGGCGAAGCTGCCTTCCGGCCGGCCGCGCACGATACCGCCCTTCATGCCGAGGCATTCCATCGCCGTCTCGGCCAGGCGCTGCGACAGCTCGGAGTTGAACAGCTTCGCCATCGAGGCCTCGTAGTTGGGAATCTCGCCGCGCGCCTGCATCGAGACGATGCGGAACGACTGCTGGAACATCACTTCCGTCTCGATGTAGCGCTGTGCCAGCTCCTGCCGCAGCCGGTTCGCTTTTGCCCGCTCGCGCAGCGCCTCGTCGGCGCGCAGGTGGTCGAGCAGGCGCATCAGCGTGCGCCGCGCCGCCACGGCGCCGCCGATGTTGCTGCGCTCGAAGTCGAGCAGCGTCATACCCACGTACCAGCCGCGGTTGACCTCGCCCACGACGTTGCCGGCGGGCACGCGCACGTCGTCGAAGAAGACCTCGTTGAAGTAGTGCCCCTCGCTCATGTCGACCAGCGGCCGCACGGTGATGCCCGGCGTCTTGATGTCGTCGATCAGCAAAAAGGTGATGCCGCGGTGCTTGGGCGCGTCCGGATCGGTGCGCACGAGCGCGAAGAGGGCGTCGGCGGTGTGCGCGGCCGAAGTCCAGATCTTCTGGCCGTTGACGACCCATTCGTCGCCGTCGCGCACGGCGCGCGTTTGCAAGGAAGCGAGGTCGGAGCCGCTGCCCGGCTCGGAGTAGCCCTGCGCCCAGGTGACCTCGCCGGCCAGGATCGGCGGCAGGTACGTTTGGCGCTGCTGCTCGGTGCCGTGCACGATCAGCGTCGGCCCCAGCAGCGAGACGCCGGAACCGCCGACGTTCGGGGCGCCGGCGCGGGCGATCTCCTGGTTGAGGATGAACCGCTCCATCGGCGTGAGGCTCGCGCCGCCGTACTCCTTGGGCCAGTGCGGCGCCACCCAGCCGCGTTCGCCCAGGGCGTGGTGCCAGTCGATCGCCGCCTGGCGGATGGCGGGGTCGGGCGACTTGCGGTCGAACTCCCAGGCGCGGCCCTCCACCTCGCCGGCGGCGGCCAGCCGGCGGTAGCGCTCCGGCAGCCGCGTGCGCACCAGCTCCTGCACCTCGGCGCGGAACGCCGCCTGTTCAGGCGAGTCTTTCCAGTCCATGCGGCTGACCTCCTGCAGTTGGCCCTCATCCTCACCCCCTTACCCCTCTCCTTCTCCCAATCCTGGGGAGAAGGAGAGGGGCGATCCTGGGGGAGGAAGTTCCAGCGGCCGCTGGGTTAGCGATCTCTGGTTGGGGCGCACGGCGTGCGCCCGTCGCGCCCACCGGCGCGACCAACAGCGCCCGACTAACCCGACGCCGCCCCGATCCGGCAACGCACGTTCGCCCCTCGCCCAGGATTGGGAGAGGGGTATGTGAGATGAGGTGAGGGCCGAACGCCCCGATGGTACTACGCCTGCCCGCCCCCTGCCGGGTAGACGATGAATTCCAGCAGGTTTTGGTCCGGGTCGCGCGTGTAGACGCTGGCGCCGACGGCCGTGCCGCCGCCGCGCCCGCCCTGGCGCGAGACCGGCCCGACCTCGACCGGGGCGCCGGCCTCGCGCAGCAGCGCCGTGATGCCCGCCACGTCGCCGTCCCAGACGAAGCAGAAGTCGCCGCAGCCGGGCCGCGCCGCCGGCCCGCGCAGCGTGAAGGCCGCGCGCTGCCAGAGCGCCGGCGGATGCAGGTTGATCTTGTTGGCGCCGAACTGCACGGAGACCAGGTGCCCCGTGCCGGCGCGCCATGCCTCCTCACCGACGATGCCGAAGCCGAGCCGCCGGTAGAAGCCGATCATCTCCTCGTAGTGTTCCGCCGGGATCGCCACGTGGTCGAAGCCGGTGACGGCCATCGCTTCTGCCTCCTGAGCAATCAAAGCGAGCACCCGATCGCGGACGCCCGCCGCACCGCGGCACAGCGCCATTGTGCATCGCGGCGCGCCTCTCCGTGCGCCGCCGCGGGCGAGCGATGGTCCCGGCCCAATCTGCCGGCAATTCGACAGAAGGCGGCAGCAGACGGCGCGAACAGGCGTGCTAAAATGAAGCGTCGGCGTTGACTGTTCCTCCCCGGCGCGCAGCCGCGCCCCGGTTGCCTGGTCCCTCGGTGCTTCGGTTCTCCGGTTTCAGGAGGCCCCCATGTCGCCGCTCGATCATCATGTCTATGTCTGCCTCGAAGAGTACCGCCTGACGCACGAGTCGCCCACCGCCTCCGAGCGCGCCCGTATCGAGTGGCTGCTCTGGCAGTCGCGGGAGCGCCTGGCGCGACGCCACGCCGCCGCGCGCTGGCTGGGTGCGCGGCTGGTGCGGCTGGGCGAAGGACTGCAGGGCTGGGCGGAGGCCGCCGCGCGTCCCCATTCCGGCCACGTCTCCCGCCCGCCCGAGCCCGGCCGCTGAGCGCGGTTTCCTCCGCTCGGCCCGCTGCCGCGGGCCGTCAATCCGGCGATGTGGCCGGCGCTGCGGCCGGCGGGCCGTGCAGGCGAACCAGTTCTTCGGCGACCGCCAGCCCGAGGTCGATCGCTTCTTCGACAGAGAGCGCCGCGCCCGTCGCCCGCTCGGCGGAGAAGGCGTCCTCGCCGAGTTCGTCTTGTAACCGCTCCAGGGTCGTGGCGATCGTTTGCATCACGATCTGCACTGGTATGCCGCCGCGCCCCGGCCGCCAGACCGAGGCGACCGCCTCCAGCCGGGCGGCCTGCCGCGGCATGCCAGCGCGCGCGGCCGCCACACTCACGCAACTGAGTGCCGACCACACCCCCCCGCCACCGCCGGTGCCCGCGATGCGTTTGACCCGACGGTTAACCCCGAAGCATTCTGTGAGCCGGGCGGCGGCGGCCGCGGTGTCGCCGTCCAGCAACTCGGCCCAGGCAAGGAACGCCAGAAACAGCAGCCGGGCGTTGCTGTTCGCGCCGTCGATCACACGCAATTCGCGGGTGGCTTCCTCAAGCAGGGTCCGCGCCCGGCCGAACTCCCCGCGTGCGATGGCAAGCTGACCTTCACGCGCGCGCAGTATGGCGCGGGTCCGCCGACCGGCACTGCCCAGCGTCTCCTGCAGCGCGGCAAACAGCGACTCGGCCCGCGCCACTTCGCCGCGCACCAGGGCGCCGCTGAACGGATACGTGCCGACGGTGGCAACCCGGTCAACCCGGCCGAGGCGGTAGAACAGCTCGGAGGCTTCTTCCGCGAGCGGATCCAGCTCATCCCACCCGCGGAGAATAAATGACCGAAACGCCAGCGCACCAAGCGCTTCCGCGAGGCAGAGGCTGTCGCCCAACTCCCGGCTCAGGGCAACCGCTTCGTAGAGTCCCCGCTCCGCGGCCTCCAACGCCGTGGTGGGCGTGTACGCCGAAACGGCGCAGGCCAGCAGCCTCGCCCGGGAGACGTTTGGCTCGGCCGCTTCGGGCAGCGCCAGCAGCCGCTGCCGCCAGGTCTCGGCCTCGTTCGGCAGGCCGAGGTCCGCGAGAAAGCGATGGGCGCTCCAGAACAGGCGTACACCGACGTCCAGCTCCCGGCGCGCAACGCACCAGCCCAGCGCCGCCCGCAGATTGTCCAGCTCGGGCTCAAGCCGAGTCGACGCATCCGTATCGACAGAGCGCTCGACGAGATCGACGACCTGCAGCGCGAGCTGCCGGCGCAGCGCCTCCGCCTCGGCGCTCGCCTCCAGTTGCTCCAGCGCAAACTCGCGGATGGTCCCCAACATGCGGTAGCGCGGCTCGCCGTTCGCGGAGGACGCCTCCCGCACGAGGCTCTTCTCGACCAGCGAGGAGATCCCGTCGAACACCTCGATGCCCAGGTCGCCGTCCGCGTTGCCCACGGCCTCTGCCAGCTCCAGCGTGCACCCGCCGGCGAAGACCGAAAGCCGCTGCAACAGCCTCTGCTCTTCGGCCGAGAGCAGCGTGTAGCTCCAGCCAATCGCGTCGCGCAGCGTCTGTTGCCGCGCCGGCGCGTCGCGCGGCCCGCCGGTCAGCAGGGGCAGCGGATTGGCGAGGCGGCCGAGCAGCGCCGCCGGCGACAAGCTGCGCACGCGCGCGGCGGCCAGCTCGATCGCCAGCGGCAGGCCGTCGAGCCGGGCACAGATTGCTGCAGTGGCCGCCGCGTTCTCCTCGCTCAGCCCGAAGTCCGGGCGCGCCTCCTGCGCCCGCGCCACGAACAATTGCACCGCCGCGTTGCCGGTGAGCGCGGCGGGATGGCGCTCCCCTTCAGCCGGCAGCGGCAAGAGGGCAAGCGGGTACTCACGCTCGCCGCGCAGCCGCAGCACCGTGCGACTGGTGACCAGCAGCGTGATGGCCGGCGCGGCCTGCAGCAGGACCGCGGCGAACTCTGCCGCGTCGAGCACGTGCTCGTAGTTGTCCAGCACGAGCAGCAGCCGCTTCTCGCGCAGCGCCCGCCCCAGCGTCTCGCGCAGCGGCACGCCCGGCCGCTCCTGCACGCCCAGCACCAGCGCCACTGCCGCAGGCACGGCCGCGGGGTCCGTCAGCGGCGCCAGGTCGACGAAGAAGACGCCGTCGGGGAAGGCGTCGATCGTGGCGGCTGCGGCCTGCAGCGCCAGCCGCGTCTTGCCCGTGCCGCCGGCACCGGTCAACGTGACGAGCCGTGCCTGTGTCAACAGCCGCACCAGGTCCGCCAGCTCGCGCTCGCGGCCCAGGAAGCTGGTGAGCTGCAGCGGCAGGTTGTTGGGCCGGCTCTCCAGTGTCTTGAGCGGCGGGAAGCTGTCCGGCAGGCCGGGAGCAGTGAGCTGGTAGAGCTGCTCCGGCTCGGCTAGGTCTTTGAGGCGGTGGCGGCCCAACTCGCGCAGGCTCGCGCCGGCGGGCAACGCCTCACGCACGAGCCGTGCCGTCGCCTCCGAGAGCAGCACCTGGCCGCCGTGCCCCGCGGCGCGAATACGGGCACAGCGGTTCACCGCGCTGCCGTAGTAGTCGCCCTCGCGCAGGTCGGCTTCGCCCGTGTGCAGCGCCATGCGCACCCGCAAGGGGCCGATTTCACCCCAGTCCTCGGCCGCCAGCGCCCGCTGCCCGGCGAGCGCCGCCGCCACGGCAGCACTGGCGCGCACGAAGACGCAGAAGAGCGAGTCGCCCTCGCCGCGCGGACGCACGACCACGCCGTCGTGCCGCTCGAAGATGGCGGTGAGCAGCGCGTCGTGGCGGGCCATGACCTGGCGCATCGCCTGGGGCTGCGCTTCCCACAGGCGCGTGCTGCCCTCCACGTCCGTGAACAGGAAGGTGATCGTGCCGGTAGGCAGATCGGCCATCGCGCGGCCTCACAGTGCGGCGAACGCCTCACAAGGCTTCGCCGGCACGCCGAGCATAGCCAGCGTGGCTGACCGCTGACAACGTTCAGCCACAGGGCTCCATCTGCTCCGGGTGCTGCGGCGCTACAATGACGGCGCAGTGCCGTGCGCATGAATTCGCGTGCGGCCAGGCGATCGAGGCGATGAACGCTGCCGCGCCCGCCGTCACCGTGCGCCCCGTGCAGAGCGTGGCCGAGTACCGCGCCTGCCAGGAGCTGCAGCGGCGCGCCTGGGGCATCACCGAAGACGGCTACGTCGTGCCCGTCGCCACGATGATCAGCGTGCAGCACGCCGGCGGGCTGGTGCTCGGCGCCTTCGTGCCGGATGCAGACGGCGAGCGGCTGGCCGGCTTCGCCTTCGGCTATCTGGGCCGCATTCGTGGGCGCTGGGCGCTCTACTCGCAGCTCGCCGCGGTCGACGAGTCGCTGCGCGACCTGGGCCTCGGCGGCCGGCTGAAGCAGGCGCAGCGCGAGTGGGCGGTTGGGCAGGGACTGGCGCTCGTCGCCTGGTCGTTCGACCCGCTGCAGGCCGGCAACGCCAACTTCAACCTGCACAAGCTGGGAGCAATTTGCCGCACCTACCAGGTCAACTACTTCGGCGAGCGCAGCGACGCGCTCAACGCCGGCCTGGAGAGCGACCGGCTGCTGGCCGAATGGCCGGTCGAGCGTGTAGCGCGCACGTGGCTGGGCGGCGATGCGGAGCCGTTCGATCTGGTGAGGCCCGCGCCGTCGCCGGCGCCTGCCTGGAACGATGCCGCGGCAGAAGCGGCGCGGCCGCTGCGCATCGAGATTCCCGCCGACATCGCCGCGCTGCGGGCGCACGAGCTTGCGCAGGCGGCCGCCTGGCAGCAGGCCGTGCGCGAGGCGTTTCAGCGCGCCTTCGCCGCCGGCTACGTGGCGATGGACGTGCAGCGCGACGATCACGCGGCGGGCCGCCGGGTCTTCTATCTGCTGAAACGGTTGCGCTGAGATGGCCGCGGAGCGGCCAGGTGGCAGCTGAGATGGCCGCGGAGCGGCCAGGTGGCAAAGGAGAGCTGTGACGATGGCCTACACGGTCGAGCGCATTGACCTCTGCCTGGCGCGGCTGCCGCTGGTGCGGCCGTTCACCACCTCCAGCCACACGAAGGACCATTTGGAGCACATCCTCGTGCGCCTGCGCACGGCGGACGGCGCCGAGGGCTGGGGCGAGTGCGCCAGCCCCTCCGACCCCTACTACTGCCCGGAGACGACGGAGACCTGCTGGCACCTGCTGCGCGACTTCCTCGCGCCGGCGCTGCTGGGCGTCGCGTGGGAATCGCCGGAGACGGTCTCCGCACTCTGGCAGAAGGTGCGTGGCAACAACTTCGCCAAGGCGGGGCTCGAGATGGCCTGCTGGGACCTCGACGCCCGCGCCCGCAGCGTCTCCGTCGCGTGGGCGCTGGGCGGCGAGGAGGCGCGGCCGGCGATCGAGAGCGGCATTTCGCTGGGCATCGAGGCATCGCCCGCGGCGCTGGTCGAGCAGGTGGCGCGGGCGGCGGCGCAGGGCTACCGGCGGATCAAGATGAAGATCGGTCCGGGCCACGACGTGGCCTACGTAGGAGCCGTGCGCGAGCGTTTCCCCGACTTGCCGGTGATGGTGGACGCCAACTCGGCCTACACGCTGGCCGACGCGCCGCTGCTGCAGGCGCTCGACCGCTTCAACCTGATGATGATCGAGCAGCCGCTGGGCGACGACGACATCATCGACCACGCCGCGCTGCAGAAGCAGTTGCGCACGCCGATCTGCCTGGACGAAAGCATCCACAGCGCCGAGGACGCGCGCAAGGCGCTCGAGATCGACGCGGGCCGCATTATCAACATCAAGGTCTCGCGGCTGGGCGGGCTGGGCGAGGCGAAGCGCGTGCACGACCTCTGCCGGGCGCGCGGCGTGCCCGTCTGGTGCGGCGGCATGCACGAGTTCGGCGTCGGCCGCGCGGCCAACGTGGCGATCAACAGCCTGCCTGGCTTCACCCTGCCCGGCGACATCAGCAGCTTCAGCGAACGCTACCGCGAGGACCTGGTCGAGCCGCCGCTGGTAATGCACGACGGCCTGATGCCCGTGCCGCTCGACCGCCCCGGCCTCGGCCACGACGTGATCGAGCAGCGGCTGCGCGCCGCGCTCGTGCGCGAGGAGTCGCTGACCGCCCGCACGCGGGTCGCCGTCTAAGCGGGCGCCTGCGCCCTTTCACCACCACGAGCAGGAGTCGCGCCGTGTCCGTTGCCGCCGCCGTCCGGGCCGCACTCGAACCGCGCGTCGGGGAGTTGGCCGCGCTGGTGGCCGAGCTGGCCGGCATCGAGTCGCCGACGGACGACCGCGCCGCGCTGGAGCGCATGGCCGCGCGGCTGCTCGACCTCTTCGCCCCGCTCGGCGCCCTCGAGCGCTTCCCACAGGCGCAGAACGGCGATCACTTCGTTGTGCGCATTCCGGGCAGAAGCGAGACAGAGCCGGCGCTGGCGCTCTGCCACTACGACACGGTCTGGCCGCTCGGCAGCCTGCGCGAGTACCCCGTGACGAGCGAGGACGGCGTGATGCGCGGGCCGGGCGTGTTCGACATGAAGGGCGGTATCGTCTGCCTGCTCTACGCGCTGCGGGCGCTGGAGGGCCGGCCCAAGCGGCCGCTCTGGGTCTTCTTCAACTCGGACGAGGAGACGGGCAGCCACTCCTCACGCGGGTTGATCGAGGCGCTGGCCGGATCGTGCGCCCACGCCCTGGTCTACGAGTCGCCGCTGCCGGCGGGGGCGCTGAAGACGGCGCGCAAAGGCACGGGCCGCTACACCGTCACGATCGAAGGCCGCGCCGCGCACGCGGGCGTCGAGCCGGAGAAGGGGATCAGCGCCGTGCTCGAGGCGGCGCACCAGGCCATCGCCGCGCACGCGCTGAACGCGCCGGCACACGGCACCACGCTCAACGCCGGCGTGCTGCGCGGCGGCACACGCTCGAACGTCGTCGCCGCCCGCGCCGAGATCGAAGTGGACGTGCGCGTCTCCCGCGCCGACGAGGCGCGGCGCATCGACAACGCGCTGCGCGGCCTGCAGCCCGTGCTGCCGGGCGCCCGCATCGCCGTTTCCGGCGGACTGCACCGCCCACCGATGGAGCGCAGCCCGGCCACGGCGGCGCTGTTCGCGCGGGCGCGGGCGATCGCGGCCGAGATGGGCGTGGAGCTGGGCGAGGGCGCCACGGGCGGCGGCAGCGACGGCAACTTCACCGCGGCGCTCGGCCTGGGCACGCTCGACGGCCTCGGGCCGGAGGGCCGCGGAGCGCACGCTGCCGACGAGCAGGTGCTGCTCGAGAGCCTGCCGCGCCGCGCCGCGCTCAGCGCCGGGCTGCTCGACGCGCTGTAATCCGGCGGGCGCCTAACCCTGACGGCCATCGCCGTCTGTCCCTTCCCGAAACGAGGAAGGGACCCCTGAAGCGCACCAAGGACCGTGCCAGGGGAGCGAAGCGCCGGTGTCCTTGCGGGATCCCCGGCCGTCCTCCAACCGGGCGGCAGGCAACACCGTGCTGGTCTTGCCTGCCTCATCGCAGAGACGAAAACACCAGTGGCCGCCGCCCCCGTGCGCCACGTGGCTTCCCGGCGCCTCCCGCGAAGACACCCAACCCGCTCCCGTCTCATGCTGCGGGGAATGCTCAGAGAGACCCTTCCTGTGTCGGGAAGGGACAGGTTTCGCCGGCGAAACCAGGGTTAGGCACCCCGGGCGGCCGCGCCTGCGCGCGATCCGATGATGCCGCATTTGCGCATCTCCTCTACACTGGGGGAGGATTCCGCAGGTTTGCCAGCGCCAACGCTGGCAGTGAGAAAGGATCGCGGCATGACCACGCAGGAACGCACCGAGGTCACCCCGCCCGCGGCGCCGGTGGCTCCGGCCGGCATCAATCACCTGGTGCTCAACGTCAAGGACATCGAGCGCGCCCACGCCTTCTGGTCGGGCATCCTGGGCTTCGAGCAGTGCGGCGAGCTGGCCAACCGGCCCGGCGTCACCATGCGCTTCTACCGCGGCAACACCGGCTCGCACCACGACCTGGCGCTGATGCAGGTGCAAAACCCGGAGAGCGTGCAGGACCCGTCCGGCGAGTGGAACATGGGCGCCCAGAAGACGGGCATCAACCACGTCGCGATCAAGTGGCCCTCGCGCGAGGCGTGGCTGCAGGAGATCGCCTTCCTGCAGAGCAAGGGCGTGCCCTTCCACCGCCGCGTCGACCACGGCATGACCCACAGCGTCTACATCTCCGACCCCGACGGCCACGGCATCGAGGTGCTGTACGAGCTGCCGGAGGAGATCTGGTCGGGCGATGTGAACGGCGCGCTGAACTACGCCAAGAACCTGCCGAACGAAGGCCCCGAGGCGCTGCAGGACGACACCGGGTACAAGAAGTTCGGCTCCTAGCCGGCAGCGTCGTTCTCACCGCTGCGTTAGTCTGCGGGGCGCACGCCGGTGCGCCCCGCTCGTTTTGGAGCGGGGCCAACCATGACCGCCGATCGCCTCTCGCATCTCGACCGGCATGGCCGCGCCCGCATGGTGGATGTGACGGCCAAAGACGAGACCGTGCGCGAGGCGACGGCGCGGGGCCGCGTGCTGATGCGCGCGGAAACGCTGGCGCTGGTGCTTGCCGGCGAGATCGCCAAGGGCAACGTGCTGACCACGGCCGAGCTGGCCGGCGTGATGGCGGCCAAGCGCACGCACGAGCTGATCCCGCTCTGCCACCCGTTGCTGCTCACCGGCATCACGGTCGAGCTGACGCCCGACGAAGCCGCCAGCGCGATCGAGATCCGCGCCACGGTCAAGACCACGGGCAAGACCGGCGTGGAGATGGAGGCGCTGACCGCTGCAGCCGTCGCCGGCCTCACGATCTATGACATGTGCAAGGCCGTGGACCGCGGCATGCGCCTCAGCGACGTGCGCCTGGCGCACAAGTCCGGCGGCAAGAGCGGCGTGTTCAGGGAACAGGGGACAGGGGACAGGGAATAGAGGGTGCAGGGCGTCGGCCCCACCCCTACGCCCTGCGGCCTGTTCCCTGTACGCTGTGGCGTGTCACGAGAGACGGGGAGGGCGAAACGATGGCGGAGGGAGCGCTGGCGGGGCTGCGGGTGCTGGAGTGCGGCGAGCTGGTGGCCGCGCCCTTTGCCGCCAAGATCCTCGGCCAGCTCGGCGCCGACGTGGTCAAGCTCGAACCGCCCGCCGGCGACTCGTTGCGGCGCCGCGGTCCCTTTCCTGCCGGCAAGGAAGGCGCCGAGACGGGCGGCCTGCACCTCTTTTTGGACCAGGCCAAGCGCTCGGTCGTGCTCGACCTGGAAACCGCCGCGGGGCAGGCGCAACTGCGACGCCTCGCCGCCGGCGCCGATATCCTGATCGCCAGCGGCTCGCCGGCGCTGCTCGAACGCCGCGGCCTGAGCGACACCGCCCTGCGGGCAGCCAACCCGCGGCTCATCGTCACGCTGATCACGCCCTTCGGCCTGGCGGTGACGGAGGACCGCGAGCTGCCGGTGCGGCCGCTGCCCGACCTAGCGGCCAGCGGCTGGCTCTCGATCAGCCCGGGGGCGCTGGACAACGCCAGCCTGCCGCCCCTGGCGCCGTTCGGCCAGCAAGCGCACTATCAGGCGGGGCTGCACGCGGTGATCGCCACCCTGGGGGCGCTGCTGGCGCGGGACGGGGGCGCCGGCGGACAGCTGATCGACATCTCCACCCAGGCTGCCATCGCCAGCCAGCTCGAAAGCGGCCTGATGCATTACCTGTACAACAACCGCGTCGCCAGCCGGCTGGGCACGCGCATCGTCGGGCCGTGGGGTATGGTGCAACTCGCGGACGGGCTCTTCTTCCTGCTCACGGTCACAGAAGACGAGTGGAAGCGGCTGCTCGACTTCCTCGGCAATCCCGAGTGGGCGGAGAGTCCGCTCTTCGCCGACCGCCTCGTGCGCGCGGAGAACAACGACGCTCTGCTCGGCCTGCTGGAGAGCGAGATGGCCGGCCGCGGCGTGGCCGAGACGTATGCCGCGATGCAGGCCCGACGCATCCCCTGCACCCCCGTGAATGACATGGCGGCGCTGCTGCGCAACGATCACCTCAACGCCCGCGGCGCCTTCGTGCAGCTCGATCATCCGGACGCCGGCACGCTGACCTATCCCGGCGCCCCGTGGCAGCTTGGCCTCACGCCCTGGCAGCCGGGCCGCCGCGCCCCGCGCCTGAGCGAGCACAGCGAAGAGGTGCTCCGCGAAGCGGAGGGCAGCGGGTCCGAGGTGGAGAGCAAGGCCGAGGCAGCCGCCCCCACCCTGTCACCTGTCACCAGTAACCTGTTACCTTCGTCCCGACCGCCCCTGGCAGGCGTGCGCGTGGCCGACTTCACCTGGGTCTGGGCGGGGCCGGTGGCCACGCTGCAGCTCGCGCACCTGGGCGCCGACGTGATCAAGATCGAGTCCGCCGGCCGGCTCGACACCGTGCGCAGCCTGCCGCCGATGTGGCAGGAGGAACGTGGCATCAACCGCTCCGGCTACTTCAACCAGTACAACCAGGGCAAGCGCAGCATCGCCCTCAACCTCAAGCAGCCCGAAGCGATGGAACTCGCCTATGAGCTGGTACGGCGCAGCGACGTGGTCGCGGACAACTTCAGCGCCGGCGTGATGGAGCGCATGGGGCTGGGCTACGAAAAGCTCAAGCAGATCAAGCCGGACATCATCCAGATCTCGCTCGCCGGTCACGGCCAGACGGGGCCGATCGCCAAGTACGTCGCCTACGGCCCGACGCAAGTGCCGATGATCGGCCTGATGAGCCTGACCGGCTATCCCGGCGGCATTCCGCGCGAGGTCGGCATCTCCTACGGCGACCCGAACGGCGGCCTCAACGCGGCGCTGGCCGTGCTCGCCGCGCTGCATCATCGCCAGCGCAGCGGCCAGGGCCAGTGCATCGACATGTCGCAGTGGGAGGCGGCGCTGCCGCTGGTGGCCGAGGGGCTGCTCGCCTACCAGGTGGAGGGCCGCCAGCCCGAGCGCCAGGGCAACCGCGACGCCTTCGAGGCGCCGCAGGGCGTCTACCGCTGCGCTGGCCCAGGGGACGACGCCTGGCTGGCACTCGCCTGCTGGAGCGACGGCGAGTGGCAGGCGCTGGCGCGGGCGATCGGTCGCGCCGATCTGGCGGCGGCTCCTTCGCTGGCGAACCGTGCCGGCCGCAAAGCGCGCGAGGACGAGATCGACGCCGCCATCACTGCCTGGACACAGGCGCGCGAAGCCGAGGCTGCGGCGACGGCCTTGCGGGCGGCGGGCGTGGCGGCGCAGGCGGTGGCGACGACGCGGGACGTGTCGGCGGACGCGCGGCTGGCTGAGCGGGACTTCTGGGTGGAGCTGCCGCACCCGGAGTGTAGCGGAGCGCGGCATGCGGGCATCCCCTGGCAGCTCGGCGGCACGCCGCTGGCGGTGCAACGGTCGGCGCCAACGCTGGGGCAGCACACGGACGAGGTGCTGGCCGGGGTGCTGGGACTCAGTGCCGCGCGGATTGCAGCGCTGCACGCGGCCGGCGCCCTGGAGTAGGGCCACGGCGGGTGGTTTGACCGGCGGCAGCCGCTCTGCCGCAGAATGAAGGCAAGCCCCCGCGGAGCCGCGATTCCGTGAGCCAGCGTCGGATCGACTGTGTCCGCGCTTTTGCGCGCCTTGCGCCGCTGCTGGCGGGGGCGCTGCTGGCGGCATGCAGCGGTGGCAAGCCGCGGCCGACGGCGAGGCCGAGCGCCGCCACGCCGGCCGCGCAAGTCACAGCCGCCGGCCCGGCGCAGCCCGCCGTGCGGAAGGCCGCGAACGCTGCCGCCGCGACGAGCGCGCCGGCCGAGCCTTCCACGCCGGACGCGACGAGCGCGCCCGCTGTCTCGCCTGCGGCCACGGTCACGGCGGCGCCGCGGCCTGTCCAGGTCACGCTGACGCCGCTGGGGCAGACCGATCTCGGCGACAGCGGCTTCAACGGCAACGTCTGGGTGCACAACGGTTTCGCCTACATCGGCGCCTACGGCTCCGGCAGCGCCTGCCCGGCCAGCGGCGTGCGCATCGTCGACGTCTCCGACCCGGCCAAGCCGACGCCCGTGGCCGCCGCCGCCGCGCTGCCCGGCAGCTCGCAGGAGGACGTGCGCGTTCAGCATGTGGATTCGCCCGCCTTCAGCGGCGATCTGCTGGCCGTGGGCATCCAGCACTGCGGCCGCGCCGGGCAGGGCGGCCTGGCGCTGGTGGACGTGAGCGACCCGCGCCACCCGGCCACGCTCTCCTTCTTCTCCACCGATCCGGGTATCGGCGTGCACGAGCTGGACCTGGTGCAGCAGGGCGATCGCATGCTGGCGCTGCTGGCCGTGCCCTACGCGGAGCGCGACCACGGCACGGGCGAGTTCCGCATCGTGGACGTGAGCGACCCGCGCCATCCGAAGCAGCTCTCGGCCTGGGGCGCGGGTAAGGCGCTGGGCGTGGATCTCAGCGGCGGCATCGGCTGCAATCGTCAGATCTTCGCTCACAGCGCCCACGCCAGCGCCGACGGCCGCCGCGCCTATCTCTCCTACTGGGACGCGGGCGAGATCGTGCTCGACATCTCGAACCCGACCGCGCCGCGCCTCATCGCCTGGATCCGCTATCCGCCGGGCGAGGAGGGCGAGACGCACTCCGCTGCCGAGGCGAACGGCGGCAACGAGTTGCTGATCGCCGACGAGAGCGGCATCTTCGGCCCGCCGCCGGGGCTGCATCTTCGGGTAGACGCGCCCGACGGCCCGCGCCAGGTCGCCGCCTGCGAGGCGTTGTACTCGGCTTCGCTGAACGGCGCGGGCGTGATCGCGGGCAGCCTGGTGGACGGCGGCGGTTGCGGCGCGGTATCGGCGGCGGTCCGTGGCCGGGTCGCTCTGCTCGACGCCGGTCCTTGCCAGCCCTACGACCAGGCGGCGCGGGCGATCGGGGCCGGCGCCGTCGCGGCGATCGTCATGGCGCCGGGCGACGCCGTCTCGCTGGGCGGCGGGCGCGGGCTGGGCGCGCCCGTGGTGGTGATCGGCGCAAGCGACGGCGCGGCGCTGCAGGCGGCGCTGGCGAACGCCCCGCTGCCGGTGACGCTGCCCTCGGAGCGGCACTCGGGCGGCGTGCGCATCTGGGACATCTCCGACCCGGCGGCGCCGCGCCAGCTCAGCGAAATGCAGACGGCCGACAGCACCACGTTTCCCGCGCCCGGCCCCGGCTACTACTCGGCGCACAACCCCTTCGTGGTGGGCAACCTGGCCTTCGTCTCCTGGTACACGGACGGCGTGCGCGTGTTCGACATCTCCGACCCAACCGCGCCCCGCGAGCTTGCCGCCTACGTGCCGCCGGTCACGCACAACCCGCTGCAGACCGAGTTTCCCGATACGCCGCTGGTCTGGGGCGCTTACGTCGCAGGCGACGTGGTCTACCTCAGCGACATCAACGGCGGCCTCTACACGCTGCGCTGGGCGAGGGCACAGGGCACAGGGAACAGGGAATAGAAAGTGGCAGGTGACCGGAGGAGACGGAGCGAGAAGCCCGGAGCGAGGAGCCTGGTTTCTCGTTTCTCGATGCACGTTCCTCGTCGCGGGGCGGCGGTGGGAGAAGCCGGGGCCACATGGGTGTGACAAGTTGTAATGGGTCAAGTGATTAGGCGGCCTGGGCGAGTTGCGTGGCGTGCTGGGCGCGGAGTGCAACCATGACCTGGCCGCCAGCATCCGACCAGCGTGCCCCGGCCCGCTTGAGCCGCTGTTGGATGACATGCCGGGCACTGCTCT
>Ga0209166_10001991_pt1 | contig 16075 bp, 13 predicted proteins | sample Coa_R1_3_FD_187151 | JGI IMG/M metagenome (GOLD analysis project Ga0209166, IMG submission 187151) | Surface soil microbial communities from Centralia Pennsylvania, which are recovering from an underground coalmine fire - Coalmine... | ecosystem: Environmental > Terrestrial > Soil >... | reverse complement strand
TGCTGATAGCCCGGATGAAAATCACAGCCTATAATCTTCATCTTCGGCTCCTTTCTCCCGAGCCTTGGTCGCTTAACACGCCAAGTCTACCCGGGTCCAAGGAGCCGACCTCGTTATGAAATCAAACTCAGCCGGAGCTGGGTGAGCAATCCCTCCTCGCCCGGCTTTGCAGGTTTCCTGTGGCACAGCCATTCCTGGCTGTGCTGCCGCGAGCCCCTACCCAGCCCGGACGCTGCCTCGCTAATTCCATGTAGTGGCAGGTCTTCAGACCCGTTCTTTTTCTTTTGCCTTCGCTTTGGTTCTTACCTTCGTTTTTTCCCCGCGAAGGGGCGCGCTTTCCTGTCCTGCCTGCCCTGAGCGGAGTCGAAGGGAGCGTAGTCGAAAGAAGTGCGTCCCATGTAGGTGCCGAACTTCCTTGGCCTGCTCGCCCTGAGGAACGAAGGCAGCCTAGCCGAAGGCAGTCCGGCCCAGGCCCCACGCGCCTCATTCAACCTCGCCGACGCCAGACTCTGCCTGTGTCCTCTTCGCAGACCCTTGCCATGACTCCCGAAATTCCTCACTCCATGCTAGACTCCGCCCTCATCGCCTCTCATTTCTCTTGCGGAGGTAGCACCGTGCCCAACCGGCTTCTCTCCCTGTTCTTGGTCTTTCCTATGCTGATATTGTTCGCCGCTCCCGTTATCGTGCGGGCCCAGCTCTTTGGCATTTCCGATAATGACCCTCGCTGGGGCAGTTGGCAAAGCGCGCCCAATTTTCCCGGCATCAAGATTCGTGTCGCCTGCGGAACATACGATCCTTCCGGCGGAAATTCGCAGTGGAGTTTTCAGTTCCAGAACACCTACCCGAAAAAGGTCTATCTCGTTTATCAGGAGGAAGCCGGCGACTCCACCGGCCATCCTCCCACGTTCGACTCGCCCGGCGGGCGCAACCTGGAATCCGGAGAAAAGTCCGACATGTACACGGACTACCTCTCTGGTACTTGCGCCGCTCGCAAGCAGATTTTCATTAAAGTGAATTCCATCAGCGACGACGAGGGAAACCAGACGGAAGCGAAGCCTGGAGCCTCACAAACTAGCGCCCTCGCAGGTGCGTCGCCTGACGAGCCGAAACCGGGCAAGGACGCGTCTGGTAATTCCGGAGGGCCGAAAAACGCAACCCCAGGCGGGAACACCCGGGCTTTGGGTTCTGTTCGGACTAGCGCTGGAGGCGGTCTTGCCGGCACCTTGTGGGCTTGTACGCGAACCTACCGTGCCGGTGGCGAGAGCCACTACCTTCAGACTTTTATTGCCAATGGACCCGTGAAGTCTGGAGGGTCTATCGATAGTCTAGGCGGTGATCTAATTTGGGAACAAAGCGGGACGCAGCTCATTTTCCGGAATAAGTACGGAGAGATCGAGTGGCGGGGCACAGTTTCAGGGAATTCGATTGCGGGTGGCCTCCCCACCCAGGATGCCTCAGACTCCTGCACGCTTCAGTCCGCGCTAGGTCAGTCAAGCTCGGCGGGCAATAGCGAAGGGCAAAGCTCTTCGCAACCCATTGTCACAGGAGGCACCTGGACGTGCCGCTTTCTTTTTGACCAGGACTCAAACACCACGCGCATCCCGATTACCTTCCTAGATGGGGGTGTCACCAGGCAGGGCGAGCAGCTTGGGATATTTGAAGGCGCAAACTGGCGCCAGGATGGTTCCAGAATCACAATTACCACGCAAGACCCTGGCCGTACTGTCTTTGAAGGCGTTCTTGCGAGCCCGAATTCGTTGACTCTACAAGAGATCCCAAAGTACAGCTACTTCGGCTCGGGAACCTGCACCCGATAGGTTGGATGTGACGACATTCCAGAATCATAAGCATCGACTGCGCTGCGGGACTTTCTTTTGCGCTCTGTTATTCGCTTGCACCGTCCACGGTCAGTCTCATCCGCAATCCCGGGGACCGAAAGCCATATCTGCACAAGACATTTCCAGCCTCTTAATTCAACGCGTCGAGCCTGTTTACCCTGACGACGCGCGGTACGCCAGGATTGAAGGTGTCGTGATTTTGCGCATCACCATCGGCACCAATGGTTCAATAAAATCGGTGAAGGCAACTAGCGGCCCTCCCCAACTCATCCCCGCCGCTGCTCTTGCCGTCCGACAATGGCAATACGAATCGTACGTGCTCGAAGGGAACGCCGTGGAAGTCCAAACCACCGTCGAGATTCCCTTCAAACTCGCCCGCGCGGCACGGGTTCACGCGATCCGTTCCGATCCGGTGAAGTTGAAATTGCCGTCCGGCGCCGTAGTAGGGTTTCACCTCACGGAATCGTACGGGCCATGCCTCCCGGGAACACATTTTCGAGTGAAAATCTTGGCTCCCATCGACTCGGATCAGAATCGGTTTGGCGATCCCGTGGAAGGCAACGTTGTCGGGCCGGTCGTCGTGTGCAACAAACAGCCGGCGCTATATCCTTCATCGAAGCTCTATGGGAGTTTCGAGCTGTTTGGAGATGCGGCGGGGACCATTTCGGATTCCTTCGGGATTGAATTTCGCATGGTCGGCCTTGTTCCGGGCCAGAAATTCACATTTGGAACGTCATTCCGCGCCAGAATGGATGCAGACCTGTGAGGAATTCAACGCCATGTTCAAAATGCGGAGTGATCCGGAGGGGAGCTCCATGCTTCGCTGAGGTGCAACATTGGACAATTGGAAAAACCGGCTGTGCAACGTGATTTTGTCTTGCGCTCTGTTATCCGCTGGCGCGACGTATAGTCACACGAGTCCGCAATCCCAAGCATCCAAAACTTCGTTCACGAATAATGTTTCTCCCGTCTTGGTCCACAGGGCCGAGCCTATTTACCCCGACGATGCGCGCAAGGCGCGGGTTGCGGGCACTGTCGTTTTGAACATAATCATTGGCACCGATGGGTCGGTGCAATCCCTGAAGGTGGTTAGTGGTCCTCGTTTGTTGGTGCCTGCCGCCGCTCTCGCTGTTCGTCAATGGCGATACAAGCCGCTTGTGGTCAATGGGAAGCCCGGCGCAGTCGATACAAATGTCAACGTGGTGTTCAACCTCGACCAAACCACCACGCGTCCAGCCATGCTTCTCTGGAATTCCAACGACGCCTCCGTCTTCTACAGGGAACTCGAAGATGCTGTCCTGATTAGCATTCAGGTGCCTGACGGAATTTCCCCAATAATTTTCGCGGATCCCAATGACACCCGCCTTCCTGACAACGATATTGGCATGGTTTACGGAGTGATGGGCACCGATCTTACTTTGCCATGTAGCAGTTACTTGAATGCATCAGATCCTAAGAAAATAACGATGACAAACTGCGGCACGAGGGTCTCTGGGGCCTCGTTGGCTGTTAAGCCTGCCGAAAATGACGCGGGAAGCCGATTCGATTGGATTATTCCCAAAAGCGAATTAAGCCCGACCGGCAGGGACGCGACTTTCTTCCTGGATACTTACGACGCCGCAACGCACCAGCATAAGCAGTTCCCCTCCGACGGGTTTAGCGGCGCATTTCACGTCGATTTCGTCGGTGCGAAGGCGGCTGCGGCAAACACGAGCGCCGACGCCGAGCCCCTTCACTGGTTGGCGGTTGTTACGCAGGTGGCGAAAGGGGTGCCTGCCCGCGACATAATTTCCGAACTACAGCAGCACCGGATCGACTTCGACTTCAATGTCCCACTTGATCCGTTACACGAGGAAATGGTTCGTTCGCTGGGAGGCACTGACGAGTTGATGCAAGCGTTCCGGGAGGCGCAGCTTTTTCGCAGTTGGCAAGAGCCAGACTTCGAGAAGCTTCAGCTGGCAACTGCCGAAAAGGATGTAAGAAAACTGCTGGCAAAAGCTCCTGAAAACGCCTACTTACACTTTCTCTTGGCGACAATCGCACTCCGTACTGCGCTTGCCAACAACGAAACGCTCTCAGAGCCGCGTCGGGCGGCTGCCAAAAGCGAAATACTCTCCGAGCTGCGCAAGGCGATTGCCTTGAATCCGCAGTCCGCCTTTTGCCATTTCTTTCTGGGGCAGTGGCTGCTGGCCCCGGAGACCGTGGACGAGGCGGTTTCCCACTTTCAGGAATCACTCCGGTTTCTGCCGAATCAATTCGAAAGTCACATGGGATTAGCTGTGGCTCAGCGCATCAAGGGAGATCCGGACAGGGCCCTCGCGGAGTACGAGCAAATCCTTCGTGGTGCCCCCCACAAAGAGCTCGCTTCGGCGGTGCATGAGTGGATAGGCGATCTCTACCTGAATCAGAAGAAATATGACCTCACCATCGCTGAGTATCGCACCGCGGCGTCCCTCGTGCCTGAAGATCAAGAGACGCATCTTCATTTTGCCATTGGAACGGCCCTCGCCACGAAGGGCGACTTCGCAAACGCCGTCGTGCAGTTTCGCGAGTACCTGTGGCCTGGGAATGCTCCCTGGAGCACCAACGCGCATCTCTGGCTAGCAGGCTCCCTCTACCAACTGAAGCGGTACAACGAAGCCGCCTCCGAGGCAAGACTTGTGCTGGCCGAAAAGCCCGACGACCAACAAGCACAGAACTGGCTAAAAAATGCAATCGCAGCGCAAAACCCGAGCCGATGATTCGTAGAAGTTGTCCGGAATCCGTAGCTTCGTGCAGGTCGAACGTTGAAGAATCATAAAAATCGGCCGCGTCACGTGATTTTGTCTTGCGGTCTGTTATTTGCTGGCGCGACGTTTGGTCACGCCCGTCCGCTGGCTTGGCCCTCTCTAAAACCTTTTTCTTAGCCCCTTTTCCGCCCCATCCCGTTTCCCTTCAGCAACTTAAATCCCGTCTCGCGGCATACGTAGAAATACGTATAAACTTTTTCTTGACAGAGGGGTAATGTTGTGGTACACTTGTTCTAGTGTTGTCGGGTATGAACCGCCGCGACGTTCCTCACTTCCTCGCGATTCCACCCCCGGAAAGGGATTGTGAACCACAGATAGACCCCACCCCCTCCCCCTTTTTCGGAAAGATGTGATTCCAAAGGACTTACGAAGCAGGGTCTGCAAAAGTTGTGATTCTAAAGGAGTTACCGAATAGGCCAGCTAATCCCGCCCGCATCCCTCGCGGAAACACACCCGGCGATGGCTACCCTCACACCCTTACCCATTCCGTATCCGCTTACTTGGGTGTTGCTCTGTACTTGTCAGGAGTTCCAGGCGACGCGCGTGAGTTCCTTCTTGCGCGAAGTCCACTCCGCGGTACTAAGGATGCGCGGCGTAACTTCAATCAGGCGCGGGATGAGCCGGAAGATCGAAGCGGCAGTCCACGGAGCGCCGCTGCGCGAGCGGTACTCGCGGGCGTTCAGCGCGTCGGCCATGCTCGTGAACGACACGTCCTGCACAATCAGCTCCGCGAGAAACTTCAGCGTCTGCATTTCGAGAGGATCGTCTTCGAGATGGTGGTCGTCGGCAGCGATGCGCAAGCCAAACGGAATCTCTTCGGAGCCTACCGGCTCGTCGGAAGGCTCCGGACTGCCGGAAGTCTCGATTTCGCGCTCCCACTCGAGCGCCACCAGCGTCCAGCCCGCGTCATGCATTTTCGAGAGGTACATGGACGTGGGCAAAATCGTGACGCGTTCGCGGATGCGATCATGTTTCTTCATTGGTGGCCTCCTGTCCAAGGGGCGAGAAAACGCACAATAACAGCTGGCGATTTTTCGCGCAACTCAATGACCTAATTGGCACCCAACTGGAACCGACGTAAGCGCAAGATAAATCGAGGTTTACTCCGCGAGACGATCCGCGCGTCCGCGGCCAAATGTCCGCTCATGGGATAGCTTGTCGCGTCCCCGAACAGCGCCTCGGCATGACTAGCAGCGCTGACTGGTAGCGCAATGACTCACACCCGAGTCATCCACCGGCCACACCTCGCGGCTGGAATCTGCCGCAAGCCATGCGCAACGCCGTTGCTCACAGGAACAAGTGCTCTGGCGAAACTTCTTGACCCGCTTCGGGGTTCACGACTTATGATGAAGCTGTCGTTGAACCCACCTCAACGTTAGACTCTACTCCCCCGGCTCGGAAAGTACTGCGGTGCTTCATGTTGAGCGAAGCGCACCGGACAGGTGACCGTAAACGCGTCCGTCTGGCTGTGGATTTGTCCGGGCTGGACGTGCATACCAAGGCGCAACAGGGCATCACGGAAAATGTCAGCCCGCACGGCGCGCGCGTCGTGACCAGCAAGCCGCTGCATCCAAACGACCGCGTCATTGTGCGGTCGCTGCTCGGGAATTTGCGGTCCAGAGGACGCGTGGTGTATTGCGAGAAGCTCGAAAGCGGCTCGTTCGCCGTCGGTCTGGAGTTATTCGTCAGCGTAGGGGAGTGGATGCTGCCCACGGCCACTTCTGCGACGCGGTGAGCCGCGGCGCGTGCTCAAGCGCGCGCGAACTCTCGAGCTCCGCGCTCGGCCTGAGCCCAGCGGTTCCAACCAAACGGAGTCCCTGCGAAGCAAAATGCCGGTCGCTACGATGGCAACGCGGATGTCGTTGCGCTGGGCGCGGATCCGCCGGGCAGCACCAACATATTGCACGCTAGGCGGAAGGATTCATACCAAGTGCGCGTAAAGCTCGTGAGCAACTCTTCTACCGTTCGGCCGGCGACGGTGATTCCCGGATGAATCACTTCGCCCCAAGTGCGGATGCGCGTGCCTTCAAACGGAAGTTCTTCGAAGGTGACCCACTGCGCCAATGCGACACCGATGCCGTGGTCAATCCAGCCGACTTTCTTTGCCGGCACGCAGGTGGTAATCACGTGATCGATGACGGCGTTGATCGGGCGTAGCAATTCAATCTGCAGACGGCTCCCGGGTTCCCAGGGATTCCCGTCGCGCCAACGGAGTTCGCCATACACGTTGGCAAAATTGTTCCAGCGATGCAGATCGGAAAAAACGAACCAGGCCAGCGCGGGGCTGGCTTTCGTGGTAACAGAATACTCAAATTTGGACATAGATTAACTTACTCGAGCCGGTTTCAAAACCGCTGCAGCCCTTTTGAAATCAGGGATTCAATCGGGCGCAAGCGTATTGAAATCAGCTTGCAGCAACTTCTCCTTACTCAAAGCAGTGCTTTGGAATAGCCAACCACAACGTGGGCAGAAATACTTATACATTGTTATTTTAACGTCGTCAAGCGTATAATTCGGCTCGAAAAGGGAGGGCATCGGATGCCGAGAAAGGCAGATGAACGCTTGGAGAGCCGAATCTTGGATTCAGCGTATAAGTTGTGGAGCGTGGGCGGGGAGCACGCGGTAACGATGCGCGCGGTGGCCGAAGCGGCGAACACGACAACGCCCACGGTATACGAGCGGTTCGAGGACAAACATGAACTGTTGGCCGATTTGCGCGAGCGGGCGCGGCAAAAGATGTTCGACGCGATGCGAACGGCGAAATCAGGCGAGGAGTTTTGCCGGTTGGCGCTCGAATTCACACAGACGCATGGAAAGGAATACCTCCTACTGACATCCGACTGGGCAGTGCGTTTGGGGAGAAAGGAAAAATTGCCGGCGTACGAGTTTTTGAAAGAAAAACTGGCGGCGGATCTAGGAGGGAAGCCGGCGGATCATGCGCGGTTGGCGATGGCATTGATCGCGTTGGTGCATGGAACGGCGATTCTGCTTTTGGCGGACGGAGTGGACAAACGAGTCGCGAAAGAGGTGGCGGGGGCCACGATCTACGCATGCCAGAAGCTCATCAATGGCGCGAGAAATGGGTACGACGGCAAGGCGAGGGACGCACGTCTCGGGCTTTGACGCACTCGCGTGGCAGGCGGAATGATGACGGTCACCCTAGAACTCTTCCTTCCCAATTGAAGTACAAGGCTGCCAACGGTGCGCCGCCCTTTGGAAATGCGCGCCGAGGCGCTGTGGATTTGGAGGCGAAGTGTCGATTGCCCCCCCACCGATCTTGTAAGTGTCGCCTTCAAAGGATTTAGCTATACCGTAAGTCTTTTAGAATCAGCAATTTCGGATGGGGCTCGTAAGTTTTGCATCCAAAGGGATTAGGTTCACTGTGTGGCCTCGTTCATCGAAACCAGATTCAGCGTGAGCGGCTGGCTAGTTCCGGTTAGCCGACAACGCGGGAGTTATATTTTGTCGTGGTATGAAAAGGGCTCTTAAGAGCGAAGCAATCTCTCAGTGGAGATTCGCGGATTCAGCTTTGGCCTGCTTCAGGACAGGGATGTCTGGGTCCGCATCCTTCCAGAGCGTGAGAAAATCCTGATAGGCGGCGCTGGCTTTGCCTTTTTCACCTGCAAGTGCGTAGGCGCGGCCCAATTGCAGATGGGCCAACGCGCCAACGGGGTCGCTCATAACGATGCCGCGGTGATCCAGAATTTTCTGGAACTCGGCGGCGGCTTCCTGACCCCGGCGTGCCGCCAGATAGGCCACGCCTCGAACGTAGGCGGGGTATAGATTACCCGCTCCCAGAAGCACATCAGAACCGCCTTCCACCGGCGTGCCGCCCTCATAAGGAATTGTGGTTTGAAGAAGTTCGACGGCAAGCGAGGGCTGGCGGCGGTCCAAAGCCAAAAGTGCGCGGAGCGTCGGCACATAAGTGAATCGCACAATCGTACCCTCGGGGAAGCGCTTGGAGAGGTCATCGATCAGCGTTTGAGCTCGCGCGGAATCTCCCGAGAGAACAAGCGCAAAGGCAACTCCATATTCCACATCCCTGCTGCTCGAGAGCTCAAGCGCTTCCGCGGCTCTCTGCTTTGCCGTGGACACATTTCCAAACAGGGCCTCCCGCACCGCCGCATCCGTTTCGTAAAGTGCCTGCGCTTCCCGACGGTCCGCCTTACGAACCAAATCCGCTGCCCGCCGTGACATTTTCCTGGCCTCTTCGAGGTGACCGGAATAAGCCGCTACGAATGCTTGAGCGTCGGACATCCAGTCATCCACGCCGGGCGTTTCCCGAGCCTGAGCGGCTTCCCGCTCCATTCCCGTCTTGTCGGCTTTCAAGAATGCAATGACGTATCGCTGGACGTGGAAATCGGGGATATCAAGTTTGCGTTCGGTCGCTCGCTCAAGGGTCTGCTCCGCTTCCGCGTCGCGCCCTAGCGCCAGATAGCTGCCAGCAAGAATGCTATATCCGATGGAAAAGTCCGGGTCGATCCCGATAGCGATTTTGGCTTCGTCGACTGACTTTTCATATTTTCCCAGGGTGTTATAAATTCCGCCTGACAACAGCGCGTGGGGCAACCACGCACGTGGATACGCTTGCATCCACAAGTCGCAGGTCTGCCGCGCTTTCTCCAGATTTCCGGTAACTTGCAAATCGTAGTTGAGAGAAATAAAAAACCTCTCCTGGTCGCTGGCGCGATCCCGGAGTTGGTAGGCTCTGCTCGTATTCTCTGCAGATAGGGCGGATTCCCCGATGTCGCCATACATGCGGCCGAGTGCCGCGTAGGCACTGGCGAAGTTGGAATCAAGCTCGATGGCGCGCTTGAGAAAGGGCACAGCAGCAGCCGAACCGGACCAAAAGGAAGCCTGCCAGCCCGCGCTGTAAGCTTTCAACGCTTCGAGCGATGGCGTCGTAGCCTCCGCGAGAGGTGTGTCATGGCTCTTAACCGTTGAGAGCGATTCCCCAACACGGGTTCGGAATCTGCTAGCGATTTGACTTAGGGCGTTCAGAACGTCTTCTTTTCTCGCAGCCTGCACCTGCTCCTCGTCCAGAACATCGCCACTGCGGCAGTCCTTTGCGCGTAGCGTGACCGCGTACTGGCTGCCCAAACTTGCGATCGAGCCGTCCAGAACGGCGGCGCTTGCAGTTCGTTCGCAAACTTCACGGGCGAGCTCTGGAGTAAGCCGTGCATCGGCTGGCTTGGCCATCAGTTTCAGCGTCTGCTGGATGCGCTCGTCTGAGATTAGGCTCAGGAAAGGCGACTGCTCGAGTTGCACCGCCAAGCCTTGCCGCAACGTATCGTCGAAAACCGGATCACCCGTCGAATTCGCGAAATCGGCGAGGACGATGGTGTCCTTGTCTGTGAGTTTTGGCGCGCGGTGAAAATAGAGGTATCCCGCCAGCGCAAGCGCGGGAAGAACCACGGTAGCAGCAACCGCGAACATTCGGCGCCTTCGAACGTCCGTCCCGGTTCCTGGCTCCTCTGGCTTCGCGGCGCGCGCGGAATCTCCTTTCCGCTCGTGAGCTTCCACTTTAGTCCCGGCTCCCGTAACTGGCGCGATGAAACGATATCCCTTCCCAGTTATCGTTTGAACGAAGCGAGGCTGTTCGGGATCGTCCTTGAGGACCTGGCGGATTTTCCGAATCGCAGTATTGATTGCGTTATCCGTATCGAGAAAGACATCCTTGCCCCAAAGCTTTTCGATGATCTCTTCCCGCGTCACCAACTGGCCACGCCGCTCGGCCAGAAGTAGCAATACTTCCATGGGGATTCGTTCCAGCTTCAGCGTGCGGCCGGAACGCCGCACTTGGTAGGCGCGAGGATCCAGCTCGAAATCCTCAAATCTGACGAAATCTTCAGACAAGGCTGACCACTCCAGTATCGAGGCCGCAATTCTACATCCTTTCCTGAACGGTCAATAAGTCAAGGCGATTCAGCACGTTATCGCTACAGAAAAAAACAGGAAGTTACACGATTCTCCAGACCGTCTCCATTGCCCGACCGGTCGAACGTGAAACATCATGCGCTCCAGCTTCAGGACAACCCGAGCAGCATCCGGGAACAGTTCCTGGCACGAAGGAGAATCACAGTGAAGATACGGCATCTTTCCGCGGTTAAAGCGGCAGCTATTTTGGCCCTGGGTGCGGTTTCTCTGGCGGCAATGCTAGACACGCCGCATCCCATGCAGGCGCAGGACACTACAAATAATGATGAGGCGTCACTCATCCGCATCGGTTTCGCGATTGCGCCGGTCCCGCTGAATCTGGACGGGAAAAGAACTGATTTGGTGGGATTAGGCAGCTTCATCGTCAACGCTCAAGCGGACTGCAATGGCTGCCACACCGCCGGTGGGCCGCCAAGCTTCAACTATGCCAATGGCGGCAACCCTTACTTTCTAAACCAGGGGCCGGCCAAGACCGATCCCACCACCTATCTGGCCGGCGGCACCGATTTTGGCAAGGCTGTGCCTCCAAGTGGTGTAGTGGGTGGGTTTCCGATTGGTTCCATACCACCATCTTATCCACCTAACGGATATCCCAGCGATCCTGTGACCGGACTTCCGTATGTAGGTCCGGACATCATCACCCGCAACCTGACTCCGGATAAGACCGGGCGACCAGAGGGCGGACGCAGCCTTGCAGAATTCAAAGAAATCCTGAGGAACGGCACCGATTTCGACAAAATTCACCCAACCTGTCAATCAGACACGGACCCCAATATTGCGCTAGGGATCTGCGTCCCGCCTCCCGTGGACGGCAGCAAACTCCAAGTCATGCCCTGGCCGCTTTTTCATAACATGACCGACCATCAGATCGAAGCCATCTATGAGTATCTAAGCGCCATCCCTTGCATCGACAACTCATTCAGCAGCCCGCCGACGGGCGCCCCGAACGAACTACGCAATGATTGCGGCGATCCACAGCTCAGTCGCCACGATGCTGCGTTGACTCAGCGAGATCTGCGCGCCAAGGCGAGAAGGTAGCAACCGTTTGACAGTGAAAGAGGCCGTCATGATGGAACTTGTGGGGCGGCGAGAATGTGTCATCGTGGGAGGGTTCTCATGTCCACTATGTTGATGGCGCTCGAGCGGAGTCCTTGGTTGCGTGCAAAATATTTGCTCTTCGCTGCCATCGGCCTGATGTTGGCCTACGTTATCCCCCACGATGAAAGTTTCTTGGTCCATCCGAAGGATCCGGTGTGGCAACACTATCAGCCTTTTAAGTGGTGGCTGCTGCCACATGGAATAGCGGGAGCATGCGCGCTTCTGCTGGGCCCGATGCAGTTCTCCGATCGGCTTCGCGATCGTTTTAGGCGGCTACATCGTGTAATTGGCCGAATCTACGTCGCGGGTGTGTTCTTGGCCGCGCCACTCGGCTTTTACATCCAGTACTTCGAAGAACGCATGGGCAATCCCCGATCTTTCAGTATTGCTGCAGCGGTGGACGCCGCGTTGTGGATGATTACTACTGGAATTGCGCTGCTTTTCATTCTCAAAGGAAAGGTTCAGGAGCACCGGCAATGGATGACTCGCAGCTTTGCGGTCGCACTGGTTTTTCTCGAAGTGCGCGTGATCGGCGGCGTGGGCGGCTGGGGGGATCTCGACGTCCACGCGAACGAAACCATTGTTTGGGCCTGCCTGGCCTTCTCGATCCTCTTGGCGGACCTTGTGCTGCAGTGGCAGAAACTGGGGCGCTCGCCCTCAACGGTTCGGCGAAACTCGCCAATTTCACCCGAGCGGGCGCTCGACGCTCCAGCGGAGCGGCATGTGCTCGCATTCCAGAACGAGGGTTCTGCAACGTCGAGTTAGTTCCGAACGGACTATATGCAAGCTGGCAGCGCACCTATCAGCAATGGAGCTTCCGACGACCGCTCCCATTTGCCGGATGACGGGCGACCCGGAAGTAATTCACTTGGGCGTGAAGGGGGGTTGTCAAGAACTGACGCACCTGGAGGGGTTGGTACGTGTCAGCAGATCTTTCGTGCGGTGAGGCCACGGTTCGTGCGGGAAACGACTGGCCAGCTCAAAAATTTGTGGCGCGAGCACGCGGCGGATTATTTGGACTCGGAAGCGGAGCGGCGGCGGGCTTTGAGGAGGACGTCGACAGAGTCGGGGCGGCCGTTCCAGAAATCGAGGCGGATGCGACCATCGGGGAGTTGCGAGACGGTGGCAGGGATGGCGCTGGCGGTGAGATACCAGCCCGCGGGGAGAACGACAGCGTTGCGGGCACGGCCCAGGCTGCGGTCGAAGACCAATTCATCGCCATCGAGCCGATAGCTGACCGGAGCGGTGTAGGTTTCCGAGATGCGCAAGCGGATGGACTGGCCTTTCTTTACGGGTGAAAAGGGAATCAGCACAACTTGCGTGCTGGGCTTGAGGGGTTCTTCGCCGACGTCGATTTTTGCGGCGGCGAGGTCTGCGCCAGTCATGACACGCGAGGTGAGTTTTTCGCCGGTGTCGAGAATGTACGCGGAGGGATCGGAAACGGTGCTGCCTTCGCGGACGACGTTCAGGTATTTGTCGGCACCTTCGTGGGATTCGGTGTAGTCGTGATAGAGGCTGAAGGCGTGCGTCTCGGGCTGCTGAAGGAAATAAACAATGTCGCGATCCTGATGGGCGCGTTCAGAGAGCCGGGCGCGTTCGGATTCGCCGGGGAAGGGAGCTTCCCAACTGCGGGATTGCGTGGGCGGATGCGGAGCTGCGGAAGGGCCAGTTTGCGCGCCGAGTTTTGCGCGGAGAATCAGCGGAGCTTCGCCGGCGCTTGCGTTGATAAAGCTAATGGCGATGCGGCCGTCCGGTTCTTGCAGGACTTGTGACGGAACGTTGCAGGCGACGAGTTCATAGCCTGCGGGCAGGACGACCTTGTTGCGTTTGATTCCAAGAGGGCGATTGAAAACGATGGCGTCGCCATCGGTGTAGTAGCTCTTCGCATCTTTATAGGTTTTGAGAATGAGGACGCGGCCCTGGCCTTCGGGAGGCACGGGACGGGCGAGCGTGATCTTGATGAAATTCGTGGCGGCGTCGGCGCCGGGCATGAGCGGATCTTTGCGAGCGTCGGCGCCGCTGACGACTTCAAACTTGAGCGGAGCGCCGGTCATGGAGTCGAAAACCGCTTCATCACTGGCGGTGCTACCTTTGCGAATGGGATTGTAGAAAGAAGTGGCGCCGGGAGTGGTGGCGGTGACTTCGTAATAGATCTTGAAGCTGGCGGTCGAAGGCGCGAGAAGTTCGTAGCGGGTGTATTCGTCGGTTTCGGATTGCCTAGTCGCTGCTGCAGGGACCGACGCCGGTGGGGGAGTTTGTCGCGCTTTGAGGGCGGGACAAACCGGCAATGCGACGAAAACGAGAGTAGCGATAAAAGATTTGAGCATGTAGCACTCCTTGACAACGCTGCATAAGGCCAAAGAACGGGTCTGAAAACCCGCCACCACAGCTATGAGATTTGCGACCACGCATCATCGCCGAGGCGAAGGCGAGAGTAAAGGGCGCGGGCGCGGAATGATCAGCGCGGGAGAAAAAAGCGCGCGATGAAACGGCGCGTGAAAGGGTAAAATCAAAGGCCATGCAATCCAGGAGACGAGTATGCCGACGAAGCCCGATTACGACGACGCGCGACTAATCCTCGAGCTGTACGATCTGCGACGTGAGCCGGAAATGCGCAAAGCGCGGCAGTGGTGGCTGACGACGTTCTGGCCGAAAGACGTGGACGAATACATGAAAGTCGGAACGGCCGCCGGAACGCCGGAGAACAACTGGCTGCGGCAAGTATTGAGCTACTGGGGAATTGTGGCGATGTTTGTGAACAACGGGATTCTGAACGAGAAGCTGTTTCTTGAACCGGCGTTCTCCGGAGAACTGTATTTCATTCTGGCGAAGGTGAAACCGTTCCTGAAAGAATTGAGAGAACGCACCAAAAATCCCGACATGCTGGTGAACGTGGAGAAAGCGATCCTGGGATCGAAAGCCGGGCGGGAGATGTTCGCGAAGATGGAGCCGCGCATCCAGGCAATGCGGCCGCAAAAATAGAAACGCGCGAGGGCGGATTGCGAAGAATTTGGGCAAACTTGGGAGCGGTATTGGGCATTGCTGCAGTGTCCGTGCTGGGCGTAGCTGCGCAGGCGAGAGAATGCGGCAACGGCGTGGAATTACGACTGAGCGCGCCGGAAGCGGCGCAGGGAACACTGGTTCTGGCGGAAGTTCGAAGCGCAACGGCGCTAAGCGATGTGACTGGCAAATGGAACGGGAAGGACGTGCCGTTCTGGAGCGGCCAGGAGAAAGCGCAGGGAAACGCCGGCGCTGAGGTGAGGTTTGCGTTGCTGGGAGTGGATTTAGAGAAGCCGGAGGGAAAGTACGAACTCAGCGTCGCGGGACAAACGCAAGGTGGCGCGCGGGTCAGTTGCGACGCGGCGATAACGGTAAGCGAGGGCCATTTTGCGACGGAGAGTCTGACGGTAAAGCAGCAATTTGTTGAACCGAATCCGGAACAATTGGCGCGCGCGGAAGCGGAAACGAAGCGATTGCGCGAGATTTACGATCGCGTGACGCCAGAGCGGCTTTGGAATGGGCCGTTTCGCGTGCCGCTGGACGGCGACTTCAAGGGCAGCAACTTTGGAAAGCGGCGCGTGCTGAACGGGCATCGCGGCTCGCCGCACGGCGGCGTGGATTTTCCGGCGCCTACAGGAACGCCGGTGCACGCTGCGCAAAGCGGACGCGTGGTGCTGGCGGAGGAGCTGTATTTTTCGGGCAACACGGTGATTGTGGATCACGGATTGGGAATCTACACGTTTTACTGCCATTTCTCGAAAATTGACGCGAAAGTTGGCGAAGATGTTGTGGCCGGAACAGTACTTGGCGAGGTTGGAGCGACGGGGAGAGTGACCGGACCGCATTTGCACTGGGGCCTGGAAGTGCAGAGAGCGCGCGTGAATCCGCTGGATCTACTGAAAGTGTTGAAGGTGAAATAGCGAGCGGAAACGCGCCGAGAAGCATCGCGCCCATTCGAACTACATCTCGTGGAAAAATTGATCCGACATCTCGGGCTGATTTCCGACACGCATGGACTGCTGCGGAAAGAAGCGCTGGATGCGTTGCGCGGATCGGACCTGATACTGCATGCGGGCGATGTTGGGGCGCCGGAGATTCTCGAATCGCTGCGGGAAATCGCGCGCGTGGTTGCGGTTCGCGGAAACGTTGACGAAGGAGCTTGGGCGGAGGCGCTGCCGGTGACCGAAGTGGTTGACGCTGGTGGGGTGAGCATCTACATGTTGCACATTTTGGACGAGTTAGATGTGAATCCGCAGGCGAGCGGATTCTCGATAGTGGTGAGTGGGCACTCGCACAAGCCGGGCCAGAGCGTGAAAGACGGCGTTCTTTACGTGAATCCGGGAAGCGCGGGACCGCGACGGTTTCAACTGCCGGTGACAGTGGCGCGGCTGGATTTGCAGGTCCAGCCGTGGC
>Ga0209166_10001990_pt1 | contig 16081 bp, 9 predicted proteins | sample Coa_R1_3_FD_187151 | JGI IMG/M metagenome (GOLD analysis project Ga0209166, IMG submission 187151) | Surface soil microbial communities from Centralia Pennsylvania, which are recovering from an underground coalmine fire - Coalmine... | ecosystem: Environmental > Terrestrial > Soil > Unclassified... | reverse complement strand
TCAGGCCGTTGAGCGCGTTGGCGGCGACCAGTTCTTCGGCCGGGACCAGGCGTGGCAGGAGTGCGCCTTCGGCGGGCTTGTAGAACTGCACGACGCTGCTCTCGACGATCACGCACAGGATCAGCAGCCAGAGCCGATCGACGCTCGTCACCAGCAGCATTGGGAGCAGCGCCAGACCGAGCAGCACGTCGGTGACGAACATCGTTCGGCGCCGATCCCAGCGATCGACGAACACCCCGGCGATCGAACCCAGGAGCAGCCGCGGTAGGGAATTGGCGATGGCCGTCAACCCGAGCGCCAGCGTCGAGCCCGTCATCGCATAGACAACCAGGGGCAGTCCCGCGAACAGCGCCCAGTCGCCCGTAAGCGAAGCCAGCCCGCCCATCCAGACCAGCGCAAAGTTCCGCCGTCGGAGGGCCGTCAGCATGCAGTCGCAAGCACCCCCCAAGCGTAGGGCCTACGCGGTGAACTGCCGTGCTGCCCATCGGGCAACCCGCATCGCTGCGCTCGCTCCCTCCCGGCGGGACTACCATTTGGGAAGCCCTTCCCAGTGCCCACGTACTGCCCACGAAGCGGCTGCTGGCCTCGCTCGGCTCGCTGCTTGCGGGACCTCTGTCAGGAAGCCCTTGCCCCTGTGCGCACGCATTGCGCAGCGAAGCGGCTGCTGGCGTCGCTCGGCTCGCTGCTGGTGTGAAGGACCCCCTGGGGAAAGTGTTCCCCTGCCCGCGTGCCGGAACGGAGCGAGCGCAGCGATGCGGGCTGCGCGGGCCGGTACCGTGGACGGAGCGTGAGCACCTCGACGTCCGTGGACGCGTCGCTTCCGGCGCTTAGTTTGCTGTGGCCTACGGGGGCGGCGGGAACCGCGGCGGAGGGGCTGTCGGCGGGCGCGGCAGAGGACTTGAATGTCGCCGCGGTGGTCCAGGCCATGCTGGGCCGCGACGGGCCGCCGGTGCGACTCCAGCAGCGGGAGCGGTTCGCTCACCAGATGCTCAGCCAGCTGTGTCAACAGCCCGACGTGATCGACTACCGCCAGGACGTCCTGGAGGACCTGCTGACCGACGCAGCCCTGCGCGACGAGCTCGGCCAACTGCTGCCCGGCCTCGAGGCCCTCGCGGAGGTCGCCGGCGCGCCCGAGCGCCACCTGGCGCCAGGCCGCGAAGCGCTCGAGCGGATCGCCCGGCGCCTCGGCGAGCTCGAGCTCTACGTCGACAGCGCCCGCGGCCTGCACGCCGCCCTGCAGCCTCGCACGCTACGGTCAACAGGCCTCCAGCGACTTCAGCAGGCGCTCACCCAGCTGGTTGCCGCGGACGCCTTTACGGCCCTCAGCGCAGAGCTACCCAAACTCCGTGCCGCGCTGGCGAGCGTGAAAAGCGTCACCATCGGCCTCAACCTGGGCGCCGACCTCACCCCCGAGTCAGCCACGATCCTCGCCTTCGGCGCCGAACGCATCGACGGCCGGCAGGCGCTGCTCGGACGATTACTGGGCAAATGGGGCAGTACCCACGCTCTGACGCCACTCCGACGTGGCGAGCGGAGCCCGGCCGCCTGGCAGAACGACCTCGCCAGGGATCTGTATCGCCTCTTCCAGGACGTAGCGGCCCCCGTCGCGTCCGCGCTCCGAGGCTACGCGAGCGTGTCCGTGCAGGCGCTCGGCAGACTCGGTCCGGAGCTGGCATTCTTGCTGGGCGGAGCGCGCCTGGCACTCCGTTTGGAGCACGCCGGCCTGCCCCATTGCCGCCCGGCGCTGCTCCCGCAAGACGAACGCACCACGGAGCTGGAGGACGCTTACGACCCGCTGCTCGCCCTGCGCTTATCGGCAGCCACGGACGACACGCTCGCACCGGTGGTCGCAAACCCCGTCAACTTCTCGGGCCGGACGGCCCGCGTCTGGGTGCTCAGCGGCCCCAACCGCGGGGGCAAGACGACGTTTACTCGCGCCGTTGGCATGGCCCACGTGCTCGGCCAGGCTGGCTTGCACGTCGCGGCCCGCTCGGCGCGACTGAGCAGCGCCGACACCATCGTGAGCCACTTCCCGTCGCGCGAAAGCTCGCGCCCGGGCATGGGTCGGCTGGACGACGAGGCCGAGCGGATGAGCGCGATCTTTCGCCAGGCAACGCCGTACTCCCTGGTTTTATTGAACGAGGCCCTGACGGGCACGAGCTCGTTCGAAGCGGTGGACCTGGCGCGTGGCGTCGTCCGGGGTCTGCGGTTCCTCGGCACGCGAGCGATCTACGTCACTCACCTGCACGAGCTGGGCGCGGCGGTGGACGAGATCAACGCCACCACCCCGGGTGATTCAACGGTGGGCAGCCTGGTCGCCGAGTCAGACGCCGAACCGACCATCGCCGGCCAGGTCCAGACCCGCACTTTTCGCATTCGGCCCGGCCCACCCCACGGCCGGAGCTTCGCGGCCGACATCGCCGAACAGCACGGCATCAGCTTTCCCCAACTGGTGGAACTGATACGGCGGCGCGGCTTCGACGCCGCGTCACATTGAACGCGGCGGCTTAAATGTCTCGCCGCGGTCCTCGCTGGACCCGACGGACATGCCGATGGTCCCGACATGCAAAGCCAGCCTCGTGGGCTCACTCTACAGGACCAGGTTCAGGATCCGACCTGGGACGTAGACCACCCGCCTGGGCGCCGCCTGCTGTAGCGCTTGCGCGATGACCGAAACCCCGCGCGCGGCGGCCAGCGCCTCCGCCTCGCTCGCCTGGGGCGCGAGGTGGACCAGCCCGCGCGTGCGTCCGTTGATCTGGACGGCCACCGGGACGGTCGTCACCTCCAGCAGCGCCGCCGAGGCCACCGGAAACGGCTGTTGGTGGATCGAAAATGGCTTCCCCGGCAGCTGCGCCCACAGCTCTTCGGCAAGGTGCGGTGCGAACGGCGCGAGCATGAGCAGGAGCGCGGCGACCTCGTCGTCGTGCAGCGAGTCACGCTCTTGCAGGGTGTTCAGATACCCCATCAGCGCCGCGATGGCGGTGTTGTAGCGCAGGTGGCCGAGATCCTCCGTCACCTGGTGGATGGTGCGGTGCAGCGCCCGGCACGCGTCCGCCGGCGGCGGCTCCGCCGAGAGCCGCGCCGCGTGGCGCCCGACCAGGTCCCAGACGCGGCCGAGGAACCGGCGGATTCCGCCGATGCCGCGATCGCTGAACATGCCGCCTTGCTCGTACGGTCCGACGAAGACGAGATACATCCGCAGCGTGTCGGCGCCGAGTCGATCGAAGTACCCGTCCGGGTTCACGACGTTGCCGCGGCTTTTGCTCATTTTGGCGCCGTCCTTGACCAGCAGCCCGTGCGCCCGAAACCGCGTGAAGGGCTCCTCGAATGTCAGGTGCCCGAGGTCGTGTAGCGCCATGGTGATGAAGCGGCTGTAGAGCAGGTGCAGGACGGCATGCTCCGCGCCGCCGATGTACATGTCGACCGGCAGCCACTTCGCGGTCAGCGCCGGGTCGAACACCCGGTCGTCGAGGCTGCTCGACGGATAGCGCAGGTAGTACCAGGCCGAGTCGAGGAAGTTGTCCGCCACGTCCGTCTCACGCCGGGCGGCCCCGTCACACGTCGGGCACACCGCCTCGACAAACGCCGGCACGTCCGCGAGCGGCGATGAGCCGGCCTCGCGTGGCAGCCAGTCCGCGACATCGGGCAGCAGCACCGGCAGCTGGTCCTCGGGAACCGGCACGGACCCGCAGCGTTCGCAATGGATGATGGGAATCGGCGCGCCCCAGTACCGCTGGCGAGAGACCAGCCAGTCGCGCAGCCGAAACTGCACGGTGCGGCGTCCGATGCCCCGTTCCTCGAACCACCGGACGATGCGCTCGGCCGCTATGTCGGACGGCTGATCGACGAACGGCCCAGAGTCGACCAGACGGCCCGCACCGAGATACGCCGAGGTGAGCGGCGCGTCGTCGGCCGCGGCAATCACCTGGCGGATGGGGAGCCCAAATGCCCTGGCGAATTCCCAGTCGCGCGCGTCGTGGGCTGGCACGGCCATGATGGCGCCGGTGCCATATGAGGCCAGCACGTATTCGGCGATCCAGATCGGCACCTGCTCCCCGTTGGCGGGATTGACGGCATACGCTCCGGTGAAGACGCCGCTCGTTTCGTGAGCCGCCTGCTGCCGCTCCAGCTCCGACCTCGCGCGGGTCCGAGTGCGGTACGCCTCCACATCGGGCGCATGCTCGGACGTGGTCACGCGTTCGACCAGCGGGTGCTCGGGCGCGAGCACTACGTAGGTCACCCCGAACACGGTGTCGGGCCGGGTCGTGAAGACGTCGATCTGCACGTCCGTCTGGCCAACCACCGGCATGCCGAACTGGAGTCCTTCGGATCGTCCGATCCAGCGGCGCTGGGCGGACTTGACGTTCTCCGACCAGTCCAGGTGGTCGAGGTTGGCCAGCAGACGATCGGCGAATGCCGTGATCCGGAGGAACCATTGCTCGAGCTCCCGCAGCACGACAGGGGTCTCGCAGCGTTCGCACCGGCCGTCGATGACCTGCTCATCGGCCAGCACGGTGCCGTCGGTGGGGCACCAGTTGACGGCCGCTTTCCGACGCTCGGCCAGACCCGCCTTGAAGAGTTGCACAAAGATCCACTGGGTCCAGCGGTAGTACCGCGGATCGGTCGTGATGACCTCGTGGCTCCAGTCGAAGCGGCAGCCGGCGCGCTTGAGCTGGGTCTCGCGGAATCGCTCGACATTTTCCGCGGTGAGCACGCGGGGATGGATGCGTTGTTTGATGGCGAAGTTCTCGCTGTGGATCCCGAACGCGTCGAAGCCCATCGGCTCGAAGACCTGATAGCCCCGCATCGACTGGAAGCGGCCGTAGATGTCGGCGCCGGTATAGGCGTACAGGTTGCCGACGTGCAGCCCTTGCGCCGACGGGTACGGAAACATCATCAGGTTGTAAAAGGGCCGCTTGGCGTTGTGCAGATCGGTCTCATAGATCCGCGTGCGAGCCCACACTGCCTGCCAGTGCCGTTCGATGGTGCGCGGGTCGTAGCGGTCGCTCGCCCGAGTGGCGGGCGCTTCATCCAGCCCTCTAACGCTTGTCACGTGCCTCTCCTTTCCAGCCCGGTCCAGAGATCAACACTATGAGTTCGTAGACCGGGTACCACACACCAAAACGCCCCCAGACCTGCTGGGGGCGTGCTACCCGATCCCGTTGTGGCGCCCTTACGGACGCGCAGCGATGCCTAGGATCGACAGCCCCCAGAGTGGGGCTGAAGCAAGCTCGCGGTTCGAAACGCGGTCGACCCTGGCATCACGGCGACAGTATACCGCGTTGGGCCGCCAGGATGTCGCAACCTAAGATGACGTCGTGAGCGAGGACTGACCGACGCGGCGACTGCGGTTGGATCGTCGGACGGCGTGGTTGGTGTGGACCTTCGGTCTGACACTCCTGTTCGGGAGAATCGCGGCATATAACCTGGGCAACTACCGGCCGGTCACCAACGACGAAGTCGAGCTCATCAGCGTGGCGTATAAGCTGGCCACGCAAGGTATCTTCGGCTCGGACCTGTTCGCCGGCTTCTTCGGCGCCGATCAGCACTTTTTCTTCGTCCTGCCGCTCCAGCACATCCTCGAAGCCGCCACGTTTCGCGTGTTCGGGCCAGGCGTCGCCCAGGCGCGGTGGGTGTCCCTTGTCGCCGGGGTCTCGCTCGTCTGGCTCGCCGGTTGGCTGGCCTACCGCTGGTACGGGCTGGCGACCGCCGCCGTATGCGAGCTGCTCCTGGTCGGCTGGCCAACAGACTTGACGGCGGCCGCTAACGGCCTGCCGCTGTTCGGGGTGGCGCGCACCGCACGCTACGACGTGCTGGCGGTGGCCTTCGCCTGGCTAGCGATTGCGCTGCTGGATCTCACGCTCCGCCGACCGCGGCCCGCCAGCGCATTCGCGCTCGGCCTCACGTGCGGCCTGGCCGCGCTGACGACGTTTCTCGGAACGTTCGTCCTGCCCCTGGTGGTCCTGAACGCCTTCTGGTCCCGCGGCCGCAAGGCGTTGCTCGATCCGCCCGAGCCTGGCTCACTTCGCGTCACCGCTCGCGGGATTGTCGGCTCCCCGCTTCGCTTCGCTCGCTCGCTTGGGGTGTTGTTCTGGATCCTCGCGGCCGCCGCGTTGGTCGTGTTGCCGTGGGCCGCCCTCTGCCTCCGCTACGCCGGTGATCTCGCAGGCCAGCTGGCGGTCTTTGGTGCGCGCGGCGAGTTCCTGCGGTCGAGCTTCTACGTGACCAATGTCCTGAATGAACCGGCTCGCTATCAGGGACTGCCGTTGGCCGCGCTGCAGCCGGACTCGACGGCGCCGCAGCCGGACTCGCCGCACAGCCTCGCCGGGGCGTGGCTACTGATGGTTGGCGTCTGGCCAGCACTGGCGTACATCGGGTGGCGCAGCTGGCGATCGCGATCCAGCGGCGATCGCCTTCTGCTGTCGAGCCTGCTCGTGTTCGAGGGACTCCTGCTGGTCCTCGACCAGACCAAGACGCCCCTGTACGCGATCATCCTGTTCCCATCGCTCTGCATGGCCGTGGCCGCACTGGTAACAGCTGCGCTGCGCTGGGCCTGGCGGCGGAGCTCGCGCGGCGCGGGCGGGTCGATCGGCTGGCGCGGCTCGCCGCTGCGCCTGGCCGCCGTCATCCTGGCCGCGGGACTCGCGTTCAGCCTCGGCTCGGACGCCGTGCGCCAGTACCAGCTGAGCCTCTCCCAGTCGGCGGCGGCGGGCCTGTACCTGGACGTGGGCGGGCAGATCGAGGCCAGCCTCGCTCCCGGCGCCCGCGTCCTGGGCCCCGAACGCTGGTGGTGGGCGCTGCACGATCACCCGTATCTGTCGCTGCGGAACCTGTGGTTCCAGTGGACAGCGGCCGCCAGGGACGGTCGGCGGCCGGAATTCGGCGCCCTGGTCGGCCAGACGCAAGCCAACACCATCATCGTCAACGACAACGTGCGGGGCGACGTGCTCGACTTCCCTGATACGTTGCAGCAGCAATTCTGGACCTTCATCAACACATGCACGCAACGCGTCGCGGATCTGGACGATCCCACGTACCTGGCGATCGAGGTGTACGTGATCATCCAGCCGTCGCCGCGCCCGGAGGTGTGCGGCCCGAACGCCTGGACGCACGGCCCGCGCGCGTGCCCGTCTGGATGACGCTCACGTTGCTGGGGGTTGGTACGGTGGTCCTGCGGGTGCCGTTTTTGACGCCGCGACTGGCCCACTGGGACGCCGTGAACTATGCGCTCGGGCTGCACGACTTCAACGTGGCGGCCCACCAGCCGCACCCCCCGGGCTCGCCGTACTTCATCCTGCTGGGCCGCGCCGCCCTCGGCGTGCTGGGCGACGACAACGCCGCGCTCATTCTCGTGTCTGTCCTCGCGTCCGTGGGCGCCGTCCTCGGCGAGTACGCCCTGGCCCGGTTGGCGTTTGGCCGGCGCGCCGGCCTCCTCGCCGCGCTGGTGTTGACGACCCAGCCAGTCTTCTGGGGCTACGGCACCATGGGCATGCCCTGGACCCTGCTGGCCTGCCTGGCCGTGACCGTCGGCCTCGCCTGCCACGCACTCGTGCGCGGCCATCGCGGGCTGGTCCTACCATCTGCGCTGCTCGTCGGCATCGCCAGCGGATTCCGGCTGGAGGTGACGGTGTTTCTCGCGCCACTCTGGGTCTGGGCGGTCTGGATCGCCGAATCGAGCCCGCGCCGTCGACTCCTGACATTGGCCGTGGTGCCGGCCTGCGTCCTCGTGTGGCTGGTGCCGGTGGCCGCCAGTGGCGGTGGGCTGACCCCGTGGTCCGAGCGGATGCTGGCGATGTTCCTGCCGACCGACGCGTCCCCTGGGCCCGTCGCCCGGCAGCTTGCGAGCAACACGGCCATCAGTTTCGGCACGCTGGCATTCACGCTCGGTCCGGCGGTGGCGCTGGCCCTGGTGTGCGACTGGCGCGCGGCGCTGCGCTGGACGCGCACCACGCTATCCGCCCGATCGGGCATGTTCTGGGCGCTCTGGAGCGTGCCCGCATTCGTGTTTCTGTGGCTCGTCGATTCGACTGAGCCGGGGCACGACCTGGTGTTCTCAGTCGCTCTGGTCGCCCTGGCTGCCGGACTGATCGTCGCCACCGCCCGCAGCGTTCCGCGCCTGATTCTTTGCGGCGGCCTGCTGGTGGGTGCGCAGGTCGCGGTGTTCCTGTACGCGGCCCCGCAGTTCGATCGACCTCTGGCCTGGACGGCGAACTCCATGCTGCTCAACGTCACTGCGCCTGGCCTCCGACTGCAGCAAGGGTCCCTGGACGACGCGCTGCAGACCATCCGACGCCAGTTCGATCCACGCGACACGGCGATCGTGACCGTGATTGGCCAGGATCCGTATCGGTTCATGATGTACTACCTGCCCGACTACGTGGTCGTGCGCCTCGACCCCGTCGGCAAGAGCGTGCTGACGGCCGCCGACCGGCGCCAAGGGACCTGGCAACAGCCCGCGGACTGCCTGTTCGAGAGTGCGGCGATACGTCACGCGGTCTGGGTGCTGGCGGCCAGGTCCGAGCCGGGAATTGTGCCGAGCGACGCCGTGCGGGTCTCCAGCGCCGACAATGTGGGTCCGTTCGAGGTGTGGGACGTTCGACCGGGACCAGACACGCCTGACTATCTGGGCTTCAAGATCGGAGGCGCGTGTACCTCGGCGGCCCGGATCGCGGATGTGAGCCAAGGGTGAGCCTGAGGTGTACTCAAGCCGCGGGGCCGCCAGGCCGATAATTGTGGGTGACCGAAGGGCGAGTCTCCAACCTCGTGGCTGGGCGCGTCGCCGCGGCGCTCTTCATCCTCAGCGGCATGGCGACCGTAACCACGCCGCTGCTGCCGGCCCCACCCGACATGAACGTGCTCGGGGTGTTTGGTACCTGCCTGCTGGTGGTGATCACCGGTGTGGTTACCTGGTTTCTGCCCTGGCAGCGCTGGGGCCGGACGGCCTCGCTCTGGCTGGTGCCGTTCACCCTGCTGTTCATCGCCATGTTCAACTCACTGGCCGGTGCGGACACCTACCGCTACAGCCTGTTTTTCATGGTCAGCTCCATGTGGATCGGGGCAACTCAGGCCCGCTGGACGTCGCTGCGGTTTGCACCATTGCTCGCCTTTGCGTACCTGGCCCCACTGGCCATCGGCGACCACCCCGCGTGGGCGATGGTGTCGGCGCTGTACGCGATCCCGGTGTGCGTGGCCGCGGGTGAAACACTTGGCTGGATCACCAGCCAGTTGGAGCGCGCCCATGTGGCGCTGGGTCGGAGTGAGGAGCGCTTTCGCTCCCTCGTCCAGAACGCCGCGGACGTGGTTTGCGTCCTGGACCCCAGCGGTACCTACCAGTACGTGAGCCCGGCGGTCGAGCGCATCATGGGCCGCACGCCGGCCGAGACCCTGTCCAATAACAGCTTTGCCACGCTCCATCCGGACGATCAGCCGCGGGCGGTGGCCGCGTTTCGCGAGCTGAGCGGACAACCGGGGGGCAGCACCATCAGCCTTGAATTGCGCGCGCGTCACGCCGACGGCTCCTGGCGGCTGCTGCAGGTGCTGGCCACGAACCTGCTGCACCAGCCCAGCGTGGCGGGCGTCGTGGTGAACTATCGCGACGCCACGGAGAGCAAGGCACTCGAAGAACGGCTGCTCTACCAGGCTTCGCACGATGCCCTTTCAGGGCTACCCAATCGCGCAAGTCTCCTGGACCGAATCGGCCAGGCGTTGCGGCAGCGCAGCGGCGAGTCCGGCATCGCCGTGCTATTTCTGGACCTCGACAACTTCAAGGTCGTCAACGACAGTCTCGGCCACGAAGCTGGGGATCGATTGATCGTCGTGGTGGCCGAGCGCCTGCTCGCCTGCCTGCGCCCCGGAGATGTCGCGGCCCGCCTCGGCGGTGACGAGTTCACGCTGCTCCTGCACGGCATCGGCGATGCCCAGGACGCCGTCCGCATCGCCGAACGCGTCCAGGAGCAACTGCTCGCCCCGATTGCGCTTGACGGCCAGGAGGTGTTCGCGACGGCGAGCATTGGCATCGCGCTGAGCACCGCCGAGCACGTGGCGCCCGACGAATTGCTGCGCGAGGCCGACCTGGCAATGTACCGCGCCAAGACCAATGGCAAGGGCCGCTGGGAAGTGTTCGCCCCCGAGATGGGCAGCCGCGCCAGCGCCCGGCTCGAGCTCGAGACGGACCTTCGACAGGCGCTGAAGAACGGCGAGTTCCGGCTCCACTATCAACCGATCGTGCAGCTCGCGACCCAACACGTGCACGAGCTCGAGGCACTGTTGCGCTGGCATCATCCCCGTCGGGGGCTGGTCCTGCCGGCGACGTTTATTCCACTCGCGGAGGAGACTGGTCTGATCGTGCCTATCGGGCGCTGGGTGCTGGAGTCGGCCTGCCGCCAGATGCGCCTGTGGCAGCTCGCGCGACCCGTCAATCCGCCAAAACTGGTCAGCGTGAACCTCTCGGCACGTCAGCTGCAGGACCCTGACCTGGTGACCTCGGTCGTCGAGATCCTCGAAGGGACCGGCCTGTCGCCGAAGTGCTTGAACCTCGAAATCACCGAGAGCGTCTTGATGCAGGACGCCGGGGCGACCACGCTGCGCGCGCTGGCAGCACTCGGGATCAGCATTGCGATCGACGACTTCGGCACCGGCTATTCGTCCCTGGCCTACCTCAGCCGGTTTCCGGTCAACACCCTCAAGATTGACCAGTCGTTCATCGCCCGCCTCGGTGAGTTGCCGGAAAACGACGCGGTCGTGCGCACGATTATCGCGCTCGGCCAGAGCCTCAGTCTGACGGTCACCGCGGAGGGCATCGAGCGGCCCGAACAAGCCGCGCGTTTACGCGCGTTGGGCTGCGAACAGGGGCAGGGCTTCTACTTCGCCCGCCCAGCCGCGGCCGAACTGGTCGAACTGGATCTCGAGCACCTGGATCAGTCTGCAGCGTAGCCGGCTAGACTCTGTGGGGTGACCCAGCCGGCCCCACAGCCCGCGATAAACACGACTCAGAACCGTGCCGCGATCTTCCTGGTGCTCGCCGTCCGACCGGGCCCGGCACACGCGGAGCAAGCGCGCCTGGTTTGCTCCGGGCTGGACGCCCTGCAGCGGGCCGTCGGAGCTCGCGATTCGGAGGGCAATCTTTCCTGTGTCCAGGCCTTCGGGTCCGATGCCTGGGACCGGTTGTTCGGTCTCCCGCGACCGCGCGAACTTCACCCATTTCGCGAGCTCCGGAGTGGACCCCGGTTCGCGCCATCGACACCGGGCGATCTCTTCTTTCACATCCGCGCTGAGCGGATGGACCTGTGCTTCGAACTGGCCGCACAAATCATGGCCCGCTTCCAGGACCACGTCACGCCGGTGGACGAGGTCCACGGTTTTCGCTACTTCGACGACCGCGACCTGACTGGCTTCGTGGATGGCACCGAAAACCCCACCGGACTGGAGAGTCTCGAGGCGACAATTGTCGGCGACGAGGACCCGGAGTGGGCGGGTGGCAGCTACGTGATGGTCCAAAAGTACGTGCACGACCACTTCAGCTGGATCAAGCTGCCAACCGAGACGCAGGAAGCGATCATCGGCCGCACCAAGCTCGACAACATCGAGCTCGACGACGCCGTCAAGCCCACCAACGCGCACAACGCCCTCACGAAGCTGGTCGAAAACGGTGCCGAGGTGAAGATTCGTCGACACAATATGCCCTTCGGGAACGTCAGCGGCGGCGAGGCCGGGACCTACTTCATTGCGTATGCCCGCTCGCCACACCCGATCGAGACGATGCTGGAGCGGATGGTGCTGGGCGATCCACCCGGTAATTACGACCGGCTGCTGGACTTTACCCATCCCGTGACCGGCACGCTGTTCTTCGCTCCCGCAGCTGGATTCCTGTCGGACTACCAACCCCCGCACCAACGGACTGGCGGCCTTGACATCGGCAGCCTCAAAGGAGTTGACTGAAGGTGGCGGCGCTGCGGCGTCCAGCGCGGTATCGGCGCCGCACCGACGCTTGTATGCAGCCGCAGTTGTCGTTGATCGCGCGCCCGAGATCCGATCGGTCCGCGAAGCCAGGGCGCAGGCGAAGATCTGTGACGCTGTGCGGGCGGTCACGCTCGTCATGCCGGCGTCCAAGTACGCGCACCTGCATCCCCGAATTCGGTGCTCGAGCTCGTTTCTCTAGTCGATGGGGCCGGATCTGGATGCCACGCAGCAGCGTCTGCTCGGGATCCTGTACCGCTTTGATTGCCCCTCAACGCTAGCGATCGGCGAGTACGTCATGGGCCTGTCGCAAGAGCCAGAACGCGGCGAGCTCGCGCAACACGTGCTCGAGTGCGGCCCGTGTGCCGCGGAGTTGAGCGCGTCGCGCGTTTTTCTGGCGACCGATGTCACGCTGGCCGGCTCGCCAGATAGCGCTGCAGAGTGTGCAGGATCCGCCAACTTTCACGCCGGATGGTCACCAGCAGTATCGGCTGGAGCAGCCTGACAATTCCCCCGGCGTGAACCGCCACCGTCCGCTCCAGCGCCGTATCGAGATCCACCGCGCGGAGTCTGTATTTCGCCTGGATCGTGAAGCTGCCTGGTAGCGGTGGAACGCGCCGCTGAACGTCGCGGACCCCGGCAGCCAGCGGTCGTAGCTGCGTATATCGGCGACCAGGTCAAAGACAACGTCGGGCGGATGGCGAACGATGATCGCGAACCGCTGCCTGGTCAACCGTCGAGGCCAGCGAACAGGTCGTCCTCCGCCAACCCGTCCTCGGGCCCGCCCACGCGCTGAAACGTCTCGCGCCCAAAGAACTCGCCGAAGAGCTCCGGTGGAATGCGCATGAAGAATTGATCCGGACCCATCTGCGTCCGGTGCGCTGCCAACGACAGGCGCTTGGTCTCTACGTACTGGCTCACGTCGACCCGAGTCGTGACCCGGTCGTCTGAAACCCCGAACACGGGGCGTTCCGGCTGGGGCACTTCACTCGGTGCCGTAAAGGGCGATTCGATGCCGGCCTCGCGCAAGCGCTCGATGAAGCGTGGAAAACTCGAGCGGGCGATCACCGCGTAGTAGAGCCTGGCTGGCGACCAGGGCGTGCCGGCGTCGGGAAACCGCCTGGGATCGCCGGCTGCCGCGAACGCCGCAACGGCCACCTGGTGCGCTCGGACATGATCCGGATGGCCGTAGCCCCCGTTCTCGTCGTACGTCACCACGACGTCCGGCCGCTCTTCGCGCATGAGCCCCACGATCTTGCCCACTGCCCCGTCGAAGTCAGCCTGATGAAAACTGGCCGGGTGCTCATTGTCCGGGGTGCCCTGCATGCCCGAGTCGCGGTAACCGAGCTTCACGAGGCGACTGATGCCGAGGATGCGCACTGATTCGTCCAGTTCGCCGGCGCGCACCAGCGCCAGGTTGTCCGGTGTCGCCAGCGCGGCGTCGCTGATCTCGCCGACGGCGCCATCGGTGCAGGTGACCAGGACGGTGCGAACGCCTTCGGCGGAGTAGCGAGCCAGGATGCCGCCGGTGCCGAGGCACTCATCGTCGGGATGCGCGTGCACCGCCATCAAGACACGCTGGCGACTAGCCAAGAGAGTGATCCATGTGTACGGCTACAGGGTAAAAGACGGGTTTGTTATGCTGCGGGCGTTATGGGACATGTCGAGGCGATCCATGTCACGGCCAGCGCCGGCGCAGCCATGCAGCCGCTGCGCGAGATCGCGGCCGTGGCTGGGCTGGGCCTGACAGGCGATCGGTACTTCACCGGGCGCGGCTTTTACTCGGCCCGCCCGACGGATCCGGGTGCCCGCGAGGTCACGTTCTTTGAGGCCGAAGTCCTCGACTGGTTGCGCGCTGAGCATGGGATCGAGCTGAGCGCGGGCGAGCACCGCCGCAATCTGACAACTCGCGGGGTGCGATTGGGCGCCCTGCTTGGCCAGCAGTTCCGCGTCGGCGAGGTGCTGTTCGAAGGTGTCAAGGATTGCCCGCCCTGCGATCACCTGGAGCAACTGGTCGGCAAGCCGGTGCTGCACCCCCTGGTCGGCCGTGGCGGTCTGCGGGCGCGCGTCCTCGCGGGTGGCACCATCCACGTCGGCGACGTGATTGCTCAGACCGCGGTCGTCATGGAGCCAGCGGCGGCGCCGGCAGCACCACGGTAAACGTGCAGCCCTGGGCCACGCCCTTCGACACCACCTCGATTCGGCCGCCGTGGGCTTCGACGAGATCGCGCACGATCGATAAGCCAAGTCCAAAGCCAGGCGGGGCGTCCTTTTCGCCGGCCGGCACTCTGTAAAAGCGTTCGAACAGCCGCGGCAGGTGTTCAGGCGCAATGCCCGCTCCGCGATCGACCACCGCGATCCGCACCCAGTGATCCTCAACCGACCCACGGAGCGTGATGACCGTCTCCGGTGGCGAATATTTGGCGGCGTTGGACAGCAGGTTATCCAGCACCTGGCCAAGTCTCGCCGGATCACCCTCAATCGGGGGACACGGTGCCACCTCCAGCTCCAGCGAGCGTGACGGATTCGCAGTGCGAAAGCGCCCGGCCGCCGCCTCGATCAAGTCCGCAACGCTCAGCACCTCACGCTGCAGCGTCAGGCGGCCGCCGTCGGCCCGCGCCGTGTCCATGACGTCTCCGGCCAGCTGATCCAGGCGCTGCACCTGCTCCTGAACCGTCGCGAGCTGACGCGCCATCAGCTGTCCGTAGCCTTTGATTGACGACAGCGGCGTACGCAGCTCGTGCCCGACGACGGCCAGCAATTCGTCTTTGGCGCGCAGCGCCTCCCGTTCAGACGTCACCTCCCGCAGCAGGACCAGCCGTCCGCCGTTGGCGAGGGCGCTGGCTTCGGCCACAAAAATACGTGCGGGATCACCGATCGACACTTCGTTTTCCGTGGGGGGTGTTTCGGCAGACAGGCCGAGCGCCTGCCAGGCGGCGCTCGCCAGCAGCGGCCGATCCTCCGCATCCCACATGGCCCAAGCCGCGGGCACGGCGGCCCAGAGGGCGTCCCGCTCCCGCAGCAAGGACTGCAGCAGCGCCACTTCCGCCCAGGCACGCGAATCGGCCACCGCTGTCTCGGTGCGGCGGGCGATCCGCCAGCAGGCCGCGGCGCACCACAAGAACGCCACGGCGGCGAGCGCCACCAGCAGCTGCGTGCTGAGAAACAGCCCGCCGGCGCCAACGATCAGCGCGCCGCCCAGCAGCACGGCTGTCAGCACCCGTAGTGGAGCAAGGCTCGCCGCCGCCCTCAACGGATCGATCTCCGTCTGCGCATCACGCTGGCCTCTCGCGGGCAGTCTACCGGCTCACGCACCACCGCACACCGAGCGATGCGGGCCTCAGGATGTCTGCGCGGGGAGGAGGCGCGTTCCTACGACGCGGGCGTGCGCGGCGCCGATCGCGGCCCATGGCTGCGGGGTATTGGTCGAGCCGAGTCGGTCGAGGGCGTCCTCGGCGCTGAGGCCTGAGGCCACCAGTTCCTGACCCGCGGTTCGGATGGCGCTCGCCATCTCGCGCGTGACCTCCGCGTAGGCGCGCCCCAGCGCCCCCCGACTGTCGAGCACGGTACGCGGCACACCCAGCTTTTGCAGATCGCTCCGCAGCCGACCGAACGGGTACGCGGTCCGCGGCAAGAGCGCCAGGCGCTCTTCGAGTGCTTTGCGATTGGCCAGCTCGTTCTGGATATACAGCAGCAACGCGTTCAACGTGCGAGCCTTCCCTGCCTGCCGCAATTCGCCAATCAGCACTGGCGCATCGACCTTCGCCGGCTCCCCGTCGAAGAGGCCCGTCCGCAGCCGGCTGAGCGCGCCTTCCACGCCGGCACCCAGCCGGTAGTAGCGCTCGATCGCCTCGATGCCGCTCAGGCGATCCAGGTCGGACGATTCGAGTCGGGCGAGGGTCCGCGCGGCTGCCCAGCCTGGCAAAGGCTCGAAGAAGGCCCGCGGATCGACCGGCAGCAGCAGCGTCGGCAACTCCGGATCGTCGGCGAGCGCCGCCTTGTTGGCCGGATGCACCGGCGCCACGAACCGGCCGTCGCCGGGCTCGAGCGCTGCTGACGCCGCAAGGCCGAGCGCCTGGCGCGCCTCACGCAGCGCCGCGTCGAGCAAGTGAAGCTCAGTGGCCAG
>Ga0209166_10001989_pt1 | contig 16086 bp, 13 predicted proteins | sample Coa_R1_3_FD_187151 | JGI IMG/M metagenome (GOLD analysis project Ga0209166, IMG submission 187151) | Surface soil microbial communities from Centralia Pennsylvania, which are recovering from an underground coalmine fire - Coalmine... | ecosystem: Environmental > Terrestrial > Soil >... | reverse complement strand
GCCTTCTATCTGATTGGAGAAAGCACCATTGAGTTGATTAATTGAGGTAACCACTTCTGGAATGCTCGTCCATCCCTGCTCTCTGAGTCGTTGAGCCAGTCGTGTCACCATCGGCACGTCCAGCCCGATGCCTTGCAAGACATCGGGCTGAGCAAAAATCGTAGTCGGTGTACCATCCATCAACACTTTTCCCTCATGCATGACGATGACACGTTGAAAGTCGGTAATCTCGTGCATAAAGTGGGTGATGTGAATCACCGTAATATTTCGCTCGCGTGCCAGTCGCTGTACCGTTTCTAAGAGATTGCGCGCACTCTGACCAGAGATCATGGTCGTAGGCTCATCGAGGAGCAGATAGCGAGGGCGCATAGCCAGAATGCCAGCGATCGCGACGCGTTGCTTCTGGCCGACCGACAACTTACTGATTTCCATGTTGGCGTACTCTTCCAACCCCAGCAGGGCGATTGCCTCCTGCACACGTTCATCGGTCTCAGCCAGTGGCAAACCCAGATTTTCAGGTCCGAACGCAATCTCATCGATCACTGTGTTCGCCACCAACTGGTCATCCGGGTTCTGGAAAACGATGCCGACGTGCTGGCGAAGAGTCCAGAGCCTGTCATCCTTCGCTATGGTGGGAATACCATCCACAACTATATTCCCATTGGTAGGATGAAGAATGGCCGCAATAAGCTTGACGAGGGTACTTTTCCCGGAGCCATTATGTCCAATAATAGCGACTGTTTCACCCTCGTCAATGCGTAAACTTACCTCACTCAATGCGGGAGGCGTATCCTGCTCTCCCTGCATACTATAATGAAAAGTAACGTTGTTAATTTCGATCATAAATTAATATGGCAACTGGTCACGTGGTTTGGTGTCAACGGCATGTACAAAGCGTCCACGCACGATGAAAAATGCGCGTGTCACAATGACTGCCAGAACGGCCGCAACGATCGCTTCCAGGATTGCCTGTGGTGCTAGCAGGGCAATGAACGACAAGGGCCAATAGCCCAGCACGATGGCTAAAAGCAGGACGAAAAATGTATTGGTTATCGAGCCGAGAAAACCAGCTACGAATGCCGACACATCAAGATTAAAACGTACTATCCAGGGGAAGACAAGGGTACGTCGTAGACTGGCAAAAACCAGCCAGGACATCAATCCAATCAAAATACGTGGCACAATCGGGATAAGGGGGTTTCTAAAGGCCAGCACAAATACCGCGTTGAGTGGTGTTGGTACGGTGGTCAGTGCATTGTACCAACTGATAATGCCAAAGACAATGCCTGTGACCATACCGACGATGGGACCTTCGAGGATGCCACCAAGAATAACGGGTACATGCTCAATGGTTGCGTTACCCCACGGAAGCGGAATGAAGCCAAGGCCAGGCACAAGACCCAGTATGATGGTGATAGCTGCGAGGACCCCAGCAGTGACGAGACGCGGAGTGGTAAGTGTCCATGGACTGGTAGTGGAGGATTCGGTTGCCGTTTCGCTCACGATGAACTCTCCTTTGGTAGAAAAGAGAAAAATAAATACTGCTGTAGCCTATCATATTCTGATGGGAAGCAACAAGAGAGGAGGTCGTGCCAGACGGAAATTGAGCCCAAATGAACTTCCTTTTATTCCTGGCTCTTCAAGCCAGCATTTTCCCGCTTGATTTGTTGTAACACACTCTCCTCCAGGTGATAGCTTTCTTTATCCGCCGGGAAGGTTCCTGCCTGCACATCTGAGCAATAGCGCTGTAATGCCTCCGTTGCTACCTCGGCCAGGCTCGCATATTGCCTGACGAATTTGGGGAGCCGATTGGTGTTGAGGCCCAGCACATCGTGAAACACCAGCACCTGCCCATCACAATGCGGCCCGGCCCCTATCCCGATCGTGGGGATGGCAATCTCCCTTGTAATGATCTCCGCTAATGTGTCGGGAATCCCTTCCAGTACCAGCGCGAAAATACCGGCCTCCGCCAGGGCTCTGGCGTCCTCAATCAATTCACGTGCTGCCTCAATTGTCTTGCCCTGGACCTTGTAGCCCCCCATAGCATGGATAGATTGTGGGGTGAGTCCCAGGTGACCCATAATCGGAATCTCCGCAGCCAGAATAGCCTCGATGACCGGGAGCCGCTTGCGTCCTCCCTCCAACTTCACCGCCTCTGCTCGCCCTTCGCGTATCAGCCGACCGGCGTTGCGCACTGCCTCTTCAGGCGAAATGTGGTAGCTGAGCCAGGGCATATCTGCGATGACCAGTGCCCCTGGCCTGCTCCGTGTTACTGCGGCAGTATGGTGTAACATCATATCAACGGTGACCGGCAGCGTATCCTCATATCCCAGTACGGTGGTCGCCAGTGAGTCCCCCACCAGGATCATATCCACCCCGGCCCGGTCTACGATCTGCGCTCCGGGGGCATCATAAGCTGTAACCATCGTCAACTTAGGTCCGTGTTTGCGAGCCTGAATGCTCTGTATCGTCACTTTATCGCGCATTGTCGTTCTTCCTTCAGAATTTATCTTTCCTGCGTCATGATCGTCGCCTGCGTCCTCTTATTGGGAATAGTTGGCAAGGGGCATTCGCAGAAAATTATCCTGGATGCAGTCGGGTAAAAGGCGCATTTCAGGAATTTTGCCTGGCCCCCCTCTGAGTGTAATTTGTAATTCTGTAATTTTTGGGGTTCATCCCGCCCCACAGGCTGATCTAGCAAAATTACAGAAAATTACACTCTGCAAGATGTAATTTTCTCATCATACTCCCTTTGCCCTACCCTCCCTTGTTCTCCCTACATCCCATCTCCCATCCTCATGGAGCGCGAAGTTATCAATCAAGCGTGTCTGACCAATGTTGGCCGCGATGAGCAGTAATGCTGGAGCGTGCAGGCTCTGTAATGGCAGGAAACTCTGCGCATCGCGTACTTCCGCGTAGTCTAAGCTCGCTAGCGGCTCGCTGGCGATCGTATCAGCCATGGCCCGTATAACAGTTTGTGGGTCGCCACCCAGCTGGGTATCGAAGACACGACGACCTGCCTCCAGCGCCTGGTAGAGTATCGTCGCTGCCCCGCGAGACGTCGGGTCAAGATAGCTATTGCGGCTGCTCATGGCCAGCCCATCTGCCTCGCGTATCGTTGGTAATATCCGCAACTGGACCGATAGATTGAGATCACTGACCATGCGGGTGATAACCGCGACCTGCTGGGCATCCTTCTGACCAAAGTAGGCCAGGTCTGGTCGCACAAGCTGAAAGAGTTTCAGTACAACGGTGCATACTCCCCGAAAATGTCCGGGGCGCACCGCACCCTCTCCCTGCTCAGCGAGTGGTCCTATGGGCTGCACGTAAGTAGTAAAGCCTGGAGGGTACATCTCTTCAGGCTCAGGCGTAAAGACCGCATCCATGCCCAGCCCTTCGAGGAGCCGTAAATCATGTCCCAGATCGCGCGGATAACGACTGAGATCTTCGTGGGGACCAAATTGAGTGGGGTTCACAAAGATGCTCGCAACCAGCACCTCGCTCTCGCTGCGAGCCTGTCGGCATAGCGATAGATGTCCTTCATGTAGATAACCCATCGTTGGTACAAAACCGACCCGACCTCTCCATTGGCTCCGTTCACGCTCCAGTGCGTGAACGGTCTTTAGTATGCGCATGCTGTCTGGCTCCCGTTTCTCTAATCACAAACCTGCCTCTTTGCCCTCATCGACACTGCTCGCTTGTTGCTGAACTGATGTATGGTAAAGATAAGATCTCAGGGGAGGACCTGCACTCCATTGGGGCCGCCGATGATCGCTTGCTGGGCCATGCGCAGGAACAGTCCCGTTTCGACGACGCCGACGATGCTGTGCATGTGTGCATCTAGCTCTAGCGAATCAGAAATGCCGCCCTGGAAGGTGCAATCGAGAATCATATTGTTGTTATCGGTAATATAGGGGCGACCTTCGTGTTGCCGAACCTGTACCAGTGCCCCCAGGGACTCCAGCCGTTTTCGCACAGGCGAGACGGCAAAGGGAATGGTCTCAACAGGTACCGGATAACGTAGCCCTAACTGGCTAACAAGCTTCGAGGTGTCGGCGATGACTACGAAACGCCGCGCGCAGGAGGCGACGATCTTCTCGCGCAGCAAGGCTCCGCCCGCTCCTTTGATTAATTGGAGCTGTGGGTCGATTTCATCGGCTCCATCAATATAGAGGTCGAGGTCGGAATAGGTATCAAGATCGGTGAGCGGGATGCCGAGGCCTTCGGCGATCGCTCTGGTGGTTTGTGAAGATGGAATGGCGCCCTTGATACGCAGGCCAGCCTGGATGCGTTGCGCGAGGGCGGCGAGCAGGTGGGCGGCGGTCGAGCCGGTGCCAAGACCAATTAGCATGCCATCTTCGATGAGTTGAGCTGCGGCGCTCCCGGCCAGCTGTTTCCAGCTATCTTGTACGCTGTTCTGCTGCGTCATGTGCTGCTCCTTGCTTGTCTCATGTGCATCCCAGAAAGCGGGATAGAAGTCGTGTTAGCAAATTTTGACCCACCCTGGCGTTGATAACTGCAAGGTGGGGTAGATCTGAAAAGTAATGGCAGTGTGCCTACTGCGTTGAGTATAGCACGCAGGGAAAAGTTGCCACAAATGGCCTTGATTGTCAAGAAAGAGATCCCAGCGAACCGACTGAATCTCCCAATTTCTGAGTTGCATATGTTAAAATAGGAGAACCTTGTATCCTTTGATGATAAGGCTTTCGGGCTTCTTAATTTATCTTTCTGGCTTATTACTCTATAATGCTGACAGGAACAACGGAGATCTCTAAGAATGTCTCGCGTAGGGCATGGGGTGTTTATTAGGTAGAAACAGACCAAACTGTTTCAGGCGGTATGAAAAGAATGGCTGATGTCTGGCGTATTTTAGTGGTTGAGGGTGAGGAAAATCTCAACCAGAACATCGTCAACTCTCTCCGTATAGACGGCTATATTGTGCAGGGGATTGGGAACGGTGCAGATGCGGTGCGTGCTCTCTGGTCGGAAGAGTATGATGTGGTGATATGTGACCTGAAGGCCCCTGGTGTGGGTGGCTTTGAGCTGCTCCAGTGGCTGCGTACGTATCGCCCAAATACGCGTCTGATCATGGTTGGGAGGAGCAATTCTCACCTCAACCGTGTGCAGGCTTTGGAAGGTGGGGCCGTCGCTTATTTGGAGAAGCCCCTGGATATGGGCCAATTGAAAGAAGAATTACGCCGCCTGCTCCAGCAAACAGGCTTTTCAGCCGATCTGGACTCATTTGATTTGTTAGATGTGATCCAGATGATTACTATGAGCCGCAATAATATTGCTCTGCTGGTGAATGCGGGCCTGGAGGAGCGGGGCATGCTGCGTTTTCAGAACGGCGAGCTGATCTGGGCGGAATACGGTACCCTGCGTGGAGAAGAGGCCTTTTTCGCACTGGCAGCTCATAAAAATGGGTCGGTGAGACAGCAGCCCTGGTCTGAGCCGGTCATCCCAAATGTGAAGCTACCCCTGTCGCGCCTGATCTTCCAGGCCCTGCAATATCGCACCAAGTATGCGAATGTCCAGCCAGATGTCGCCGCAGCCGACCCATTGGCAAACCTGCTGATTGGGGAAGAAGATGATACTCCCTTCATTGTCGAGGGTCCATCTTCCCCTCTGCAAAGTAGCCCTGTTCCTGTCGCGCTAAACCAGCCACTCGCGCCAAACCAGCGCTCTTCAGCCGGGACGGCCTCTGGCGAGTGGTGGGAGCAAACAAACAAGCGGCCAATACAGCAGCATGGTGTCGAGAACAATTTTGTTCTCCCATTAGCAGGTGATGTCGCGGCAACATCCAGGTTCTCTATCGACGACCTCAGGCATACAAATGGAGTTGGGGCTCCGCTCTCTCCGCCCCCTGTGTCACCGCCTGCTGGGGATGTGAATCTGGAACTGCCATCCTGGCTCACTGAGCAGCCAACTGCATCTGAATTACCGGTAATTCGACCTTCTGCGTATGCACATCCCAGGCAAGTACCATCAACTCCTATGCAGAAACCTTCGTCACCGGAGTGGCAATCATCGTCATTACCTGCCGCTAAAACGACCGAGCCAATTGGGCCCAATCAGCCATCAGGACCGCTCAATACGCTCTCGGCCAATACAGAGATATATCGTACTACCTCAACTGATTGGCAGGTAACAGGTCAAACAGGTCAACAGCGTACTGCTGCTGGACGAGTCAGTGTGCCTGAGCAAAGAAGCCACGAGGCGCGTGTAATGCAGGATAATGGTTCCCTCTCGGGCCTGCATCCCGCGATAAAACCAGGCTATGATTACACAGCCCTGATCTCGGCCTTACAAACATTGGGCTATTCCATTAAAGGGTTTATCGCCGCCGCTGTGGTCACGCTCGATGGGCAGCTTATGGCTCAGGTCGCGATTGATGATCTGGATATCTCTGCTATATGTAAGCATTTCAGCACAATGATGCAGGCTGCTTTGCTCCTCTTCGATGAGGGCCGGTGGGGTCCGCCTGCTGAGACTGTGGTCAGCAGTGTTGATCGTTCCATCCTGCTGCGTCTTGTCGGGAATGAGAAAAAGGTGCTGCACGTAGTCATTACGAAGCGTGGCGCCAGTTCAGCTGATAGCCTGGAAATTATGGCCAATGTCGAAGGTGCTCTTAACGCCGCCTTGCAATAGGGACCGAGGGCCGCACGTCATCCCTTGCGGATTGAGGGCCCCTGGAAGCAATCACTTGAAACACCCTGGAAAGAAATGAGATCATGAGTGAAAAACCCAAAGTCACTGAGGAAGAGCGCAAGAATAATCAGTTCTCCTTCGTTGTCGGCATCTTTATTGCCATGTCAATTATCATTTTGCTTGCTGTCTTCTTCAATCACTAAGAACACGTTTGACACCGTAGGGGCGGTCTTCAACATGCCTTAGTCCTGTGCAGAGGTATTTTTCTGAGGCATGTCAATCGACTCCCTCACATATTCTATGTCCCGCTTTTTCTGTATGTTGGCCCCTGGTTGGAGGTCATCTGTCTGGCGTTGATTACGCGCCTGTGGCTGCTTACGTACTGGTTCCCCTGAACTTGGTTGGGGATGCAGCAGCGGGGATGGCTGTGCTGCCTTTCCCTCTGAGAGCAGGGGTGGATCCTGTGAGGATCCCTGTTTCGTTTTGAGGTGGTTCAGTTGTTGCTCAATCTCCTGCTCCTGTGCCATGGCATTGAGCTGACTATCCAGATCGCGCCGGTGCAGTTCCGCTATTGCACGCGCGCGTGCTTCTGCCTCCATAACTGCATCCCTGGCTCTGGCTGTGCTGCCTTTTTCGCTGCCTTCACCTGTTTTGTTGAGCACATCAAAGACGCGCTGTTGAATAAGTGCGTTGCGTTTGCGGATCACCAATACATCAATGGTGGTCTCCACCTCGGCGATTTTTGCTTCGAGCTGTTGTAGAGCAGTGCGCAGCGTTGTGACCAGCTGCTCCTGCTCTTTTTTCTGTTGCTGATAGCGTTGAGCCTGCTTGAGAATATCATTGTAACGGGCAAGATTTGTGCGCGCCGCGTTATCATTTCCTTGTTGGACCGCCTGCTCCGCCTTTTTTAGCCAGCTATCCGCCTCTGCGCTTTTCTCCTGGCTGCGTTTTAGCAAACGATGGCCTTCGGCAATGGCTGTGGCAACCTGCGTCTTGACCTGCACTAGCTGGTTGCGCATGTCAAGTTGGAGTTGCCGCAAAACCTTCTCCGGGTCATCCGCCTTTTCAACCATAGTATTGAGATTGGCGCGTAGCAAGGTGAGCACACGTTCCAACAAATTCATCTTCTTCAAGCTCCCGCCTGTTTATATTGGACTATCTACGAATCGGAGGCTATGGCATCTCCCTACTCATAGTATGGCAGCACTGGCTAAATGCCGTACTGCCATACCCCTGATACCTTTACTTTTTGTTTGGCGCTGAGTCAACGGTGTTCGCGGTCCCGTTGGCCTGTACGCCTTCCACTTTGGCTCCATCCTCCTGGTTTGCCAGCGCGGGCACACGGCTCATCAGATCCCCGATGCGTGTGCCGCTGAGCAGTTCAAAGAGGGCTGGTACCTGCGCGACCATATTGACGATATCGCCGGTTAGTCGGCTGGCGCCAATTCCACCATTTTGATTATCGCCACTGCCAGTCGAGACGATCGTGACCTTATCAACTTTGCTCAGTGGCTCGGCGATCGCCCGGACAATCTCCGGCAGACCGGTGAGCAATTTGTCAAGTACGGCGGCCTGATTGTATTCGTGGAACGCGGCTGCCTTAACTTTCATGGCGTCGGCTTCCGCCTGACCCTTGGCCCGGATGACTTCGGCTTCGGCGAGACCCTTGGCCCGGATGATTTCAGACTCGGCGAGACCCCGCGCCCTGGTGGACTCAGCTTCGCCCAAACCGCGTGTCTTCACGGCGTCTGCCTGACCTTGCGCTTCGAGGATGACGCGCTGGCGGTCGGCTTCGGCGACCGTTTCGATGCGTCGGCGCTCGGCCTCTGCTGCCTTCTGGATCGTCGCTTGCAGCTCCAGTTCGCGGCGCTGAATTTCGGCCTGCTGCACTTTAATCTGCGACTCTTTCTCAACCTGCGTAACCCTGACCGCCTCAGTGATTACTTGCTGCTGCATCATATTCGACTGGATATCGTAGGCCTTGTCAGCAGAAGCTTGTTGTTTCTTCACTTCGGCATCAAACTCGGCTTTTTTCAGAGACAGGTTACGCTGTGACTGGGCCTGTAACGCGAGCGATTCGGTTTCTGCTTTGACACGCTCTTGATCGGCTGAAGCTCTGGCGACTGCTGCCTCGCGTGAAGCGTTGGCCTGCTGGATCTGCGTATCCCTCTGGGCGATAGCAGTGGCAATATCGGCCTCTTTGCGAATCTGGGCGATCTGCGGACGACCCATGTTGGTGATGTAATCGTTCTCGTCGCGCACATCTTTAATGGTGAAGGAGATGACTTCCAGGCCCATCTTCTGCATATCTGGGGTGACGGTCCTGAGCATCTTGCTGCCCACGCTCTCCGGATCTTTTACCAGGTCCTCAACGGTGAGCTGACCAACGATTCCACGCAGGTGACCTTCCATAATCAGGCGGATCATGTTCTCACGGTCCTCCTGGGTTTTGCTCAGAAATTGTTCAGCGGCGGTTCTGACGCTTTCATTGTCTGAACGCACTTTGATCTGAGTGACGGCCTCCACGTTGACAGCGACACCCTGTGTGGTGTAGAGCACCTGGCGAGGTGCAACGTCAAAAGACATTAATTCCAGCGAGAATTCCTGAGCGCGCTGGAGCAGCGGGATCACAAAGTGGGTACCTCCGGTCACCACTTTGATCCCCTCACCGCCTCCTTTAACGACGATCAGTGCCTGGTTGGGACCTACTTTGCGTAAGAGGCCACCATAAATTCTAAAAGCACTAATGACAATGATTACAAAAGCGACAACACCAACAATACCTAGTATGAGGGGGTCCATATCATTTACTCCTTTGGTACATCTTTGCGTATGACATATTCAGCATCAGCCCGAGCAGGTTCTTCAAGTAGCGCACGTAGGGTCGCCAGATCATCTCTCGGAGATGCTATGGCACCCTCGCTCTCTTCCTGATTGATAAAATGATCCCAGGTATCAACTTCGGCGATACCCTTCTGGTAGTTGACGACGACGACTTCCTGGTCGCGCTCCAATCTCCGTCCATCTATGCTGCGAGCCGGGACGCTCTTGCGCATTCCACCAGGGGAGACGTAGAGAATCTCTCCCAGACTATTCTCCTGAATAGTCAGGCTGACCTTTCCCAACAACCCTGTGCGATCCGCAACATCCTGGACCGTCTCCCCCTCGCTATCCCCGAAGACCCGATTAAGCAGGGCAAGTAGCACGCTCGCAATGATAAAGCCACTCACGCCAGCCAGAATTAATGTGAACGGTAGGGCAAGTGCGGTGTTGTTGTGGAAGACATAGCCCAGAAAGCCAAATCCTGTCAGGAATAGGGCCAGGGTCATGGGATTGATGTAGCCGAAAACCCATGAGAGGTTATTTGTGGCTCCCTGCCCTCCCTGTGTGGTGCTATGTCCCGCGTGCGAGACAGGATGGGCGGCGTGACCAGCATGAGCGACTACATGATGCCCTCCTACATGATGTGAGAGATCATGGCCTATATTGTGTCCATGTGTCAGATTCCCCATCAGGGCTGTTACAACCAGAAAGAGGAGTCCGGCGAGGAAACAAACTATGAAGAGCAAGGAAAAAGGATCAGTTGCGATTGACATAGCTTTGCTCCTTTGTGTGAGGAAACATTGCGCTTTTGAAACTGAATCTATCAGCCCACTCCAGAACACCAACAATACTGGTTACTATCCCAGTGATTCCCAGTATAAGGGTAAGTGATAGAGATGGGAATATTGCTGGTATGCCCAGCAAGGAGAAAAGGGGAAATATGCTCTCTGGAGAGAAACTGGCGATCCCTATGATGCTGGCACAACTAAGCAGGAAAAGGGGCAGCAGCACCGGGTGACGCTGTAACAATGCACTTTTCCCTGATCCTGGTGTCCATCGCTTTTGACCACATGACTGGGATTGGTTCTGTACCATCTGCCATTTTATCCTCTCTTGTGGCTCGCATCCATACTCATCGCTCGCAGGTGGTACAGGCTGGCCTCCCTGCTGCATGTTTGAATGGCTACATAGTCCTACCGATATAGACGCAAAACTACCAGAAAATTATAATCCTTGACCATTCAGGCTATTTGCTGTGTGATTCATGACGGCTTCCACTATGGCTTCGAGTTCTGTCAGCGGCAGGCCTGCTAATGTATGAAACAGTTCGAGGTAACGCTGCGGATTCTCTGTTTCATTCAGGCGCTGCAACAGTTCCAGTAACGCTGGCTCCGCTCTCCATTCGTCCGGGCTCGCGGCCAGCCAGCTATCGAGTCGGTCCATGTCCGGATCGACATCCGTGATCAGGTCTGTGCTATAATCAGGCGGATCGCTGACCAGGTAGCCTGGGTGAACCTTGAAGAAACGAGCCAGCAGGTCACGACTCGATGCTGTGAGGTGTAGTCGTTTGCCACTCTCCAGTTGGGACATGTAGGCCTGGCTGATCTTTTCACTCAGCTCTTCCTCCATGGCGATGACAACTTCCTTTTGGGTCATAGCCCGGTTCAACCCTCGCAGTTCGCCTTCGATCTCGCGTAAGTGTTTGATCTTCTCCGCTAAATTCATCTACAATCCTCAAATAACTATTTGCTATAAATTAGTATAGCTGACTGTTATTTTATTGTCAAGAGTTTAGCCACGAGTTTGTGGCGCTTGTGAATAGCAGCACACAGATTGGCACTGTGTAATGTGGTGCAGTATAACAAAATGAAAGCACAAAAAGGGAAGGAGCAAATGGCATATATGCAGCCTTTATCCTCTGAGGAGGAGAGCCGAGATGTACAACTGGAGGCTATCTTTCGCACTTACGTTGCTGACCTCTACCGCTATATCTATCGGCAGGTCCGGCATGCCGTCATTGCGGAAGACCTCACCAGTGCCGTCTTTCTCAAAGCCCTTCGTTGGCTTCAGCAAGAGCGCGGCCCGGAGAGCGTGAAAGGTTGGCTCTACGCGACAGCTCGTAGCGTCATTGCTGACCACTGGCACGAGCATACTCGGCTCCAACTCCTACCCCTCGAAGCTGCAGAAGCGATGCCAATGCTCTCTGAGGAAAATAGCGAGGCCCAACTGCAATCATTACAAGCTCGTACTCAACGCCTGCTTGATGGTCTGCCCGAGCGTTACAGGGAGATTCTCATCCTGCGCTACTTCCAGGGCTATAGTGCAGCCGAAATCGGCCAGGTCTTAGGGCTTAGCGCGAATTATGTGCGTGTCTTACAATTACGTGCTCTGCGTCGCGCGGCCCTGCTTGAGACCAAAGAAAGGAGTGTTCCCATGCAAACGCCCATCATGCCATACGACGCGCAAACGCTCCGTGTCCTGGAACTGGCAAAGGAAGAGGCCCGCCTCTTACATCATAGCCGCATTGGCACCGAGCATCTGCTCCTGGGAATCCTGCATGAGGGCAGTGCTGCGGCGGATTTGATCGCTCAAGACATGACGCTTGAGCGTATGCGCGGAGCGATCATATTCATTTTTGGGGGACGTCAGCGGGAGACCCCAGGCTCACAGGTGGATCTCACTGCACGAACGCAGAAGGTGCTCGCACTGGCCGGAGAGGAAGCCCAGCGTCTGGGGGAAACAGCGATCAGCCCTTATCATCTCCTCCTGGCTATCTTGCGTGAAGGTCAGGGTGTCGCCGCCCAGTTGCTTTACTCCACGGGAGTGCGCCTGGAGTGGGTGGGAAAGTCAGTTCGTATCAGCATTCTACCGGATACCGGGGAGGAGCCTATCACTCTCCCTCTGGACTTCCAGGAGGCCTTGCAGCCGCATCCCGCAATCCAGGCCATGCTTGAAGAACTATCTTACAGAAGAAAAAGAAGCATTTTAGATCGAATTGAACAGGCCGAAGGGGAAGCGGCACGCCACCAGCAAATCGAACAAACTATCGAGCGACTTCAACGGATTCATCAGATCCGTCAACAACATCTGCGGAAGCATGGATAGAAAAGGAAACAATGCTATGACAAAATATCTCATTTTCCCCGCTCCGGCCTACGGGCATGTGAACCCTACTCTCGCCATCGCGCAGGAACTGGTCAGGCGTGGCGAGCAGGTCATCTACTATCTCACAGAAGAATTCCAGGCTACCATCGAAGCAACTGGAGCCACCTTCCATCCCTATCAGTCTACCATGGGCAAAATGGATCCTTCTGCCAGGCGCCTGAGTAATCCCACGTTCTCGGGTGATCCCAATTTCATGATTCGTGTGATGCCTCTTATAAGGGTAAAGGAATGTCAACAGGTCATTCCCCAGGTTCTTGAGCATATTCGAGCCGAGCAACCCGATGTAATTCTCTATGATCCAATGTGCCTGTGGGCTCGCATAGTGGCCCAGATCCTTCAGGTGCCAGCGATCCTATTATGTCCCACGTATGTCTCAAATGAGCATTTTCATTTCAAGGTATATCGTTCTCTAATCTCTCAAAGCGCATCATCTGGCCTGTTTGAGGACCTTCAATCAGATCTCTCTGATCTATGCGTCCTCTACCATATACCCTCGCTTGACATACGTGACATCTTGACTCATACCGAAGCGCTCAACATAGTATTCATGCCGCGTGCTTTTCATCCGGCAGGTGAGACCTTTGATAGCCGTTTCCTCTTCGTCGGCCCCTCCATTTCCCTTCGCCAGGATGCACCCGCTTTTCCACCTGACCGCTCGACCAGTCAGCCTACTCTTTTCATCTCGTTAGGTACCGCCTTTAACAACCGACCGGACTTCTTCAACCTCTGCCTGCGTGCCTTTGGCAATCAGCCCTGGCGTGTTGTCATGGCCTATGGGAAAAAGATCGATGTGGCTGCTCTTGACGCAGTCCCGCCGAATTTTCTGCTCGCACCCTACGTTCCTCAGCTTGAGGTGCTTCAGCAGACCAGCGTCTTCGTGACCCACGGTGGCATGAATAGCACGATGGAGAGCCTCTACTTCGGGGTGCCGATGGTCGTGGTTCCGCAGATGATCGAACAGGGGATGACTGCGCGACGCTGCGCCGAACTGGGTCTTGGTGTGGCCCTTGACCCCAACACCCTGACAGCTGAGACCCTGCGTGCCGCAGTGGAACAGGTCCACCACACTCCCAGTTTCCGCCAAAACGTCCAGGATATGCAGCAGACCGTGCGCTCGGCTGGTGGCTACCAGTGTGCGGCTGATGCTATTATCGAATTTGCTTGTAGTCATAGATAGACCAGAGCAAGTATCACGGATTGCTCAACATAATCGCGCCCGTCGCGCTATCCACATGGATGGCAATCATCGGCAATGGCAAACTGGCTGGCGCCTGCACCACCGCCGCTTTTTGGGCCGGATCGAAGGCCGCTCCATGACAGGGGCAGACCAGCAGACGACTATCAGGATCATAATCCACCTGGCAGCCCGCGTGTGTACAGAGTGCATCGTAGGCCACAAACTGACCTGTATTGAGGTGGACCAGGATGCCAGGATCACCGCTGCTGGGAATGGTAAAACTGACCGCGCTATTGCTCGGCACCGCGCGGACCTGGGCAATGCTCCCAGGCGTCGTTGGCGTCCCGCTACCCACTGTGCTGGTAGACGGTACGTTGGCTGGCGGCACGGGAATTCTTGCCGGCACATCACCTGTATCGGCTGCATGCCCAAGCACACGCAGTGCATAGGTCACCGCGATCAGGGCGAAAGCACTGGCGCTGCCTACCAGTACCCCTCCCAGGAAATTACGCCGCGTTGTTCTAGCGTATTCTAAGCTCTCCTGCTGCCCTCGTACATAATGGACCATCTGGCTTACCTGTGCTGGTGCTGCTGAAAGCGTAGCTGTCCCTAGCATGAAGCGGAGTACGCGTGCGAGCCGCTCCTGACGCGCAGGTTGGGAACGCTGGATAAGGCGTCGAGCCAGGAACTCGTCTAGCGCGGGCAAACCAGTATTCATAGGACCATTCAGTAAGAGCGTGAGCCAGCAAAAGATGAACACCACATCGGACCCGTAGAAATAGGGATATACGCGCCAGGTGGCGGAGAGGTAGAACAGCATGTTGAGCAGCAGGCCGCAGAAGGCAGCCGGTCGGAAAAGCAGACCGACAAGGATAGCCAGGCCAATAGCCAGCTCTCCATATGCGACCAGATAACCATAGAGCATAGCATGAGGCGCCACAATCATCAGGAGAAAGTCGTGCAGCGGTGAAGTTGTCGCGTAGCCTGCAACCTGCTTACCAATATACCCCGCTGCCGATGGTTGAAAAAATTGGGGATCAGTTAACTTTTGTATACCTGCGTAGGCAAAGGTGACGCCGAGGAAAAGGCGCAGTGGCAGTAAGACCCATCTTGAGATTGCTGTCATATGAAAATACTTCTCCGGTAGCTTGCTGACTCCTACAATATACATCCGCCCAACCCGCATTGTATCAAAAACGCTCCGCTTTTCCAATCCTATTGGTGGCTCAAGAAGTCACGAGATATTGCTCTGGGAGGGGATGAACCGATGAGAAAACTGATCATCCTGGCTTTCCTCACGCTGGGCGGCGACGCAGCTTCTTACGAGAGTCCAGACGAAGAGGGCTTCTCAAGCATCTCACGCCGCCCTTCTTGAGAAGAGGGCGAATGTGCTCTGATACGAGAGGAGGGAAATCATGTCTGACTATTTAGATCTCTACGACTATCGTTGCCGTGCTGCAGCCCTCTATGAGGAGCGGAACCGAGCCGTCACAGCCAGGGAGGATGCAGAGATCACCCTGCGACGTTTTCGCGAGGGCAAAGATGCGCTTTTCGCCCATCATCCTCAATCCGCTCTCGATGAAGTGCAGCGCCGCCAGTTCAAGGGACTGCGCTATTTCCCCTCCAATCCCACTCTGCGTTTTGTGGCTCTCATTGAGACGACTGGGGAGCCAATCCAGCAGCAGGTGGCGATGAGCGCCCAGGAAAGCATGAACATGACCACGATAGGCCACGTCCATTTTCTGGTGGATGGGGTGCCTGCGACGCTCTCTCTCTACTGGCTCGATCTCTACGGTGGAGGATTGTTCCTTCCCTTCCGCGATGCGACCTGTTCTGTGGAGAGTTATGGTGGGGGACGCTATCTCTTTGACACCATCAAAGGAAGCCACCCTTTGCCAGCCCCAGCAGACAAGGGGTGGCGCCACCTGACGCTGGATTTCAATTATGCCTACAATCCCTCCTGCGCTTACAATGACCGTTGGGTCTGCCCATTAGCCCCGCTGGAGAACCATCTTCCCATGGCTCTTCGCGCCGGGGAGATGGCTTATCGGTAGTCCGATCAAACCCTCGATGACGCCTGATGCCCAAGGAGATTTCTCTGTCAGAAGAGAGCAGGCAGAAGGCCCGCGACCTGGGGCCGGATGGATAGGCAAACGCTCTCAGATGCAAAGATCACGCTCTTCTGCGGGTCCACGCCTCTTCGAGACTCCTCAATTCGTGCTCTCTCGCCTTTGGCAAACCGGGTACAGTGTTGGAAAAAACGACCAGTTGAA
>Ga0209166_10001986_pt1 | contig 16101 bp, 11 predicted proteins | sample Coa_R1_3_FD_187151 | JGI IMG/M metagenome (GOLD analysis project Ga0209166, IMG submission 187151) | Surface soil microbial communities from Centralia Pennsylvania, which are recovering from an underground coalmine fire - Coalmine... | ecosystem: Environmental > Terrestrial > Soil >... | reverse complement strand
GCCTGGCCGGCAGACCACGCCGCCTCGAAGGCCGCCTCATCGAGTTGCTCGCGAGCCGCGGCGACGTCGCGGTCGTATTCGGCCTGCCGGGTTACGCCCAACCGCTTCCCGGCGACAGCCCACAGCGCGGCCGCCGCACCGAGTAACTTGGCCGCGATATCGGGCCGCCTCTGCACCACTGCTATCCCGCCCATCGCAGCCAGGCAATAAGGGATCATCAACTTAACATCAAAATCTCGACAAATGACCAAGGCTTCCACCAACAGCTTCTTGGCTCGAGCATAGTCACCCTTATCGCGCGCCGGATAGGCCAGCCCAAAATAGGCTTCTGTGATGAAGGTCCTAATACCCAACTCCTCATGTAGCGCCAAGGCCTGGTCATAGAAAACTTCGGCCTGGGCCTCATCGCCTAGCGACCAAGCCAAATGCCCCAGATTGGTGCTAACGACGGCCGTGGCAGCCGGGTCCCCCATTTGTTGGAACAAGGACAGGCTCTCGGCCGACTCGGCCTGCGCCGTCTGGTAATCACCCCGAGCCCAATTAAGCATGCCCAACCACGCGAGTTGAAGGGCAATGCCATGCCTGTATCCCAACTGTCGGAACAAGGCCAGGCTCTCTGTCAACATCGCCAGCGCCGCCTTGTCGTCGCGCCGAGCATATGCGATCATCCCTAGCCCACCCAGGCTCCAGCCTATGCCGACTGTATACCCGATCGTCCGGCTGACGAGCAGACCTTCTTCAAAGTATCGATGAGCCGAATCGTTGTCACCCCAATAGTAGGCCAGCCTGCCAGCCAATATGATGGCCTGAGCCCGCACGGGTGCGGTCACTTCATCTCCTCGCGCCAGCCCAGCCGCCAGCCATGCCAGCCCCTCACCCTCTAAGCCCCGCCAGAGCCAGAAATCGCCCAGCGCGCTCCCTAAGCGCAGCCCTACCTCCGCATCACCGCCTGTTGACTGGCACCATGCCTGCGCCGCACGAAAGTTGTCGAGGTCGACCTGCAGCTGATCCAGCCAGCGCCGCTGTTCCGCGGTACGTAGCAGCGGTTCCGCGGTCTCAGCCAGGGAACAATAGTACTGGGCATGTCGCTGACGGGTGGCTGGCTCATCGCCACTGACGTCCAGCTTGGCCAGCGCATACTGGCGGATGGTCTCCAGGCAGTAGTAGCGCGTTTCCTGGCCAGACTTGCGCCTGGCCACCACCAGCGATTTGTTGACCAGGCTGGTTAGCAGATCGAGAACGGCGCTTGTGCCGACCCGGCCAGGTTCGTCACCACAAACCTGTTCGGCCGCTTCGAGGGTCCAGCCCCCTGCGAAAACGGCCAGCCGTCGCAGCAGGGCGCGCTCGGGCTCGGACAGCAGCTCGTAGCTCCAGTCCAGCACGGCGGCGAGAGTCTGGTGGCGCGGCAGCGCGGTACGTTTCGCGCCCATCAGCAGTTGAAAGCGGTCTGCCAATCGCGCCGCAATTTGCTCGACCTGCAAGAGCTTGACCCTGGCCGCCGCCATCTCGATCGCCAGCGGCAGGCCGTCCAGTTCGTGGCACACCTGGGCCACCGCAGGGGCGTTGGTATCTGTGAGATCGAAACCCGGCAGCACCCGCCTGGCCCGGTCGACAAACAGCCGCACCGCCTCGTAGTGGGCCAGAGCGTCAAGTGGAGTTGGCTGACGGCTATCAGGCGCTGAGAGCGGCGGGACCGGAAACGTCGTTTCGCCCTCGGCGTCTAGGACCTCTCGGCTGGCGGCCAGCAGGCGCACGTTGACGCAGGCACCCAATGCAGTTTCCGCGAAGAGCGCGCAAGCCGCGATAAGATGTTCGCAGTTGTCCAAAATCAGCAAGGTCGTCCGGCTGCGCAAATAGTGGGTCAGCGTGGCCAGGATGGGGCTGCCCGCCTGCTCGCGCACGCCGAGCACGGCGGCCACGGTCTGCGGCACCAGCGACGGGTCAACCAGTGGGGCCAGATCAACCAACCAAACGCCATCCGGGAATGAGACCAGCAAGTCAGCGGCGACCCGCAAGGCCAGCCGCGTCTTGCCCGCCCCGCCAGGGCCGGTCAGCGTCACCAGGCGCGACGCTGCCAGGAGGCGCTTGACCTGGGCGATGTCGCGCTCCCGCCCGATGAAGCTGGTGAGTTGGATCGGCAGGTTGCTTGGGGGTGCCGGCGCGGTTGGGGCAGGTTCGGAAGCTGGCGGCTCGCCGCCGGCTCGGGACGCCGCCGCGAGCTCCAGCAGCCGCGCCGTCCAGTCCGGCTCGGTCTCCAGTTGCAACGCGGGGACGAACCGGGCGGCCAGGCAGGCCGCGTCGGGCGGCCGCTCGTTTTGCTCCAGGCGGCTGATCTGCGAGGTGCTGTAGCCGACGGCCAGCGAGAGCTCGCGCTGGGTCAGGCCGGCCCGGCGGCGCAGAAATTTGAGCAATTCACCAAAGCTGGTAAATCGGTCTGGGCTGACGGCTGGGCTGCGGGTGGCGGGCACGGAACGTTCCCCCAAATGCCGGCTGCGCCCCAAGTATAGTCCGGTTGGCAACAATTTGGGGAATATTTGTCACAAAACCGCAATTTTCGCAATAGGCCGAGTGCTACTCTGTCGCCAGGTTGATGAACTGAGCGTGGTCGAGTCCAGGAGGCAAGAATGTTCCAATATCACCCCGAAATCGCGCAGGAATTGGGCCGCGAGCGCCAGGTCAAGGACATGGATGCTGCCAAGCGGGAACGGATGCTCGCGAGCGGCCGGGCGCCCCACCCTGGCCCGTCCGCCCGCCGGTGGGCATTGGCGCTGGCCGCCGCCGCGGTGCCGACCGCGCTGGTGATGCTATGGGTGCTGGTCGCTCGTTAGCTGGCTACGCGTTCAGCGCCAATGCTACAGCCTGCTCAGAAGTCAAGTCGCAGCCCTCGGCCCAGGCGGCATTGAAGGTGGCTTCGTCTAGCTGCTGGCGGGCTCGGGCGATGTACCGGTCAAAAGCCTCCTGGTCATAGACTGTCAGGCGCCTGCCAATCGCATCCAGCGCCGCCTGCGTCGCGCCGAGCAGCACGGCCGCAACCCGTGCTTGCCCTTGCGCCAGGGCCAGCCCGCCGAGTTCGCCAAGATAGTAGGGCCTCAGATTATTGTGCGTGCCGTAATCTCGGAGCACAGTGAGCGCTTCGACGAGCAGCGGCCTGGCTTGAGCGGCGTTGTTTTTCTTGAGAGCCAAGCGGGCCAGATAAATCAAACACTCCGCGTCTTTTCCCTTGTCGCCCACTTCTCCCCTGCCAGTTAGCGCCTCCTCATAGAAGGCGACGGCCTGATCGTCCTGTCCCTCGGCCCGGGCCAGGTGCCCCAGGTCCATGGCCAATCTAGCCAGCACCCGCGGTGGCCCCAACGGCGCGATGACAGTGCGACACTCGTCATAGTAGACGTGGGCCGCCGGGTAATCGCCACGCGCACGGGCCGTCTCCGCCAGGTAGAAGATGGCCGTGCCCAGGCCGAAAACATCGTCTGTCCCCTGGAAAGTGGCCCGGCTTACTTCCAGCCAGGATTGCGCCTGGTCGTAGCGCCCGCGACACCAGGCCGCATAGCCCAGGCCGCATAGCGCCCAGGCCCCGCCCAACCGGTCTTGAATGACCTGGCTGATCGCCAGGCCGGCGGCATGGTGCCGCTCCGAGCGCCCATATTCTCCGGCGGCCACGGCCAACCAACCGGCGCACACAAACGCCCTGGCCCGCACCACTGGCGATACGCCGCGGTCGGTTTCCAGCCCGGCTTCGAGCCAGGCCAGGCCTTCGCTGAGCGGCCCGTGCGACTGCCAGTAGTCTCGCAGCGTGCTTGCCAGCTGCAGCCCATCTTCGGCGTCGCCCCCCGGCGTCTGGCTCCAGGCCACGACGGCGCGCAGGTTGTCGAGCTCTACGTGTAATCGGTTCAGCCAGAGCGGCTGGTCGCGGGTCAGCAGCATACGCTCGGCCGTCTCAGCCAGGGCGCGAAAGTACTGTGCGTGGCGCCGCCTCGTCGCAGCCTCGTCGCCGCCGGACGCCAGCTTCGCCAGCGCATACTGGCGGATCGTCTCCAGCAGGTGATAACGCGCCTCCCGGCCGGTTTGGCGCTCGGCCACGGCCAGCGATTTGTTGACAAGACCGGTGAGCAGGTCCAGCACAGGCACTGAGCTGATCCCGCCCAAATCGTCGCCACAAACCTGCTCGGCGGCTTCAAGCGTCCAGCCGCCGGCAAACACGGCCAGCCGCCGCAGCATGGCACGCTCAGGCTCCGACAAAAGCTCGTAGCTCCAGTCCATGACAGCGGCCAGCGACCGGTGACGCCGCAGGGCCGTCCGGCGCCCGCCGGTGAGCAGTTGAAAGCGGTCGCCGAGACGCTCCGCGATCTGCTCGACGCGCAAGAGCCGCACCCGCACGGCGGCCATCTCGATCGCCAGCGGCATGCCGTCAAGCTCGCGGCACACCGCGGCCACGGCCCCAGCATTGGCCGCATTCAGCGCGAAGCCAGGCAGGGCCGCGGCGGCCCGGTCCACGAACAATCGAACAGCTTCATTGCGGGCCAGGGCCGGCACGGAAATGCCCGGCCGTGCCTGCGGTATGGACAGGGGCGTGACGGCCAGGATGGACTCGCCGGCCAGGTCGAGCGCCTCGCGGCTGGTCGCCAGCAGGCGCAGTTTGGGGCAAGCACCCAGGAGCGATTCCGCCGTCTGCGCGCAGGCGGTGATCAGGTGCTCGCAGTTGTCCAGCACGAGCAGCGCCGCCCGGACGCCCAGATACGCTTTCAGGCTGTCGAGGATCGGCCGCCCCGGCTGCTCCTGAACGCCAAGCACAGCCGCTATCGCCTGTGCCACCAACACCGGGTCGGCCAGGGGCGCGAGCTCGATCAGCCACACCCCGTCCGGGAAATGGGCCAGCGCCCGAGCGGCAAGCTGCAGCGCCAGGCGCGTCTTGCCCGACCCGCCCGGCCCGGTGAGCGTGACCAGGCGCGCGGCCCGCAGCAGCCGGTCGCCTTCCGCCAGGGCATCTTCGCGCCCCACAAAACTGGTCCATTGTTCGGGCAGGTTATGGCGGGCGGCCGGCCCGCCGGGCACGGCGCCGGCCCGGGCGTTGGCCGCCAGCTCCAGCAGCCGGTCCGCCAAGGCGGGCTCGTTCGCCAGCTCCAGCGCGACGACGAACCGGGCGGCGAGGAGCGTCGCGTCGGGCGGTCGCTCGCCGTGTTCCAGGCGGCTGATCTGCGAGGTGCTGTAGCCGACCGCCACGGCGAGCTCGCGCTGGGTCAGGCCGGCGCGGTGGCGCAAGTACTTGAGCAGAGCGCCAAAGTCGGTGAAATGGTCGGACGTGACGGCGGAGTGGCGGGCGGCGGGCATGTGCGGTCCCCCGGATGCCGGCTCGGCTATCAGTATAGCCCGATTGCGACCAATTGGGGCATAACGCTCACAAAACCGCAACTTTTTCAAATCGCCGCGGGCTATCGTCGCTCCATGTTCGGAGCCGACACCTGGGTGATGGGGAGGGCGTGTGAAGAGCCAGCGTTCACCGATCGTGGACTGGACGTTCGCCGCTGCGCCGGAGCCGGATGAGCCGGCCTGGCTCGTGGGCGGGGCCGATTCGGACCGGCCGGGCGGCCACACGCGTCGCTGGCTGGAAATTCAGGTGGCATGCGCAGTGGTCGTCGCGGCGGCATGGATCCTGGTAGCGGCCCTCCCATGCCTTCAGTCCTGGCAGACCCGCCAGGCGGTGGAGGACGTGATCGCACGCCAGGAGCAAGCTCGCCTGGCCAGAGATTGGGGCGCGTTCCGCGAAACACTCGAAGAACCGACGAGTGACTGGGCTAACCAGCAAGTACAACGGATGAGCAGCGGCTGGCAGGCGGCGGCGTTCGGCCTGCCGGGCGCTCGGCTCGCCGGAACTGCCGGCCAGGTGAACCAGTTTCAGGCGCTCACGCCGGCGTCGGCGGTCGCAGAAGTCATTCGAACCTACATCCTGGCCGACGGCACACAGGCCGAGTTCGCCATGCCGCAGTACTACACGTTCGAGGACGGCGGCTGGCACCAGGTGCCCGCGCCGCGGGGCGCTGCTGGAGACCTGGAAGCGCTGCACGGCGCCCGGGTGGACGTCCACTACAACCCGTCCGATGCGGCGGTGGCGGCCAGCGTCGCCGAGGACCTGGAAGCGGTCCTTGCGCGCGCCTGCGCCGATTGGAATTGCCCGGCCGGCCTGCGCGTGGCGGTCATATTCGGCCGGCCGGATCCGATCCCGTCGGACGGGATACAGGTTGCGGGCCAACCGCCCAACTGCCGTCCATGGCCAATGCTCGCCGGCGGCCCGTATCCCGTGCCGGGTCTGATCGTCACGCTTCCGACGCGCGAGTGGGGCGGCTATCCAGCTGATCAGGAGACCATGCGAGCGGTGCAGCGCGTGGTCGCGTTTCAAGCCCTGGCCAACGTCGCCGCGCGCATGTCCGGCGAGGCGCCGGGCATCCTGGTGCCAATCCGGCCGGCATCGTACGTGCGGTCGGCTTGCGAGCTCGCACGGCTTAGCAGTGAGGCGCCCGCCCCCTAGGCCAGCAGCCAGCCGAAGAGATGATCCACCGCCATAGCCGTTGCTGTGCATTGCGGCATCCCCAGACCCTTCGAGCCCTAACGGGCCGATTTGAAACCGGCCCCGGCGCGCAGCAGGTCAGTGCGCCGCCAACATCCACACGATCCCCAGCGCCACCGGTGCCACAGCGGCCAGCGCCAGCGCCAGCCGGCGGGCGACCGCTTTAGGAGCATCGGCCCGGGGTTTGCGCTCGGCGCGCTCCTGGGCGGCGGCTTCCAGCATATCGTTGTAGCGAATTTGGGCGAGTCCCTGGTCCATGCCGGGCTGGTACATGGTGGCCTCCTTGCGGCGCTGAAGATCTTTGAACTTGCCAATACCATAGCGCCGGCCCGCTTGCGGCACTTGCGCTTTCTTGACAATGTTCCTCCACAAAATTGACAACCCGGCTATACTTTAGGGCGCAACCGGCATGTTGGGGGACACCGTGCCCGCCCCACGCTCCTCTGCCATCCAGCCCGAGCAATTCGCCACCTTCGGCCAACTGCTGAGATTCCCGCGTAGCGGGCAGCGGTCCGGCCTCACCCAGCGCGAGCTGTCCATCGCGGTCAGCTACAGCGAATCCCGGATGAGCCGCCTGGAGCAGAACCAGCGCGCTCCAGATGAGGCCGCGCTGGCCGCTCGCTTTGTGCCGGCGCTGCACCTGGACAATGAGCCGGCGTGGGCGGCGCGCCTGCTGGAGCTGGGGGCAGCCTCGCGTGCCGAAGGACGGGCCGAAGAGCCCGCGCCGGCCGGCGAGGCCCCGCTCTCGCCGAACAATTTGCCCATTCAGTTGACGAGCTTCATCGGACGCGATGCGGAGCTGGCCGAGGTCCGGCAGTTGGTGGAAAGCGGCACCCGCCTGCTCACGCTCACTGGGCCGGGCGGCGGGGACAAGACGCGCCTGGCCTTGGAAGCCGCTGCCGGGCTGCTGGCGGATTTCCCCGACGGGGTGTGGTGGGTCGAACTGGCACCGATCACCGATCCGACGTTGATCCCCCAAACGGTCGCGTCAGTCCTGGGCGTCCGCGAAGAACCTGATCGCCCTCTGCTAGCGACTTTGACTGACCACCTGCGCCGCAAGCGTGTGCTGCTGATCCTGGACAACTGTGAGCACCTGGTCCAGGCCTGTGCGTTGCTGGTGCTCGACAACTGCGAGCATCTCATTCAGGCCTGCGCCGAACTGTGCGTGACACTGCTGCGCTCTTGCCAGGGCCTGGCGATTTTGGCCACCAGTCGCGAAGCGCTGGGCGTGCCGGGTGAAACGTTATTCCCAGTGCCTACGCTGTCCGTGCCCGGTCCGCACCCCCCCATGTCGGTTGGTGCCGTGAGCCAGTTTGAAGCGGTGCGTCTATTCGTGGATCGGGCGCAGGCCGCGCGGACAGGCTTCAAGCTGACACATGCCAACGCGCCCGCAATCGCGCAGATTTGCCGGGGGTTGGACGGCCACCCGCTGGCGCTCGAATTGGCGGCGGCACGCGTGCGAGCCTTTCAAGCGGAAGAAATCGCGCAGCGGCTGGACGACCGCTTTCAACTGCTGCGCGGCGGCAGCCGCACCGCGCTCCCGCGACACCAGACGCTGGAAGCGCTAATCGGTTGGAGTTACGACCTGCTGCCTGACCGTGAGCGCGTTTTGCTCCGACGGCTGGCCGTTTTCTGGGGCGGCTGCACGCTGGCCACGGCGCAAAACGTGTGCGCCGGCGATGCCCTGACAGCAAGAGCGGTGCCGGACCTGCTGAGCCAGCTGGTGAACAAGTCCCTGGTCGGCGCCGAGCACGAAGACCTTGCCGCCACCCGCTATCGGCTGCTCGAGACCGTCCGACAGTACGCTTTCGCCAGGCTGGTGGAGGCCGGCGAAGTCAAGAGCGTGCAGCAGCGCCACGCGGCCTATTACCTCACGCTTTCAGAGTCGGCCACCTCGGAGACGTTCTTTGAAGTAGCGCGCAGCCTGGAGAGAGAATATGACAATCTGCGGGCGGCATTGTCCTGGTCGCTCACGCCGGATGCCAGCACAGAGACGGGCCTGCGCCTGCTCAACAAGGCATGCGGCATCTGGCAATCGACCGGGCACTGGAGCGAGGCGCAGTTGTATTGCACGCGGGCACTATCGTTGCCGGACGCAACCCAATATCCCCAGCTGGCGGCGGAAACAACCGATTGGCTTGGACTGTTCGCCGCCTTCCAAGGCGATTACGCAGCGGCGCAGGCACACTTTGCGCGCAGCCTCAAGCTTTTCGAGATGTTAGGCAGCCTCCTGGGACAAGCCAATGCCCTCCACGATATGGGTTGGGCCGCGCGCGAGCAGGGCGACGTGAACACCGCCCGGCTTCGATTCGAAGAAAGCCTCAGGCTGTTTAGACAGGCTGGCGAGCGCGTGTCGATTGGCGCGACCTTGAACAGCCTGGGCGAGGTGGCCGTGATGGAAGAGAACGCTGGCCGAGCAGCTACGCTGCTGGAAGAAGCCCTGGCTGTGAACCGCGCGAACCAAGCCGACACGCACATTGGCTGGTCGCTCAACCACCTTGGGCATGTTGCGCAACTGCAGGGCCAGTTTGAGCGCGCGGCCCAACTGCACCAGGAGAGCCTGCCCCACTTCCGGCTTTTGGGGCCGCGCACCCTCGGCACCGCTCAGGCGTACGAAGCCCTCGGAGAAACTGCCCTGGGGCAGCAGGATGGCGCGTCCGCCACGACTTACTTGAATGAAGCCCTGCAAATGTTCCAGGATATTGGCGATCGTACGGGCATTGTCTGGTCGTTGGCGGGCCTGGCGGGCGCAGCCGCCTTGCATGGCGATGAACCCGAGCGCGCTGTCCAGCTATGGGGCGCGTCCGCAGCGTTAGGGCGGGCCTTGCAGACCCGGCCTGCGCCGGCGAGCCACGCCACCCGCGAGCGGCTGATGGCCGGCGCGCGCGAGCAACTGGGGCCCGAGGCCTTTGCTGCGGCGTGGGCGCATGGGGCGAGGCTGACGCTTGAGCAAGCGGTGGAATTGGCGCCGGGAGACGAATGAGCGGCGACCAATCTTTCGGCGACTGGCTCCGGCAGCACCCGTTATGGCTTCTCCGCGCATCCGCGCCAACATTGATCGTCTTCCAGCCGGGTTGGTGTCCTTGGCCGCAATCTAATGCCTTGCTACCCTGATGCTAACGGATGAAGCACATGGCCAATCCGATGCTCATCCCCATGGCGTCATTCCTCAGTTGTTCGGGTCGATAGAGTCCTCACAATTCCGTGGAAGACACCAGAACGCGCTCTCCACCCAAAACCAGCGTTCTCGTTTCCTTCCAATAGAACTAAGCGCCATGGGTACCGGCTGTACCCATGCATCGGGTCATCGCCACTCCTAATCCACCGGCTGCCAGCTTTTACCCTTCACCGCCTGCTGCAGGACTGGATTGAGAAAAGCGCCCGCTGCACGAAATGCGTCGTGTAAGTTCAGATAACCCAAGTCCAGCGCTTGGACTTGCTGGTGAAAGGGCGCCTCCCAAGCGGATGGCGGCAGCGGCAATGCCGCCGGCAGCGGGTGAGTCTGTCGCGCGGCAAAAGTCGCCGCTACCGCCGGCAGTAGAACGTCGCCCGAAAACGTGCCCATCTCGGACATCAGCAAGAAATCGACCAGGTCTTTTACCCGGCTGTTGTCGCCATGTTGGCGCGGCCGGGTATAGGCGTGCAGCTTCTTCGCAATCTGCTGCGTGAGAGGATAACACTTGACCTGAGTCGGTGGCAGGCCGGCAAATGCCAGCAACGGTGGAGTCGTGATTGGGTCGGCGAGTTCGAGGATGGGATCGCCGCTCCCGACGTCAACGTGGAACCGCTCAAAGGCCCGGCCGTCCAGGCGGCTGATAACCAAGAAACGCACGCCACCTCCGGGAACTCCCGGGGACACAGCCAGCGCGACCTCAAATTCGAACCAGTCCTTGAGATCAAGGGTTGCGGCCTGCGCCAACGCTTTATGTAGATTAGGGAGTGGCCGCACCAGAAGCAGGTCGATGTCCTGCGTTGTGCGCGAGCGTTGGCCCAAGCGCAGTTGCAACGCTAGCCCACCTTTGAGCAGCCAGTTCTCCGGGGCGTCAGCCACCAACCGCGCCAACAACCGGTCAAACGCTCAGCTTGCGCAGACGGACCAAAGGCACACGGGTCTGAAGACTCTGCTGCCGCAGCCGGTCTTCGAGCGCCCGACGGAAATCGTCCCCGCTGGAGTACTTCATCGGCTACCCATTTGCACCAGGGCCTTACGCATGAGTTCTGCCCCTCGCCCGCCGCGCCGGTCAGCGTACCGGCGCAGCTGTTCAGCTGTCGTCAAACCGCGCTGCAAGGCCTCCTGAATCGCCTGAACCACAAACTCTACTGCGAGGCCGCTCACGGCCACGTCGATCAGGGTGCGCGGAACTGTGGTGAGAGGCATGCTCTCGCGATGCGTGATTTCATCTCGCCTCAGGCGATGCGAATGCAGCTGCACGCCCACGCGCCGGCGCGAGGCCGTGCGCGGCACAATGAGATGCGTCCGGCTCGGCAGATGGTCGGACAGGCCGTAGACCGCCAGCGCGCTCTCGTGGGAAATTACGGCGGCCGGACCGGCTCTCAGCCACGCCACATACAGGTCTTCAAGGGGCGAGTGGGGAAACTGGGCCAGCCGGTACAGACCGTGGGCGATGTGCAGAAACCGCCCGGAGCGGGTCTGGTAGGCGACGAGCGGGCGGCTGAACCCCGCCGCCTGAGCCTGAGCGGAAGTGAAATAGCCGGCTAACGGTTGCCTCGGAAACCACCATCCAGCACACTGAGTAGCAGGGCCAAAGGTCAATTTCGAGGTCACCAGCGCCAGGCCCGTGTCCGCAAGCAACCCATCTCAGTTCGCCACATTGCCGCGGGCCAACCGGATACGCAGACCGACAGCCGATTCCAGTGGATGCGGGGCGCTTGGCAAACGCCACGGCCGCGGACGAATCCGAGTATAGGCAAGTTGACCATTTCGTGCGGCACGAATTGGCAGCTCGTGATTTTGTGGGGGCATTTGAAGTAAACTGCCAACGTACTCGTGACAACTCGCCTGAAATGGGCATTACAAGGCAGGCGAATAGAGCACCAGGTAGCCAGCAAAAAGGCCGTTGACATCAATCTGACATCAATGGCATTGGACTAGGGTGGAAACAGTGGACTGATTGGACAGCGGGATCCAAAAACATCGAGAGAATCGCACGACTTGGATTGTTTGGAAGCATTGGAGCATAGGCCTTCCAATTTGCGGACCAAAAGGCCGAGGGTTCGAGTCCCCCTAGGCGCACTAGAAAACAAGCCCTTTCTAATGAGAGGGCTTGTTTTTTGTTCCAACTGATGGGCTGCGAGATGTTAGCGCCATCAACGCGCTGCCTGCAAGGCCATCCCCCCCGGTCAAATTGTCCAAACCGACGTCTCAGCGATGCCCGAACTGCCGAGAAGAGCAGTCATTGGCACCAAGACCGGGTCATACATCGGATCAAGCCAGAGGCACGCGGTGATTACCCACAAGTCGGGATTCCCCGAGGAAATGGATGGGTGCTGATAAAGGCCAAGGTGGCTGCCGTTTGCCAGACGGCACTCAAGCCACGCAACAGCAAGTACAGACCATCGCGATCTTTGGGCAGGTTCAGCTTGCCGCCTGGCAGACGCAGCCAGATGAGTGCCACTGGGGCCAGGTGCGGTCCAAGTAACAGACGAACTGGTCCGCCAACAAGACCAAGATTAACAAGCGCCGCATGCGTTCCAAGGTAGTCACGCGTAGGGCTTCGACATCCAGGCCCTACTTCTGATCGAAGCATTAACCGTGCTCAATCTGACCGCCCTGGCGCTAATCGCCATAGACCTGCCGCACGATCCGATGGGTGGTCAAGGGCACGTTGGTCAACAAGACCAAGTCGTCGTCATCGGCCGGATCGTGGATGACCAGCGCCCACAGGCGTTGGGCCGTATCAAACACAATGCACTGTAACGTGAAACAGCAAGGGGCGGATTGGCGGCGGCTTATCGCAATCGAGAGAACGACGGAGGGTCGCCGATGTCCGTAGTCCGTCACCCAGCGCAATAACGAGCCTCGTCAGATAGTTTTGTACAGCGAAAGTACAGCAGACACGGTTGCACCGGGTGGAAAACCCGGACAGAGTGGAAATCTAGAAGCAAAAACCCGAGAGAAACGCGCCAGTTGGACAGCATGGACAGAGTGATACACTCGTCCTGGGTTGCGGACCTGTTACTGTACACTGGGCCAAAAGAAATCGACACCGGCACCTGCGTCCGGTGCAGGTGTGGGGTACAACGGCCAGCGATGATCAGTCGCTTGTCCGCGACGATACAACCTCGATCAACTAGGTCCAATTGCGTCCGGCACGTTGCAGCCGGCCATTTGTCACTGGTCCTGATGGACAATCTGCCTTACGCTAGCGAGGGCCCAACGAGTCAGATATCGTCCTTCATTCAGCCATCAGTTAGCGGCCTCAGCTGGCTATGGCAGGTCGAATACCTGATAACCAGGAGCCATCCAGCGCTGCCGTGCGAATGACCGGATACAGGCTGCCATGATCGCCGTCTTGCCAGTTGGGGAATTCGACTCCGAGCTCGTAAAGAACGAGTTCGACGTCAAGATCAGGGCGCTCAACCGCGTCAGCTCGGATGTGATTGTGGCCGATCCCGTGTCGGATCGGCCCTCGGCCTGCCAGTCCGTTCAGAAGCTGGTGGGCCGGACGCCTGATGCCCTGATTCTGGTCGCCCTGCGGGGGCACAGCGCGCAGGCGCAAGAGGCCGCCGCCCGCCTCGGTCAGGTACCCTGCCTGCTCTGGCCCATCCATAGAAACTTCGCTCTCCCCAGCAGCGCCCTGGCAGCCGGAGCCTTGCGCGAGTCAAACCTCCCCGTCGAGTTGCTGTACGGCCCCCCCGAACACCCCGTTTCCTTTGAAAGACTGCGCCGCTTCACGCGAGCGGCGATTACTCTCTCGCGAATCCGGCGAAGCCGCATCGGGGTTATCGGGGGACTCTTTTCCAACCTGGTTGCGTGCCGTTATGATCCGCAAGTCGTAGGCGCCAGGCTCGGAACCACCCTGCTCCCGATCAGTTTTCAGGCAATACGCGATTCGATCCGATCGGCCGCCCAAAGAGCGGTAGAGTTCGAAGGCCTGCGACAAGAGATTACCGATTCTTACGCAGTGATGGCTACGGACCAGAGCGCCCTGGAGTGCGGCCTCCGGCTCCACCTGGCGCTAAAGCGCATCGCGCAAGAGCAGGCAATTGACGGATACGCTTCCGAGTGTTGGACCAGCCTCCCCCAAGAGCTCGGACTGAACCCCTGCCTGGGCTTCGTCGACGATACCTACGCCCTGGCTTGCGAAGGCGATGTGATGCTATGCATCTCCCTGCTGCTGGTGCGGTATCTCACCGGCGCCAGTGCCTACGTCGGCGATCTCTACGACCTGGACCTGGACGGCCAGCTCACGCTCATCCACTGTGGCGCGCCGGCGTCGTTAGCCTCCAGCAAGGGCGAGGTCGTCTTAGGGCGATCGCAGTTGGGACTGGAGCGGGGATTTGAGACGATGACCTGCCGCCCGCGCCTTGCCAGTGGTCGTGTGACGTTATTCCGTTTCTATGGACGGGAATGCGACAAGCTCCACGTGGCATCGGCCGACCTGCTAAGCTGCGAGCAGTCCCCCAATTTATCGGTCAAACTGAAGATCCACGGCAATCGCTGGGATTTTCTGGATCAGTGCCTGGGCAACCACTATCTCGTGGTAGCCGGCGATATTCGCGGCGAATTGGCACTGCTGGCGAAATGGCTCGGTGTCACGGTATTTGAAACGTGACGAAGGGAGCGCGATGACTCGGCTGGCTGCTTTTCCTAAATGCTATCTGGACGACATCATCGTCCACAAGTCTATGACGCTCTTCGACTGGATCGAGTGCGCCGGCCAACTGGGCGTGGACGGCCTGGAGATGCACCATCTCTTTTTCAAGGGTGCGAGCGACGTCTACCTGGCTGAAGTCCGAGAAAAATGCCAGCGGGCAGGTCTGGCCATACCCATGCTGTGTTTTTCTCCCGATTTTACGCAGCCTGATCCGTGCCGGCGGGCGCAAGAGCTGGAAAAGCAAAAGCGAGCCATCGACCTGACCGCCAAACTGGGCGGCCAGTTTTGCCGGACGTTGTCCGGGCAGAACCGGCCCGGTTTAGATCGGAAGCAGGCGATCGGATGGTGCGTGGAGATGATCCGCGAGGGGGTGGCTTACGCCGAGGACCAGGGTGTCGTCCTTAACATCGAAAATCACTACAAAGACGAGTATTGGGATTATCCTGAATTTGCGCTCCGCTCCGACATTTTTCTAGAAATCATCGACCAGATTGACTCGCCGTGTTTCGGTGTCAACTTCGATCCATCCAACACGCTGGTTGCCGGGGAGGACCCGCTCGAATTGCTGGAGAAGATCAAAGGTCGCGTGGTTACCATGCATGCCAGCGACCGCTACCTCAAGGGTGGCAGCCTGGCAGACCTGCGGAAACTGGAGATGGATCCGCTGTATGGCTATGCCAAAACCATCCAGCACGGCGTGGTTGGCCAAGGCCTGAACGACTACGATGCAATTTTTCGAATTCTCAAGCAGGCCGGTTTTGACGGATGGATATCCATCGAGGACGGCATGAACGGGATGGCCGACCTGCGCCTATCCGCCGAGTTCCTGCGCGGCAAGATCAACCAGTACTTCGCCGGCTGACCTCAAAGATTCATGCTGCGTATCTCGTCCGGCGTCACCAGCACCAGCGGCCGCAGCGTGAACCCGCCGTCGAGCACGATGTTCGCGCCCGCCGCAAACGAGGCCTGATCCGAAGCCAGAAACGCATAGGCCGAGCCAACGTCGCCTGGCAGCCCCAGGCGCCCCAGCGGCACGTTGCCCATGAATTGCTCGCCGGTAGCAGGATCATTGGCTACCTTCGGCAGGATGCCCCCGGCCCAGTTGGGCGAGTTGATCAGCCCGGGAGAGACCGTGTTCACCCGAATCCCGTACGGCGCCAGCTCAATCGCCGCGGTCTCGGCCAGCGCCTGCACGCCCATCTTGCTCACCCGGTAGGCCGCTTCCTTATAAGACGGGTGGAACTGGATCGTTGAAGAGGTGAACAACATCACGCCTTTGCCTCTCGCGACCATATGCCGGGCGACTTCGCGGGCGCACAGCATGGCGCCGGTCAAATTGACCGCCAGGATCCGGTTCCAGCACCCCAGGCTGATCTTGGTGATCGGCTCATATTCGATGATCCCGGCGTTGTTTACAAATATGTCGAGGCCGCCCAGCTCGTCGTTGGCGGCCGCGACCCAGCGGACGACCTGCGCCTCAATCGAAACGTCGACTTCCGTCGCAAAGGCTTTGCGCCCCAACTGCCTGACCTCAGCTTGAGTTGAACCCGGGCCGGTTTCCAGCCGGATGTCACCATAGGCGATATCAACGCCTTCGCGGGCCAAAGACAGACAGATGTCTCTTCCGATCCCCCGCTCGCCGCCGGTCACGAGTGCGTGTTTGCCGCTTAGCCCAAGGTCCATGCGATTACCCTTCTCCAGAGG
>Ga0209166_10001985_pt1 | contig 16103 bp, 14 predicted proteins | sample Coa_R1_3_FD_187151 | JGI IMG/M metagenome (GOLD analysis project Ga0209166, IMG submission 187151) | Surface soil microbial communities from Centralia Pennsylvania, which are recovering from an underground coalmine fire - Coalmine... | ecosystem: Environmental > Terrestrial > Soil >... | reverse complement strand
TGAACTCCATGTTCGCAGTGTTTGGAACACTGTTATTGGGAAGCACGGCATATTCCTGCATCATAATTACAAAATCCTTATCGACTCGGGGCTGATACGGAGTGTTGGGATGCATGATAAAAGCTCCCAGCATCCCCATCATTTCCTGCATGGCCATGTGGGAGTGATAGAAATAGGTTCCTTCCTGGTGCAGCGTGAACTCGTAGACGAAGCGGCCGCCCGGCTTGATCGGGTCCTGGCTGATGCCGGGGCCGCCGTCCATGTTGTGCGGAATTTCAAACCCGTGCCAGTGCATCGAGGTCGGCTCGGGGAGGTGATTATCGACGATGATGCGCACCCGATCGCCCTTCGTAATCTGGATGGTTGGGCCCGGCGCGCTGCCGTTGTAGCCCCAGACCTCGATCGTCTTGCCGGGAACGATTTGCTGCTTTACGGGTTCGGCCACGAGATGAAATACCTTGACGCCGCTTTCCAGGGTCCACTCCAGGTTGGGAATGTCCGGAGTCTGGACCGGCGCGATTCCGTCCGCGGTGGCGCTACGAGCGATTGGCGCATCCTTGCCCATTTTCATGTTCATGGGCATGCCCTGCATGTCCATCGGCTTCTGCGGCGCGGTCGAACTTTGCTGCCGAGCCCAGGCGTTGGCGCCGGCAAGCGCGCCCGCACCCAGAACTCCTTCCCGCAACAGATCGCGTCGGCTCTTAATCATGGCTTCCTCCTTTATCGCTGTGTCGCTTGGAATTCTTTGAACGCGAACTCCCTTGCGAGCCTGGCACCACTTCGAGACGGCCATGCATGCCACCCTTGGCATGGGCCGCTGTGCTGCAAAAGTAATCGAACGTGCCGGGCCGCAGCGTTTGGAACACCAGCGCTTCGGCCTGGATCGTATCGCCGTCTCGCGCCGGCAGCGGATGGGTGTGAACCGCGCCGGGCGGAACGTTCGGGCGCACGGGATAAGCTGCCTGGGGAGCGGAAATAACCAGATCATGAACCATGTCATCATCCACGTTGACCACCGTAAGACGGAGACCAGATCCAACCGGAATGCGAAGAGTGGGATTGGTCAGTCCCGCAATGCGATAGGAAAGCATCGCGTCGGGCGGCCCGGCAGTGACGAGCAACCGGATCAGGTGCCCGGCGAACGTCAGCGTGTTCCGGATTTTATCGACCTGCGGAGAGGATGAAGGGGGAAACTTGCGATTGTGAAACACAATGTCATGCTGGCTGATTGATTGGAAATCAGGTTCCCCCTGGGCTGAAGCGGTAAGTGACATCAGGAAAATGAACGGCCCAACCAAAAAAGTTTTTGCTATCTTGTAACTCATTTTTTCCTCCTTTTCTTTCGCCATAACGAATTTCGTTGAAAGCATGTCGTGCTTTTGGGGTTCGATTGCTCCATGTCTTTCTCTTCTACTGGGTTCAGGTTTGGGAGGTATCGTATGAACAGGACGAGGACGGTGATGCCACATCCCCCAATCCCACGATTCACATCGGACACGTCGGCATTTCGGTCTCCTTTTGCTGTCTCAGACGATATAACGATCCCAACCTGCGTAACGCTCTCGTATTGGGCCGCGAGGGAAGCTCAGCAGGATCACGGCAACCCCAGTAATCGCGTCATTCCACCTTGCACCCGGCGTGGTCCCCAACAGAAGCCAAGGGCTTATCATGATCCAAATGCCAAGAAGAATGTTTACGTAGCGTCCGGCACGAATGACTTCCGCCATCACAATAACCGCGACTGTCACAATCAGTGCTCCCACCAAATGGTCGCTATCGGCCGCCTTGTTTTCTGAACCGAACAGGGATGGTGCGAACATAAGCCAAAGTCCGATGATCGCGCTGACCGCCAGATTCCATGGAACCGTGACACCCCAAACCATCGGCATCATCATCTTGCCCGCCGGGAAACCGTAGCGGGGTGTTCGAGTATCTTCTCCTCCGCCCTCGATGGTGTCACCCACCCAAAATGTGCGCCAGAGAGGCTTGCCATTTCGAACGCTGGTCTTGAGGAACTGTCCCATGGCAACCACTTCATCCACCGCCAGTGGAATCATCCAGAGCATGACCATCGCGGTGGCGAGGCAAAGCGAACACCAATAGCGCACAGCCAGCGGTTGAAGAATCACCAGTACAATGCTTACCAGTCCGAGTGGAACGACCAAGATAAAAAAGAATGTGACCATCCACGGCATAGATCGCCAGCGAGTCTTGCCGCCCATCCAGCCCATCAGCATCTCGAAGGTATAAGCCGCCGCGCCGAGCCCTGCGTCCGAGATGGGCCAGGCCTTCGATACTTTGGAGGTCAGTACTTTTACAGTCCCTTCGCCAAAGAAAGGCTCCCAGACCGTCTGGATATAACCCAGTTGGTAAGCCGCGAGGTACCGCGAAATCATCCAGCCGATGAAGGCGAGTCCAATCATCGGCGCACGCTGATGCCAGGAAGAAGGATTGTACGACCACCCCGGAGGAATCTCCGGGCCGGGCTTCATCATAGCCATGTGATGGGCCATGCCCGGCATCATCGGAACCAGGATGGAGAGTGCAATCGCCAGTGCACCGATGAGCGTGTCATTGACGTAGGCCACCGATTTCGGAGCCCAAAAGATAAGTGGGGCGAATTGCAGCCAGAAACCAATCACCGCAACCGTCCAGCGCCCCCAAAAATCCAGGCGGGGGAAAAGCGCCAAGCCGGCAAATAACGCCAGCAGGCCTCCGCTCGTGATGTCGCTCCAAGTCATCGCGGCGCTGGTGTAGCCAAAAGTGAGGGGGCTGGTCATCAGCCAGAATCCCATACCGATCACGGTGAAATTCGTCCATAGCCACTTTTCACGCATTTGCCGAATCATTTCCAGATGATTGCCCCCCATCCGCTCGCTCCGGTGAGGCATTTTACCGGCATGCTCGGAATGCTCTGCCCTGGTGACGAGTTTCATCCCACATTTCGGGCACTTGCCCGGCTTGTCCCGCTTGACCTCAGGGTGCATGGGACAGGTATAGGAAGTTTGGTTCTTCTCCATTTTCATGGTGACTCCTTCGTCAGAGGTTCAGATTCCTTGCCCTCGAGCTTTGGCAGCGGCTCCAATTTGTTTTGACGATACCAACCGGCAGGGTCAGATTTGAGCGCGGCCACCATCTTGAGAAGCGTTTCGCTCAGAGAGTTCCTCGGTTCCCATCCGAGCATCGCACGAGCGCGACTGATGTCGAGGGCATAATGATCATCTGCCAGGTCGATCATCCAAGGCTTGATAAAGGAATCCTCAAAAGGAATATGATCCTCAAGCCAAGCGCCAGTCTTGGCCAGGGACTTGGGGATTCCGCGCGTTTCCCACTCCTCGCCATGGATCAACTGCCCGAACCGGCGTTGCAATTCGTCGTAGCTCAACGTCTGGGGCTCACCTAAAAGGACCGTCAGGGCAGGTGGTAAATCCGCGCGATGTTGCACCACTGACACAAACGCTTCTATCAAATCGTTCAAATACAGGAAGGATTGGCCATGCGTGATGTCGCCGGGAAAAACCTTACTGGTGAGTTGGCGCTCGTAAATACGCTGAATTTGGTGGGCGAGCGGAATGGAGTGGCAGCGGTCTTCGTAGACTCCCGCTATGCGAAGCAGCACCACGGGGATGGGGCCGCGTTCGCGGAGAATAAGTTGCTCGGTCTCGACCTTGGACTTGGGGTAATCCCACTTGGGGTCAAGGGGCCAGTCCTCGTTGATGCGCTGGCCTGGCTGGCAAGGAGCATACACCAGCATGGTGCTGGAAAAAACGAATTGCTCAACGTGAAACTTCTGGAGTTCGCGAAGGAGTCGCTCCGTCCCGCGCACGGTAATCTCCTGATACTTGTCGCTTGGCTTGCCAGAGAAATCGTAGTAAGCGGCAAGGTGGATCACCGATGCGATGTGCTCACCGTAGGCATAACGCACGCGCTCCAAACCCATTCGGACACTATCGTCCGAAGTTACGTCCACGCAGACGCACTCGGCCGTGGGAGGCGGGTGGGTATGACCATCGCGGTCAAAACCGATGACACGAAAAAGTTCAGCCAAACGATTTACAGCCGGATAGCCAATCAGGCCACTGCTACCCGTCACGATGACGACATCTTTTTGTGAATTCATCTGTTCTCCTGCGCACCGAATCTAGTGAGTTTCAATCGGCGGCTCCAATCGATAATCCATTGAATCTCCAAAACCATCAACAACTCGATGCGCGCCTAATGCGCTGCTCGATGGTGGTGGTGGGCCATGGGCTTGGCGGCCGGCGCGGCGCCGATGCGCACTGTGTGCGCCTGCAAGCCGTCTTCGGCCTTGGCGGCGTGAATGACTACCCGATCTCCAACCTTGACCTCCTTCAGCGTCGCCGGGGAAGTCCCTTCCATGAACTTCGTTTCCGCGATGACGCTGACCGTCACTTGCTGGTGATCTATCGTCTCCACGGTGATGGAACTTTCCGTGACCTCGGTCACTGTGCCCATCACGTGCTGTTCGTTCCCGTGGGCAAACGCAACCGAAGTAACAACCAGAATCGCAATCAGAATCGAAAGTTGACGTTTCATTTTTTCTCCTTTTTAGTGGTGACCATTCATCGCCGACGGGTTTCCGCCTTTCAAGAACTCTTCTTCCTGCATTTCTTCGTCATGCTCCATGGTGCTTTTGGGGTTTGAGAGCTCCATGTCTTTCTCTTCAGCCGGAGTCAGCCTCGGTAGGTGACGGATGAACAAGACGAGTTGCCAAGTGTCCTCGTCCGCGTCTTTTTTGTTCGCCTCGCCCCAGGCCGGCATCCCGGTCAGGCGGATGCCGTTGTGGATGATGTAATACAATTCGCCGTCGGTAAGGTTTTGAGTAGCCGGCAGACGCATGTCCGGCGCCTTGGGGTAGAGATTCCTCCCGATGCTCGTGTTGCCGCTCCCATCGTTCCCGTGACAAGTGGCGCAGTGGTCGGCAAAGTGGCGGCGAGCCTCAGTCATTAGCTCGGGCGTAGCGGTGGAGGGATTCTTCAAGTTCTTCGCCTGGGTCGGCATGGCCATTTTTCGCACCATGAGGGCGACGAACTTTTCCACCCCGGTCGGATTGTCCCGGGCGCTGAGTCCGTGCATGACTTCGACCCATCCGGCGATAACCACCACGGCCAAAACCAGAACGACGGTGCTGAGTACTAATTTCCTGTGCATTCGTGTTCCCTCCTTACGCCACTCCGCGGCGCGCCGTGGCCTGGCATAGCAAGTAGAACCATCCGCAAACTTAAACGAGGGCAATGCAAAGCCTGAGGGCCACTCCCGCCTGGGTTCCGCCGTTCGCGGCTGGCGCGGCGGTCGCTAACGCCGTACCGGCGGACAGATACAAATCCGCTCACCAACGAGAGTCTGCTTTTGCGAGATTGGAATAGGCGAGGCTAGACGCGCAGGAGGGAGATTTTTTGGCAGACACTTCGTCCCGTGGAGAAGCCGGGAGGCGAGTGAGAAAAAATGTCACGAACTGAAAGGACGTGCGGAACTACGCGAGCGTCAATTTGTACCCAGCCGAGCCAACTGCCGCCATTCTGCAGGCCCGGAGTAAAATCGGGCGCGGCCGGAAGAACGAAGCTCGCCATGGGATGACCATGATTGGCGCAGCTCGAATCGGGGCGGCCGTCTCCGTGTGGCGCGGGAACTTGGCCATGATGATGGCAGCCCTGTACCGGGGCTTGCCGGTGCTGCAAGGGACAAGCTGTGAGGGCGCAGAGCGTCGTGCATCCGAGGGTAAAAAACCACCCTGCATTAAGAATGGCCACCACTGCCAGTGCGACCACCGATTTGTGCGAACTGCGCAAGTTAGAAGTGTCCCTCTTAAGTCTGATGCAGATTCAGAGCTTATCAATTCAGAGCAAAGCCGTCAAGTCCGGCATTTTACTTCTTAACCGGTTTTATAATCGTGACAAGAAAAAGACCCTTAGAACGCCCACCAAAGCCGCCGGCGAGCGTGCGTCACTATGGTCAGCGGCCCAACGCTAAGAGCAACCTTCAACTTGGCCAAATCGCCGGTTATATGGTCCGGAACTGAATACGCACCGATTTCAGTCCAGAAACGGTGTTGATGTTTCTTGGGTGACCGTACGCCGAGACCGCGCGTCCTTCGAACCACCCTAGCGCAATGAAGGCTAGGCTGGGGGCGCATCAATTTCAAACGCTTGGTTGCACTACCCCATTTAAACCTGCTCGGACGCGCTGATCGGCTTCGGCTCGGTTGCACGACAAGCAAAACGGGCGTATTTTGGGTGATCCCACACCCTGCCCAGTTCTTAACCCAGCGGGTCCCGATGCTAAGAGCAGTGAAGAAGCTAGACTGGCACTCAAGCAAACAAAAGGCTCGCTTGCAGGAAGTCGCACGCCGGGAGGCTGCCAGGCAGGCACGTCGTATTCCATGGCAGCGGCTGGTTGAAGCCAGAACAACGTTCATCGACTGGGAAGTGTTCACCTTCTGGGTTCGCTCGATCATCGAGTCCGAGGGCGCCTCCTCACTGGCTCGCCAAAATCATCGAGCAGCGTTGCCCAGGATTTCTCATCCGCAAAAAGTCTCACCGCAAAAAACATTCAGAGAAAGGACTGCCTCTCGACCTCCGTCTTTCAGAGTGGATCCGCGATCACGTTTTCGCCGATGCTCGCCGTGAAGGATGGTTCGAGGCGATCACTTTCTACGCCATCCGCGAACCACGCTTCGACCGGGCCTGGACCTATTGGGACCAGTGCAAGAAGGAGTGGAATCGAAACCGCCCAAAGAGCTATCCGTCATTCGAGGAATGGGCTAGAGCTGCGGGAGATTGCGAGGACAGGTCCAACACCGGCCGAGAGATGCGCCATGCTACGGAAGTAGCCCGGTGCCTCGACCCAGACCTTGTGGCCAACACCATCAGCAGATTTATGGATTGGGAGGCTTTTACTCATTGGGTTAGATCTCCCATCGAAGCTGATGTCAAACTGCCGCAAGTTATCGTCCACGAGATGCAGAAAAGCTATCCAGGGCTTTCGGAGCGTTACAAGGAATTCCGCGACCTTCACCTCGAAGGGCGCCTTCTCTGGCGACAACTCACCACTTGGGGTGAGACTCGCTTCTTTCATGAGTCTAAGGCGGGAGGATGGTTTGATGTCGTCACTTTTGAAGCGCGTCGGCATCCCCGTAGTGTGCGCATCGTTGGATACTGGATCGACTGGGACGAGCAATCGTCTAATACCAGACACGCCGCTTATCCTTCCCTTGCGGCATGGCGTAAGGCTGCCGACAACTACGTCGTCACCGACGAAAAAGCACGCGAGTAACCGATCTGTGTAAATAAGACCATGGCGGACGACTGAATCACCAATCTGGACCGCTGGATGTGGGTTAGAGACGAGAACTACAAAGGTGAGAGCTACAAAGGTGAGAGCAATTACTCTTTTCGGAAGCTTTTTGCGGAATCAGAGGAACCTTAGCTCTTGAAGCTAGGTGGTTCGACTTGCGGTTCGATTTCCTTTTGCCATCTTTCTTACCATCGCAACTACAAACTTTCTGTCTTTGGCACTGAGGTTCTTGAAGCTTTCAACAAGACCGAGTTCCTCTACACCCAGTTTTCCGTGCCCGCTTATTGAGGCGGCCTGCGGCGTCCCTCCGCCTTCGAAAAATAGTTGGTACACCTCGACTTCGAGCGCAGCCGACCACTTTCGTAAAGTCTCAAGATTCGGAATGGTGTGCCCGTTCTCCACTCGGGAGAGGTAACAGCGCAGGAGCCCAGTACGCTTCTCGACATCACCCTGGGAGAAGCCCTTTGCCGTACGCAGTTCGTGGAGCTTGTTTCCGATGTTCATTGGTAGAACTTGACGCGGTATCGGACGAGGTCCGACCCGTTTTTCAAGATACCCCTTTCAAACCGTGCGTGCGGGTTTCCCGCACACGGCTTAACGATGATCTTCTGGGCGTGGCTTGCGCCGGGTAGCGCACAGTGCCGGACAGGCGATACAGCCCCAGGTCGTAAAACCGTTGGTGGGTCCAGATGCCCTGCTCTCGTCGCATCCGCTGGCCGCATCGCCGTCTCATCCAGCGCACGAGCCGCTCGTGGACGTAGTGGTCCATTTGGTGGAACTGACGATCCGCGTTCCCGCTGCGGAAGTAGTTTCCCCATCCCCGGAGCACTGGGTTTAGGTCCGCGATGATTTGCTTCACGTCCTTCACCCCGCTGCGTTGCGCCGCCGTCAACTCGCGAACGCGCTCTCGGAGGCGCTTCATCGCCCGGGGCGACGGCCAGCGCTGCAGGAAGTGCCAGCAGGGATTCCGCTGGACACTTCGCCGCTTGCGCACCGTACAGCCCAAGAAGACAAAACCCTCTTTGCCACGCCGCAAGTCCACCGTGCGCGTCTTCTCCGGGTGCAGCTTCAGACCGAGCCGCTCCATCACTAGCCCGATCCTCCGGTGTGCTTCCTGCGCTCGCGATTTCGCTGGACACATGACCACGAAATCGTCCGCGTACCGGACCAGCACCCCGAGCGGCGCGCATCGCGCCGCCCAAATGCGATCCAAGTAGTGCAGGTAGAGGTTGGCCAGCAACGGCGAGATGACTCCGCCCTGCGGTGTGCCCGCCAGCGTTTCCCTCACCGTTCCGTCCTCCATCACCCCGGCTTTTAACCACTGGCGGATCAGTTTCAGCATCCTCCGATCCGAAATTCGCTCCTCCACCAGCTTCATCAGCTTTTCCTGATCGATGCTGTCGAAGTAGCTCCGGATGTCGGCATCCACCACCCAGTTGTAGCCCCGGTTGCCTGCTTCCCGGATCGCTTCCAGGGCCTGTGTCGCACTTCTCTTCGGCCGGAATCCATAGCTGCTGGGTAGGAAGTCCGCCTCGAAGATCGGCTCGATCACCAACTTGGCAGCCTGCTGCACCACCCGGTCCCGCACCGTCGGTATCCCCAGTGGCCGCTGCTTCCCATCGGCTTTCGGAATGTATCGCCGCTGCACCGGTCGCGGTCGATACCGACCTGCTCGAAGCTCGGCTTCGATCTCCTCCAGGAACCCTGCAACCCCCTGTTCCTCGATGGATCGTAGCGTGATTTCATCCACGCCCGCCGCACCCCGATTCCTGCGTACTCGCTTCCACGCTTCCCACAGGACGTCACGCCGGTAGACCCGGTCATACAACGCGTGAAAGCGCCGTGTCTTACTCCGCTTGGCGCACACCCATAGCCGGCGCTGGAGTTTTCGTACTTTCTCCATGGGGTGGTTGGCCGTTTCCGGCATGCCCTCGCACTTACCTCCACGCCCGGCTTGATCAAAGCAGGGCTCCTTCCCTCCAGCGATTTATCGTCGCCTTCTTCGGTACTATGAGCCCCTCGGACTCCCTCCCCACTCTGCGCGCTTTCAGCCTTCCGGCCTTATACGCTCAGTCTTTGCCTGACTTGGCTGTCGGGTAGGGTCTCTCCTGTTCCGCGCTCTCCTCTTGCCACGTGCCGCCGCCTATACCCCGGAGTGGCCCAGCCGTCGTTCCGGTACCAGACGGCTGTTTGTTGCCTTCGCCGTGACATGATCGGCTCGGCCCACTCGAACACCTTTCGGCTGATAACTTATCGAGGCTGTAGCGTTCACCTGAGATTGCGGCCCGCGGTTTCGCTTTCCGCTTCTCGGACTTTCGACGCCCCGCTCTGACCCAGAAAATTTCTTCTCCAGGTTGGGGCCTGCTACCGGGCGCTCCGGCGCTTACCCGGACGGGACTCTCACCCGCTAGGACAACGCAGCTTTCAGGACGCACCATGCGAAAGTGATAGCAGAATTGAAGGCTGCCTTCAAGTCCATTTATAGTACATACCTATTGGCCTCGATTGGAATTACGCGCCATCTATAAGTCAGTCGTCATATTTTTCTCGTGGAGCCCCAGCCCGATTTCGGGCGAACCACTGAGATGCATCCTTTGAATTCCTATGTGCGACTCAATCAAAAGTAACCGTCAGAGGCTCCTGGGACCCGACCAACCTTACCCCGACAGGTTTTGACGTGCCGATAATATGCATTACCGCGAATCTGTCGCCCACAGCGTGGACAACTCTTTGTACTGAGGGCATGTTTGCGAATGGAGTACCACTTGTCTGGCACTTCGGCGCTTGGATCTCTCGCCAGGCCCATCTCTCCTGTTAGCCAACTTTTCATGTCCTTACTGAGGCTGTCGAAATTGATCTCAGATCCGTGCTCTCGACAGAACTGCCGAAAAGACCGGTCAGTGATCCGCCGGCCCCGGAGGTTCAGCCATCCCAATACCACCCATCGGCGAACCGTCGCAGGGCTCACACCCAGGTCGCGGGAAATTTCTGTTTGTTTGTAGCCATCCCGGAAACTCGAACTTCCTGCCAGCCGCAAGAGTCTCAGTCGTACTGCCCGCTCGGATCGGTGTAGCTTCTCTCCAATCAATCGCGCTGGATACTCTCCACAGAGCTGCAGTAGCAACTTGTCCTCATCTGCCGACCAACGCCCGTACTGCGTCTTTGCTTCATTCGCCTGGCGCTTCTGCGTGACCCCAAGGCGCGAGGCTCGTTTCCAGATGACATGCCTCGGCAACTCGGGACATTGACGGAGAATCTCTTTTATAACTTCGCTCTTCCCTCGCCAACCGCTCGCATAACCCTGCATGAGTAATTCATCCAGCGAAGGCAGCCACGACGAACGTCCTCTACCGGCGCGCTCAGTCGCCACCTGCTTGACTTCCCCGGACTCGGCTCGCTCAGAATCCATAAGCTGCCGTTGCCGACTCTCAATCGACACCCGTGTGCTATGCGACTTCCAACGTCCGGCAGCAACACCAATTCGTGGACGCCGCTACGCGCATTACCATGGGCGAAGAGTGGAACCGAAGGACCGTGGGTCAGGGAGGACTGTTTAACAAGGAGCTCTATCGGCAATTTTTATAAATGCTTCGTTAGAATTCGAATACCCTCGGCGCCGGTTCGTCATTTGAGTGCCCGTTTTCGACTTTCCGTGGGTATAGTGCCGTCGACCCTGTGAATCGTTAAATCGCATTGAGAGGTTTTTTTAGGTCACACTCGAAACCCCAGGTATTTCTTGTCACGCCACATTTAATTCGAATCCGCACTGCTGGAGCCGCCCAGCCGATCGAATCGGCGAAGTAGTTAGCGATACTTTTTCGTCTCGGCCAGCGCGGCGCAGGGTGCCTGTAAGTCCATTTTGAATAGTTCCGCCACGCCGCGGAAACGTTAAACCGAAATGTGAACTTTATTTTTCGTTGCTAATGCGTAATCGAGACGCGTACGCATGATAATAGCTGCTGTTAATCGACGTCGGAGTTGTGATCAGCCGTGCGAGAGAAAGACGACAAACCGACGCGTTATTTCAATTCCGCAGCGGACCAATCGTCCGCTGAACGGGACGACAAATCCTTAGTGAGAAATATTCGCGCAGGCGACGAGGCCAGCTTTGCAGAAGTGGTATCTCGTTACGAGCGGAGCATGATTGGAGTGGCGAGAGCGTATGTAAGAGATCAAGCCTTGGCCGAAGAAGTTGTGCAGGAGACTTGGCTGGCCGTAATTAAGGGAATTCAAGGATTCAAGCATCGCTCGTCTTTTAAGACCTGGCTATTCAGTATTCTGGTCAACCAAGCGAAGAAGCGCGCGGCTCGGGAAATAAGAAAGTGGCCGGGCAATCTCTTGTATGGCGATGCTGAGCAAACAAGTACGGATTGCTTCGACACTTCAGGCGAGTGGCGTTCCGAACCTCCATCGTGGGATTTAACGCCGGAAGCGGAACTCCTCTCGAACGAAGCTGTCGAGCAGATTAAAACGGTCATCGAATCTCTCCCGCTTCAGCAACGGATCGTGATTACTCTGAGGGACCTTGAGGGATGGGCGTCTGACGAAGTATGTGCCTTAATGCAAATCACAAGCACCAATCAGAGAGTGCTCCTGCACCTGGCGCGGACCAAAGCGCAGCAAAAACTCGAGTGGTATTTCACAGAACGGCGGAAGACCGAGGCGGCTTCCGAGACTGAGGGGCCAAAGTCATGACGTGCAAAAAAATCGCGGACCTTGTTACCGATTACTACGAGGGGGCCCTCTCATCTTCCGAAGCCCGGGAGATCGAGACGCACCTGGAAATCTGTGAGAAGTGCCGCATGCATTTTGAGCACATGCGGCAGCTAATCAGTGCAATGGGAAAGCTTCCGGAAAAGCCCAGATTGTCTCCAAATTCGCGGGCTCACATTATGGAGGCGTTTCGGGAGTATCACTCCCAGCAGCGGATTTTTGGGATCAGACGAACTTGGGCATTCGCGTCAGCCGGGGTTATAGCTATTGCAGTATTGGCTGTGGTGGTTTGGATCGTGAGAACTCACACCTGGCGGCCGACTGAGCTTCGAGCGGCAACACTGGATCTGACCGATAGAGCCGTTCTCCGCGGGCCGGATGAAAATCCTCCGAACCCCCCGTTGCAACTTCCTAGGGGTAAACTGAATTTGACTGTCTACCTGCCTGTCGGAAGCGAGCCCGGAATGTATGAAATGCAGGTGGTCCGTGGGGCCGGCGAGCCTGTTTGGGGTGGTGAGGGTGAAGCGCGCCTAGAAAATCACACAACGACGCTGCACATGAAAGTCGACCTGCGCGACTGGAAGCCCGGTCAATACTCCCTCGGCATCCGACCCAAGGGATGGTCGTGGACATACTATCCGCTCGTCGTGAAATAAGAGCCCAATGAGTTCTACCTTTGCTTCACAACTGACGGACTATTTGAATTGCCTTCTCCATTTGGGTATCTCTTCCTTCGCGAAGGGCTTCGTAGGACAATTCAACCACATGGTCCGGCTCGATTCCTTTCCCCTCGAGTAAGTTTCCTTCCCAGGTTAGGTATGCGGCGACGGGGAGTCCCAGCACAAACCCGTGTCCTGCATTGAAAGTGCCTCCACTCAACAACCGGCCCGGGGTCTTTGTTCCAACGATGGTAGCGAGTCGATTCTCGCGGGCGAACGCGGCGATCATCTCGGCCGCGCTAGCGCTGTGTTGGTTAACCAAAAGCACCACACGACCGTGGAAGACCTGGGAACCGAGCCCTTCGGTCACAACCGCAATCGACTTGTCGATAAAGGCGTAGCGAAGCAACAGACCGATCAAGGCGATCTTGCGGGATGGTATCCTTCCGAACCGGGCGAGTTCTTCTCTGCGATACCCCTTGGCGGCGCGCTTCTTGGTTAGGCTGTAGCCGACTGGCCGTTTGTCGGGAGTCAGATAGCTCATCAAGCGCAGACCTCCGATGCCGCCCCCAGTGTTTCCGCGAACGTCGATAATCAGGCGGTTGCACCCACGCAAGTTGGCGATCGCACGATCAATGTCATGGGCGAGGTCGATTCCAATAGCACCGGGGAACATAGTGATTCTTAAGAGGCCGATGTCGTCGGGAAGTTTGGACCAGGAAACTGGTCGAGGCTGATTTATGGGCCGCTTCTTCGACTTCGGAGTAGGAACCTCAAGGCGAAGTGAAACGCGCTCGCCATTTAATCTTTCAACAGTCACCGCAGCCGATTGGCCAACTCTAAAAACAGGTTGGTCCGGTGGCACAATTTCTTTTCCATCAAGTTCCAACAGAATGTCGCCAGGCTGTAGAGCTATTGCGTGGGCGGCACCGCCTTCGTGGACATCTTGGACCATCCATCTCGTAGTTCCGTTCATCGAAGAACGCTGGAACGTCGCGTTAATCGCAAAACGGGCGGGTACTTTCCGAAGGCTCCTGTGAAAAATGCCGGTGTGGCTTGTTTTCAGCTCCGACAAGAGGTCTTGGATCTCGCTCTCCAGTTTTTCAATGGTATCAGATTCCAGTATGCGAGTCTTACGGCTCGCGACGAGCTCCGGCCAGTTCGCCCCGTTGAGGCTAGGGTTGAAGTGCTTCTCCTCGACCAGACGGGAGACCTTGTTTAATACAGCTTCGCGATCTTTGAGAGCGATTGTCGTCATTTTGAAAAACTGATCGGTGAGGCTCCATCTCCCACCAGCGTGAAGCCAGCCCAATACAGTGGTGAACGATCACCGAATTCATTCAATAAGTCAAGTTTGGCTTGGCGCAGTGCCGAAGCCTTGTCCATTCCCTCAGCCAAATGAGTATAGAAGTGTTTCATCAAAGCCTCAGTTGGTTTATCTTCAACCTGCCAAAGAGCGGCAACTACGCTCTTTGATCCGGCAAGTAAAAACGCCTGCACAAGGCTTTCGTTGCCTTCTTCGCCTTCCAGCTTTCCTTTTGCCGTGTCGCAGGCCGAAAGCGTCACAAGATCTGCGTTAAGGGAAAGATTAGCTATCTCACGCGCCTGAAGCAAGCCATAATCGTTAGAATTCGGGTCGCGACCGAGAACCAAGGCAGCTCGCTCTGGGAAACGGGGTTCGGCGACTGCATGAACTGCAAGATGGAGAATCTTGAAATTACTCAACGGCTGTTTCTTGAAGGCCGTTTCCGTTGCATCTTCGCCCATGAGAAGTACTGAGCTCGCCTGCTTGAGCGCCTGGCTTGCTTCCATAATCTCCTGGCGGCTGGCCGGTAAAGCGTGGAGGCGCGCGGGGACCAAGTCGTCGAACCCGCGTTTGACGGCGCGTAGAATTCGACCGGTCGTGGAATTGCTGGCTAACAGCGGGTGATCTGCCCCATATCGAACGTCACCAACTCCGAGAAAGGCGAGTTCAGGAATGCGAGACCGCTTTGAGCTTCTCAGGAAATAGAGCGAGGTTGCCGAAGGTACGTAACTTACGACATGCGATTCGATCAGATAATGACCGCTCATGTCGCGGAGGGACTCGAAAGGGAGCATATGGAGTCGGCCGTCGGGCACGATAAGCAGGCGAACATTTCCTGCCGCAAGAGGAGCCGAACCAAGTAGCAGCGCGTACAGTTGTCTTCCCTGGTCCGAAGCCGGTTTTTGGTCCTCGATGGCGGAGAGATAGTCTGAAACTAAAGCTTCAATCTTTTTCTGCCCGGCTGGCAAGGAAGCGATCTCTGCGTGATCATGCGTGATAATGAGGCAAAATGCGGTAGGTTCGGCCAGCACGTACTCAAGAATGACCTCGTCGGGTCGCAACATCTCTTGGGCCACGCTCAAGGAGATAGGATGTGTAGGCATTCGAGGAGAGTCGGGGCCTCGCGTCCCGCGAGTGTAATCCAGTTTTTCCTCCGCTTCGAGCAATTTGTCGAGCAGTTCGCTTCTTTCGCGAGCGTCATCAGAACGCATGAGGCGGACTTGAAGCGTGGAAACCTGAGCTTCGAGCGCACGATCACCTGGTGATTCGAAGGAAATCATGGAGTGGTCGCGAAGCATGTCGGCTGCCGTTCGCCCGCGAGCGCGTTCGAGAATGCCAAACGCCATGGCCGTTTCGCGTTGGGCGGCAGCCAGCCTGAAATCCCCCAGGTAGACCGCACTCATTGCACTTACAAGCGAACTCTCGCTGTATACGCCCGGCGTGTTCGCCAACATTCCATCAATGATGTCTTCCGCTTCCTGGTACAACTTATGCGCTTCATCTGGATGTCCGGTCTGGGTCTTTAGCTCTGCCAAGGCATTCAGATCGCGCGGGAGAAAGTACCGGTCACTAACTTTTCTGCTGGCCTTAACCCCCTTGTTGAGCCGGTCCTCGGCGTCCGTGAGGTCGCCATTTTCTATATAAATCGTTGCCAAATCGAACATCGCTTGCGCTTCCGTCCGGTAGTACCTTGACCTCGCAGCACGTCGGGCCGCATCCTCAAGGTACTGGACCGCCTGATTTCGTTCTCCGGATTTCTCAGCGAATTCGCCGAGTAGTACGAGCATCTGCATTTCATGGCCCAGCTTCGATTCAGCCTGAGCTTCACGCAAAGCTTCCTTGAGCAACGCTTCGGCTTCGCCTTTTCGATTCAGCGCAACAAGTGCGTCGGCCTTACCCTCATAGGCCATGAACGGAAAGCCGGCGTCTAGTGTAGTCTTTGAGACTTTAATGGCCCGGTTGAAGAATGGGAGCGCTTCGTCTTGGCGGTTGAGCTGATTAAACCCATCACCGATTACTTCAAGGTACCGGACTTCCCCTCCGATGTCGCCGCTGGCAATCGCGCTGAGGAGGGCTCTTCCTACTAAGCGGCGGGCCTTCTTCGAATCGCC
>Ga0209166_10001983_pt1 | contig 16112 bp, 15 predicted proteins | sample Coa_R1_3_FD_187151 | JGI IMG/M metagenome (GOLD analysis project Ga0209166, IMG submission 187151) | Surface soil microbial communities from Centralia Pennsylvania, which are recovering from an underground coalmine fire - Coalmine... | ecosystem: Environmental > Terrestrial > Soil >... | reverse complement strand
GTACTGGTCCTTGCCCGTGAGCAGCCCGAGCCGCAACAGAACGTCCGCCGCGACGGTATTGCCAGAAGGCGTGGCGTTGTCGAAGACATCCTTCGGGCGGCTGATCAGCGTCTCGTGTTCGTCCGACGTGTCGAAAAACCCGCCATTCTCCGGGTCAGCGAAGCGTGCCAGGATGATGTCTGCCAGCATCACCGCGGATTCCAGCCAGCGCAGGTCGAACGTGGCCTCGTACAACGCCACCAGGCCGTCGGCGACGTTGGCCTGGTCTTCGAGGTACCCATTCAGGCGGGCGTCGTGGCCGGGTTTCCAGGTCCGATACATCGATCCGGTGGGCGCGCGCATGGTCGACAGCAGGAAGTGCGCGTTGTTGAGCGCTGCGTCGAGAAAATCGCGGCGGCCAAGCACGCGAGCAGCCTCTGCCAGCGCCCGGAGCATCATGCCGTTCCAGGCGGCAAGAACCTTTTCGTCGCGCGCGGGGCGGATGCGTTTCGAGCGGGCTTCGAACAGCACCATGCGTCCTCGGTCCAGCGCCCGCCGCAACTCGGCCTCAGCCACGCCCAGCCGTGGGGCGACCTCGGCAGGCGTGTAGTCCACGTGCAGGATGCTCGCACGGCCCTCGAAGTTGCCCGGTGCCTTGACGTCGTAGAAGGCGCCGAACAGGCGCGCATCTTCCTCACCCAGCAGGTCGCGCAGCTCGGCCGGCCGCCACACGTAAAAAGCGCCCTCCTCACCTTCGGAATCGGCATCCTCAGTCGAGTAGAAGCCGCCCGACGGATCGGTCATGTCGCGCAGTACGTATTCGATGACCTGTTCGGCAACTGCGCGAAAGGACGCGTTGCCAGTTGCCTGGTAGCCCATCAGGTAGACGCGGGCAAGCTGAGCGTTGTCGTACAGCATCTTCTCGAAGTGCGGCACCAGCCATTCGGCATCGGTGCTGTAGCGATGGAACCCGCCGCCCAGGTGGTCGTAGATGCCACCCTGCGCCATGTGCTCCAATCCGTGCACGGCGACGTCCCGCGCGGCGTCGTCGCCGCTGCGCTGGGCGTAGCGCAGTAGGAACTCGAGCGCCATGGGTTGCGGAAACTTGGGGGCGCCGCCGAAGCCGCCAAACTCGGGGTCGTGCTGCGCAGCCAGGCCCCTGCCCGCCGCCTCGAGAATGCCGGGATCCAGGGCGGTGTCAGCGCTGGTCGAGCTGTGGAGCGTTGGCTGCGCCAGGTGCTCGCGCAGTTGCAGCGCGGTTTTGACGACATCGTCGCGGCGGTTCTGCCACGCGTCGGCGATGGCGCCCAGCACGCGGGTGAATGACGGCATGGTGGGCCGATCGTCGGGCGGGTAGTACGTCCCACCGTAGAACGGCGTGCCGTCGGGCATGAGGAAGACGGTCATCGGCCAGCCGCCACTCCCGGTCATCGACTGCACGGCCTGCATATAGATGCCGTCGAGATCGGGCCGCTCTTCGCGGTCGACCTTGATGTTGATGAACGCGCTGTTCATGACCGCCGCCGTCCGCGGGTCCTCGAACGACTCGCGTTCCATGACGTGGCACCAGTGGCATGCGGAGTAGCCAATCGACAGGCAGATCGGCTTGTCCTCGGCCTGCGCCCGCGCAAGTGCCTCGGGTCCCCAGGGGTACCAGTCGACGGGATTGTGCGCGTGCTGGAGTAAGTACGGGCTGGTCTCGCCGGCCAGGCGATTGGGCACGCCTAAGAGTACCGCCGCCAGGGTTCGTGGGTGCACCTCGGCGGTCTTTAACGCGGGGGTGAGCCTGGGGTCAGGACCTGCCACGTGTCGCACAGGGTTGCACGTCTTGACGCGGCTGAGACAATACCCCCAGAGCCCGATGCCCGCTCGCCCCTCAACCGCCGAAGCACCGGTCACCTCCGAAACGCTGGTTGACGCGCTGCGCACGCTGCGCGACGGCGATTCGGCGCCCGTCTACGTGCAGATCGAGCGCCGCATCCGCATGGGCGTCGCCGATGGCACGCTGCAGCCTGGCGATCACCTACCGTCGGTCCGTGAGCTGGCGCGTCAACTGGGCCTGTCGCCGAATACCGTGGGCCGCGCCTACGCCAACCTGTCGCGCGAGGGGGTCATTACGGCTCGCGCCGGGGGTGGCTCAGAGATTGGCGCTCGCGACCGGCTCAACCAGCCGGCGCTGTTGCGTACCCGCCTGGAGCGCCTGCGGGTCCTCGCCCGACAGATGGTCGTCCGCGGCCTGGCGCTGGGGTTGGAGCCCGACGAGATCGCCGAAGCGGTCCGCGCCGAGCTAGCGGCTCATGGGCGACCCGTCTCGGGGACGCCGATGCAGGCAACCCTCGGTCAGCAAGAAGCGCCGCTGCTCTCGGCGCGTAACCGCCTGCGGGGCACGATCGCGGCGATGCGCGCCGGCGAAATGCTGGCCGAGGTGACGATCGACCTGCGCCCTGAAACCCAGCTGGTCGCGGCCGTGACGCGCGCGTCCATCGACCGTCTGGGCCTGGCAACCGGCGGCCGCGTCTCGGTCTATGTCAAAGCTACCGAGCTGACGCTTGGCCAGTAGCCGCGGTTCTTTGTTGACCCCGCGCGCCATCAGCGGCGCCCTCCTGTGTCTGACCCTGGTCGCATCCATCCCGCCGACCGCGAGCGCGGCGCAGGCGCCGGGGCCCGGCGCGTGGCTCGAAGCCGCGCCACTGATGAATTGGAACTCGCCGGGCGCCGCGGTGCCCACGGCGCCGGCGCCGTACGGCGATCTTGACCCGCGCTGTGGCGCGCAGGAGCGCACCTCGGAGTCTGCCGAGGAGGACCAGGTCGTCGCCGCCGGCTGGCGCCTGTTCAACGCCGCCCGCGTCGGTTGGGGCCTGTGGGTTGTCGACGGCGTGGTCGACTATGACGGCATGTGTCGCCCGAACCAGTTCCAGGGCTTCGTGTTTGCCGACGGCCAGTTCGCGGGCACCACCTCGCCAGCGCCAATGGACTCCCGGACGGACGGCACCGGCCGCGTGCTCGACATCCGCGGCGGGACGCTGAGCGGCCAGTTCGTCCGCTACACCGCCACTGACCCGCTGTGTTGCCCGTCGTCGGTGTTTGTTGTCGAGTACACCGTCGATCGCACCGGCCCCGCGCCGCTGCTGGTGCCGAAAAGGGCTACCCGCACCACAGCTCCGTAGCCTCAACGGAGCGGCCAGCGGCGTCAAATATGCGATAATTGTGCGTGGCGCACGTCGCGGCAGTTTTACCCGGATACGCGACCGTCAGGCACGGCAGCGACGTACTCCACCTGGCGCCGCGCTCCGTCCGTGACCTGATTTACTCGGGTCGGCTGCCCTCGCTGCGGATTGGCCGGCTCCACTTCCTGCGCGTTACGGACCTGGAGTTGGAGCGCCGGCGGCGGCTCGGTTTGCAACCGCCGCACCGCCAACCGCGCGTACCGCGGGCCCGCACCAGCGAGCCGTCCACGCGTCCGCGGGTCGAGCGCGGCCACGTCGATCCCACCCGGCGCCGCGAGCGCGCCGCCGAGCGCGCCGCCGAGCGCGCCGCCCTGGTTAACGAGTGGGCGGAGCGCCACCACCTCGACGCGCCCGACGTGCCGTTCGCCGTTACGGTCGCCAGCGTGCCAATCGCCTGCGCGATCTGCGCCCGCACCCTCAAGCCCGGCGCCCGCATTCTCCAGCCCGCCCAGGCAGCGACCTCCCTCTGCCTCACCTGCGGCCGCCGCGTCCTCCTCGACTGGTCCGACCGTCGCCGCCAGGAAGCCGCCGCCGCCCGCCGCCTGGCCCAGACCCTTGGCGCCAACGCCGCACCACCCCCCGCCGCCCGCATCGCTCCGCTCGCTCCGCTGCAGCCCTCAGAAGAAGCCGCGATGACCCCACCGTCTCGTCCCTAAACGCGGGCCGTTTCGAGGCGCGTCGCCAACTCGTCGTAGAGGTCCTTATTGACGACCACCTTCCGCTCCGGAAGGCCGCCCTTGACGACCTGCAGCAGAATCTCGGCGGTCCGCGCCTGGTGGCTGATGTCGCCCTCCACCGAGTAGCTGGCGATGTGGGACGTGAGGATCACGTTCGGCATCTGCAGGAGCGCACTGTCGGCCGCCATCGGCTCCACTTCGAACACGTCGAGCCCCGCGCCGGCGATCTGGCCAGCCTGCAACGCGGCGATGAGCGCCTTTTCGTCCACGACTGGCCCGCGCGAGGTATTAACCAGGTACGCCTCCGGCTTCATCAACGAAAAGCACCGCGCATTGATCATCCCCCGCGTCTGCGCATTCAAAAAGACGTGGAGCGAAACCACGTCCGACTCCGCCAGCAGCTGGTCGAGCGGCACCAGACTGACGCCGAGCGCCGCGGCCGCCTCCTCCGTGACGAACGGATCTGAGGCGAGAAAGCGGAAGCCAAACGGTCGCGCGCGATCGACGACGAGTCGAGCGATGTTGCCGAATCCGACCAGCCCAAGGGTCAGCGCCGAAAGCCTGCGGATCGGCACCGACGCCTCGCGCCCTCGCGCGCCAGCCGACCACCGGCCGCTTTTGACGAACCGGTCGGTCTCCAGCAGCTTGCGATTGCCAGCCAGGATGAGGGCGAGCGTGTGGTTGGCGACTTCCTCGATGAACGCGTCAGGCACGTTCGCGAAGACGATGCCGTGGCGGGTGACCGCGTCGACGTCGATGTCGTCGTACCCGACGTACGGACGCAGCAGGAACCGCACGTTCCGCAACTGGCTCAGCGCGCGTTCGTCGACGACGGCACCACCCGAGATCAAAATGTCGGCCTCGGCGACCTCGCTGGCAACCGAGCCGTCGGCTTCGAGCAAGGGCCGCTGCACGAGCTCGACAGACGCCGCCTCCAGGGCCGCAAGAACCGAATCGGCGACGCGGAAGTTTTTGCCACCCGCGGCCGCGACGCGGATAGCGGGTTTGCGCCAGAGCTCAGGCCGGGGCTGCAGGTCAGTCATGGACCGCCTAGGATACTCCAGCCGACCATGACCTCGTCCTCCGCCACCATTCGGGCGAACGGTTTGACCAAACACTTCGGCAAGCTCGTGGCCGTCAGCGACCTGTCACTCGAGGTGGGCGCGGGCGAAGTCTTCGGGTTTCTGGGGCCAAATGGCGCGGGCAAGACGACCACGATCCGGATGCTCACGGGTCTGGTGCGACCGACGAGCGGCACTGCGCTGGTCGCCGGCTACGACGTGGCGCAGCAACCGTTGGAAGTGAAACGTCGGGTTGGCTTTCTGGCTGAGACACCCTACCTGTACGGCAAACTCACCGGACGAGAGTTTCTGGCGTTCATGGGCGGTCTGTACGAGGTCGCGCCGACGCTGGCTCGGCAGCGCGCAGACCGCCTGCTCAGCCTGTTCGAATTGTCTGACAAAGCTGATGAGCTGGTCGAGACCTACTCGCATGGCATGCGCCAGAAGCTGGCCCTGGGTGGGGCCTTACTGCACGAACCGCCGGTGCTCTTCCTCGACGAACCGACATCCGGCCTCGACCCGCGCAGTGCGCGCCTCGTCAAAGACCTGCTGGTCGCGCTGGTCGATCGCGGCCACACCGTATTTCTGTCGACCCACGTGCTCGAGATCGCCGAGCACCTGTGCCATCGCGTCGGCATCATCGACCACGGACGGGTGGTCGCCACCGGCACCCTGGACGAGCTTCGGTACCAGGCGCACGGCAAAGGAGACTCACTCGAAGACATCTTTCTGCAAATGACCGGCGGCAGCGAAGAACGCGAGCTCGCGGCCTATTTACATGATGTTTGAACCTGTCGGGATGACGGTCGGTCCGCGGCGCCACTGATGTTGGGCCTGCTCCTGCGCCAGCGCATGCGCCTGTTCTGGAACCGGCTCGGCCGTGGGCCACGGCACACGCGGCGCATTCTGGGCGCGATTCTCGTCGCCGTCTTCACGATCGGCTTCGTGGTGCTGGCTGGATTGAACGCTGGCGTGCTCGTCGAGCGGGTCGCGCGGACCGATCCGCGCGCGGCCACGGCGGCCTTGCCTGTGCTCCTGATCGGCGTGTTCGCGCTGACGCTGGTGACCAGTTTGAGCAGCGCGTTTCACCATCTCTTCCTGGCAGGTGACCTCGAATTGCTGCTCGCCGCGCCAATCCCGAACCGCAGTCTGTTCTGGCTGAAAGTCTTCGAAATCTGGCGCGACTCACTGCACGTGCTGCTGTTTCAAGGCGCGGCGCTGTATGGCTTCGGGCAGACGCTCCGGCTGCCGGGTTCCTACTACTTCCTGGCGCTGGTGGTCGGGCTGGCGGTCACGCTGGCGGCTACGGCCGTCGGGGCGACGATCACGCTCGCGCTCGCTCGGGTGCGGTTCGGCGAGTCGATCCTCGGGCTGAGCCGGTTGCTGGCGGTGCTGCTGTTCCTGCCGATCGGCGTGCTCGGGATCCCGGCTTTCGGGTTCGGGCGCAGCCGGTTTTCGTTTTTCCTGGGGCAGGGCAACCTCGACGCCGCGGCCACGACCCTCGACAATTTTGGTCCGCCGCCGACGTGGGCGCCCTCCACCTGGGCGGCGCACTTGCTGCTTGGCGATGAGGCGGCTGGCCTGTCACTGGTCCTGCTGGGGGTGTCCGGGTTCGCCGTGTTCACCGCGGCTCAACTGGCATTCGAAGGTCTGTTCGAGCCCGGCTGGGAGCGGGTTCGGTTCTCGATCCCCGGGCGCCGCGGCGGGCCAGTGCGAATCGGCCGGCGACTGCCCGGCGGTTCGCCGGCTGGGCCCATCGTCGGCCTCCTGCAGAAGGACTGGCGCACGCTGGTCCGCGACCCGCGCTGGCGCACCGGCGCGGTGGTGAGCCTGGTGGCGCTGGGCCTGCCCGCGATGGCGCTGTTCGCCGGCGATCCTTTCGCGCGCACCGCTCACGCCCTCCGCTTCTGGCTGGGCATGCTGCCGGTGCCGTACCTCGCCTACCTCTTTGGCAGCCAGCAGGGCGCGGTGACCCTGGCCTACGAGGGCCGCAACATAACGCTGTTGCGCGCGGCCCCGGTCGGGATGGGTCGGATTCTGCTCGCCAAAGGTTTGGGCGGCCTGGTGCTGGTGATGGGCGTGACCTGGGTGGCGACGCTGGCGCTGGCGTTCGGCCACGCCGGCGAGCCGCTCGAGATCGCCGCGGCGCTGGCGGCCGCGACCTGGCTGGCGCTGGGCGGCACCAGCGCCGCCCTGGCCGGCGCGGCGCTCACCGCGGACTTCGAGGGCGACAACCCCCTGCGCCGCGTCGGGTGCATGGGCACGATCGTCACGACGCTGCTCTCGAGCCTGTTTTTCGTGTCGAACACGGGTCTGCTGGTGTGGTGGGTGACGCGCACCGTCATCAGCGTGCCGCGCCCACTTGTAGCGTTTTTACCCATCGTGGATTGGGGCCTACCCATCGCGGCGTTACTCTCCGTCGCCGCGATCATCATCGCTTCCCGCATGGGCCTGCGGCGGCTCGCCACCTGGGAAGCCAGCTAACCCAGCCAAGTTTCGCGTCGCGTACTCATGCGGGTCGGGGGAGCCCACGATGTTCCGCGCAATTCACTCATACGGGTCGGGGGAGCGCTGCGCGCCCCCCGCCGCCAGTCGCTGCTCCGCTCGCAAGCTCGCTGCGCGCTCCTTCCCGCGGCGACCCCCCGCGAGGGGCGCTTCGCGCCTCGTTCCCACGCGTACCAGCCAGAGGCACGTGGCAGTTTGATCGGCGTCGGGCAGCCCGTAGCGCCTAAACGCTGGCGCACGTACGTTGCGCCCGCTTGCCATCGTCGCGGCCTCAAGGCCGGCACGACCACCTTTGCCAACTGCTCGTCGAACTGTGTGCTCGTTTGCCGCCCTAGCCACCTCGCAGCTGCGGATCTTACAGCCGCGTGCCTCTGGCCGGTACGCGCGGCAACAAGGCGCGGAGCGCCCCTCGCGGGGGGTCGCCGCGGAAAGTCAAAATGGAAGGGCCGGCGCACGCAGTGAACGTAGGTTGCGCAGGCGGACGAAGCTCATCCTGTGTAGAGCTGCATACGTAGAGGTCGGCCCAATGACCATGATGCACCATCGGCGGACTGTAGCAATCGCCCCCGATCCGTACTCGCACGGACGGCCGGTGCCTCAGGCGGCTTGCAGCTTGTCCTGCCTCACCGAGTCGAGCAGGCGCGAGACGTCGCCGCCGTTGCGACTGCTGCGCGTTTCGCACTGGTCGGTATAGAACCGCGCGACGACTGCCGCGCGGTACACGGACAGTCGGGCAAGTTCCCGAGCGTTGAAGAAATAGCACGTCGTTTCGGTGGTTGGTACTGGCTGGCTAGACACGTCACGAATCCCCCGTAGTTGGCCCAACTCTAGACCTGCGCGCCTGCCGCAACAGTGAAGGAGTTCACGCCCGCGGTGTGAGTTGTCTCACACGCCTGGAGTTCGGAGGCCACACACCTTGAACGCTATTGGCCAGACCTTTCGTGGCTAAGACCTGTAATGTTTCGCGGCCGGGTCTGCCCGTACACTCGCCGGGCATGACCCTTGGCGCGCCGAAATCACACGTGCTGGTCGTCGACGACGAACCGATCGTGGTCGAAGTCGTGGGTCGCTATCTCCGACGGGATGGCTTCGCGGTCACCACGGCCAGCACGGGACCCGAAGGCCTGTCGGCTGGCCTCGACACCCAGAAGCCGCCCCACGTCATCGTGCTCGACGTCATGCTGCCGGGGATGGACGGGCTCGAGGTCTGCCGCCGACTGCGTCAGGAACACGGCGTGACCGTCCCGATCATCCTGCTGACGGCGCGCGCCGAGGAAGCCGACCGGATCAGCGGCCTCGGCATCGGCGCGGACGACTACGTCGTGAAGCCGTTCAGCCCGGGCGAGCTGGTGGCGCGCGTCAAGGCGCAGCTGCGCCGGGTGCGCCTCGATACGCAGCCGCCCACCGACGGGCGCTTGCGAGGCGGCGAAGTCGAGCTCGACGCCACCAACCGCGCGCTCCGCGTGCGGGGTGAGGCCGCCACGCTCACCGCCAAAGAGTTCGACCTGCTGCATTACCTGATGGCGCATGCGGGCGAGGTCTTCAGTCGGGATGAGCTGCTCGACGCGGTCTGGGACCGCAACTTCGTCGGCGGGCCGGCGACGGTCACGGTGCACATTCGCCGGCTGCGCGAGAAGATCGAGCGCGACCCGAGCCGGCCCAGCCATCTGAAGGTGGTGTGGGGCACGGGCTACAAGTTCGATCCGTCGGCGTGATGCCCATGCTGAGGGGACCCCTCGTCGTGGCCGCCACGTTGCTCGGCGCCATCGTGGTCGCGCTCGTCGTCGCCGACCGCATTTTCGGCGCACCCCGACGCGATGTCGAGTTGCTCGCGCTCTTTATGACCGCCTCGGGTGTGGTCTCGGTGATCTTCGGCGCGCTGGTCATCCGCTTCGCCGGCGCTCGAATCGGCAGCGTTCGGCTGCGGCTGGCGGTGGCTTCTGGCGTTGGCTTGCTCGTCACCGTCGTCAATGTCGTGACCACCTCGGTGCTGATGTTCCTGAACACGCACGACCTGGCCCTGCTCCTGTTGCTGCTGGCGTTCGCGGCGGTCGTGTCGCTGGCGTTTGCCTACACGGTCTCCGGTGTCCTGACCGCTCAACTCGCCGTTCTCTCGCGAGTTGCCAGGCGTCTGGCCGAGGGCGACCTGAGCGCGCGCGTGGGCGCGCACGGTTCGGATGAGCTGGGTCGCCTGGCGGCCGCGTTCGACGACATGGCCGAGCAACTCCAGCAGGCGTTCGGCCGCGAGCGCGCCCTGGAGGCTGGCCGGCGCGAGCTGATTTCGGCCGTCTCGCACGATCTGCGCACGCCGCTGGCGACCACCCGGGCGATGGTCGAGGCGCTCGCCGACGGCGTGGTCACCGACAAGGCGGATACGCAGCGTTATTTGCGGCTGATCCTCCAGGAGACGCAGCACTTGAGTCGCCTGATCGACGACCTCTTCGAGCTGAGCCAGATTGATAGCGGCGCCCTGCGGTTGCGGTGCATCCCGCTTGATGTCGCGCAACTGGTGTCGGAGACCGTGGCGGCGTATCACGCGCCGGCGGCCGAGCGCGGCGTGCGGATTGACGAAACGCTCAGCGCGGGGCTCGAAGCGAGCCGCATTCAGGCCGATCCTGAGCGGCTGCAACGCGTGTTGCGGAATCTGCTCGACAATGCGCTGCACCATACGCCTGCCGGCGGCACCATCCAGGTCTCCGCCGCCACCGCGGATCAGGACGTCCAGGTGAGCGTCAGCGATAGTGGGCCGGGCGTCGCCACTGACGAGATGGAGCGGATCTTCGACCGCTTCTATCGCAGCGAGCGGTCACGCCGCCGTGATGAGCCCGCGGCGGCCGGAGCCGGCCTCGGTCTCGCGATCGCCCGCGGTCTGATCCAGGCCCACCGCGGCCGCATCTGGGCAGAGCCATCCCCGCTGGGCGGCGTCGCGGTGCAGATACGCCTTCCGCGTTGAGCGACCGCAGCGCGCAGCCCGCATCGCTGTGCTCGCTCCCTCCCGTCGCTAAAAGAAGAACAGAGGGGAAGTTTTCGACGGTAGCCGTATCCGAGACGCCACAGCTCGCCGCGCGGGCCCGCATCGCCGCGCCCGCTCCCTTCAGTACCCACAGGGCAAGAACAGACGGAAGCTGCGACGGGGGCCACGGCGAGCGATGGGAGTTCGCTGCGCTGGGCTTGCAGCGCTGCTTCGCTCCCTTCAGTACCCACAGGCAAGCACAGACCAAAGCTAAAGACGGGGGCCGCGGCGAGTGGTGAGAGCTCAGCTCCAGTGCAGCACTGCTGCAACGTCGCTTGCGAGTTTCAGCGGGTCAAACGGCTTGCTCAAAATGCCGGCGGCGCCGAGTTGGCCAAGCTCCAGGCGTTGCGCGGCCTGGGTGTTCGCGGTCAGGAATACCACCGGGATGTCGCACGTGGCCGGGTCGGCGCGGAGCTCGCGCAGGGTGGTGGGGCCGTCCATCTCGGGCATCATCACGTCGAGCAGGATCGCGTCCGGCTGGCTACCCCGCGCTTGCGCGAGCCCGTCGCGCCCGCTGGAGGCGGTCAGCACCTCGTAGCCGCCGATGAGTTCGAGGCTGACCTGCGCGACCTCGCGAATGTCGTCTTCGTCGTCGACGATCAAGATGCGTCGAGGTGTCATCCGGAACCACTCACCATAACGAACGGGCTCAGCCGATCCGCGGCGGGGCATCGGCGCCGCCCGGTAGGACGCCGTCTTCGATGAGCAGCCGCGGCTCGCCGCCGATGAAGTAGTACCCGGGCGGGTCTCCCCCGAAATGCGCCGAAGCCGGTGGCAACTGGATGGCCCAGTCCTGGCCGATCGCCACCGGCGCCAGCGTCTGCCCCTGCGCATCGAGCAATCGCGCAGCCGCAGCGGCGTGGCGCGGCACCCGCACTCGGAGCGGGGCGCCGTCGCCGTTCCAGAGCACGGTTACCCGGCGATTGCCGGGCAGGTCAAAGACAACCGCGTAGATCTGCCAGTTGGGCACAAAGGAGTTTGGATCGGTCGGCCACGCCGCCCAGCGCACCTGGGGTCTGACCAGCGGCGTAAACCGCGCCTGCGAAAAGCCTGAGAAAGCCTGGACGGCCGTCTGCAAGGAGCGCGCGACCGGTCGCTGCGACCCGTCGTCGCGCGTGATGCCCCAGACCGCCGACTGCTGGCAGGGATCATCGTCGACCATCTGGTAAAAGCCGATCCGCTCGTAGCCCGCGCCGGCCGCGAGCGCGAGGGCCTGGATCGCGTAGGCCGCCTGCTGCACCTGGGTGGTCTGGATCGGGTTGCCAGCGTGCGTACTCGCGCACGGGATCAACGTGTCGTCGGTGGGCATGGCGTTCAGTTCGAGCAGCCACATCGGCTTGTCGACGCCGTAGCGCTTCTGCAGATCCTTGAAGGACTGATGCAGACGCACCAGGTCGTCCGGCGCGCGATACAGGTTCAGAGGAACGGCATCGTGAAAGAAATTGTGCTCGCGGGCCGTCGGATCGTTGGCGACCAGCCGCAAAAAGCGTTCGTAGAATTGCGGCCGCCCGCTGTTCTGATCGACCCAGTAGGACGTCCCGGGAAACGCGACGATCGCCCGCGGATTGGCGCGCTTGGCGGCCCGATACGCCACTTCCATCAGGCGGGCAAACTGCTGGTCGGAGCCAAGCCAGGTATACGAGCCCTGCCCGGCGGCGTCGGCAGGTTGAAACTCTGGTTCGTTCCAGACGATCCAGTCGTCGATGCGGCCAGCGTAGTAGCGTACGGTCTCAAAGACGAACCGGCCCCAGTAGTTGCGCGGATCGTCGTCCGGCAGATCGAGATTGACCGGCACCGAGCGCCCGGGGTCGTCAAGATTGGTGGCGGCCCAGGTCGGCGTGAATTGCAGCAGACCCGCCACCCGCACGCCTCGATTCAATTCGCCGGCCAGCGCTGGCGGCGGCAGGGTGCGGCCGAGCCAGCTGAAGTCGTCAGGCCCGTCCGGCTGGATGTCGGCCCAGGACAGGACCACACGTTCCCAGCCAGCACCGATCGCGGCCATGACGGCTGGGTCGCGGAAGCCCTCGGCGATGCCGAAGTGGGGATCGAGACCGCCGGGGTTCGGCGTCTGCAGTGGCAGCGGGGTCGGCGGCGGCAACGGCGACGGGCTGGCCGCCACAGCCGCGGCGGCTGAGGGGACGGCGGACGGGGCGGGCGAAGCCGCGCGGGTCACGACCGTCGATGTCGAGACGCTCGCCGCTGTCTGGGTGCCAGGGGCCGGGGCGGATTGACAGGCCGCGGACAGCACCAGGAGCGCGAGCGCAAGCCGGCCGCCGGCCACCTGGCTCAGTGTTCCAGCTTCAAAAAGCTGGCCATTCTCTCGTAGAGCACCTTGCGATGTGAAGGCTCAGACGGCAGCAGGCGCTCGTGGTTGATGAGCCGGGTTTGCTCCTCGACCCACTCGTGCCAGCAGTCGCCACACGTCTGGGCCAGGACGACCGCACCCCACTTACCGGGCAGCGGCGCCTGGGTCAGGGTCGGCTTGGGCTGGCCGCAGCGGCGACAGGCAATGTCAGTCAAGTCCCTAGAGTCTAGCGACCGGGGAAGCGCACATAGATCGGCTCAATGTCGACGAAGTCGCGGCGCTGCAGGACGCCTTGCTCGACCAGCCGTTCGAGGATGCCGCGGACGCGCCGCCGGCCGATGCCCAGTTTGTCGGCCAGCGACATGACCGATTCCGACACTCCGCCCGGGGAATCGACGAAGTCGCGCACGCGGCGTTCGTCTGGGCGCAGGGTTTGTTCGACTTCCACGGGCCGGATCCACAACAGGTTCATGTGGGTTTTAGACTAAGCTCCAGGAATAACAGCAGCACTACAACCGGCGTCAGCTCTATCACGAACAGGTCTCTTACGCTTTCATTACGCTGTGAACGGGAAACGTAACCAGACGTTGACGCGGCTCGTTGCTTACGAGGAACTCAGGGAGGTCTAGTAGTCATGCCCTCTGGTCTAGTGGCGTCGACCTCGTCGGCGTCGTCCGTCCTTCGCCGGCTCGCGCCCTGGGCAGTGGTGCTGCTCATTGGCGTGCTGCTGGTCGGCATCCTGCCTATCGCCCAGGCGCAGACAGGCACGAGCGCGGCTGACGCGATCCCGATCGGCACCGATGGCAAGTTCGCCGGGAACGACGCCGCGACGACGAGCCTCTGGTACAAGTTCAACTACATCGGCGGCAACCAGGCCGTCACGGTCACGGTGACCTTCGAACCGGCAGATTCGAACCGACTCGACATCTTCCTGTTCACTGGCGATCCAGCCAACCCGACGCCAGTCGGCGGGCCCTCGAGCCTGAACAACAACGTCCGGGGGATCACCTACAGCGACCCCGGCGGCCCGCGGGTCGTGTTGATCAAGGTCGAGAACGATCACCCCGATCGCACCGTCAGCTTCGTTGGCGCCCTGACCCCGCTGACGGTCATCTCCACGCCGACGCCCACTTCGGCCACCAACCCGGGCACGCCACCGACAACGCCGACGACCGGTCCGGTCGCGAGCAGCGGGGCCACCGCCATCCTCATCGCCACCAACAATGGCATTTTTTCCGGCACGCTCGCGCCAGGCCAGGCCGTCTGGTATCGCTTTTACTACGGCAACCCTGGCGCTGATGGAACCGTCAGCATCACGGTGGCCCCGTCTGCTGACAACAGCGATTTGAATCTCTACACCGGGACCGACCCCAACAATCTCGGCCCCACCCAGCAAGGTGGCGGTCAGGCTCGCAACGGCAACACGATTTCGCGCCACGTGAATGCCGCCAGCCCGCAGTTCGTGTTCTTCAGCCTGGCCAACAACGGCAGCGAGGTCAAAGCGTACGGCGGCAACATCTCGCCGTTCGTCGCACCCCCGCCGACGATGACCCCGACCGCCCTGGCGACCGGCACCGCCACCCCTGGCCCCACGGTCGCGCCCACGGCCACGCCGACCCCCGTGGTCGTCCAACCGGCGCCGGCCGTCACGCATGACGCCCAGTACTACTTGCAGACGGGCTACCGGGTCGACGATCAGGCCGTGTCGTTCTTCCAGTCACGCGGCGCCGTCGACACCTTCGGTTACCCGATCTCGCGCCTCTTTACCTTCTTGGGTTGTCCGGTGCAGATGTATCAGCGGCTGATCATCCAGCTGTGCCCGGGCGCTGGACCGCAGTTGATCAACCTGCTCGATCCGGACATCTTCCCGTACACCCGGGTCAACGGCAGCGTCTTTCCGACGCCGGATGATTCGCTCAAGCAGCGGACACCCGCCGTGGGCACCCCGGAGTACGCCAACATCCTGTCGTTCATTCAGACCAACACCCCCGACACTTTCAACGGTCAGCCCGTGAACTTCTGGCAGACTTTTATGGCGCGCGGTGGGCTCGAAATTCTGGGCGCGCCGATTTCGCAGCCCCAGGCTGACCCGACCAATTCCACCTTCATCTACATGCGCTTCCAGCGGGTCATCCTCCACTTCCACCCGACGGTCGGTGGTGGCACGATCACCGAGCCACTGCTGCTGGCCGACTACCTGAAGCAGATCATTCTCGGTCCCAGCGCGCCGAGCCTGCCCCAGGACCTGTCGCAGCAAGCCAGCGGCAGTCGCTTCTACGCTCAGTACTGCCGCGGCGGGCTGCACTGGCTGTGTCGCCCCGATGCGCTCGGCGGCACCGACCTGACGTTCGCCTTCGAACAGGGTTGAAGTGAGGGGTCAGGGATAAGGAGAGGCGGCCAGTGTCCCTGACCCCTGGACCCAGGGTGCTCGTCGTCGACGACGACCCGCGCATGCTGAGCATGATGCGTCGGGTGCTCGAAGTCGATGGCTATACCGTGCTGATCGCGGCTGAGGGCGACGCGGCGCTCGACATCCTGCGCCACGAGTCGGTCGATCTGCTCATCCTCGACGTGATGATGCCCGGTCGCGATGGCTTCGAAGTGTGCCGCGCGGTGCGGCGCGAGAGCATCGTCCCCATCTTGATGCTCACCGCTCGCGACGAAGCCGTCGACAAAGTGACCGGGCTCGACTGCGGCGCGGATGACTACGTGGTCAAACCCTTCAATCCTGACGAGCTTCTGGCGCGCGTCCGCGCGCTGTTGCGCCGGCTGCAGCCGCGTCAGGTAGAAGCGCTCCGATTCCAGGACGTTGAGATGGTGCCCAGCGAACGCGAGGCGCGTCGCGATGGCGATCTCCTCGAGCTGACTGCGCGAGAATACGAGTTGCTCGAGTTATTCCTGCGTCACCCCCGCCAGGTACTGTCGCGCGAGCAGATCCTGCAGGACGTCTGGGGCTTCGATTATCTGGGCGATTCGAACCTCGTCGACGTCCGCATCAAGTATCTGCGCGACAAGCTGGAGTCCGGTGGCCGGTCGCGACTGATCCAAACGGTGCGCGGCGCCGGTTACGCCCTCCGGGGTTAGCGGTCGATGCTTCACCTGGGCGTGTCGCTGCGCACGCGTCTGACCCTCTGGTATGGCGCGCTGCTGGCGTTGACGCTCCTGGCATTCAGCAGCCTGCTGTATTTCACCCTGCAGCGGAACCTGTCCAGCAGCATGGACGAGCGGCTGACGCTGCGTGGCGATCAGATCGTGCGTGAAATCGGGCCGAGCATTGGCAATCTGCTGCAGCCCGAAGACGTCGCGCCCGGGCAGTTGGAAAGTACGCTCGGCGCGTTTGTCCAA
>Ga0209166_10001982_pt1 | contig 16113 bp, 13 predicted proteins | sample Coa_R1_3_FD_187151 | JGI IMG/M metagenome (GOLD analysis project Ga0209166, IMG submission 187151) | Surface soil microbial communities from Centralia Pennsylvania, which are recovering from an underground coalmine fire - Coalmine... | ecosystem: Environmental > Terrestrial > Soil >... | reverse complement strand
TAAGCAAACTTCGGACCCAATCTAAATCCAAGCTGGACAAAGCGCCAGGGTCCGGCCATGTGGAACCTACAGGAGGTATCCAAATCATGGTCAAGCGCTTTTTATTGCCCGTTAGTCTGCTGGTATTGGGGGTTTCATTCTGCCTGCTTCCGGCGCGTGCGGAAAAGATTGCCATCCCCGCCGGGTCCGTCCTGCACTGCCGCCTCACCCAAACGATCACCACCCAGTTAAATGTGGAGGGCGATCCTTTTACCGCGAACGTCAGCGAGCCGGTCACGATTGACGGGCACGTTGTAATTCCGGTGGGCGCAAAAATCGAAGGGCGCATCGCGCAGGTACAGCGACCGGGACATTTTAAAGGCGTGGGGGAAATGCGCCTGGCGGCGGAAAAAGTGGTGATGCCCGATGGCGCAACATTCCCCATCAGCGCCATCTTGAGCGCCGTGTACGGCGCGGAAGGCGCCGCAGTGAAGGGCGATGAAGGGGGAGTGCGCGGACCGAATGCGCGTGTTCGGAATTTGGAGGAAATCGGGGCGGGCATGGGCGGCGGCGGAGTTGTGGGCACGCTCTTTGGCGGCCTCACCGGCACGGTGGTCGGCGGAGCCATTGGCGGCGTGGCGGGGTATGTCGATACGGTTCGCAAACGCGGCCCGGATTTGGCGCTGCCCGCAGGTACGCAGCTTAATTATCAGTTGACCCGGGAGCTCGAGATCGAGCCGCAGATGACCACGGAAAAAATAGACAAGACGGCCGCAGAGCTCGTTGAAAAACCGGTTCAGTAAACTAAGAATGGGATCAGGAGAGGCGGAAGGTCGAATAAGGTCGGCATCCGGCTTGGCGTGTCCGAGGCGGCCGGACACCGCGCTCTCACTTCGCAACCCACGGAACACGTGACCACCACTTCGGTTTCGACAGGTGAACCGGAATATCCTCGAAACATCCATCCTCCAAGAGCCGTTGCGCCCGCACTCGCAACGGCTCAGCCTCCCCGAATGTCCCGATGGTGACCGAATCAAACGGGACAGGGGGCCTGCCCGATCGCACGAGCACACTATCGGGCGCCTGGGCAAACAGCTCGATATGTCTCTTGCCGTTGTCGTCGGTAATGACCATCGTCTCGAAGGCTTGGTCCGGCAAGAGCCTGTCGGATCCGGGAAGCATTTGCGATGGCCTGATAACCAGTCGCCATTCGTGCTCGCACTGGAATTTGTCCGACTTAAACGACACCAGCACGTCTAAGGCAAGCTCGGAAATCCAGAAAGCAACTGGGTCGGCGATGGACCTCGCCAAATGGCCATCCCCATCCCAATCAACGATGGTCTGGTCTTCGAGAGCCTCAATGACGCGGTCCACCAGGGTGATCAGAGAAGACTCTTTCCGCTGGTTTTTGTACGTTGCCTTGACGAATTGGATGGATGCGCGCGAGGTCCTCGCCCTCAATCCTGGCGTCCCATCCCTGTAGGTTGGAAAGCGCAGGCAATACGGGTAACTTTCCCATTGACTCTCGAAATTGCCTCGTTCACAGAAGCAAGCGACATAGGTTTTTTCTTTCCTTTCTAAGGGCTTGCTCTTCAGACGGGCAAGAACCAGCTTGGTGAAATTGCGAAGTGTAATCTGATGAGCCAGCCGGTGTTCGATGATCCCCGCAAGTATCTCCGCACCGTGAGTAATTTCCGATTCGTCCTCGAGATTTGCGGCACAGCTTGCCCATAGGGCCCGACGCTCCACGATCCCGTTGAACCCCTTTTCCCTCGTGTAGTGGTAGAGAAAATGGGGCACTCGGGCAGGCATAATCAAACGCCGTATATCTTTCACCGCCCATCTAACGCGTTTTATAAGCTCCTCGGGAAGGATCACCATGAATTTGCGCGGCACGATACTGCAAGTGCTCCTAGAAAAGTTCGTCTTGTTGTGTCTTTGTTTTACGCTCGGCTTTGGCAAAAGTTTCAACGCGGTGCGCGGGGTATTCGAGCTTCTTCCCTGCCAGCAGTTCTGCGATGGTCAGGATTTGAAGGCGAGGATAGCGACCCGGAAATTCTTTCGACTCGTAGAAGCCCGTGGACGCGGCTTCCGTGAGCATGGGTCTGGTGGGCTTGCGCAAAGTAATCAGCGCACCGATGGGGGCCTTCTCGCGGTCAAGCACCCCTTTCAAATCGCGAACGTGGTTCACCCCGATGTAGCCGCTCTTCACCTGCACGATTACTTGCTTGGCTTGGCCGCTCTTGTCGTCGAAAAAGTTGATGTAGCCGTCGATGCCAGTGTCCGCGCCCTTCTTGCGGTCCCTGGCTGGCAGTGCGTCCACCAAGTCGACCGCCCACCACTCGAACTGGTGAGGGCTGATTTCCTTTAGCGCCTCCGCGCCCTGGAGGTCCGTGGGGGCACCGACAATTTCGTAAGGGCTGAGATCGTTCGAAAAATGATCGCGCAAGCGACGCTGCACCAGGTTGATGGCGAGATACGTGACGTCGATACCGATCCAGCGGCGCTTGAGCTTTTCGGCTACGGCAATTGCTGTGCCACACCCACAGAAGGGATCGAGAACTACGTCGCCCTCGTTGCTGCTTGCTTTGATTATGCGCTCCAGCAACGCCTCTGGTTTTTGAGTGGGATAGCCAAGACGTTCTTGGGCTTGGGAGTTGATCGGGGGAATGTCGTCCCAGCTATCGCCTAGCGCGACGCCAGGCATTTCGTCCAAATACCGCTTGTACCTGGGGACAGCTCCCGGACTTGGCTGCACAACTCTGCCGGCGGCGATTAGACGATGCATCTTTTCCTCGTTGTATCTCCAATAGCGGACAACTCCCAACAATTTGTACTTCGGATGCCCCCGGCTTCCCGAACCTGGAGCGGTCAAATCCCAGAGGCCATAGCGCCTACCATTTGCGTCGACGTGGGGATACTTCGCAACCACATAGTCTTCGTTGTATGCCGAGAAGGGTTGCGCAAAGAACGGTCGCTGAGAATTGCTTCTGCAGTAGTAAAAGATAACATCCCTCACCCTTGGCCAATTAACCGCTCCCTGCTTGTAGTCGCCCTTCGTGGTTGTCCTTTTCCAACTGACCTCATTGATGTAGTTCTCTGACCCGAAAACCGCGTCAAGAACGAGCTTCAAGTAGTGGCTCGCCGTAGGATCGCAATGCAGGTAAATGCTGCCTGTAGGCTTCAGGACTCGATGAAGCTCGACGAGCCGAACGGCCATCATTACGAGGTAAGCCATCATGTCGTTGCGGCCAAGGAAGGCGCGCAAAGCTTGCATGAGGTCGGCGAGTTTGCGCGGGCCGCTGGTAACGATTTCCTTATACACTGCCTCCGTTTCCAGGCCCCACTGCCAGGTATCCTCAAAGGCGGTAATTTGCGCGGCGGATTCTTCGCCGCTCTTTTCCTTGAACAGGACGTTATAAGTGGCGCTGGAATTGAAGGGTGGGTCGAGGTAGATCAGGTCAACGCTCTCCGCGGCCACATGCTCGCGGAGGATTCTCAGATTGTCGCCGAAGTAGAGTTTATTCGTCCAGTCCATTAACCAGAGGATAACACAGGCAGAGTACTGCGAGCTTACCGAATGGGCGCAACAAGGAAATTTGGCAATCAAGTGGTTTGCACGAGTCGCCGCGACAGATACCGCCGGGATCTTGCAGACGATCGCAGGCGGGTTTTTATTCAAACCACGCGTTGGCAGAATTATTTAACCGCGCGCACCGTGACGCTGGCCAGGCCGTATTCCGCGGTACGCAGGTAATCGTAAACTACTTCCTTGAGCACAGCGACGGTCTTGAAACCTGCCGCGCGGATGACCTCCAGGTATTCTTCCTTCTCCAGCGCTCCCGCGGTGCAGCCCGCCCACTGTTCCATGTCGCGCTGAACCGAAGGAGGAATTTCGCCCAGCGATACAATATCCGAAACCGTGATGGCGCCGCCCGGCTTCAATACCCGATGAGCTTCGTTGAAAACTTTTTTCTTGTCGGGGGCCAGATTGATCACGCAGTTGGAAATAATCCGGTCGACGGTGGAGGATTCCACGGGTAGCGCTTCAATCTCGCCTTTACGAAATTCAACGTTGGAAAATCCGCCGCGCCGGGCGTTCTCGCGCGCTTTGGCCAGCATATCGTCCGTCATGTCCACGCCGATTACATAGCCGTCCTCGCCCACCCGCCGAGCCGCCAGAAAACAGTCAACTCCGGCGCCGCTGCCGAGATCGAGCACGGTCTGCCCGGGCTGCAAGTCGGCATCCGCCGTGGGGTCGCCACAGCCCAGGCCGAGGTCCGCCCCTTCGGGCAGCGCAGCGATTTCCTCCGCACTGTAGCCCGTCGTCATCGTGCAAGTATTGTAGGTGGCGGTTGCTGGCGACGGCGACCCGGAGCAACAACTTCCATCCGCCTTGATTTCGCCGCGGGCGATTCCGGCATATCGCATCTCCACCGCTTTCTTGATTGATTTATCCTCAATTTCCTGCGTTCCGTTTGACATGTTTTCCTCTTTTGAAAGTTTTGTTCGATTGGGCCGGAAAAAATTGTGCCGCCTTCCTAACTGACGGCGATACTTTGCGCCACCGTATCTTGCGACGAATGTCCTATTTTTGAAACCAACCCGACACAGCATACCCCGCCGCTGCGAAGCTTCAGCCGGCGTCCGGCGCGAGCTTCGTCCTGGTGTAAATCTTCCCGCTCGTCCCGCAGTTCGCTGATGGCCCTGAGCAAAGTTCGTTGGTAAGGCTTCAGATCTTTCGCTACGCTGTAATAGACCCACTTCCCTCGCTTGTGATCCTGAACTATTCCGGTCTTCAGCAACACATGGAGATGCCGGGAAATATTGTACTGCGGAACCTGGAGGGCATCCACCAACTCACAAACGCAGATTTCCTTCGCCTGGGTAAGCAGGTTCAGCAAACGCAGGCGGGTAGTGTCGCCCAAGCCATTGAAAAGCTCAGCGTGATGGTCCATAGTGGCTCACATGCGTAATTATGCATATATAATATTGGGTTGTCAATAATTTTTTCCATACCCTTACATATACCTTTTAAGACTATTATTTTCAATACATTTCATCAATATTCGTGATTCGGAACTCGGTGAATCTCAGGACTAAGGGGCGAGGATAACGGCACAGGGGGAGCGTAAGTGCGTCGCAAATGACACCACTACCAATTTGCTCAGGTGACTTGACACTTGCCCTTCTGAATGCTAATTTTCTCCTGTCAAGTTGCTCTTTGAAATTTCATGTTCCCTGGGTGTCCCGATGCCGGTCTGCGGAATCGGGAACAAAAGGAAAGGCCGTGAAAATCGGCCGCGGTCCCGCCACTGTAATCGGCGAGCCGAATCCTCCAAGTCAATCAGTTGACTGACGGCCACTGCTCTGAATTATTGGAGTGGGAAGGTTGAGGATGAGGCGTTAACCCGAAAGTCAGGAAGCCTGCCCGGGAACTTTTACCCGACCTAACTCTTCGACGGAAAGAGTCCCGGGGAAGCGGCCGCGCCTCCCAATTCCGGTACGATGGATTGGGGGGCTTTTTATTTTCCCGCCCCGATTCTTCCGGACTCCTTCCGCCGTCAACGCCCCGTCGTGAGAGCGGGGAAAGGAGAACCATGAAGAAGACAGAAGACAGAAGGCAGAAGGCAGAAGGCAGAAAGCAGAATTCAAAATTAAAAATTAGGGCCCAGGGCCCCAAAGGAACTCTCGCCCTATCGCTGCTGTTTGCATTTGCTCTGGGCTCCGGAAGCGCCCACGCGGCCACGATTAAGGGAACGGTTCTTGACCCGGGCGGTCTCCCCGTTGCCGGGGCGCGGGTTACTCTGCTCAGTTCGCTTGTCCCGCTTGCGGAACGTGAGACCGATGGGAAAGGTCAATATCGATTTGAAGGTTTGCGGGCCGGCGATTACACGCTGGTCGCCGTCGCGCCCGGGCTTTCAACATCCTCAAACAGCGTGCGAATTCAGGACGCGGAAACTCGGAGCTTGGACCTGCACCTTAAGCTCAGCGCGGTTGACCAGCACGTGGTGGTTTCCGCGGCGCTCGGCGGCGCACTGGCGCCGGAGACCGGATCATCGGTAAACGTCATCACCAGCCGGGAAATGAATGACCGTGGAGCGCAGTCCGTATTGGATGTGCTGCGCGGCGTTCCCGGCGTTGAAGTGAACCAGACGGGCCGGCGCGGCGGCGTGACAGGCGTCTTCGTTCGCGGCGGCAACTCCAATTACAACCTGGTGATGATTGACGGGATCCAGGTGAACCAATTTGGCGGAGATTTTGATTTTGCTCCGCTATCCACCGACGGCGTGGACCACGTTGAGGTGACGCGCGGCCCGGAAAGTGCCTTGTATGGCTCGAATGCAGTCACCAGCGTCATCAACATTGTGAGCCGACGGGGCGAGGGACCGCCGCACTTTTCTGCTTTGGCGGAGGGCGGCAGCTTTACCACACGCCGCTTTGCCACGGACGGCAGCGGCCTCACTCGTGGTTTAAGCTGGGCCTATGATCTTTCGCGGCTCGATTCGGGCGGCGTGGTTGCAAACGACCGCTACTGGAATCAGTCGGCATACCTGAACCTCGGCTATTCGCGCAGCCCGCGGCGGCAGGTGAATTTCCATTTCTTCGGTGATGCGAATAGTGCGGGCGCTCCCGGCCCTTATGGATCTGACCCTGACCAGCTTTTTTTCGGAATCGACACTGTCTCGCGCGACAAGCAAAACTTGTTCGGATTTGGGGGCAACTACTCCGAACAAATCTCATCACGCTTTCGACAAGTAGTTACAGGAAGCGTGGCCACCAACGATTATTACTTCATTTCACCTTTCGACGATTCATACTCAAACAACCTGCGCGGCGTGCTGAATACGCGAAGCGAGATAAGCGTCTCCAACCAGGATTTTCTGGTGGCAGGCATTGAGTACAACCGTGAGCAGACCAAGAACACCTTCATCGCGGATTCGAACAATGCCCCGTTTCTTCTGCCGCGCACCAGCCTGGCCTATTTTGTGGAGAATCGTTGGAACCCCTCGCGGCGGTGGTTCGTGAACGCGGGGCTGCGGGTGGACGATCTCCGCACGCGCGCGTTGCCGCCCGACGCTTTTGGGTCCCGGCCGTTTTTGCCCGCCAGCTCGATCGTAAAAGTGAACCCGCGAGTTTCGCTGGCATTTCTCGCGCGGGAAGCCTCCAGCGGAGGCTGGCTGGGCGCAACGCGCTTGCACGGAAGTTTCGGCACGGGCATTCGCGCCGCCAGCGGCTTTGAGCTGGCGTTCACCAACAATCCGCAATTAAAGCCGGAGAAGAGCGTCAGTTTCGATTCCGGCGTCGAGCAGAGGTTCCTCTCTGACCGTGCCGTCCTGGACGCCACCTATTTCTACAACCGGTTTGAGGACCAGATAGTTGTGCTGGGCGGGTCGCTGACCAATCTCAGCACATTCACTTCCGCCAATCTGGGCAATGCCCGCGCCCAGGGCATGGAACTTTCCTTCCGCTTTCAACCCACCCGCTCCGTGCAGGTGGAATCCGAATACACGCTGCTCGACACGTCAATTCTGGCGCTTGAAAATACCAGCGTGGCCTTGTCACCCTTTCACGTGGGGCAGCAGTTGATACGGCGTCCGAAGAATTCCGCTTTCTATAATGTCACTTGGACTCACAAGCGCCTGATGCTGAACACGGACGCCTACTTCCGTGGTTCGGTTCTGGATGTGGAGCCAAACGAGGGGACTTTTGCCTGCGAGCCGCCGCCATTGGGGCCGGGCCTCCCCTGTTTTTTTACCAACAAGGGTTACACTCGACCCGATGTCGGGCTCTCCTACCGGTTGCCGCGCGGGATTGAAATTTACGGACGATTGAACAATTTCTTGAATCAGAAGTATGAGGAATCCTTCGGCTTCCCGGCATTGCACACAAATTTTCTGGCGGGTATAAAGTTTAATTTTCCCGCGGAATGATCTCAGTGTAGCGCCGGTCTCTGACCGGCGGTTGAATTTATTTTTCGATGCGGTGCAGCTTAAGCAGGTTGGTGGTCCCGCGGCGGGAGATGGGCGTGCCGGCAATCACGGCGATGATGGCGCCCGGTTTGACCGCTCCGGACCGCCGTAACCAGTTGGCCGCTTCTTCCACCATGCGGTCCGTAGACTGCACGGGCGGCATCAGAACCGGGTGCACTCCCCAATAGAGGGCGGTGCGCCGGTTGATTTCCGGCAGCGGGGAAAACGCAAAAACGGGGACGCGGGGGCGGTATTTGGAAATAACGCGCGCACTCGATCCGGACTGGGTGAACACGGCGATGGCGCTCAGGCAAAGCGCCTCCGTCATGTGGGCGACGCTTTCGCAAATGGATTCCGCAACGGTCATCGTCTGGCTGGCCGCCCGTCGATTACGCCCGTACCAGCCGTATCGCGGACTGATTTCCGCCGCCGTAATAATACGCGCCATCATCTGAACCGCTTCAATGGGATATTGTCCGGAGGCCGTTTCCGCGGAAAGCATGACGGCATCTGTTCCGTCGAAGATGGCGTTGGCCACGTCTGAAGCTTCAGCGCGCGTAGGCCGCGGATGGACGGTCATTGATTCGAGCATCTGCGTGGCGGTGATCACTGGAACCTTTATCGCATTGGCACGCTCAATAACATGTTTCTGGATCACCGGGACGCTCTCCGGGGGAAGTTCCACTCCCAGGTCGCCACGCGCCACCATCACAGCGTTCGAAACCCGCAGAATATCTTCCAGCCGGTCGATGGCTTCCGGCTTTTCGAGTTTGGCCACCACCGGGATTTTTCGCCCGGCGCGCGTGAGAAGTCTTTTCAATTCCAAAACATCTTCGGGACGGCGAACGAAAGAGAGCGCGATGTAATCCACGCCGTACTTGAGGCCGAATTTCAAGTCGGCGCGGTCTTTCGCGGTCAGAGCGGAGATTTTAAGTGCGATGCCCGGCAGACTGATGCCCTGATGTTCGTGCAGATATCCACCATTCACCACGCGGCACGCGATATCATTTCCTGAAACCTGTTCAACGCAAAGCTCCATCAGCCCGTCGGCGAGAAGAATTCTGTTTCCTCGCTTGACTTCACGCGGCAGGGCTTGATAGTTGGTGGCGATTAACCGCGCGTTCCCCGGCACGCGGCGTGTGGTGAGGGTGACGGCGGAGCCTGCGCGCAATTCCACCGGATGCCCGTCCTGAAGGGCTCCGGTGCGAATCTTCGGGCCCTGAAGATCTTGAAGAACGGCCAGGGTTTTTCCGCGCTCTTTCGCCAGACGCCGCAGGAGTTTAAGGCGCGCCGCATGCCCGGCGTGCGTCCCATGGGAGAAATTCAGCCTGGCTATGTCCATCCCTGCGTCGAGCAGCGCCGCAAGACCATGGGCGCTGTCCGTGGCCGGACCCAGGGTGCAGACGATTTTTGCCCTCCGCTCTTCAGACGTTTTGTCGGATTTCGAGAGGTTGGTCACCATGTAAGATTCAGGACTGTAGGCGGGAAATCAGAAAAGTCTGGACGGAAGAAGGGCCGGGCCGTCGATGAAGTTTAAAGGTTCAACAGATAGTCCGAAGGCGCCAGGTTGCCGAAACGCACCATGTTCACGCGCTGCCCCACCACGTTGGCAAAATACTGCAGGATTGCGGTGAGATTCATAATGGCATTTTTTTCCTGCAGGCGCAGTGCGTGGCGAGTGACCATGAAGAGGTAGATGGCTTGGAAGTACAGAATGAGCAATCGCTCCTCTCGCGTATAGCGGTGATTGGTATTGGCGGCGTTTTTCAGTAAATAAGTGAGCGCCAGGAAATCGCATTTCAGCGTCATGCGAAACCTGGAATAGTCCACCGGGCCGTCGTAATCCTCGAGCGCTCTTCGAACCGATGGGAATTCGAGGCGGTTCGCGTTCACGATGGATTGGAAGTATTCCTGTTCAAATTGTTTTCGCAGGATGCCTTGACAGGTGGCCTGCAAGTAGAACAGGAAAAGCCCGGTTGAAACGATCAAAATCAGGGATGCTAGTATCATTTTTTAACCTCAATCAAACTTCAATTCGTCCCGCCGCCATTGCTGGAACCAATTGTTTGGAGGCAGGAACCCGAACCGTCTTGGGCAGCCTACTTACAGCATAGAACCACGTCAGGAGCATTCCCAGGGTGCAGAGTGGACCCACGAAGCCGAAAAGCAATTTCGCGTACTCATACGCGGGCGTGTGGTCGGGCGTCAGGAACATCAGCGCAAAGTTCGCCGCCGGACCGGCGAATTGCAGACCCAAACCACAAACCAGCAGATTCAATTCGTCGTCAGCAGTTTCTATCTGCTGCATCATGACGTAAAGCAACGTGTTTAAGACCAAACAGGTAAAGTAGAGGTTCTGATTAAATTCGTAGATAAACCGGGTGAAGAGATTTGCGTAGTTTTGAGAGAGAGCAAGCGCTGAAATTCCCACAACTAGGAAAAAGACGAATACCAGGAAAAGGCGAAGGAATGGCCATAGCTTGGTATCCTTCGCGCACGCACGCTGAAAGAACGTGCAGATCAAAAGAAAAGCGCCCAGCGCCAGCGCAGCGTCTGTCAGCCAATAGAAGTATGCGTACTCATGGGAGGCTACGCCGTAGTGATAAAAAACGTACCGCCTCCCGACACCGTCAATGAGCAATAGGGCGAACAGATACCCCGTAACGGAAGGCAAGCGTTTCCACAAGCGCTTATAAATTAGAAAGATAAGCAGGCCCAGGACCATACCCTGGACGATATAATAAAAGCCCGAGTCTAAAAAATTTGAGATCATGAGTGACTCGAAAAACCGCTCTATTCCCGTTCGCTCATTTCGAGTCACTTACGCAGTGCGAAATGAGACTAACGGGTCCCGTTGACAGAGGCCGCACTCGGTGGCAGCGGGGCAGGCGAACCGCCTATTGCCGCCACACTCGGTGGCAGCGGGGCGGGCGAACCGCCAATTGCCATTTCACTCGGTGGCAGCGGAGCGGGCGAACCGCCAATTGCCATTTCACTCGGTGGCAGCGGGGCAGGCGAACCACCGATTGCCGCCATGCTTTGCTTAAGTGAAACTCCAGTTAAAACAACCAGTACCGCGAGAGCAAACGTCAAGAAATAGTTCTTCATTATGCTTTCCTCCATAGGATGTGCGTTTGTAAAAACGCACAAAAAGATTTTACGCAAATGAGCGTAACTAGGAGGTAAGCGTAATGATGCTGGTCAAGGGAGTCAAGTGCTATTTTTGACACCCCCCCCAACAACGATTTGATTATCTCATAACCCGCGAGTGTGTCAAGGTAAATTGAATGCGGCCAGAGGAATTAAAAATCGCCCATGCCTGACAGTATCTGCTGTGGAATCAATTAATTACGCGATTGAACAGTTCGCGCCACCCGACTGGTCGGGAGACGAAAGGAAACCACGGTCATCAGTGAGCCGTAGGCGCCACGCAGCATTTATTCGCCTCGCCGGAATCTTTCAAACCAGGTCGCGGCCCCCTTGGAATTCCACCTCGTGCAACCCTGAAAGGCAGGGCGCCATCAATCGAATAGTCAAATCATTTTTTCACTGCGGTTGACCTGCGGCAGGGTGAGTGTCATCATAATAATGAAATAACGCTGTAGGCCTTGCGAGGGCGGGAGCGAAACTCATGAAGAAAGCGCGCCAGGTATTTTTGATTCTCCTTTTGGCGGCGGGATGTTTCTTTGGTTTGGCGGCCTTGTCGGAACGCAGGTACGCCCAAGCGCAGACGGAGCAGCAGCCAGGCTCTGGCCCAAAACCCAATGTTGGTGAAACAGTCATCGCGCCCAAGAAGGCTGAGCCATCTCATGAAACCCAGCCCGTAGAAAAAAAACCTGAGAAAATCGACCCCAGCAAAATCTATACCCTCACGACGGCAACCAATCTGGTGAACCTGGACGTGATGGTGAAGGACAATAACGGCAATCCCATTTCCGGTTTGGGCCGGAAGAATTTTAAAGTTTATGATGACGGCGTGCCGCAGACCGTCTCGAATTTTGGAACCGCCGAAGCGCCCATGACCATCACCATGCTGGTTGAATTCAGCAATCAATATTGGATTTTCCTCTATAAGGCTCTTCAATACGGTTACGATTTCTTAAACTATATCCAGCCCAAGGACTGGGTGGCGGTGGTCTCCTTTGATATGAAGCCCCAGATCCTCACCGACTTCACGCAGGACCGCAGCGAGGTCAGAGGGGCGTTGGACCAGCTCCGCATTCCGGGCTTTAGCGAGATTAATTTGTATGACGCGCTGGCTTTCACGATTGACCGCATGAAAGATATACAGGGGCGGAAGGCCATCCTGGTGATTTGCACGGGCCGGGACACTTTCAGCAAATTAACTTATGGCGAAATGCTCAAGATTGCCAAGGCTTCGGATACGGTCATTTATCCGGTCAGCATTCTCGAGTGGCTGGATGTGCGGAGTGACACGGGCATGGTGGAAGTCGAGGCGAGAAACGAGTTGAATTATATCGCCCAATATTCAGGCGGGCAGGCTTACTTCCCCCGCTTCGATGGCGAGCTGCCGGGGATTTACGAACAAATTGCCGGGCAGCTTCGCATGCAGTACGGCTTGGGTTTTATTCCCACCAATCCCGCCAAGGATGGCAAGTACCACAAGCTTAAAGTGGAGTTGGTGGACGATATGGGCAATCAGCTCAGGATTCCAGATCGAAAAGGAAAACCGATCAAGTATAAAGTGGTGGCGCGCGAGGGATACTACGCTCCGAAATCTTGAAAGCTTTCAGAATTTCCAGCCGGCCGTGTTCTTCAATTTGCAGAACTTTGCGATAGATTTCTCCCGACGATTTCAACATCGATCCTCGTTTAATGGCGGAAGTGACGCACGCCGGTAAAGAGCATCGCCACATTCGCTTTGTTCGCGGCCGCGATCACTTCCGCGTCACGCACCGAGCCGCCGGGCTCAACCACCGCCGTGGCGCCGGCTTTTGCAGCCTCCTCCAAACCGTCAGGGAAGGGGAAGAAAGCGTCTGAGGCAACCACCGAGCCTGCCAGTGAGTGCCCAAGCTCGCGCGCTTTCGCAGCCCCGAGTTTCACGGAATCCACGCGACTCATCTGTCCCGCCCCTACGCCCACCGTAACCCCATCGCGGGCGTAGACGATGGCATTCGATTTCACGTGTTTCACCACGCGCCAGGCAAAGACGAGCGCGCGCTTCTCCTCGTCGGTCGGTTGGCGCTCCGTCACGCATTTCCAGTTTTCCGGCGTTGCGCCAAGCTGGTCGCGCGTCTGCACCAGCAAACCGCCGCCGATGTTTTTCACTTCCAGTCCCTGGTCATCGCTGACGGCGGGAGGCAACTCCATTAAGCGAAGATTTTTTTTGCCCGCCAATTTTTCCAAAGCTTGCGGGTGATAACCCGGCGCCACAATGGCCTCCACAAAAAGACTGGCCACCGCCTCAGCCGTGGCGGCGTCCAGCTCGCGGTTGAAAGCAATGACTGAGCCGAAGGCGGACACCGGGTCAGCATCGCGCGCGCGTTCATAACTTTCCCGCAGCGTGTGGGCGGTGGCCACGCCGCACGGGTTTGTATGCTTGATCACGGCGGTGGCCGGCTCGGGGAATTCTTCCACCACGCGCAAAGCGGACTCAAGGTCCAGCAGATTGTTGTAGGAAAGTTCCTTGCCCTGGAGCTGTTTCGCCCAGCTCAGGCCGCGCGCTCCCCCGGCGCCGCGGTAGAGCGCCGCCTTCTGGTGGGGATTTTCACCGTAGCGGAGGTCCATGAATTTTCGAAAATCCAGATGGAAGTTTTCCGGCAGCGTCCCGTTCGCCCGCTTCTGCAGGGTGGCGGAGATGGCGCCGTCATAGGAGGCCGTGGCCGCAAATGCTTTGAGCGCCAGGCGCGCGCGCGTCTCATGCGAAACTTTTCCCCCGTTCTTCTTCATTTCTTCGAGCACGGCGGCATAGTCCGCCGAATCCACAATCACGGTAACGTCTTCAAAATTCTTGGCGGCCGAACGAATCATGGACGGCCCGCCGATGTCGATGTTCTCAATCAGCTCTTCCAAAGCCACACCGGGCTTGGCCGCCGTTCGTTCAAAGGGATAAAGGTTCACGGCGACGAGGTCAATAAATCCAATCCCCTGCGCCTCAAGCTGGGCGCGGTGCCCGGCATTCGACCGCACGGCCAGGATGCCGCCGTGTATCTTCGGGTGGAGCGTCTTCACCCGCGCATCCAGCATTTCCGGAAAACCTGTTACCTCCGAAACGTCCCTCACCTTCAACCCTGTGTCACGAAGAAGTTTGGCTGTGCCTCCGGTGGAGAGGATTTCGACGTTCAGCGCCGCGAGCCCAGCGGCAAACTCGGCGACTCCGGCCTTGTCGCTGACGCTGATCAGCGCCCGGGAAATTTTTCTCATGGTTGCTCCTTGAAAAATGCGGCGAGCCTGGGGGAGGGGGCTGGGCCGATGGCTAAACCGACTTGACGGCTTTAAATTTCACTTTACCTTCTTCCACGCTCACGGAGAATTGCACCTTTTCGCAACCCTCCGAATCTTTGATCTGCCGGGTTTTATCGCGCACAAATTTGGCGAACGCCAGCGGATCGATATTGTCAATCGATTCGCCCACGGCGCGCTTGGCATCCACCACGGCCTTTAATAATTGGTCAACCTTTTCCTTTTCCGCCGAAGGGTCGGAGCAAGTCACGCGCACGGTGGCGTCCGCGGGCTTTTCTTCCACCGCATGCCGCCGGGACCCAAACCGCCCTCGGCCTTCTTCCTTTTCTTTCAGTTTCTTCCGCCACAAATCATTGTGGATGGCATATTTCTGCACCAGTTGGTTGAACCTGAATCGCTGCCCGAAATTCAACTTCGCCGCGTCGGAATATTTTTTAATCGTGGACTCAACGCGAAACACCGTGTCGTGAGGCGCTCGCGGCTGGCCTCCGTTGAAATATGCCTCGTACTCAATTTTGAGGCGGCGGATGCTGTCGTCAAGCTTGGTGAGTTCTTCGTCTATGGTCACGACATAATCCTTGCTTGCGATTTAGTTAAGGGAAATTATAACTCGCTCGAAGCTCCGGGCGCCAATATAAAATTTCCAACCTCTGCCGGGCGTTGACCCTCTTGCGCATCTATGTTGAAATGGCATTGCACCTTTGATGAGGGCTTGTGGGGCGCGCCCTGGCGCGCTTGTTTTCAGTCGCCGCGCTGCGTGGATCATGGAACCTTCTAAAACCAGTTCTGACGAGGCGGTCGGTTTGCTCCTGCGCCGGATTCCGGCCGTGGACGACCTGCTGAGCCGCGACGCCCTGCGCTCTCTTGAAAAACGCGTGGGCCATCGCTTGCTGGTGGAGGCCACGCGTCACGTTATTCAAGGCTTGAGGAATCGCCTTTCAAGCGGCGGGCTTGCGGACGTTTCCGTGGAGTTGCTCGAGAAAGAAATTATTGCCGCCACTGAAGCCTCGGCGGAATTTTCCCTGCGGCCGGTGATTAATGCCACCGGCGTGATTCTCCACACCAACTTGGGGCGCGCCCCGCTCGCGCCGAAAGCCTTAGAGCACCTCGCAGAAACGGCCACGCATTATTCCAACCTGGAATACAACCTCGAGCTGGGCGCGCGCGGCAAGCGCGACGTGCATACCCATCACCTGTTCGCGCGACTCCTGGGCGCTGAAATGGCGTTGATAGTGAACAATAATGCGGCGGCGGTTTTTCTCGCCTTGAACTCGCTGGCCGAAGGCGGCGAAGTGATTGTATCGCGCGGCGAGCTGATTGAAATCGGCGGGTCATTTCGCATTCCGGATATTTGCGCCAAGAGTGGCGCGGTGTTGCGCGAAGTGGGCACCACCAACCGCACCCGCCTGGGCGATTATGCCGCTGCCATCAACGATCGCACGCGCGTCCTGATGCGCGTACATCCCAGTAATTTTCGCATGGTGGGCTTCACGGAACGTCCTGAGTTGGCGGACCTGGCCGGCCTGGCGCGCCAGCATCATCTGCCTCTTCTCGAAGACCTGGGCAGCGGCAGCCTGGTGGACTTGGCGCGTTTCGGCATTCGCGACGAACCTCCGGCGGGCGCCAGCCTTAAGGCCGGAGTGGACGTGCTCACCTTCAGCGGCGATAAACTTCTCGGCGGCCCCCAGGCCGGAATCCTGACCGGCAAGCGCGAGCCGCTGGAACGTATTCGCCGCAA
>Ga0209166_10001980_pt1 | contig 16136 bp, 10 predicted proteins | sample Coa_R1_3_FD_187151 | JGI IMG/M metagenome (GOLD analysis project Ga0209166, IMG submission 187151) | Surface soil microbial communities from Centralia Pennsylvania, which are recovering from an underground coalmine fire - Coalmine... | ecosystem: Environmental > Terrestrial > Soil >... | reverse complement strand
ATCGCCGTCGGCGAAAGGACTTCAGCAGTTGAAGCATGGCCGCACCAGCAGCGCACCTTTCTGGATTTCCTCAATCAGGAACATGCTTGCCGCCTCCTGATAGCGGACGAAGTCGGCCTGGGAAAGCCCGCCCTTGGGCAGCGCCCGTGGATTGATGACGGCCACCCCCGAAAGATCGGTCGTGCTGCCGTGTGCGAGGTCGACCGCGTGGCCGGGGGAAAGGTCCCCCAGGAAGTAGAGGGGCGTGGCGAAGGCGTTGGCCGCCACCTCGGCGTTGGTCAGCGTGCGCAGGGTCGGCGGCGGGGTGGTGGCGCCGAAGACGTTCAGGGCGGTCTCCGAATAGGTTCCGTCCGCCATGAGCGGTCCGAACACCTGCGACAGGTCGCTGACGCCGATCGTCGCGCCGAGGTTGAAGTTGGATTCCGATTGGGTGATCGTTCCGCCCGGCAAGCGGATCAGGCCTTCGTTGTAGAGTTCGCTCACCGTCAGCTTGGCGCCCTGCAGCTTGCGGACGTCGACGGCCCCCAGCACCTGCCCTCCCTGATCCACCCTCAGCTCGATGAGGCCGCCCAGGCTCAGGTTGACCGGCTTCTGGTCCCAGGCGTCGGTGGGGACACCAGGAGTCAGCACGGAGTACAGGTTTCCGCCGGTGGCGAGGTTCAGTAGGGCGGTGCTTTCGCTGACCGACAGCACCGGAGAGAAGTAGGATTGGGTCAGCGACAGGATCTGGCCGCTCTTCACCTCGGCGATCTGCGTTTCCAGGACGGCGTTGTAGCGTCCGAGCCCGGAATCGAAGACGCTGGGAAAGATCTTCGCGCCGTCGGAGGCGATCGCGTAGCTGGCGAATCCGGTGTTGGAAAAGAAGTCGACCGGAAGGCTGGCGCCGCAGAGGGTCCCGTTCTGGCCGCAGCCGGCCGAAATGATGGAGGAAGCGCCCGCGGCGCCCAGGCTGAAGTAGGGCGCGGTCAGCGAGAAGGTCCCGCCTCCGCCGAAGCCCGCGTCGAGGATCGACTTGTCGGCGATCGAAACTCGGGAGGGCGTGTAGGCATAGGTCAGACCGAAGGGCGCCCCCAGATAGTTGATCGCGAAGGAGGCGGCGGCAGGGTTGCCGACGGCAGTCGTGGCGTCGATGAGACTGAGGTTTCCGCCCTTGGCCGTCAGGGTCAAGCCGCCCGTCGGATTCACGTAGCCGCCGCCGGCGAGGTTCAGCAGCGCGCCCGGGTTTATGACGATGCTGCCGCTGATGTCGTTCTGGGTGCTGGTCGCGGTGTTGGTGAAGAGGAGGTTGGCCGCCGACGTGAGGCTGATGCTCCCACCGTTCTGGTAGGCCGGTCCGACCAGTTGTCCGGCAGTGGCGTTCAAGTCGTTCGTCCATCGTCCCGCCACGTTCAGCTGGCCGTCGATCACGATGTCATAGGCGCCCAGTTGATTGGGCTCGGAGGCGAGCGACGATCCCTGGCCGGGCTGTCCCGGCGTGCCGCCGCCGACCGTCGCCAGGTTGATCATACCGGACGGCGCGGTGACCGATCCAGCGAGGATGATCGTGCGGTCGGCCTGGGCCACGAAAACGCCACCGGGGACGAGGCTCAACGTCGCGTCGCTGGCGAGGTTGATCTGGCCTGTGGTCTGCACCGTGAGTTGGGCGAGACCCGACGAGGACAGCGAGTCGGCGCTCAGTGACGTCGTCGCGGACGCCTGCGGCGCATATCCGCCGGTCACGTAGCTGGCGCCGAGGATGGCGATGTCGCCGCCGTTCCCTTGATCGACATCGAGATAGCCGCCGGCGGGAAGCTGGGACGGGGCCGACTGGAGCTTGCGCAGATCGCCGCTGACGGCCGAGGTCGCGCTGCCCGGCGTCGCCGTGAGAATCTGGTCCACCCCGGCGTAGGCGCTCGCGTACAGAGCAGGGTCGAAGCCGACGACCGGTCCGGTCAGGATCAGCGAGCCTGCGTCCTGGCCCTCCGTATACTGCGCCGCGAAGTGCGTGCCGGTCAGCAGCGGATTGCCGAAGCTCTGGCTGACCCCCCAGCGGGGCTGGTTGACGACATAACCCTGGTACACGGCCACGTAGGTGTCTTCCGGGTTGGCCTGGGAGATCGGCACCACCTGGCCCGTGGCGTCGACCAGGTAGGTCTGCTGGACGTTGCCGGCCTGGTAGGTCTTCCAGCCGCCGGAGATGTCGATGGTCGCGCCGGGCTGGATCTGGAACGTCGGGGCGTTGGCCGGCCCCGGCGCGCCGGCCAACACGGCCGGAGAAACGCCCAGTGTTATGTTGCCGCCCTTGACCATCAGTTCGGTCACCGGTTCGCCGACCTGCTGCGCGAAGGCGGCCGCGGCGATCAGGGGCGAGCCCACCCAGGCCACGCCGTTGGCGTTCACGCCCGAGAGGCGGGGATCGAGGAATACGGTCGCGCCGTTCAGGAATCCAGTGCGGAAGGCCGGGGAGTCCGCGAGCTCGTTGCCCTTGACGGGATTGATCTCGATGGCGTTGCGCGACGCGGCCACGACCACGTTGGTGAGGCCCGCCGCGTCGATAGTGGCGCCGTTTTCGACGACCAGCGAGCCGACGGCGCCGGAGACCAGGTTGGCCGGGTTGGGGTCGGCGCCGACGGCGATATTGGCGCCCGGCGCATAGACCAAGCTGCCCGAGCCGATCGTGATGTCGGCCGGGCCCGTGGCGAGGGTCGTGGTCCCCAGATTGCCCAGGCTCGGGCTGCCGAAGACGTAGTGGCCGATGCGCACCTGCGACGGCCGGAAGTTCCGCAGGGACGTCGGATCCTGCGGTAGGGTGGCCGTGCTGGAGTCGGGCCCGATGGCGATCACCGGCGCCGGAGCCGTGGGATTGTTGGGATCCTGGACGACGCTAATCGTCTGACCGAAGACGTTGACGTAGCCGTTTTCGTTGATGCTGGTGGTCGAGAGGATCGCGCCGTAGTCATTCACCGTGCCGCCGCCGAGGGAGACATAGCCGCGTGGGGCGTCGATGACGGCGTAGGCCGCGTTTTCCACCGTGCCTGTCGGGACCGTCAGGCCGCCTTCGGAGGCCGACGTGACGACGAGGCCTCGTACGTTGGGATCGGCGCTGGTCGCCGTGCCGGTCGACGCCGTGAGCAGGGCGTCCGTCCCCGATTCCAGCGCCACCTCGCCGTCGGCCGACGACAGCTGGCCGGCGTTCACGACATTGGGCGCGATGAGCATCAGATAGCCGCCGTCGGCGCTGGTCAGGGTGGCGCCGCGCTCCACCTGTACTCTGGCGCTGGCGAGGTTGGCAGCGGTCGCGCCGGCCGGCGACTCCTGCGCCGAGAAGGTGGCGAAGATCGTCAGGCCGCTGACCGTGTCGACGGGCGTCTGTTCGCTGTAGCCGAGGATGCCGAATGTGAGGAAATCGCTGTTGCGTTGGGCGATCGTCAGCGGAACGGACGTGGGGGTGGGGCCGATGACGTTGGCGACACGGCCGATCTCGAGGGGCGTTGCGATCAGGGAGCCTACATTCACCTGCGACGTGGGGCCGAAGAGGATACCGTTCTGGTCCAGCACCAGGACGGTGCCGTCGGCCTTGATCGAACCGAGGATCAGGGTCGGTGAGAGTTGCGCGTTGCGCAGCAGCCCTGTCGCCGGATCGATGCCGCCGACCACGCGATTGAGCGCCACCCAGCTGGCGTTCCCCTGCTGGTTGAACGTCAGGGTGGTGTTCTGGCCGACGTTGAAGCTGGTCCACGACAGCACCGCCCGCTGGGCGGTCTGGTGGACGGTGACGTGGTTGGGATTGGCGGCGCTCGCGGTAGGCAGGTTGGCGCCCTGCCAGGTCGCCACGCCGGTGGTGTCAGCGCTGACGGGCGTGATCTGGGTGACCGCGGGCGTTAGTCCGCATGCGGACTGGCCCGGGTTGCAGTTCGACGTCAGGCCGTCGGTGATGGCGGCCACACCGTTGTTTGCCGCCAGGTTCTGATTGAGCGCCTTGGCCGCGGCCTGGGCGGCCGCCTGCGCCTGCCGGGCGAGGTCCTGGGCGGAATTCAACTGGGTCTGATAGCGCAGCGCCCGCGCGCCGGCGGCCGCCATGGCCGCGGACGTGCCGGGGGCCGGCGCCGTGGCGGCGGGCGCGGCCGCCGCCGCGGTCATGGCCGCGGCCTGGTGGGTGGCCGCCATCAGGGCGCCGACGCTCTGGGCCCGGGCGGGCGGGGCCCCGGCCGCCGCGATCAGGGTGGCCAGGCTGGCGCCCCACAGCAGCCGGGAGCGGCGCCGGGAAGCGGCGGAGGCGGCGGTCGGTCGGAAACTGGTCATCTCGGTCTGCACCCTGTCGAAGCCGCTACCCGGCGACGGCTACCCCCCGTCGCCGGTTCTCCCGTCCTTCCGATCGTCAGCCGCCGCCGGCCTTGGCCGGCGCCGCCGCATCCAGGCGTGGATCGCAGCGGTCGCTCCGGACCGTATCTTCGCGGTCCTGAGCGATGTTCTCGAGCTTCACCCGCCCCAGCCCGAGCAGGGGTTCACGCCGGACCAGAACGTGGCCCAGCCCGACCCGGTTGTAGGCGTCCAACACCGACTCGGTGAACGCGATCAGCCGCGTGTTCTTGGTCTGGCAGACGCCAGCGATGGTGGTCATCTTCGCCAGCTCAGCCTTGAGACGGTCGCGCTCGGCCGCCAGTGTCCGTCCCGAGTCGACCGACTGGGCATAGGCGGCCTTGAGGCTTTCCAGCTGGGCGGCGTTGGCCGCCGCCGCGGCAGTCAGGGCTGCGTCCTGCGCCTGAACCTTGTCGAAGTCCGCCTGCAACAGGCTCGCCTTGGCGGCGCCCTGCCGGGCGGCGCGCAGCTGGGCCTGGAGGGCGGCCAGCCTGGCCTTCGCCGCCGCGTCCGCCGGCGGCGGAGCGGCGGCGGGCGGCGCGGCCGCCATCTGGTCCTGGAGCTGGCGCAGTCGCAGGACCGTGGCCCGCAGCTGCTCGCGCAGCTGGTCGGTCTCGGGGTCGGCGAGGGCGCCGCCCGCGGCCAGGGTCCCTCCGCCCAGGATCAGGGGGAACAGTACCGCGGCGAGGAGACGGGAGCGGGCCATGATCAGAACCTCGTTTGCAGTTCGATCTGCAGGACGTCGATCGCCAGCGGCGGCCCGTACACTTCGTTGGCGCTGAACCAGCGGCCATCGACCCACGTGTTCTTGGCCAGGTAATAGTTGGCGATTAGGTAGTAGCCTTTGGCATTCGTGCCGCCCATGTGGTAGTCGTTGCTGTCAAAGGCGTCGATGAGGGCGTCCGGCTCGATGTACTTGTAGCCGACCTGGAAGTTCCAGTCGCCCCGAGCCGACGGGTGGAGATTGCCGAACATCAGCCGCACATTGTAGGCGTTGGCGCCGCTCTGGTAGACGCCAGTGGTCCCGTTGGCTCCGACGTTGAAGTTGGTGACCGGCGAGAGCAGCGGATTGGAGAGTATCCGCGCAGGGTCGTACGCCAGGTTGCGCACGTAGTCGGCAGTCACCAGGGCGCGGATATCGTTGAACAGCGGTGTTTCCAACTCCGCGACGGCGTCGATCTCATGGTAGTTGTACGACAGTCCGGCGAACTGCGGCTCGGCGGTGAAGCCCGGAGCGGCGCTGGGATTGGGCAGGATGTTGCGGATCAGGAAGAGCGTATTGCCTTTCTGCATGTAGGCCGAGCGGCTGGAGTCGGTGTCGCAGTTCTTGGTCCCGTTGTAGAGCGGGCAGGGGTCGGACAGCTGACCCTCGACATTGTCGTAGTCATAGAAGGAGACGGCGCCGCGAACCGACCAGCCGGTTTCGCTGGACTTGTACTGGGCGCCGGCCTGGAAGGCGAACAGCCACTTGGTGCTGTCGGCGACCTTGTTCGACGCGAAGGTGGGGAACGCTCCGCCGACATAGCCGAGCGGGAAGACGCCGGCGGCGCCGAACACCCTCAGCCCGTCGATCGGGGTGGGCTGATCGGTGAGCGCGAGCGCTCCGTCGAACTCCAAGTTGTCGTCGAACAGCAGGTCGGTGTGCATGAACAGGTCGGGCATGCGGCCGAAGTTCAGCGAGCCGTACGTCCCCGGCGACAGGGTCAGGTAGGCCTGGTCCAGCCAGATGTTCTTTTTCTGGAAGTCGCTGCCGAGCAGTTGCGTGAGGGACACCGGTCCGTTGTCCTGCCCGCTGCCGAGCCTGAAGGTCAGGGTGATCCAGTCGGTGGGTTCGAACTTCACGCCGAACCGCGCGCGGATGCTGAATTGATTGAGGCGGTTCTGGCGGGTGTTCACGAACGGTAGACCATTCGGATTGGTGTTGGCGTTGATATCGATCGGGCCGCTGTTGTTGAAGGTATTGTAGTCGATGAACTGGGCAATGTTGTTCTGGGAATACAGATCGAATTCGTCACGGAACCGCAGGTCGCCGAACAACTGCACCTGTCCGAGCCAGGCCGGCAGGGCGCGCGGACTGGCCCAGCCCTCGGCTTTCGCCTGGGCCATGACGTCCTTCTTGACGTCCTCCTTGATCTGGTTGCGCACCACCTCGGGGACGTAGGGGATGCGGATCACGCCGGCGGGCGGCGGCGGGAGCTGGGCCTGCACCGCCGGGGCCGACGCCGCGGCCCGGGCCTGCTGGGCTTCGGCCTCGGCCTGCTGCACCAGCGCGTCGGCGGCGGCCTGGGTGATCACACCCTGCTTCACCAGCAGGCGGATGAGGTTGATCACCATGATCTCCGACGGCTGGGTGGCGGGCGCCGCGGCCGGAGCCGGCGGCGCGGGCGTCGCGGCGGGGGCGGTGCTCATCGCCTCGCTGTCGGCCCAGGCCGGGCCGATGATGGCGAGGCCGCCGAGCCCGAGCGCGAGCGCCGACACGCCCCGCCGCCAACGCGCTCGGGCGCCGGCTTGAAATGGCCTGATCATCATCCCCGCGTGCCTTTAACCTTGATTTCCCTGGGAAACTGGAACTGCGCCGGAGGGAGCTCCGAGAGCGGACGCATCCGCTCCAGAGTGGCGACCAGTTCCTGGTCGATCCTGTCGTTGCCGGTGGAGCGCCGGATCTTGACGTGGGTCACGCGTCCGTCGCGGCTGACCCAGATCGCCACGTCGGCGGTGTTGAACATGCGGTCGATGCGGTTGTTCGCCTGCACGGCCTGCTGGATCTCGCCGGACAGGAACCGCGCGTAGGAAGCTTCCTCGAAGCCGCCGCCGTTGGGCCCGCTACCGTTCCCCGTCCCACCGACCGTCGATCCGCCCCCCGAACCCGCGCCGATGCCGAAGGCGTCGCCGCCGGCCTGGGCCGGGCCGTTAATGGTGAGGTTCTTGGGCGCGTTGTCCGGCTTGGGCTGGTCCTCCGGCTTGGGCGCTTCCATCGGCTTGTTCTCGGGCGGTGGCGGCGGCTCCTTGGTCGGGGGAGGGGGCGGCGGTGGCGGCGGCGGTGGCGGCAGAAGGTTGACCGAGGGTGTGGGCGGCGCGGACTTGGTCACGCCGGCGATGTTCTGGCTCAGCAGCCACACGCCGCCGCCCAGCACCACCACCAGGAGGGCGATGATCAGCGGGGTCTTGCGACTCCGCTTCTCGCCCGGCTTGGGTTTTCTGTGTTCGGCCATGGTGTGTCGCCCGCCCCGGAGGGCGTCAGCTCGAGGCCTTGCCCGTCACCAGGCCGACCTTGTTGAGGTCGAGCCGGCGCAGCAGGTCGAGCACGTCCATCACCTTCTGGTACTGCACCGCGGCGTCGCCGCGGACGACGATGGGGAAGTCCGGCTCGGTGGCCTTGGCCGTGCGCAGGCGGTTCTCCAGGTCCGGCAGGGTCACCGGATAGGAGTCGAGGAACACGTCGCCGTTGTTGTTGATCGTGATGGCCTTGGTCTTGGGCTTCGACAGGCTGATCGTGGAGCTCGCCTTGGGCAGGTCGATCTTGATGCCCTGCACGGCCGCGGTGGTCATGATGATGAAGATCACCAGCAGCACGTAGGCGAGGTCGAGCATCGGCGTGATGTTGATCTCGTCGTAGGCCTTATCTTCTTCTTGAGCTTGCACGAATATCTCCCCTAGCTTGCGGCTATTGGGCGGCGAGGGGACGGTCGGCGTCCCGGTGGGATTCGGAGATGCGGGTGACGAACTCGTCCACGAACACCATCATGTTCGCCGAGACGTTCTTGTTGCGCAGGAGGATGTAGTTGTAGGCGAACAGCGCGGGGATCGCGACGGCAAGGCCGGCGATGGTGGCCAGCAGGGCGGCCGAGATCCCCGGCGCGATGGCGTTGATGTTGACGTCCCCCGCTGCGGCGATGTCGGCGAAGGTGATCATCACCCCCACCACCGTGCCGAGCAGGCCCAGGAACGGGCCGCCGGAGATGGCGATGGTCAGCACCACCAGGAGGCTCGACAGCTTCTGATTTTCCCGCACCAGACCGGTGTTCATCAGGGCACGGACGACCTCGACCCCCTCGATGGACATCGCCCCGCGGCCGCGCCTGGCGCGGCGGATCATCTCCTCGGCCCCGGCATGGAAGATGCGGAAGATCGAGGAGTGCTCGAACTCCTCCGGATCGAACTGGCCCTCCAGGGCGCCGGGATCGCCACCATGCTCGTGGAAGAAGGTCAGGAAGGCGTCGTTGGCTTTCTCGACCCGGCTCACGTAGCTGATCTTGTTGTACATGACCCACCACGAGCCGGCGGCCAGGAAGCCCAGCAGGGTGATGATGAACCAGGCCGGGGCGTCGACGTGGGTGACGATGAGGCCCAAGGTGCCGAAGCCTATGCCGGCCTGCTTCTGGTCTTCGCCATAGGCGATCAGGCGGGACTCCGCGCCCTGGGTCGAGGCGTCGACCAGGATCGCGGTGGCGGAGCGGGCGATCTTGGAGATCCGCGCCTCGTCCAGGCTGCCGACGAAGGGCGTCAGATCCGAGGGCGCCCCCTGGTCGGCGCCGAGCATGGCGGCCCCGGTGGAGGCGGGGAGGACCCCGGCGCCCGACGCGGCCACGCGGCCGTTGACGAAAAGGACGATGGAGCGGCCGTCGGCGGTCACCGCGATGTGCGTCCACTGGCCCACGGCCACCGCCTGCGGCGCGGTCAGGCGGGTGACGCCGGCGCCGCCGTGGTTCTCGACGAACGGCGTGCCCTGGTCGAGGCCGACGATCACCGCCGCGGCGCCCGCGCGCCGGACATAGATCGCCGCCCGCGGCTGCGGCGCGGGGCTCTTGACCCAGACGCTGAAGGTGAACGGCGCGCCGGCCGCGGCGGCGAGGGAGGGCGCCGCAGGAATGGCGACGCCGCCGGCGCCGGTGAACTTCGCCCCTTTGGCGATGATCGAGGCTTCGTCCACCGCGGGGGCCGGCGCGAGGGCGGTGACGTGGTTGGCCGTGGCGTCGACCGGCGGCGCGCCCGCCGGGCCGGCGAAGTGATAGACCATGGCGTAGTCGGGATCGAAGGTCGCGGCCCCGTCGGCGGCGGGGGCGGCTTTCTTGTTGCCGTAGTACATCCAGATCTTCTTGGTCGCGCCGACAGGGAACTGCGGCACGTCGACCCAGACAGCGGCGACGCCCAGCAGGGGATCGAACGACTCGACCTGGAACGACAGCGGGGTCTTGTCGTCCTCGGCCACGAACCGCAGGTCGTCGCCCTTGTCGGAGGCGTCGGAGAACTTGAAGTTGCCCGTGTGCAGGCGGACCAGCACCGCCACGCGGCCGGCCGGCTGGAGGATGTCGCCGCCCTTGGACGAGGCGTCCAGGGTGATCTCCTTGCGGAAGGGCCAGTCCTTTTGCCACCAGGCGTTGGCGGCCGCCGGCATAGCGGCGATGGCCAGGGCGAGGACGATCATCAGTGATCGCATGTTACCGTTCCCCCGAGACGAATATTTCGGCAGTGTAGAATTGGGACCCCCGCCAGGCATGTCAGAAATCCGATCTCAGCGTGAAGGTGGCCCGCGGTCGATCGGCGTGGGTGGCTGCGCCGCCGATGAACGGCACGGCCAGGGCGACCTCGCCCTTGATGTGCCGCAGCAGCTCCATGCGCAGGCCCACGCCCGCGCTGGCCAGGGACAGGAACTTGGTCTGCGCCGCCAGCGGTTGCAGGATCCACACGGCGCCGCCGTCGCTGAACACATAGAGCCGCAGGTCATCGACGGCCGTCGCCCATCGGGGCGCCAGGGTCGGCGAGATCAGCTCGAGGTTTCCGGTCACGCCTTCGTCGCCCACCGCCTCGGATTGCAGGTAGCCTCGCACCGAAGTCAGGCCGCCGGCGGCGAATTCCTCGCTCGACACCAGGGGACCGTCGGAGATCTGCCCGACGACACGCTGCGAGGCGCGCCAGCCGAGCCAGAGTATTTCCGTCTGCGTGGCGTCCAGGTTGACGTGAATGAAATTGGGCCGCGCAAAGGCGCGCTTGTTCTCGAAGTCGAAGGTGTTGCTGCCGACACCGCGAACGCCGGCGGTGACACCCAGGGATACCTTGGTGGTTGTCTTGGAGCCGTCTCGCTGGATATTGTAAGTCAGGTCGAACGGCCAATATTCGACGGCGTCGGCTGAACTCGAGTTGGACAGGCTGATATTTTCGTCAAAGTGCTTGAAGTCGAATCCGAAGCTCAACGTCTGGGCGAAGTCACCGATGCGCGGCCACTGATCGATGGCGCGGAAGCCGATCGCATAGCCTTTGCCGAGCACGCTGGTTCCCCCGAGCGTCGCCACGTTGCTGTTGGAGCGGTAGCCGAACGCCAGCAGGCTGAACGGTGAATTGACGATCAGCGCCAGGTAGGACCCGGCGAACACCTCCGAGTCGGCGCGGTTCTCCGGCGCCACCGAATAGGTGAAGGTGGCGCTGTGCCCAAGCTGCCAGAGGTTGTCGTAGTGGATCGTGGCGCTGGTGCGCAGCGGGGTGGTGAACTGGTTGTGGTCGTTGCTGAGCTCGACGCTGGCGTGCAGGGGCAGGGTGTCGCTGACCTTCAGATCCACATCGACGGTGCCGGGCACGACGCCGGCGCGCAGCAGGGGGGTGACCCGGCGGTCGGGGAGGCGGTTGAGCTCGGTGATCTGCTTCTGGGCCTGGGCGATATCGGGAACCTGGCCCTCCTGGAAGGCCGAGGCCTCGCGCCGGATCGCGTCGGGCGAATAGTATCGGGACCCGGTCACCCGCAGCCGCCCCACCGGCGCCTCGATGACGTGCAGCCGGACGATGTTGTCGGCGACCGTCTGGGCAGGAAGCTCGACCACCACCGACTGGTAGCCGCGGTCCCGATAAGCCTTTTCCAGGGCCGCCCGGGCCCGATCGATGTCCTGGGCGGTGCGGCCGGGCCCGAGAAACGGATAGACCGCCGTCTCCACCTCCACCGTCGGCAGCAGCTTGGCCCCATCGACGTCATAGGCTTCGACGTCGAAGGTCCGGGCGGGCGGAGTCGCGGGCGCGGCGGAGGCTTGCGGCGGGGCCGCCGCCAGGCTCGGACTCGCCGCGGCGCAGGCCATGAGCACGATCGTCCTCAAAGGCGCGGCGAAGAGCCGAGACCAGCACATCGACCCTCCACCCCGCTACAAGCTGAACGCTGGCGCCCCCCCTCATCGGGGCGCGAATGGGGCGGAGGGTTATCCCAGCCCTCCGCCGAGATCAAGGTTAGTGGTGTCGCAGCCCGCAGTGATTACCGCTGAGGCGCCACCTCGCGCTGCTTATAATTCGTGCGGAACTCAAATATTACAATTGTATGACAGTCACGGCCGCGATTTGATTTAGCACAAGGCCAACAGAATACTTTGATACCGCGCCCCAATGACGCGCCCACGGGGCCACAGCAGAGGCGAGCTTCGGCGCTCGGAGGCCAAGTGTTGCATTCGAGTTAAATTCGGACTTTTTCGCGGAAGGGTAGATTGTCCGGTGGGGCGCCGGGGGGGCGTTGCTACGAAGCCGTTCGTCCCTTCAGCAGCCAGCCCGAGATAGCGCTCGCCGCACTGCGCCGGGCGTCGCGTCTACCCGCCGTCGAGCTGGATGCCCCCAGGATCGACGCCGCCGGCGTGGAGGCGCTGGCGGCTCATGAATAGGCTTCTTCCACGGGGTCGCTGCGGCGCGAGACGATCTCGGCCAAGGGCGCGCAGATCTCGGGACGGCCCTGGCAGCAGTCGTCCGTCAGATAGACGAGCAGCCGGCTCGTGCTCTCGTAGTCGGCGCTGTAGATGATCGAGCGGCCCCGGCGGAGGCTGCGGATGAGGCCAGCGTTGGCGAGCACGCTGAGCTGGGCGGACAGCGTGTTGGGCGTCAGGCCGAGCTCGCGGGCGATGTCGCCGGCGGCGATGCCGGCCGGTCCGGCCTGCACCAGAAGGCGGAACACGGACAGCCGGGAGTCCTGCGCCAGGGCCGACAGTCCCTTAACAGCAGTTGACAATTCCATAATTCTATCTTCATGGAAATGACGCCTGTTGTCAAGTTCGATCTTGACCTGGGCGGCAAGATTTGGGCGCCGCCCGCCCCCCGGAGCGAACGACGCCCCTGCGGCGGCTGTTCTTTGGCCGCGTCAAGCCCAATTTGCGGAGAAATCTGGCGCTCGCCGACGCGGTTGTCATCACGCCGTTACGTTCTTGCTGTCTAACCGGGCCGCCGGGTCGTGGAGTCCGGGGCACACGCCGATCTGGGGGATCGCATGATGTGGCGCGTCGAGCGCGCCCCCGCTACAACTATAGTCTGAGCTGAATCCATTCACTGAATGGTTTCCAAGTACAAATGCTGGTTGGCCAACGCTCCCTATATCTGTTGAGTGCTGGCTGGCGCCTGTCCGGATGCGCTCACATGACGGGAGAAGCTCCTGGAGACCGCAAAAGAGACTCGATATTCGAATGATTCGATTGTAACGGTTGCCCAATAAATAATGGTAACCAGAAACATGCGTGCGAACGTCAATATAAAGTAATCGAATCGAACTAATCAAGTTGTCTGCCAACCCAAGCTCAAGGACATCATCGCAATGACGAAATCGAAGCTTCTGATGGGGGCCTCCGCCCTTATCATCGCCAGCCTGGGGCTCGCCGACGCGGCGCAGGCCCTCACTCAGGTCGAGGGCGCCGGCTCGACCCTGATCGGCCCCTATATCCGCCAGGTGTTCGACTGCTACGGCAGCCCGACGCCGCTGGTCTATCAGGGGACCGCCGCGGCCTCTCCGCCCTACTATCCGCCCGGCAGCGAAACCTTTTCTGGTTCGGCCCTCAACACTGGCGGCTCGACGCCGCTGCCGGCGATCACGCCGTTCAACTATCTCGGGACGGCGCCGTTCAACTGCAACACGCAGCACGTCGATACGACCGTTCAGTTCAACTATGCGAACACCGGGTCGGGCAACGGCCAGCTGTACTCCATGACCCACGACGAAGTGACCGATGTGGGCACGACCACCGAAGCCGGCGCCCCCCCCTCGACGGTCGCCTATGGCGGCGGCCAGTTCGGCATGGGTGACTTCGGCATCGGCGCCGCCGACGTCGCCGCCTACACCAGCGGCGGCGTGCTGACGCAAAAGGACGCCGGCAAGAACCTCGTCACGATCCCGGCGGGCGGCAACGCGCCGCACTACGGCAACTTCATCCAGTTCCCGGTGTCGATCGACCCGGTGACCATCGCCTACGCGCCGGTCTACGGCGAATCGGAAGACGCGGCCGGCCACGTCACCTTCCTCTCGCTCAGGGTCAAGAAGCCCAACAAGGACGGCAGCGGCGGCCTGCTGCTCGATATTCCGACCGTCTGCGCCATCATGAACGGCCAGATCACCAACCTGGCCGACCCGGCGCTCACCGCCGCCAACGGCGGCACGCAGCTGGCCGACCTGAACGACCCGAACAAGGGCTCCAGCTGGAGCGTGCCGATCACCCTGGTCGGCCGCAAGGACGGTTCGGGAACGACGTCGATCCTCTACCGCGCGATGGCGGCCCAGTGCGGCCAGGGCACGATCACCTACACCGAGGGCGGCGACAACTACGTCTACACCAACCAGTTCGGCCCCGGCGGCGGCAAGAACCTGCCGACCAGCGTGCCCTTCCTGCTCGAGACGGGCAGCGGCGGCGTGGCCAACCAGCTCGGCAAGGCGATCGTGCCCGGCGGCCCCGGCACCACCGTCTACCAGGCCCAGATCGGCTACATCGGCACCGACTACGTGCTGCCGGCCGTGCTGCACACCGGCCAGAACAACTTCGGCCTCAACGTCGCCGACGTCATCCCGCTGGGCGCGACGGTCGGTATCGAACCCACCGCCGCCACGGCGCTCAAGGCGTTCGGTAGCCTCACCACCGCTATCCTGCCGCCGCAGACCGTCGCGGGTGGGTCGGGCAACTTCACCACCACGACGATCGCCGCGACCAGCCACGGCACGCGCGCCGCGCCGCAGGACTGGGCCGAACCGATCGGCATCTCAATCACCTACAGCGACGGCTTCACCGGCCCGACGCCGCTGGCCGATCCCGACACCTACCTCGGCATCAAGACCGCCTATCCGCTGGTCGGCACCACGCAGATGTTCCTGAACACCTGCTACAACGACGCGACGGTGACGAAAGACCTGATCGCCTTCCTCGAGTACCTGGAAGACGCCAAGCTGGTGAACGACACCTCGGCCCTCCACTTCGGGGTCCTGGAGTCGGCCGGCCTCGCGCCACTCCCGGCCGCGTGGAACAACGCGATCGAGAATACCTTTGTGACGGTGGTGAAGACTGGAAGTTTCGCCACCAATAAGCTGAACCTGAACATCGCTCAGGCCGGCACGGGCCCGACCACGGGCGCGGGCTCGCAATGCAGCGCGGTCAGCCCCGGCGCCTGATCAGCGCCCGACAAACGATGGTGGTGGCCCCGGCGCATGCCGGGGCCGTTTCCTTGTCGGACCTATTCGACGTAGCGGACCCAATAGGACCGCTGGGGGTCGCCGGTCAGCTCGATGATCGCCATTCGCTGGGTCTGGGCGCCGCTGCGGCTCCGGGCCGTCACGCGCACGGTGACGGTATGCCCCTCCAGGTTGTCCTCGGGCGCCAGCTCCTCGGTCGGACGCTGGAAGGCGGCGTCGGGGCCCCTGGCCGAACCCTGCTGGATGTCGATGTCGGCGGTCATGGTCGCCTGGGCCAGCGGGGTGGCGTGCTCCGGCAGGAAGGGGCCGTTCTCCTCGAAGAAGACGGTGACCGCCGGCGCGATCCTGGCCAGCAGCGCCGGATCCATGTCCTTGAGGCCGGCCAGCTCGCCGAGCGTGCGGATCGGGCCGTGCCGCACCCACTGCCCCGCCGACAGCACGGGCGCGTTGCCCACGGTGTCCTCCTGGAGCTGCCAGTCGCGGAACTCCGTCACCAGAGCGTCGAGGCGATCGCCGGTGGCGCCGGCGCCGGCGAACAGGGCCCGGACCTGGGCGTCGTTGAGTGCGCCCAGCGGCGCCTTGCCCCGCTCATCCTCCAGCACGATGGTCAGCACGTCGTCGGCGAACTCGACCTGGTGCGGGCGCCCGTCGAGAGACCAGCGGGCGCCGCGGTCCGGGTTGGCCAGGGCGTGAACGGCGAGGTCGATCCCGCCGTCGGCCGCCGCCGACAGCTTCGCCTGCTCGACCCGGGCGGCGACGGCGCCGATGCCCCCCTCGTCGGCGGCCAGGACCTGGAAGGCGATATAGGCGAACGCCGCCACCGAGGTCACCGCGGCCACCAGGGCGTAGCCGCCTTCGCGCCGGTGTCGGGCCCCGCTAGTGGTGCAGATCAAACCCATGAACCATGTCCCCGCAGTTCAGAACGCACCACAAGATTCAAAGTCTTGTGGTGCGTTCGGCGCCTCTCGGGTTGGTTTCGAGGCGTCTGATTCGCACCGCTAGGGCGCATGGCCCTTCTCCTTCCGCGGATTGGGCGGCGGCGGGGGGGCGGCCAGGTGGATCTTGTCGCGCAGCTCCCGGGTGATCGCTTCGGCGTCGACCGGCGTGCGGACGACGCGGGGCGTAAGCAGGACCACCAGTTCGGTGCGCACCAGGCCGCCGCTGGTGTCGCCGAACAGGTGGCCGAGGATGGGAATGTTCCCGAGCAGGGGAATAGTGGAGCGTCCCTTGGTCACCTGGTTCGAGATCAGGCCTCCCAACGCGACCGTCTCGCCGTCCTGCACGGCCACCGACGTGGAGATCTTTCGCTGCGAGATGGTCGGCGAGGTCTGCTGAACCGACGTGGAGGACTGCGCGGAGACGACGCTGCTGACTTCCTGGGCGATGTCGAGCAGGA
>Ga0209166_10001979_pt1 | contig 16137 bp, 14 predicted proteins | sample Coa_R1_3_FD_187151 | JGI IMG/M metagenome (GOLD analysis project Ga0209166, IMG submission 187151) | Surface soil microbial communities from Centralia Pennsylvania, which are recovering from an underground coalmine fire - Coalmine... | ecosystem: Environmental > Terrestrial > Soil >... | reverse complement strand
TCACCCTCGAATGCGCCGGGAACGGGCGCTACTCCCTCGACCCACCCGTCGATGGCGAACCCTGGCGGCTGGGAGCGGTCAGCACCGCGGAGTGGACCGGCGTCCCGCTTATCGAGGTCCTCGACCGGACCGGCGCCGCGCCAGCGGCCCGGGAAGTTGTCTTCCGCGGGGCCGACCGTGGTGTGGTGCAGGGACGTCCGGGCGAGGTTCACTTCGAGCGCAGCCTCCCGCTCGACACGGCCCGGGAGGGCCAGGCCATACTGGCCTACGCCATGAACGGCGAGGCCCTGCCTCTCCAGCACGGCTACCCGGTCCGCCTCGTCGTGCCCAGCTGGTACGGCGTCGCCTCCGTCAAATGGCTGACCGGCATCGAGCTGACCGGCCGCCCGTTCCACGGCTACTTTCAAACGGACAAATACTGGTACGAGGCCGATACGGCCCCCCGGGAGCCCGTCACGCTGCAGCGGATCAGGGCCCTGATCACCGACCCCGGTGAAGGGGAGGAGCTGTCTGCGGGCGAGATCACCGTGCGGGGCGTTGCCTGGTCAGGCGGAGCCCCCATCGCCCGGGTCGAGGTCAGCATCAACGAGGGCCCCTGGCAGGAAGCCCGCCTCATCGGCGACCGGCACCGGCACAGCTGGCAGTGGTGGGAGCTGCCCACCAGCCTCGCCCAGACGGGCGAGAACTCCATCCGGGCCCGGGCCACCGACCTGGCAGGCCGAACCCAGCCCAGCCAGCCCCCATGGAACCGCCACGGCTACGGCAACAACGCCATACAAACACTGCTCGTGCAGGTCACACTCGATAACCTGCGGTAGAAAACCCTGCGCGGCTTGCCTGGCCAGCTGTCAAGCCGTCCCGGGACGACCACGGCGGGTCACACCGCATGCATCGACCCGGCCGGTTCAGCCGGCAAAAGGCTCGCGGCTCCGCCGCAAACGCGTCCGTCTCCCGGTAGCCAGATCTCGCACGTCGGCGAGCGGGTAGCGCTGTCCTGGACTGATACAACCCAACCATTCCTCAAACTGGCCCGTGTCAGCCAGAGCCGGTTGTGCTGCGCACGTCCAAGCAGCAGCGGCCGCAGCTGGTGTCGGCGGCACGTGAAATTCGCGCGCCCTTGACAGCTGGGAACGAAGTGGGAATCACGGGCGCTCACAGCGGCGCGCTCCAGCTCTTTCCTGCTCACCTGTGCGCGGGCTTCACCTGCGAGGATAGAAAATGGCCTGGTGGCCGGGATGTGGATGCATTCCTGGGGGTCAAGGGGTCGCCGGTTCAAATCCGGCCGTCCCGACTGGTTTTTCGAACGCTTGTGCCCCGAATTGGGAACGAAACCTGCCATAATCATTCCCACCCGACCGGCCGGGACGAGCAAAGCATCCAAGGCGGCGGCCAGGCAATCCTGATCATCGCATTCCGCGATGGCCGCGAGCCCGGCGGGCGCCCCGGTCAGGTGTCTGCCTTCCCACAGCAGGCGCGGGTGAGCCTGAGACCAGCACGCCATGGCGGAACAGCTTGCCCAGCGCCGAAACCGGCGCGGGCGTCCAGACAGCCCAAGCAGTACTCTTCCGGCGCCGAAACCCACCGGCCACCTCACCCTGACGCCTTACGTCAGGTTGGCCATCACCCGCTTGAACATGACGCACTTCCGGACCCGCCATGCGGGGGCGCCAATGGCGAGTCCGCTACCGCGGAGACCGTTATGACCCGCGGCGACGGCAGCCGCTAGGACGAATGCCGACCACTTACCGCCTGCCTCCAGCTACTCGGTCACCGAACGTAGCCAGCACGAGCGGTGATGCCGACGCCAGCCGCGCGAATACCGCCGGTACGGCATGTGGCGCCTGGGTGATCGCCAGCCGGTGCGCGCAGATCAGGTCGATTTGGGCGAGTCAGGCCGTGCCGCGCTGGCCATGCCGGCGGGTCTGGGCTGCTGGGTGGCGAGCGCGTGTGTGAGGGCGGCGACGATGTCGCCTTTGAGGCCGTTGCGGGCGAGCCGCCTGCGCCATTCGGCCTCGATGGCCGCTATCTCCTTGATGGACTGGCGGATCATCTTCCGGCCGGTGGGGGTGAGGCAGACGATCCGGGCGCGGCGGTCGCCTGGGTCGGGCCGTCGTTCTAGGTAGCCGCGCTGCTGGAGCACGGAGATGAGCTCGCTCATGGACTGGTGGGTGATGCGGGCGCGGGCGGCAAGCTCGGTGAGGCGGGTGCCGCCAGGGTCGAGGTTCTCGAACACCGCCGAGTGGGCCGGGGTTAGCCCGGCAAAGCCGGCCGCGTCGAGCCGGGCGATCAGGTCGTCGATCATGAGCCCGGCAGCCTGGCGGAACACGTTGATGATGGTAGGGACCGGTCCCGGCCGTCCGGGCATGCACGCCTCCGTTGACAAACGCAGGGTTCCTGCGCAATATTATGCAGGAGTCCTGCGTAAGTTTAGCCGTTCCGGCCCGTCACCACGAGCGACGCGGGCGGCTGGTGGACGGACAGCAAAGGAGAACGTCATGTCCGAGATCACCTCCTCCAGCTCGGATCAGCCCGCTGACTCGTGCCGGCCTGTGCTGGAGACCAGCGTTGGCGGTGTCTTGCGGGACGCGGCCGAGCGGGCCGCGGATGTTGTTGCGCTGGTGGAAGGCACCCCCGGCCCGCCCGCACGCCGCCGCTGGAGCTATGCCGACCTGCTGGCGGCCTCCGAGCGTGCCGCCCGGGCACTGCTTGGCCGGTTCGCTCCCGGTGAGCGGGTGGCGGTGTGGGCACCCAACTCGCCGGAGTGGCTGCTGACCGAGTTCGGGGCCGCCTTGGCGGGCCTGACGCTGGTGACCGTCAACCCGGCGCTGCGCGCCCGCGAGGTGGTGCATGTGCTCGGCCAGTCGGGCGCGCACGGGGTCGTGCTGGCGCCGGCCTACCGCGGTGCCGACCTGCCCGGGGTACTGGCGCAGGTCCACGACCAGCTACCCGGCCTGCGCGAGGTGATCTCACTGGCGGACTGGGACGCTTTTATGCGCTCCGGGTCACCGGCCCAGCGCCTGCCCGAGGTCCGGCCGGATGACGACGCGCAGATCCAGTACACCTCCGGGACCACCGGCCTGCCCAAGGGCGCGGTCCTGCGGCACCGGGGAATCACCAACAACGCCCGGTTCTGCGCGGAGATCCTGCAGGCCGGCCCGGGTGATGTGTGGGTCAACCCGATGCCGCTTTTTCACACCGCCGGGTGCGTGCTGTTCACGCTGGGCCCGGTGCAGGGCCGGTTCACCCAGGTCCTGGCCCCGGGTTTCGACCCCGGGCTGGTGCTGCACCTGATCGAGTCCGAGCACGCCACCACGTTCGCCGGGGCACCCACCATGCTGCTGGCGCAACTTGATCATCCTGACTTCCCCGGCCGGGACCTGTCTTGCGTCCGGTCCGCCTTCGCCGGCGGTGCCACCGTGCCCCCCGCGCTGGTCGGCCGCATCGAATCCGCGGTGGGCGCGCCGTTGTCCATCCAGTACGGGCAGACCGAGGCCTCACCGTGCATCACCCAGACCCGGCCCGGCGACTCCCCCGCCGACCGCGCTGGAACGCTAGGGCGGCCCCATCCCCAGGTGGAGGTCGAGATCGCCGACCCCGCGACCGGTGAGACACTGCCGCCCGGCGCGGTGGGCGAGATCTGCACCCGCGGCTACCACGTGATGAAGGAATACTTCGGCAACCCCGCAGCCACCGGTGAAGCGATCGACCCGGCGGGCTGGCTGCACACCGGCGACCTGGGCTCGATGGACGAGCGCGGCTACTGCCGCATCGAAGGCCGCCTCAAGGAGATGATCATCCGCGGCGGCGAGAACATCTACCCCCGCGAGATCGAGCAGCTCCTGCACTCCCATCCGGCAGTCACCGACGTGGCCGTCGTGGGGGTGCCCGACGACTACTGGGGTGAGCAGGTGGCGGCGTTTGTCCGGCCAGCCCCCGGCAACCCCGTGACGCAGGACGAGCTAGCGTCCTACTGCCGCGCCCACCTGGCCGCCCACAAGACACCCCAGCGCTGGGTCTTCGTGGACACCTTCCCGCTCACCCCCTCTGGCAAGGTCCAGAAATTCGTCCTCCGCCAGCAGCTCACCTCTGGCACAGTCCCGGCGGCTGGCACAGTCCCGGCGGCGCACTAACCCCGGCCCGGCCATCCGGCCACAGCCCACGCCCCCCGGGACGCGGTGACCGTCCGTGCCGATGTCACCCGGCATTGTCATCCTCCGCCCCCGCCCATCCTCCCTGGGCCGAGCCCGGCCACATGCCCCAGCGCCAGAGGGAGTCCCCGGTCCTGCGCCTCCCCGGCCAGGAACGAGGAGCCCAGAATTGACTGATCTGCGCGCACCAATCCGGGAAGAACACGCGGCCACCAGCTCGCGCCGAGTCGGCGATAGGGCGGCACGCTGGGCTAAATTCCTGATCACGTTCAGTGACCGACGCTGGTCGGAGTGAGTGCCCAAACCGCCGTTATGCACGCTCGTGTGATCGGCAGGCAGGTTGGGGAAGACGTACCGAAGAATCGTTATGGACAGGCCGGGCCAGCAGCCCGAGCAGCCTGGCTGGCCGCAAGCGCCGAACCCCCGGGCAGCGGAATCGGTCAGCTGGCGCGCCGGTAGGCGCGGACCGCCAGAGGCACGAAGATGATGAAGATCCCAGCCAGCCAGGCGATGCTCTTCCACAGGTCCGCTGCTATCGGGCCGCCCAGCGCCAGCGAACGCATCGTGTTGATCACGTAGGTGACCGGCTGGTTGCTGGCGAACGCCTGCAGCCAGCCGGGCATGGTCGGGATCGGCACAAACGCGGAGCTGACGAACGTGAGCGGGAACAGCCAGATGAGCCCGAACGCCTGCACCGACTCCTCGTCCCCGATGGCCAGCCCGGTGAAGGCGGCGATGGTGCATATCGCCAGCCCGAACACGGTGGCCAGCACGACCATGGCCACGGCCGGGCCGAAGCCATTCAGGAACCGGAACCCGACCACATACCCCACGCCCACGATGATCAGGATCGTCACCAGCATCCGGACCGTGTCGGCGCCCAGCCGGCCGGTGAGCACCGCCGACCGGGCCATCGGCATTGACCGCAGCCGGTCGATCACGCCTTTTTTCAGCTCCTGCGCCAGCGCGATGGCCGTGGCGAACGAGGCGAACGCCGCAGTCTGTCCGATGATCCCAGGCATCAGGAAGTTGACGTAACCGCCAGGCGTGCTGACCGGGATCGCGCCGCCGAAGACGTAGACGAACAGCAGCACGAACATCACCGGCTGGATCACGGTGAACACCAGGTAGGCGGGCACGCGCATCCAGACCAGCAGGTTTCGCTTGGCGATCATAAGCGAGTCGCTGACCGCCCATCGGGCCTGGGTCAGCAGACTGGGCGCCGACGGCGCCGGGGCCGGTGCTGCGGCGACCGCGCTCATGACCCTGCCCTCGCGGTCTCCTTGCCCCCTTGCTGGCCGCCCGCTCTCCGGCGGCCCCGGCGGCGCCCGCCTGCCTGGCCGTCCTCCTCGGCCGCGTGCCCGGTCAGGGCGAGGAACACGTCATCAAGCGAGGGCCGGCGCAGCGCCAGGCCGCGAGTCTCGACAGCGGCGCCGTCCAAGCCGCGTACCGCCTCGATGAGCGCCTCCGAGCCGCGGCCACCGACTCCCACACTGATCACACCGGTCTCCTCGTCCACATGGGGTTCGCTCTCGCCGATCATCGCGATCGCCATAGCGGCATCGCTGAGCCGGGCCCGGTCCGGCACGGTGAACTCAAGCACGTCCCCGCCGACGCGGTCCTTCAGCTGCTCAGCCGTGCCCGCCGCGATGACCACGCCGTGGTCGATGACCACGATCTCGTCGGCCAGCTCGTCGGCCTCGTCGAGATACTGGGTGGTGAGCAGCAGCGTCGTGCCCCGGGCGAGCAGCGAACGGATGATGGCCCACATTCCCAGCCTCGACCGAGGGTCCAGGCCGCTCGTCGGCTCGTCAAGGAACAACACCTTGGGGTGGCCGACCAGGCTGGCAGCCAGGTCCAGGCGCCGCTGCATGCCACCGGAGTAGCCTTTGGCCGGCCGGTCAGCGCTGTCCACCAGGTCGAACTGCTCCAGCAACTCGGCGGCGCGGCTGCGCGCATCCGCTCGTCTCAGGTGGTACAGCCGCCCGATGAGCTCAAGGTTCTCCCGGCCGGTGAGCTCCTCTTGAATGGCCGCCGACTGGCCGGCCAGGCCGATCGAGCGGCGCACCGCGGCCGCCTCGCGGACGAGGTCGTGGCCGTCCACCAGGGCCCGTCCGGCGTCCGGCAGCAGCAGCGTGGTCAGGATGCGCAAGGCGGTCGTCTTGCCCGCGCCGTTCGGCCCGAGGAGGCCAAGCACCGTCCCGTGCGGAACAGACAGGTCGATGCCGCGCAGCGCGCGCACGTCCCCGAACGACTTGGTCAATCCCTCCACCAAGATCGCCGGTGCTGAGCTGGTCGGTGACACCTATCCTCCCGTGCAGACTGCCAGCCACATCTGCGGCACAGCGCCACGAACTTACCGGCCGCCCTGCCGTACCGCGACCGAAAAACCCTCCGGGCTCTCTCCCACCCACAAACGCTACCGACGGCCTCTGACGTTCTATAACAGCCTCACCCAGTTGCCCGCCCGGCACGACTTGCCGCACATCCGGCCGGGGATGCCAGCGGTCGGGTCTGTCACTTTGAAAGTACAGTCCCCGTAGGTCTGGAAGCAGCAGTGCCATGCCAGGTACCCGGGCCAGAAGCAGCGGCAGTGGCGGCTGGGAACGAAGTGGGAATCACGGGTGCTCGTAAGTGCGCTCTGCCGCTCTGGTCTGCTCACTTGTGCGCGGGCTTCAGCTGCGGAAACAGGGAAGTTCCCTGGTGGCGACGATAGGTATGCATTCCTGGGGGTCAAAGGGGTCGCCGGTTCAAATCCGGCCGTCCCGACGGATTTTTCGAACGCTTGTACCCCGAAATGGGAACGAAACCAGCCATGATCATTCCCATCTGACCGGCCGGGATCAGCGAAGCATCCGAGACGGCGACCACGCAATCCTGATGATCGCGTTGCCGCGATAGCCGAGATCCCGGCGCGGCGGGCCGGTCAGGTATCTCTCTGCCCAAGCAGGCGGCGGGTGGGCCTTTACCAGCACGCCATGGCGGGACAGCTTGCCCAGCGCCGGAGTCGGGCGCCGTCGTCCAGGCAGCCCAAGCAGTACTGGTTAGGCGCCGAACCCACCGGCCACCCCACCCTGACGCCTTACATCAGGGCTGGCCATCACCCGCTTGAACATGGCGCACTTCCGGACCCGCCATGCGGGGCACCAACGGCGAGTCCGCCGCCCCGGAAACTGTTATGACCCGCGGCGACGGCAGCCACCCGGACGAATGCCGACCACTTACCGCCGCCTGACTCCAGCTACTCGATCCCGCTAAATCAACTGCGGAACCCAGGCTAGTGGTGAAGTTTTCCCAGTCCAAGCTCACGGCAGCGACATCCTCGTAACGCGAGGCCGCCCAGAAACGGTGCTCCTGGTTGTGGTAGACCGGCGCCTCGGCCCGCAACCGGCTCAAGATCGGATAAGGGTCGTGGTGGATCTCCGTCGAGTACGGGTCGTAGACCACACCGGTCATGGACCGGCTCCTTCCTTCGTGCCATTCTGAGGGGCCCGGTCGTGGCCCTAACGTCGCTAATCCAGGAATGCCACGACACGGGTTGGCGCGCCCGACCCGTCCCGGACCTTCATCGGCAAGGCCATGACGAAGCTTCCGGCGGGCGGCACCTCGGCAAGGTTCGCGACGTTCTCCAAAATGAACGCCCCGGACGCCAGCAGCGCCCGGTGCGCATTGAGTGTCATCGCGACGTGACCGCCGTCCATGCCGATCGTGTCGATCCCGACACCGCGGACACCACGTGCGGCAAGCAGGGCCGCCGCCTCCGCGGATAGCCCCGGCCAGTGAAACTCCCCGTCATCGGAGGCCACGAGGTAGGCATCCGGGTCGTGATACCGAGCATCCCAGCCGGTATGCAAGAACACCAGGGACCCTGGTGCGATCGGCCCGTTCGCGGCCTCGAACGCGGCGATGTCGGCCTCGCTGACGTCGTAGTCAGCACGGTCGCGACATTCTCCGCGCAGGTCCAGCTTGATAGCCGGGGCAATCAACTCCGGCGGAGTCAGCTCGTCGAGGTAGCGGGCGCCAGCGACGACGTGGGCGGGTGAGTCCATATGTGTCCCGCAGTGCTCCATGAAGGAGATGCAGCCGTAGTAGAGAGGCAGGTCGGGGTTGTCCAGGGTGCCGAGTACCTCGAAGGCGAACCCTTGCTGTCCGGGGAATATCGGGTCGCCGTTGGCCAGCGGATAGGTGAGATCAAGCGCGTGCCGTTTCCCAACCAGGCCCCGCAGGTCCACGTCGAGCGAAGTCATCGCCGATCCTCCGGAGCGGTCAGCGCAGCTGCGGATTGAGAGTCGAGGAAGGCGCCGGAAGAGGCTTGTACCCGCTGGCCGCCGGTAACCAGGAGCAGGATCCCGATCAGGATCCACGCACCGGCGAAGATCGGCAGGAGGTTCAGCGGGTGGGGCGGCGCCGGGTAGAACTGGGCGATCAGCGGCAGGAGCAGCACGGCCGAGCCGAGGACGGGGAAGGCGAGATGCTTCCACCAACTGAACTCGGCGGTGTAGTCGTTGCGGTAGAGCCGCCACAGCAGCAGGTTCGCGCCGATGAACACCACGATCAGCAGCAGGCTTGCTGGTGTCGAGATGTAGGCGTAAGCGGTCAGCCCGGGCACGCCGGTGGCGGCCATGGGGATGAGGGTGACCAGCGTCACGACGGCGAAGGCGGCCAGCGCCATGTACGGCGTGCGGAACCGGGGGTGGGTCGAGCCCAGCCATTTGGGGATGACTCCGTCGCGTCCCAGCGCGAACGCCACCCGGGCGAAGCTGTTGGTGATCGCCAGGGTCGCCCCGAGCAGGGCATTGATCAGCAGCAGATCCACGATCGGCCGAAGCCACGACACGTAGAGTTGCGCGAGCGTGTCGAATGCGGATGCGTCGGTCGCGAGCTTGTCGGTATGGGCGACCCCGTAGCCCAGCACGACACCATAACTGCCGACTATGTACAGCAGTCCGACCACGAGCGTGCACCCCAGGACGGCGATGGGGATGCTCCGCGTTGGATTGCGGGTCTCCTCGGAGAGGGTGGCCGAGATCTCGAATCCGACGAATGACAAGATCCCGAAAACCATGGCCAGCCGGATCCCGTTGAACCCGTCGGGCGAGCCTGAGAACAGGAAAGGCTTGGCACTGTACCCATGCGCGCCACCTTTCACGAAGATCACTATCAGCACGATCAGGATGGAGACCACCTCGATCGAGAGCATCACCAGGCTGAACCGCTCTGAGAGCCGGATCCCGAAATAGGAGACCACCACCACGGCGACAAGGGTGGCCAGCGCTGCCCAAAACCATGGGATGTTGACAGCGAAATGGGCCTGGACGATCGAGGAGATGAACGCGCCGGTGATCGCCACGCCGCCGATGGCGGCGCCGAGATAGGCGCCGAAAGTGCACCACCCGGTCAAGAAGCCCATGCTCTTGCCCCCGGAGCGCACTACGAAGCCATAGAACGACCCTGCGGTGGCGATCTTCCGCCCGTACTGCGCTACGGTCCAGGCGGTGAACAGGATGCCGATCATGGACAGCACGAACGCGAGCGGCACCGCAGCACCCGCGGTGCTTGCCATGACGGGCGTGTTGAAGAACAGCGAGATCGCTGGGCCCATCAGTACAGCGGACAAGACCACGATCCCGGGAACGCCGAGAGCACCTGCCCGAAGGCCCGTTCCACCAGTCTTGGACGGCTGCTTGGTCTCGGTCATCTGGGCCTCTCCCTTCTCCTTGGTGTCAGGCTCCACGGCCGCCGGCGAGGAAGCCGCCATCGACGGGCAGCGCTGTGCCGGTGATAAATGAGGCGTCGTCGGAGGCGAGGAACAAGACCGCGTCAGCGATCTCACGCGGCAGCGCGAGCCGGCGATGCAGTGGGTGAATCTGGCCGTAATCAGCCAGGGCCACCTCCATCTGCGGGGCGCCTTCCAGCACACTAGTGATCATGGGGGTGCGGACCGCACCGGGGCACACGCAGTTCACCCGTATTGATGGCGCATAGTCGACCGCAAGGCCCTTGGTGAGCTGGACAACTCCCGCCTTGGATGGGCCGTAGGCGCACTCCTGTGGCCAGCCGACGAACGCCAGCGCGGAAGCGATGTTCACGATGGCACCGTGACGGCGCACCAGGTGCGGAAGGGCGTATTTGACCATGAGGAACGCGCCGCGCAGGTTCACCGCCTGCGTCTGGTCCCACCCGGCGGCCGGGGTCTGCTCAGCCCGCTCCTGTGGCCCTGCCACCCCGGCGTTATTTATGAGAACGTCAACCCCGCCCGCGGTCTCCGCGACTTGCCGGATGGCCGCACGGATTTGATCCTCGTCGGTCACGTCCGTCGCGACCGGAAACGCACCCCTGCCGACTTCATCCGCGGTGGCGGCCGCCCCTTGCGCGTCGATGTCCAGGCAGGCGACTCGGGCGCCTTCTTCTGCGAGCCGCACGCTGATCGCATGGCCGATCCCGCTTGCCGCCCCGGTGACGATGGCGACGCGGCCGCTCATCCGGTCGCCTACCGCCATGGCCAGCCAGGCCCGGTCATCGTGCGGTCACCCCGCCATCCACCGGCAGCGCGACCCCGGTGACGAACGACGCTTCAGCAGAGGCCAGGTAGGCGATCGCGGCGGCGATCTCCTCAGGCCGGCCCATCCTGCCGACCGGCTGCCCCGACTCCACCTCTTGCCGGGCTGCCGCCGGGTCGGGCTGCGCCCGCACCCACGCCTCGACCAACGGTGTGTCCGTGAAAGCCGGGCAGACACAGTTCACCCGCACTCCGTAGGGCGCGGCGTCCATTGCTACCGCCTTGGTCAGCCCGACAATCCCGGCCTTGCTCGCGCAGTAGGCGGACTGGCCCGGCCACCCCACCAGGCCGGCGTCTGACGCGGTGTTGACGATCGCGCCCCGCCGTCGGCCGATCATGTGCCGCAGCACGGAACGGCAGCCGTTGAAAGCCCCGGTCAGGTTTACCGCCAGCACCCGCGCCCACTGGTCCGGCCCGGTCTCCCACACCGGAGCTCCGAGGGTGATCCCAGCGTTATTGATCAGCACGTCCAGGCGGCCGTCCGTCTCGATGACCTCCTGTATGAGCAGCTCGACCTGGTCAGCGTCCGAGACATCGACCTCTCGCCCGGCGGCACACGGCAGGCTGCCCGCGACCCGCTCGGCGGCAGCCTCGTCAAGATCAGCCACCCACACGCGGGCGCCCTCGGCCGCCAGCCGCTCGCACGTGGCCTGCCCGATGCCCGAGCCGCCACCGGTCACCAGCGCAACAGACCCCTCGAACCGCCGCAGCGCCGCGCCCATGACGGGACCGTACGCCCTCGTTTGCACTTCATGCAATAGTCCTTGAGTGACTTGCAACTGACGGGCTGCGTGGAGGGATACTCAGGACCATGGATGGCGAGGAGGCCGCGGTTGCCCTCGGAAGGCGGATACGTGACATTCGCCAAGGCAAGGGGCAGTCGCTCAGCGAGGTTGCTGCCGGAGCGGATCTGACTGTCTCATTCCTGAGCCGTCTCGAGCGGGGCCTCACCGGCGTCACGGTGGAAAAGCTACGCCGGCTCGCTGCCTTCTGGGGACTGGAGATCGTCCATCTCTTCGACCGCGACGAGGGTCCCAAACCGCTGGTGATCCGCGCTGGGCACGGCCCGGCACTTCAGATCAGCGGGCCCGGGCCACGTCAGGCAGCCCGATCAGAATCCCTCATCCCCAAGGTCGGCGCGGCCCTGCAGGCGACCCTGTACCGCACTACCGCCGGGGCCGGCCGGTCCGAACTGTTCTCCCATGCCGGTGAGGAGTTCGTCTTCGTCATCGACGGATCGGTCAGTTACACGGCAGGGGAGGAGTCGATCCAGCTCGATGAAGGCGACGCTGTCTGGCACCCGAGCACACTCCCCCACGGGTGGACCGCCGGACCCGCAGGATCGATAACCCTGCACGTCAACACACCGCAGATCTGGTGAATGCGGCCGAAACCTTAACGCCAACAGCTACGTTTATTGCGCATCGCTTATCACTGCAACGACTCTTGCACGCTACCGAACGTGGTCCTAGGATCCAGGATGAGCGTCGGCGATACGGGAGGGACGGACCATGAACCCGGACCCGGGACTCGAGCATCGACCGCACGAGGAGTTCGCTCACGACACCCAGGAGATCATCAATGATCTCCAATTCGAACGCGAAGTCCTCGACGAATCCATCAAGCACGACTACACGACCACGGGCGCTGGGATCGTGCCGCTGGACCGCCGCAGGCCCGCCTGGCATTTCGCGGCTATCTGGCTCACGCTCGAGGCCGGGTTCCTAATCCTGTTCCTTGGCTTCCAGCTGTATCAGGCCGGCGAGAGCTTCGGGCGCGCCATCCTCTACCTGATCCTCGGATCGCTGATCTATATCGCGTACGCGCTGGCAGCGGCATATCTGGGGTCGCGATCTGGCCAGACCCATTCACTGCTCAGCCGGTCGATCTTTGGGGTTTCCGGCTCCGGCCTGATCTCGGTCCTCATCTTCCTCGGCCAGATGGGCTGGGCAGGCTTTGTTGCCAACCTGACCGCTCAGCTTTTCGGCGGGCTGTACGGGTGGTCGCACATCTTGGTAATCGGGGTTGTGCTGGGCGTCGTGATGGTGTTCAACAACCTGTTCGGCTTCACTGGCGTGGCCACCTATGCCCGATATGTCGTGACTCCCCTGCTGGTTGTATGGGTCCTCTACCTTGTCATCCACGGGATCATGCAGGGGAACGTGGTCGGATTCGTGCCCAAAGCCACCGCCCCGCTCAGCGCGGTGGCGGCCATCAGCATTGTCACCAGCCTGGCGATCTGGGGCGCCGAGCCGGACATCTGGCGGTACGGCAAGCCCCGCTTCTGGTGGCCGGCTTTGCCGCTGGCATTCGCCTTCGGCTTCGGCATGGTCCTCTTCGGCATGGGCGGCTGGATCGTCGCCCGAACCTCCTCGAGCCTCGCCTTCGGTCCGGCTGTCGCGACCGTGACCCATCTATCGCTATTCGGGCTTTCCTGGCTGGCGTTCATCGTCATCATGATCACCCAGGTCGGGATCAACGACGGCAACTACTATGAGGCCATCAATGCCCTGCAGAACCTGGCCGGCGGCTGGAAGCACTGGAAGCGGACTTACAGCGCGTTGATCTGCGCAGCGGGCGCGGGCCTGGCCGCCTGGGTCATCCCCTACGAAATCACGAACGGGTTCGAAAAGATCGCGGCGTTCGTGGCGGTGGGCGTCCCCTCCGCCACGGTCATCATGGCAGTGGATCACTTCTTGGTGCCCCGCCTCTTCGGAATCTCGCGGCCGCTGACGCGCATTCCGGCTTGGGCTGACGCTGGAGTCATGAACTGGCCGGGCGTGGTCGCCCTGCTGATCGCCGTGCTCTTTGGCGCCTTTGCCACCGACATTATCCCGGGCGAGACGGCGGGCACGTACTGGGGCCTCGCACCGCTGGAGACCTGGATCCTCGCGGCGGTCCTCTACATCGCGGGCGTGGCGATCGTCCGGGCGACAGCCTCCGATGCTCGCTCGTCCCTCGGGTTCAGCAAGCAGATCTCGAAGGCGGATTCTGCGGGAAGCGTGCCTGTCGACGTGGTGGAACCAGCCCCGGCCAGGGCTTCGGCGGCGGTCAACTGAGAGCGTGGTCAGATGGCCAAAACGGCGCGGCGGCCGCTTAGGGCAGCCGATCCAGTTCTAGGTGGTTAGTGGGACTTCGTGACCAAGGCTCCCCCGGACGGTGGCGACGCGAGCGGCGCGGACGGCGCCGCGACGTCCCCCGATCTCCAGGACCGTGTGCGGGCGCTACTGCCCAGCTTGACACCGAAGCGGCGGCGCCTCGCCCGCCTGCTCCTCGATGAGCCTCTCTCGGTGGCGTTCCTGTCCGCTGAGGAACTGGGGCGGCGGACAGGGGCTGACCCTGCAACCGTGGTGCGCTTCTCCAGGACGCTGGGATACGACGGATTCACCGACCTCAAGCGGGACCTCCAGGCCAAGGTCCCGCAGTTCATGACCGCGACGGAGAAACTCCGGCTGGCTCTGGACGAGGACGTGGCCCCGGTGGCAGGTGCGAGCCGGGTCTTCCAGCATGACATCGCCAACATCAAGGCCACGGCCCAGATGAACAGCGAGGAGGACCTGCTGTCCGCAGTTCAGCTGATCAGCGCAGCCCGCACCGTCGTGGTCATCGCAGACGGTGTGTCGTCATCAGTGGCCGGGATGTTCACCCACCTAATGCGGCTCATGGGCTACCCGGTGATCCACGTCGGCACAGGGGTGGCGGCGGCGGCCGAGATCGCCGGGCTTGGAAGCAATGATGCGCTGGTTGCCATTTCCGTGTGGCGATACATCAAGTCCACACTGCAGCTCTTTGAGCAGGCCAGACGACGCGGCGTCCCGACCGTTTCCATATCGGACAGCCAGACCGCGCCGATCGCGCAGCAGGCGGACGTGGCCTTGACGGCCGCCACGGAAACCCTAGAACTCAGCCTCTCGCTGGTGGGATTGATGTCGCTGACCAATGCCCTCGCCACAGCGCTCGCTCTGGAGAATCCGAAGGCCACCCTCAAGCGCCTGGCCGCAGTGGACCGAGTGTACCGGGATGCCGACATCACTCTTGAATGAGGCGAGAAGAACTGACCGCGCCCGGGGAGAGGGCCGAGGAGGTAAGCATGCTGAATATCCATGGAAAGGATGTCCCCACAACGCTGCCGGAGCTCGTGGACCCGTCATCGACCGCCTTCGTCATCATCGACATGCAGAACGACTGCTGCAGTGAAGGGGGCTCGGGGCATCGGGCCGGCGGGGACATCTCCATGTACCGGCAGACCATCCCACGGATCGCGCAGTTCGCCGACATCTGCCGACAGATCGCGGTGCCCGTCATCCACGTGGGGATCTACACCCTCCCAGACGGCCAGAGTGATTCGCCAGCCTGGATACGCCTCAGGCTGCGGGCGAACAAGAACTACAACGCTGACAACGAGGGCGCGTGGGCATTCACCGTGCTCGGCTCCTGGGGAGCTGAGTTCGTGGACGAGCTCAAGCCCAAGCCGGGAGACCTGCAGGTGGCGAAGTACCGCTCCAGCGCCTTCCATAACACCAACCTCGATCTCCTGCTGCGCTCCAACGGGATCCGGAGCGTGATGGTGGCCGGATGCACAACGGAGGGATGTGTCGAGTCAACAGTGCGCGACCTATGTTTTTACGATTACTTCGGCATCGTCGTGGCCGATTGCGTGGGAAGCGACGTGCCCGAACTGCACGACGCCTCGATGCTCGTCATGGGCGCCTACCGGGCCGACATCGCGACGTCGGCCGAGATCATCGAGGCATGGGGCGTCCAGCCTGTCCGTGACTTCCTGGCACGCACGGAGGCCGCCTCGTGAGCCAGACCGTCGTCCTGTCACCGACCGGGATTGTCGGATACGGATTTCCCGAGCGGTCGTTTGCAGCCGGGCTGGAGGCGGGTCCGCAGGTCATTGGATGTGACGGGGGTTCGACCGACCAGGGGCCCGCCGACCTTGGCCGCGGCACCCTGCATGTGTCACGAGACGCCTGCTACCGCGATCTTGAGCTCATGGTCACAGGATCCCGGCGACTGGGGATCCCGCTGCTGGTCGGAACGGCAGGGGGCGCCGGGTCAGCACCGCATGTCGAGGCCATGCGCGAGCTCGTGGTCGAGATCGCCCGCAAGCACCGGCTGCATTTCTCACTTGCCACTATCAGGTCAGATGTGCCCAAGGGCTACGTGCACGAGCGTCTGGACACGGGTGAAGTCGAGCCACTGGATGGCGGCGGCCCGCTCGACCATGAGGCGGTCGAGTCCTGTGATCGCATCGTGGGGGTCATGGGAGCGGAGCCCTACCAGGAGGGCCTGCGCCGGGGGGCAGATGTCATCATCGCCGGCCGCTCCAGCGACACGGCGATCTTCGCGGCCGTACCGCTGATGACCGGCGAGGGACCCGGTCAGGCGTGGCATGCGGGAAAGATCCTCGAATGCGGCGCCTCC
>Ga0209166_10001976_pt1 | contig 16160 bp, 8 predicted proteins | sample Coa_R1_3_FD_187151 | JGI IMG/M metagenome (GOLD analysis project Ga0209166, IMG submission 187151) | Surface soil microbial communities from Centralia Pennsylvania, which are recovering from an underground coalmine fire - Coalmine... | ecosystem: Environmental > Terrestrial > Soil > Unclassified... | reverse complement strand
TGCGCGTTTGAAGTTCCGTGGCGAAGGCTTTGTGCTGGGGATCACGTTGTCGGTACAGATGATACCGCTGATTGCGATGATCGGGCCGCTCTTCGTCTTCTTTACAGGCCCGCTTCCCGTCTATAACACCTATGCGGCCCTGATTATCCCTAATCTGGTGGCAGCCTTACCGATCACCGTCTGGTTTATGACCTCGTTCTTCCGTGATCTGCCACCGGACCTGGAAGAGGCTGCGCTCGTGGATGGTGCCTCGCGAATGCGCGCGCTGTGGGAAGTGATTGTGCCACTCACAGCTCCTGGGGTCTTCGCGTCGGCTATTCTTTCGTTCATCGCTGTCTGGAATGACTTCCTCTTTGGTTTGACCCTGACAACCGATGAACATGCGCAGCCCGTCACCGTTGGGGTCTCGCGTTTCGCTGGCGAGCATACCATTCCCTGGGGCGAAATTGCGGCTGCTGCAGTGATTGTGACTATTCCGCTTGTAATCGTCGTGCTCTTCCTCCAGAAACGGATTGTGTCTGGCTTAACCGCTGGCGCTGTCAAAGGCTAACACGTGGTTTTCGTTCCCGAGCAGCATTATCTCTGGGATTTCTGGCTTGTCTCGCCTCATGAGTGGCGGGACAGCCGGGCTCTCTATCATCTGTACTATCTGCAAGCGCCTCGTACGCTGGCCGACCCGAACTTACGTCACTCTGTGTCGACCGTTGGACATGCTGTTTCGCACGATTTGCGGCATTGGGTGCATGATGGGACCGCGTTAGAGGCGGGTCAAACTGGCAGTTGGGACGATCGTGCCATCTGGACCGGCAGCGTGATTGTACGGAACAACACTGCCTGCATGTTCTATACGGGGACGTGTCAGGCCGAGCAGGGCCGTGTCCAGCGCATTGGACTTGCCCTCTCAACCGACCTCGTGCATTGGGAACGACACCCGGACAATCCCTTAGTCGAGCTTGATACGCGCTGGTACGAGCCGCAGAGCACTGAGCAATTCCAGGACCAGGCGTGGCGCGACCCCTATATCATATATTCCTCGGACGAGGATGCCTACTATATGTTCTTGTCTGCACGCGTCAATACGGGTCCTCATGATGGGCGCGGTGTGATCGGGCTGGCCCGCTCCACAAACCTTTTCTCATGGGAAATATTGCCACCCGTGAGCAGGCCAGGCGACTTCGCTGAAATGGAGGTCCCCCAGGTAGTAGCGCTGGGCGGTCGCTACTATCTGCTCTTCTGCACCGCTAAGCACGCTGCTACGCGATCAACTTCTTCGGAAGAAGGCACCAACTGGTCTGGCACTCACTATCTTGTGGCTAACAGGCTTACCGGACCTTACCTTCCACTCACCAATGAACCACTTGTCGCCGACGCAAGCGGCACCTACTACGCGGGCAAACTGGTTCACGATATGGTCGGTGCACTCCACTTCATGGCATGGCGGCAATGGAACGAAGAGGATCGCTTCTTCGGCGCTCTCTCGGACATTGCCGCCGTTGATCTCCTGCCCGACGGCCGTTTGCGCGTCGATTCTCAACAGCTCTGGTTGCCTCAGGTCCCCTGACAAACATCTCAAGCTTGTTTTTTCCCGCAAAACCAGGTCCCTTTGTCGCTTCCCATCATCGTCGTCTTTTTTCGCTTATGGCGCTTATACATGCAAAGGATGGGAATAAAATGATCGTCTTTCGAGTCTTGTAGTGAGCAAGGCCCGAAAGACGATGCCTTAGCGAAGAAAGGTTTTTTTCATGAACAGATTTTTTCGAGGGACAATGGCTCTATCCATGGGCGCATTGGTGTTGGTGATGATAGCAGCCACCTGGATGCTCTCTCCCACTCCACTGGCTCATGCCGCCTCCACCCTCACGGTGACAACGACCGCCGACCTGAGTGCCTGTAAGGCTGGAGCGTTCTCACTGCGCTGTGCCATTACTCAGGCGAATACAGATGGTTCTGGAGACACAATCGCCTTCCATATACCATCCACCGATCCAGGCTGCATGGCACAGACAATTAACGGAAGCGCTGTTTCCGTCTGCACGATCAGCATCACAAACGCGTTATCCCCTCTGCCGACGCTCACAGCAAATACGACCATCATCAATGGCTATACGCAGATGGGGGCGCAACCCAATACAAATTCTGTGGGTCAGGGTGACAATGCCATCCTCACGCTGCGCCTGGATGGAGGTCCATCCTCCAACGTGTTCGAGGGGTTCGGTGTCTCGGGGAATGGAGATACGATCAAGGGCTTCTCTGTTACAGACTTTTCGAACGGGATCTTTACTTCTGGTACCAGCACAGGTCTCACAGTGCAAGGGAACTTTATCGGCATCAAACCTGATGGCTCGACCCTGGCTCTCAATGGGAATGGTCTCGTGAACAACGCCTCAGGACACATCACCATCGGAGGAACCAGCCCTGCGAGCAGTAATGTCATCAGCGGCAACGCCTCAGCACAAGTCTCGATGGGAAACGGAGATACCTTACAGGGCAACATTATCGGACTCAACGCCGCCGGGAATGCCGCCGTTGTCAACCTCGCTACGGGAGGCCTTCCTGGCGATGGCGTTCTCGCAGGTCCAGGTAACGTGATCGCAGGCAATGTCATTAGTGGCAATGCCTCAGGAATTCGTCTGTTCGGCAACGCGAGCGGCACGACACTGATTGCGGGTAACCTGATTGGAACCGACGTGACCGGGAAAAAGGCTCTTGGCAACGAGGAGGGGATCACCACCACAGCCAGTAACGCGACCATTGGGGGAACGACAGCCGCAGCGCGCAACATCATCAGCGGCAATTTCGACTTCGGCATCGATATAGGAGGGGGCCAGAGCAATGTGGTTGAAGGAAATTATATCGGCACTGATATCACCGGAGAAGTGGCCTTGCCCAATAGTACCCAGCCAGGCCTCACTGATGGTGCGGCTGTGGAACTCTCAGCAGGGGTAACTACCGATACTGCCAATAACATTATTGGAGGAACCACCAGCGCAGCACGCAACGTCATCAGTGGGAATACCCTTGATGGGGTTGAGATACACGGGCAAGTTGACAGGGGGACTACAGGGAATACCAAAAACAACCTGGTTGAAGGCAACTTTATTGGTGTTGATGCCACCGGGACCAAAGCGCTTGGCAACGGCACCAATGGCGTGTTTGTGGGTATGGGTGGGGGACAGATTCTCAACAACGCCATCAAGAACAATGTTATCGCGCATAACGGCCAATCTGGCGTCCTGGTTGGAGCATCGGCAACTGATACACAGGTTCATACTCCCATCAGCCAGAATACCATCTTCGCGAATGGCGGCCTGGGCATTGACCTGGCCCCACAGGGTGTGATCAATACCGCGACCCCTCCACCTGGCCCCAACGATTACACCCCTGCTCCTGTAATTAGGCAAGCAACTCTCACCCAGGTCAGTGGCACAGCGCCAGCCAACACCACTGTCGAGGTGTTCATCGCCAGCAATGAGGCTGACGACCAGGGACATGGCGAGGGGCAAACCTTTCTGGGCAGTGTGAGCACCAATGCCTCAGGCCAGTGGAGCCTCACACTCACAGCCGGGCAGGTCGCCCATGGGCAGATGGTAACCGCCACGACCACGACAGGCGGAACCACAACGGAGACCTCCGAGTTCGCAGCGAACGTCACCGTTTCCTGATAGCGCTTTTCTCGGCTGGGCCGAGGTGAGTACCTCTCTCTCTCCCCGACCCTTTTTTGAGAGAAGAGAGAGCCAGAGGAGAATCTGACACGAATCTGACACTCCAAAAAGTGTCAGATTCGTGTCAGATTGGCTCGACCAGCCTGTAGAGAGGCCTGATCACCCAGAATTTGACAATCTGACAATCTGACACTTCCAGGGGGCTAAGGATAATCCCGGAAAATGTCGCTTTTAACCGAGGGGTGAGTCCACCGTTTTATCAGGAGCCATCCTGCCTTGCACTCCCACGATACTCCCTCATCACCGCAACAGCTCCCACCCTTTCCCCTCACCTTGCAAAGTTACCCAAATCGTGCTATATCAGAGGAGAGCGATACGCTACAAACAGGTCAGGTGAGGGCGACAATGGCACATGTCACTCCACAAGTACAGAATAAGGTTCTGACACTACACAAGGGCACTAACGAGGAACAAAGTATTCCTGTTGAGAGCGAGGTCTGGTGGCACTGGCTCTCAGCAGAGGAGACGCGTACATTTTACTATGGCAGCGAGCAGGGCAGTTTCACTGCGCGCCGCGAACGCAAAAGTGGTGGCTGGTACTGGTATGCCTATCGCAAACAATATGGAAAACTGCACAAAGCTTATCTAGGCAAAGCAGAGGAACTGGTACAGGGACGGCTGGAGGCCATTGCCGCTCACCTCGCCGCCCAGGCCAGGCCGGATGCCCAGGTAGACCTGCCAGATAACCATACAGAGAGGATCAGCAGGCGCATCCAGCAACATATCCTGCTCACCACCAGGCTGCACCAGCCACCAGCGCGGCTTAATCTGGTGAGCCGACCACGCCTCATCAAACATATCAACGCAGGGTTCCATACAAAGCTCACCCTGATCTCCGCGCCTGCAGGATTTGGCAAAACTACCCTGCTCGCCGATTGGTGCAGCACACATCAGCCTCATATATCAGCCAGTTACGCCTGGTTATCGCTTGATGCCAGCGATAACGACCTCATACACTTCTGGACATATGTCGTCGCCGCCCTTCAGACCATTTCACCTGCGCTAGCCAGGCAAGTAGAGCCGCTGCTGCCCTCGCTCTCCATCCAATCTGCCGAATCCCTGCTTACCGTGCTCATCAATGCCCTTAACACTATTACCCGCGAGATCGTGCTGATCCTGGATGATTATCACCTCATCACGGCGCCTGCGATCCACGAAACACTCACCTTTCTGCTCGACCACCTGCCGCTCCATGCTCACCTGATCATAGCCAGTCGCACTGATCCACCACTCCCACTGGTCCGATGGCGCGCCCAGGGACAATTAAACGAGCTGCACACTACCGATCTGCGCTTTATCAATGATGAAGTGGCCCTCTTTCTCAACCAGGTGATGGGCCTGCACCTCTCAGGTCAACAAATCGCCTCTCTAGACACACATACTGAAGGCTGGGTCGCGGGCCTCCAACTGGCCGCGCTCTCCTTACAGGGCCGTACCGATATCGAGAACTTTCTCGCTACCTTCACCGGGAGCCATCGTCACATCCTGGACTACTTAACGGGCGAAGTGCTCCAGCGTCAGCCCGAACCCGTGCGTACATTCCTGCTCCAGACCTCGATCCTGGAACGGCTCAGCGCTTCTCTTTGCGATGCCGTCACCCAACGCAACGACGGGCAGGCTATGCTTGAACACCTGGAGCAGGCAAACCTTTTTCTCATCCCTCTGGACGAAGAGCGCCACTGGTACCGCTATCACCATCTCTTCGCCGAATTCCTGCGTGATCGCCTGCGCCAGGCCTACCCCGATCTCTTACCCACGCTCCACCAAAGAGCTTCTGAGTGGTATGAACACTATGGCCTGATTGCCACCACTATGGATCATGCCCTGGCCGCGGGTAACATGGAGTATGCCGCCACCCTTGCTGAACGCTTCGCTCCTATCATGTTACAGCGCGGCGAGATTGTCACCCTTTTGCGCTGGATCGGCCTGCTACCAGCGGAGATCTTACGTCTACATCCTGACCTGCGCCTCTACCAGGCAGGGTCGCTCGTTAGTACTGGTCAATTGGATCAGGCCTCTAGCAGTTTGCATGAGGCTGAAGAGACGCTCAACCAACTCAAAGAGACGGTGGGAGAAGCCAGCAGTGAATACCGCAAGGTCGCCAGCGAGTTTTTCGCGGTAGCCACCTCCCTTGCTGCCTTCCGGGGAGATCTGGAGCAGGCGCTGGCATACTCCCGCCAGGCTTCTGAACTCATCCCACCCGAGGATATGTATACGCGCAGTATGCTTGCCGCCAGCCTGGGCACTGCCTATATCTTCCATGGAGACTTCGTCGCAGCCAACCGGGTATATCAGGAAGCCATAGAGATGGGGACAAAGGCGCAACATCAGCTAATCGTGCTGACGAGCATAGCCGGACAGGGATACCTGCAAGCAACCTATGGGCACCTCCGCCAGGCAGTTGAAACCTATCAGAGGACCATCCAACTCGGCACCAGGGCAGGAGGCCGCCTCTTCTCAGCGGTCAGTATGGCCTATGTCTGCCTCAGCGACATACTCTACGAGTGGAATCGGCTGGAGGAGGCCGAACGCTATGCCAGAGAGGGTATTGAGCTAGGCAGACCCTGGGGCTATGTAGGTATGCTGGGGCTGGGCTATCATACACTGGCCCGTATCCAACAGGCGCGCGGCAAGCACGAGGAGGCCCTATCCTTGATACAGCAGGCCGAGCAGCAGGTGCAAACCTATACACTCCAACCTATCACGACCATGATAGCAGCAGTACACGCACAGATAGCACTTCGCGCTGGCCATATCGAGAAAGCAACTCAGTGGGTTCAATCCATCGAGCAGGGCCTGCTTCCTGCCACACAATACTTCTCCACTATGAAGATGCTCGTTCAGGCCCAATTGTCTCTGGTTCAGGGACAACTCAGCCAGGCCAGCGAAATCATACAACACATAATTCCTCAGGCAGAAGCAGTAGGAGATATGCGCACAATCATCGAGAGCCTGCTGATCCAGGCCATAGTATTGCACAGACAGGAGAACAGCGATCAGGCCCTGGCGGCACTGACGCGCGCCCTTGTACTTGCTGAGCCAGAAGGCTACATACGGATCTTTATAGATAAAGGTGAGCCCATTATCTCGCTCCTCCACCAGGCCGCCGCTCGTGGTATTAGACGAAGCTATACACATACTCTCCTCCAGGCTTGCAGGGAACACATAGCCACCACGTCATCGCCTTTAGGAGACCAGCTCAGTGAGCGCGAGTTACACATAGTACACCTGATAGCTGCTGGCAAGTCCAACCAGGAGATCGCTCACGAACTGACTATCGCGTTGAGCACCGTCAAGACTCATATTAACAACCTGTACACCAAACTGGGTGTCCACAGTCGCACCCAGGCTATTGCGCAGGCTAAAGAAATGCACTTACTATTCTAAACCATCCATCTGATACACATACTATATGAAGAATACGTGCTTTGTGTTTAGAAAAGTTGTGTCTCAACATCTGAAACAAGTAGCATAAGATGAGTTTGGAAAAGCGTATTGACGAGCAATTGACGCGCCGAGCCTTTTTGTGGTTAAATGCCAGAAGCATGGCTGAGAGATTCCCAAAAGACACAGCACAACAACGTACCTACCGAGCGTTTGAAACCTTGATCGCGAGGGAAGATGCCAGTATCGATCTGGCGCAGGCGGCCCTCTTGATTGCGAGCATCGAGTACCCGGACCTCGATATGGCACAGTATCTATTACACCTCGACGCGTTAGCACGCCGGGTACAGGCCATACTCGCTTTACCTCCTCCCGAAATCCTTGCCGAACTGCCACCTGAGAGTAAGCCTCTGAAAGTTATCGCAGCTATGAACAAAGTGCTCTTTGAAGAAGAGGGCTTTCAGGGGAATAAGGCAGACTATTACAATCCAAATAATAGTTTCTTCAACAAAGTGCTGGACAACCGGACCGGCATCCCCATCACGCTCTCATTACTCTACATGGAGGTTGGGAAACGAGTTGGCATCCAGATAGACGGTATTGCCCTACCTTACCATTTCATGGTGAGATGTCACCTACCCGAGGGACCAATCTATATTGACGCATTTGAGGGTGGGACACAGATGAGCGAGCGTGAGTGCCGGGAACGTATTCGTCATCTGACACATAGCCGGACGAAACTTTCGGCCCACTGGTTTGAGCCAGTCAATCCCAAAATCTTTCTGGCACGTATGCTCAATAACCTCAAGAAGTGTTATCTGGAGCAGGAAGACTATGTGCGGATGCTGGCTATCAGTGACCTGATTATTATACTCGTCCCACATTTCCCCAGTGAGTGGCGAGATCGCGGCATCGTGCATATGCAATTGCAGCACTATTCGCGCGCCTTGCAAGATCTGCTCACATACCTGGATCTGGCTCCTAAGGCCAATGATCGCTCTGAGATCCTCAATCATATCAAAACAATTCGTCAGATCATGGCCATGATGAACTAAATTAGAGCAGGCTGACCGCGGAATACATTTCATTGAGAAAGCGGCTCGGCACTTTTTCCAGCAGTTGTGTACTGGCAAAACCATTGCGGCTTGCCAGGGCCTTCCAGGCCGAGTAGGAGAGTGGATAGGGGACCCAGGGATTGCCCCGATCAGCATTATACTCCACCAGCAGAAGACGCCCGCCAGGACGTAGATAGCCGCGTATCATGTCCAGAACCGCATCTTTGTCGTGCACAAAATGAAGTGAGTTCGCCATCACGATGCCATCCAGATTTGACAGGGAGAGCGGGCGGGTAAAGTCAGCGGCAATATACTCTACTATCGTAGCGGGAAATTGGGCGCGCATCGCCTGCTCCTGTTCGCGCAGGGACGATCTGTTCTTATCAACGGAGTAAATTGGTCCACCTGGCCCCAACAGGTCGGCCAGTGCCAGAGTAAAAGCGCCAGTGCCAGAGCCGAGATCGGCCCACACCCCACCATGGGCTAATATTCCCTTACGTAACAAATGTACATGATCCTGATGGTTCATTAGTTAGACTCCTCTATAGGTAAACCTTCCATTTGCATAATCTTCAGCGCATTAGTAGTAGGGCAGGGGCCGGGACGCAGCTTGTAGTCAAAGACCATATGCCCATCAACCACCTCCTCACGGAAGTGATAGTTTTTCACCGCTGGCAGTTCCTCCGCAAGTTTGACCAGTTCCAGGTCATGCGTTGAGATTGCCCCCACACAGTTCCGCCCAACCAGCGCGTGAACGTAAGAGCGGCTGCCAATTAAACGTTCACGATTGTTCGTCCCCTTGAAAATCTCGTCGATCAAGAAAAAGAGCGGAAAGGGATTGCTTTTTTCCAGTTCTACCAGCAGTGCCTTGAGACGTCGTACCTCGGCATAGAAGTAGGAATAGCCATCAGTTACCGAGTCGCTAACACGAATGCAGGTAAACAGACGGAAGAGAGAAGTCTGGAATGTGCTGGCATTGACGGGGCCACCGCAATAGGCCAGGCAGAGATTAACGCCCAGCGTGCGCAGGAAGGTGCTCTTGCCCGCCATATTTGAGCCAGTGATGATGAAGACCTCGCCCAGTTGCTCGACAGCAAAATCGTTCACTATCTTTTTTTCGGCCGGAATCAATGGATGGCCCAGATCGCGACCCTGGAAGATGACAGGTCGGCCAGCCTCTGAGAGCACATCCGGCAACACATATTCGGGGTTAAGGTAGGCGAAGGTTGCCAATGAGTTCAGCGCCTCCAATTCAAACCAGACATCCAGCCAGACAGGGAGACGCGTCGTAATCTGCTTTTTATAGTGTCCTAAACGATAGGCGCAATAAAGATCCCACGGTAGAAGCGCATTTACCAGAAGCCAGAGCAGAGGATTGTTGCGCAGGGTCGCCATAGAGGAAATGCGCGCTGTCCCCTTGAGCAGCCTGGAAGGGCTGTGTGCACGCTTCAGAAAGAAGGGCTCGCACAGCTTTTTGAGCAACTGATGCCTGCCATAAGGGTATGCTTCCAGGTATCGCAGTACGCCACTGAGCGCGGCAAAGCCCGAACTCAGATAATTGGCATCGTCAAAGATGTCGCCGCGCAGTTTGGCCGTCCCAAAGAAGAGGAGCAGCCCGGCCAGCAGCGTAAAGATCCAGAGATGCGGCATGGGTAGAAAAAGGTTGAGCAGAAAGAAGGCGATGGTCAGCGCATTCAAGATACCTGTTCCCCATAACAATGGCAGCAGCCAGGCCGATGGAGCCTGCTGATTGAGCCAGGTCAGTAAGCGCTTGCCCTCCCATTGCTCAGCAACCTGTTTTGAGACCAATAAAGATTTGAGCAACAACTTATCGCGGAAGAGCGTCAGTGGGGTCAGTTCGCGAACCAGTTCCTGGCGGCGGCGAATAGTAGCCAGATCTGGCATTGTATTCAGTAACCAATCGTGCAGACGCTGACTGCCCTCACGCGAGACGGCTGTATTCAGCAGGCGGTGGAGCGAATGTGGCCCGGTGATATCAAGATCGAATTCAAAGGGATGATCCGGCTGCAACTCCACGCGATAACCAACCGGGATCTTATGCCAATCCAGTTGCATACGCGCGATATGCGTAGCCTTGATGTGCGACCAGAGCGTGTGCCGGGCCAGGCTGCGATCGATCTTGCCATGAAAGTGCGCGACAATGGCAAAAGTGGTCAGCGTAACCAGGGCCAGGAGCAGGCCCAACCACCAGCCCACCAGTATAAAGGCCACAACGCTCAGGGCCAGTCCAATAAAAAAGATGGCCAGTCGAACCCATGAATAGCGCATGCTGCGTTGATCCAGGTTATCTATACGCTTTTGCAGGCGATTAATTTGCGCTTCGAGAAGCTGTATGCGCTCCTGTTTTTTGTCCACCACAAGACTCCCTCATTTACCAGTGCTTTGTCACATGATATCACCATTGTCCAACTGATAGTCTTGATGCGTGAGGTCTCTCTCCCCAATCCCCTTTTTTGAGAAGGGAAGAGAAAAGCCAATCTTACACCAATCTTACGTTTTTTGATGTGTAAGATTGGCGTAAGATTGGCTAGATCGGCCTGTAGAGCCGATTGAGAGCCCAAATCTTACACTTTTTCCATCTTACGCTCACAGGGGGCTAAGCAACATTCCGGTAATGCTGCTTTTGACCGAAAGAGGAATCTTTCCCAAAAAGGTGGGAAGAGAGTGCGTGAGGGCGGACCCTGATATGCGCAGGCCGGTGGTTGCTATCAACGAGTAAATTGTACGATAATTCAAGCATGAAATCACGTACCTCGAACACTTCAAAAGAAGTCATCCTGGCCGCATTGGAGGCAACGCATGGTATTACCCTGCTGCACAATGTGCTCAATGATGCAGCAGGGCATTCTGTTCTCACCCTGCTACGAGCACTTGTGAACCCTCAGGCTGCGGCAGCCGAGATTGCAAGAGCCTACAGCCAGGCGTTTAACGCGCTGGCAGCCGCCGCCAATGAGGAAATATGGGTAGCGGGGCTCGCCGATGCCTGGCAGGCCCACCTCATTACCCGTATTCTCGATGATACCAACCAGTGGAGCACGCAGGCTGAAAGGGCTGGTGCAACCGGCATAGCTCCTGCCATACGCTCGCAGGCCCAGCGCGATCTACGGGCTCTGCGCCTGTTCTTTGATCTGACGGCGGAGACGTTCTGGTGCCTGACCCGCGAAGCTGTGACTCCTACTATGCCAGAACTGCATGACGCCTGGGTGCCCTGGTATGACCTGGCGCCGTCACCCAGCCGGACAGAGGTCCTTACAGCGCGCGACATATTGGGGCAACGTCTGATCGAGCACGAGGATTGGACGGACCTGGTTGACCCACTAACGGAGCATTGGGCGAGACATGGCACCGGGCTCTTCGCGCGCTATCATGTCCTGCGCTGGCAGGGGAGAGAGGAAGGGCTACAAGGCATCAGCTACCCGGATCCCATCCAACTGAGTTCATTGATCGGCTATGAGCGTGAGCAGGGGAAGTTGAAGGCCAATACAGAACGTTTCCTGCAGGGTTTACCAGCCCATGATACCGTACTCTACGGCACACCTGGAACTGGCAAATCATCAACGGTGAAGGCGCTGGCGAATGCGTATGCCGATCGGGGTCTGCGCCTGGTGGAGGTGAGCAAAGAGCTGGTCAGTGATCTACCACAGATTGCTGCACTACTGCGTGGGCGAGCTCCGCGCTTCCTGATCTTCATCGATGACCTCTCATTTGAAGAGCATGAGGTACAGTATAAAGCACTCAAAGTACTGCTCGAAGGGTCGGCGGAGGTGCGCCCAAATAATGTGCTCATCTACGCCACCACCAATCGGCTGAACCTGATCCGTGAGAGCTTTAGCGATCGAGGCAAGCCGACCGAGGATGTACATTGGCGCGATACGATGGACGAGAAAAATTCGCTGGTCGCCCGCTTCGGATTGCGCGTTACCTTCGTCGCCCCCGACCAGGAACGCTACCTGAAGATAGCGGTCGAACTGGCCCAGCAACGAGGGATTGATCTACCAGAAGAAGACTTGCGGATGCGCGCACTGCTATGGGAACGCCAGCGGAGCGGAAGATCGGGCCGGACGGCCCGCCAGTTTGTCGATGACCTGGAGGCTGATTACAATTTCTCAAAAGAGCGATACCCATCCCACAAATCAGACCCCAGCGCATCCCTCTCTCCCACAGCGCCATCAGAGAGTAGACAAGAGGCATCCGAAATGGTTAACTGATGTTAGACTAGTAAAGATAAGGAGCAATACGTCATGAAAGCGATACGTATCCACAAATTTGGCGGCACTGAGGAGTTAAGCTACGATGATGTGCCACAGCCTGAGCCAAAAGCGGGGGAAGTACGTGTAAAGCAGGCAGCAGTGGGGGTCAACTTTATTGATATCTACCATCGGAAGGGACTCTACCACAATCCCTTGCCATTCACGCTGGGCGGCGAGGGGAGTGGCACGGTTGAGAGCATTGGCGACGGGGTAACTGACCTCAAAGTGGGCGATCGGGTAGCCTACGCGAGTGTTCCAGCAGCATATGCCGAATATGTCGTGGCCCCAGCGGCTCGCATGGTGCCTGTGCCGGAAAACGTGCCGCTGGAGCAGGCCGCCGCAGTGATGCTACAGGGCATGACGGCGCACTATCTGGCAACCAGCACCTACCCAATTCAACCGGGAGATACTGTGCTGATCCATGCGGCTGCGGGAGGAGCCGGGCAATTACTGACACAGATTGCCAAAATGCGCGGAGCACGTGTGATCGGGACCGTTTCGACCGAGGAGAAGGCTGACCTGGCACGCTCTAATGGGGTCGATGAGGTGATTCTCTACACACAGAAGGATTTTGAAGCAGAGACGAAACGCCTGACAGGTGGCAAAGGAGTCGATGCTGTCTATGAATCCGTAGGCAAGGATACCTTCAATCAGAGCCTGAACTGCCTGCGTCCGCGTGGCTACCTGGTGCTCTTTGGCCAGTCCAGCGGGCCTGTGCCACCGCTTGATCCTCAAGTACTCAACGCCAAAGGCTCGCTCTTCCTGACGCGTCCAACCCTGGTCCATTATATCGCTACCCGCGAGGAACTCCTGCAACGCTCCGGCGATGTGTTTGCCTGGATTGGCGCGGGGAAATTGCATGTGCGTATCGACAAGTCATTCCCATTGGCGCAGGCAGCTGCGGCCCATCAATACCTGGAAGGGCGCCAGACAAAAGGCAAGGTTGTACTGATCCCGTAAAACAGGCGTGGATTTCCTCCTCTATAGATCTACCTCCTCACCTGTAAATACTAGACCTTGACATAGATTTTCGTGCTCATCAAGCAAGCTCCTCTCCTCCCAACATTGGGAGGAGAGGAGCTTGCTTGATGAGCACGAAAATCTTACTATGCTCCTACTGAGAGTTTTTCTTAAACTAGCAACAATTTCATTGACTTTAGCAGTAATAATATGTTAAAAACAAGTAAGACATTTGGAGAGGTGCCAGCAATGCTCCGATGCCATCACATCAGCACATATGCAAACCTGAGGCAACACCGTGTTTTGACGCGGGTCCTGCTAGAGAAGTCTAGCAGAAATATCACCTGCTTTTACAGTTTTGTCCATAATAATCAGCTTTTTCACATCTACACTGATACTCCTCAAATCACTCCACGCTTGCTTTTTTACCCGTTATTCTATCTCTGCTCTCTCTTACAACCAGGTTGTGTTCTTCGTCTGCTACCCACAGTAATAGTACAGACGCAACGCCAGGGTGTGCCAGGATTTGAATCGACACTGACACCACAGAGGTTCTCCCTTCCATTTCACAGAAAGGAGGTATTCACTTAGAACTGTTCAGTCTACATCTGTCCACTTCGTGTGTTACATCTATCAATGTATAGTTAACTACCTGGGGGGCATGGAGGCCCCTTAAAGGAGATGTATACATGCATCATGTGCCTCGACACCAATTTTCCTGGCGCAGGACGGCTTTTCTGCTCATGGCCATCACGATGATGACATTGGCTCTGGTTTTTAATGTTGCTTTCTTTCCTGTTACCGCCCAGGCTCATCACTCCGTCTCGCAAAGTGGCCCCACCGTCAGTTCTGCGGTAAAGCACGATGTCTCGCCGCCGTTGAGCACCATCGTGCCCGTCCATACTGCCGCGGCTCCGCAGCGTCCTTTCTTGCGCCACGCTCCGGTACCGCAGGGAGCCCCCAATGGACTTCAGGATCATATCCAGAATATTCGGAACACCTCTCCAAAGATCCCCTCGCCCGCAACTAATTTCGACGGCGTTGGCAATGGTTTCACTGGTCCACAAGGCACCTTCACCGTCAATAGCGCACCGCCCGACACTAACGGGGCGGTCGGTCCACAGGATTATGTGCAGATTGTCAATACCGATTTTGCTATCTTCAACAAGGATGCTTCGCGTGGGGCCATTGGCTCAGTTCGCTTTGGTCCGGTCCAGATCAATACCCTCTGGAGTGGCTTTGGCGGTCTCTGTCAGGCCGATAACGACGGCGACCCGATTGTCCTCTATGATAGTATCGCTAACCGCTGGCTGATTACCCAATTCGCGGTGACGAATGCCACAAACAACTTCCTGCAGTGTATCGCCGTTTCTACGAGTGGCGATCCCACTGGCACCTTCAACCGCTACTCTTTCTCTTACGCTAACTTCCCTGATTATCCCAAATTTGGTGTGTGGCCAGACGCTTACTATGGCACCTTTAATATGTTCAACGCAGCTGGAACAACGCAACTGAGCACGACTGCCTGTGCATTTGATCGCACCAGCATGCTCAACGGCGCTAACGCTACCCAGCAGTGTTTCACCACCAGCAATCCTCTCGGGGATTTATTGCCATCGAACCTGGACGGCTCGACCCAGCCACCCGCTGGCTCTCCCAACTATATGCTGGCGCTGAGTACCACAACTTCGCTTGAGTTGTGGAAGTTCCATGTGGATTTTGCGACTCCGTCCAATTCGACCTTCACTGGCCCAACGAGTATTGCCGTCGCGTCGTATGCTCAGGCGTGCGGTGGCGGAACCTGTATCCCGCAATCTGGGACTACGAATCAGCTCGATTCACTCGCGGACCGCCTGATGTATCACCTGTCCTACCGCAACTTTGGCAGTTATGAGTCGCTGGTAGTTGACCATTCAATTACATCTGGAAGTTCTGTCGGTGAGCGCTGGTACGAAATTCGCAGTCCTGGCGGCACTCCCGTAGTAAACCAATCGAGCACCTATGCCCCCGATGCTAACTTCCGTTGGATGGGCAGCATTGCGCAAGACAAGTCCGCTGATATGGCGATGGGCTTCAGCACCTCTAGCAGTTCGACCCACCCGGGCATAAGTTATGCCGGGCGCCTGGCCAGCGATCCCGTGAACACATTGGGGCAGGGCGAAGCCAGTTTCATAGTAGGTGCAGGCTCCCAGACAGGTGGACTCACTCGTTGGGGCGACTATAGCAATATAGCGATAGACCCCGCTGATGACTGCACCTTCTGGTATACCAATGAGTACATTCCCGCCAATGGCTCCTTTAACTGGAAGACGCGCATCGGCTCCTTCAAATTCTCCAGTTGTGGTGGAACCGCAACCAATGATTTCTCGATCAGCGCCAATCCGACCAGCCTCTCCATCGCACAAGGGAGCAGCGCCACCTCGACAATCAGCACAGCGGTGATAAGCGGCTCGGCCGGGACCGTCAACCTCACAGCGAGCGTCTCGCCCTCGGGTCCAACGGCCTCGCTTTCTCCAACCTCGGTAACGGCAGGCAACGCCTCTACCCTCACGGTCAGCGTCGGCTCGACAGTGGCGGCAGGTAGCTATACCGTCACGGTGACCGGCACTGAAGGCAGCGTCTCACACACCGCGACCGTGAGCATCACCGTGCCCTCCGCAGGTGGCGGGATCACCAATGGAGGCTTTGAGACAGGCACCTTCTCCGGCTGGACGACCACCGGGACGACCTCGATCAGCAGAACCGCTCATTCGGGCAGTTTCTCTGGT
>Ga0209166_10001975_pt1 | contig 16167 bp, 19 predicted proteins | sample Coa_R1_3_FD_187151 | JGI IMG/M metagenome (GOLD analysis project Ga0209166, IMG submission 187151) | Surface soil microbial communities from Centralia Pennsylvania, which are recovering from an underground coalmine fire - Coalmine... | ecosystem: Environmental > Terrestrial > Soil >... | reverse complement strand
TTCCACATGGTGTTCAATTCCTTTCGGCGTAGTGCTGGGGGAGAATACATTGTCGGAGGCATGTACCGTGCCAAACAGGAATCTGCATTTTGAAATTCAGAAAAGCTGAATTAATGCGCGTCTGCTGATTGCCGAATGGCATTGGCCAATGCCGGTGACAGTTGCTGCGATGTAAATATTCCTACCGCGCGGGCATTTCTTATATTAGAGAAAGACCCTAGAGTTGCTAACCATTCGCGCTTACTATGGTGTTAAGAGAAAAGAGTCAGTTGCCAGAAGACAGTTGCCAGCTACCAGTTGCCGGTTGCCAGTTAAGAAAGCACTCAGCAGTCAGCATTCGGCATTCAGCTCATGAGCAGTTTCATCGGAGTTGGCGTGTAGCAATTAGCACTTGGCATTTAGCATTTAGCCAGCGAGGTTTCGTCGACAGGGATGGGAGCATCCTACCCCCATATGACTTTGATTGCTGGCAAGTTCTTTTCTTTGCAAGCTCGAAGCTCTCCAAGGGCGAAATGCTAAGTGCCAACTGCTAACTGCTCGACCTTAACTAAAGTACATTATGTTAGATAACCCGACGATCCTAAAGAAGATCCAAAGCCAGCCCAAACGCACTGCCGGCTACAAGCAGCTTGTGCGCGAGCTGGGCATCCGCGGCAATGAGCGCCGCGAGCTGGCGCAACGGCTGCGGGCGATGGTCCGCAAGGGCGAACTGCTGGAGCTGGAGCGCGACCGCTTTACCCTGCCCGAAGCTGCCGCCGGCAAGAACCTGGTCGCCGGCCGCCTGACCATGCACCGCGACGGCTTCGGCTTCGTGCAGCCGGAAGACGAGGCCCTGCGGCAGAAGATTGACGGCGACATCTTCATTCCTCCACATGCCATGGCCAATGCCATGCACGGCGACCGCGTTCTGGTGGAAATGGCTTCTCGCGACGGCGGGCGCGGCGATGGCCGAGGCTCCGGCTTTCGCGGCCGCTCCGATGGTGGGCGCCCGGGTGGACGCTTCGGTGGACGCCCTGACGCCGGCGAGCGGGTGGAAGGAAGGATTATCCGCATTCTCAGCCGTGAGCACGCCACGGTAGTCGGGATTTTCCATTATGGGAACCGCCACAACATCGTTGTCCCCATGGATGACAAGATCACTCACGAAATCGTGATTCCGCGCGGGATGGAATATCCCGAGCCTGCCGAAGGCGGGCAGCAGCCGGCGCACGGCGGCAAAGCTGCTAAGGCAGCGGTGCATCGCGTGCTGGGCGGCGAGGCGCGGCGAACGAAAACTTATGACGATTTGGAAGGCGTGATTGTTGACGTGGAAATCACCGACTGGCCCACGGCGACGCAGAACCCGCGCGGGCGGGTGGTCGAGATCCTGGGGCGGGAAGATGACTTTGGCGTGGATGTGGAGATCATTATCCGCAAATACCACCTGCCGCACCGCTTCCCCCCGGATGTGATCGCCGAAGCGCAGGATATTCCCAATGTCATCCCTGCCGATGAGTTGAAGCAGCGGCGCGACTTCCGCCAGCTTCCTATCGTAACCATTGACGGCGAGACCGCCCGCGACTTTGACGACGCCGTGACCGTCCGCAAGCTCTCCAACGGGCACTTTGAACTGCAGGTGCATATTGCCGATGTGGCGCATTATGTGGAGCCGGAAACCCCACTCGATGCTGAAGCCAAGCTGCGCGGGACTTCAGTTTATTTTCCCGACCGCGCGGTTCCCATGCTGCCGGTGGAGCTTTCCACCGATATCTGCAGCCTGCGCCCCAAGCTTGACCGGCTGGTGATGAGCTGCATCATGGAAATTGACCGCCAGGGCGAGGTGCTGAGCTATGAGCTGATGCCGGGGGTGATCCGCTCGGCTGAGCGCATGACCTATACCGACGTGAACCTGATCCTCGAGGGCGACGCCAAGTTGCGGCAGCGCTATGCGCCGCTGGTCCCAACCTTTGAGCTGATGGGCGAACTGGCGCAGGTGCTAAACCGCAAGCGGGTGCGGCGCGGCTCCATTGATTTTGACCTGCCCGAGCCGGTGATCGAGTTCGATGAACAGGGGCTGATGAAGGGCGTGACCCGTTCGGAGCGCAACGATGCTCACCGCCTGATTGAAGAATTCATGCTGGCGGCCAACGAGAGCGTGGCTTCGTACCTGGAGCAGCAGGCGGTGCCGGCGATCTACCGCATCCACGAAAAGCCGGATCCGAAGAAGGTCTTTGACTTTGAGACCATCGCGGCCAGGTTCGGGTACTCGCTGGGCGTGGGCGCGCTGCCCATCCAGCGGGTGCAGCTTAAGGCCGACAAGCGCGCCCGGCATGGCAGCGGAAAGAATGCGCGGGAGATTGAGATTCCCGAAGAGGTCCACATCACGCCGCGCATGTACCAGAAGCTGACGCAGAAGATTGCGGGCAAGCCGGAGGAGCGAATCCTGGCTTTCTTAATGCTGCGCTCGCTCAAGCAGGCGCGCTACTCGGAGAAAAACGAAGGCCACTTCGCGTTGGCCGCCCCAACCTATACCCACTTTACCTCGCCGATCAGGCGCTATCCTGATCTTCTGGTGCACCGCACCTTGAAAGCAGTGTTGGAGCAAGCAGGCGAAGGCCGCGGCACCCCGGCGCATAGCGAGGCTCCGTCGCCGTGGTCAAAGCGGGACCGCTTACAGGATGCCAGGCGGACGAAGCAAGGTGAAGACCTGGCGCGGCGCGGACGTGAGACCAAACCAGGCACCGACGGTCATCCAATGCAAACTGCCTACACTGAGGAAGAATTGCATTACCTCGCAGAGATCAGCAGTCAATCCGAGCGCCGGGCCGACGACGCCGAACGCGAGCTGATGGAGTGGAAGAAGATCAAGTTCATGCAAGACCGCATTGGCGACGAATTCGCCGCCCTGATCGTCAGCGTGACCAAATACGGCCTGTTCGTTGAACTGGAAGACATGTTCATCGAAGGCCTGGTGCCCCTCGACAGCCTTGCCGGAGACCGCTTCACCTACCGCGAAAACACCCGCGAGATCATCGGCGAGCGCACCAGGAAAAGATATTCCCTGGGCGACCGGGTGAAGGTGATCCTCGACAGGATTGACCGTATGCAGAGGAAGCTGCAATTCGCGCTGTTGGAGGAAGAAAAAGTCAAACCACAAAGGGCACGAAGATAAGGAGTCTCAGGCAGTCCCTGATAGGAACGAATCAGTTGCCAGGATGTTTTTTGGCGTCGGGATCATAGGTGACTTTGGCGTCAAACAGGGAATCGGCAATACCAGTGTTATAGGTGACACCGCTGAGAAATCGCTGTCGCGTCATCTCGCCGTTGCGCTCACGCACCACGTCGTAGGGAGTGTTGATTCCCTTTACCAGGTGGTAATTGCCGTAGACCTCGGTTTCTACATTGCGGTAGCGCGTCTCCGGCTCACGCCAGACGAAGGTTTTCTTAACAGGAAGATGGGTTTGCATGTCGAGATCGAGCGTAACCGCCTGGTTCTGTTTGTTCATCATCGTGACCCGTTCTACCTGGCGGTTGTCGGCAACGGTCTGTCCTTCATAAAACAAGGCGACATCCGGTTCTTTGAACCAGCGCCGCAAAACATAGTCCAGAGAGAATTCGCGCTGCCGCAGGTATTCAACCATATCTTTGTCTTCTTGCGGCCTGGTGCCTCGGAAGGTGGTTTCGTAGCCTTTGTCGCCATTCTCGATGTAAATGACGTCACGTTGTTTGGTCAGCTCGACTCGATCTTTATCGGGCCACTTCCAGAAGCGCCAGAACACTGTTCCTACGCCGTTGGCTTCGCCGTGATAGAAGCTGTAAGCGCGCCCCTGCTGCTGCATGTCCTGGACATTCAAATAAGCCTGGTCGCCCAGGGCATGAATCGCCTGATTGATCAGCTCACGGGCCTTTTGATCATTGGTTGCGGCAAGGGAATTCTGCGCCGCAGGCGGATTCTTGGCAGCCGCAGGCGTCGCCCCACCGGGCGCAGGGCTCTGCGCTGCGGCAAGGAGCGATAGCAGCAGAATCAACACGCTGGTTTTCATGTGGGCCTGTTTACTTAGAAGCAAGATCTGGCAGGGTAGCTGCCTGCGTTCAACATTCATCCTACCAGCACAGCCCCGCCGTTCACGTTGAAGACCTCGCCCGTAATAAAGCCGGCATGTTCGCTGCACAGGAACAGGATAGGCGCCGCAATCTCTTCCGGCGTGGCCACCCGGCCCAGCGGAATGCTCTTAAAGATTTTCTCGCGGACTGCGGTATCGTTCAAGGCGGGCGCGGACATATCCGTCGCCACCCAGCCCGGGGCTACGCAGTTGACCCGAATCCTGTCAGGCGCCAGCTCGGTAGAAAGCCCTTTCACCATGCTGATGAGCGCGCCCTTGCTGGCGGCGTAATCGCAGTGGAAGGCCTCGCCCCGCTGTCCGGCGGTGGAGCTTACCAGCACAATGTTGCCGCCCGGGCGCTGTCTCTTCGTCTGAGCTTTCAATTGTGCCACCGCATATTTCACCAGCCCAAAAACAGCGTCAAGGTTGACGGCCATGGTGCTGCGCCACTGCTCGTCTGACATCTCGTCAATCGGAGCGTCATTGGATGCCCACACACCGTGATTGGCCACCAGGATATCGAGGCCTCCAAAGCGCGCGACTGCAGCCTCCACCAGCCTGCCACCGCTCGCCGGACTGCTGAGATCCATCTGCACCGCGGCACAATTGGTCTCGCCGCACTCGTGCACCAACTGCTCCGCCGCTTTCTGCGACTGCTGATAGTTGAAGAGCACTTTGGCTCCGGCGGCCACAAACATTTTGACCGCAGCAGCGCCGATGCCGCGCGATCCGCCGGTGATGAGGGCGACTTGGTTGGAAAAATCTAGTTTCATGGTTCAGTTGCCAGTAGCCAGTGAAAGTTCAGAACTTTCTAACTAACCGAATGAAATTTGAGAGGAAGCACCCTCGCGTAATTTCTGAAATCCGGATCAGTCGTAAAGATAAGCAAATTGCGCTGCAGTGCCACTGCGCAGATTAGAATGTCTACCGCCGAAACAACGATTCCTTTCGCCCGGCAGTCATTGCTCGCTTTGGCAGCCGCCTCATAGTCCTGAGTGTTGATCGGCTCATCAGGGAATGCGCGCAAAATCTCTTGCAGACTCTCGAATTGGGCGCTGGTCTTGATGCCCGACAGCAGTTCCTGCCGGATCAGGCCAATGAGCCTGGCCCGCCCATCCCTGATAAGTTGGGCCAGTTCCTCGACCAGCAAGAGTTCCCTGGCATTCAGGTCCTTCTGCTTGCGCCGCAACGAGAGCGACCACACTGACGTATCTACCAGAACGTTCATCGCCGTTTGGTTCTGCGCTCGCGTTTGTAATCATAGTTCTTGTCATATTCGATGGAATGAAACACAGACAGAATTGCCTGTTGTTTGCGGCGCCTAATGTACTCGTCAAGCGCGGCAGTGACAGTCTCTTTCTTGGTGCGGTGATGTCCCAACTTTTGCGCCTCTGCGATTAAGTGGTCGTCAATGGCTAAATTGGTGGGCATCGGGAATCTCCATGTCTACACATTATGTTACACAATACTATGTGTAATACAAAATTGAACCACTGTAGCTTCGTAAAATAACAACTATCTATGCTCGGTTGCCGCCTTAACAAACGCCCGAAACAGCGCCCGCGACAAGGGCTCGTCATCGTAACTACGCTCCGGGTGCCACTGCACCGCCACCACAAAGTGCCCGGGCGCGGTTCCCTCCAGGGCTTCGATCACGTTATCTTCAGGGCAACGAGCGCTCACGCGCAGGCCGTCGCCGACCACGTCTGCCGATTGGTGATGGCTGGAATTGACCTCCAGATCAAAGGAGTTCAACTCGTGGGCTGTTTCCTGGAGATGAGCACCGATTTCCGGATCGTGATGCAACATTCGGGCGAGACTCGAGAAGGGGTCAATGCGGACGCGATGGGCATGGGCCACACTCCGCCCGGCGGCGTGGTTCACCGTGGTCTTGATTTGCGTGGGGATATCCTGCACCAGCGTGCCCGTGCGCCACACGTTCAACGATTGCAAACCGTAGCAGATGCCAAAGATCGGCTTGCGCAGGTTGTGCGCGTCTTGCAGCAGCAGCTCATCGGCTGCATCGCGCAAAACGTCAGCCTCAACCGTTTTGGGATGGCGCGCGGCGCCATACTTCTGCGGATCGACATCTGCTCCGCTCCCCGGCAGCAGGGCAGCATGGCAAAATGCAAGTTGTTTGGCGATTTCCGTCGAGCTTTGCTCCAGCCCGATGACCACCGCTTCCCCCCCGGATTGTTCGATGGCTGCAAGGTACCGCGGCAGGGCGCGCTCCACATATTCCGATTCTTGTGAGCTGGGAACGGGGATGGCAATCTTGGGTTTCACGGCTATCTGTCTTCCTTCACGCTGGCTGGCTGTGCAGCGGCGAGAGCCTGGCGGGGATCGAGGACCTCCGCCTGCGCGTAATACAAATCTTCCACCGCCTTCTGCACGATGGCGGCAAGTCTTTCCATGTCGCGCAGGGTGTATCCCTGGGTAGGAATGGGGTCGCCCACCAGCATCTTGAGCGGACGCGGCCTCATATGAAGCGAGTTTATGGGCAGCATCTCAAAGGTCCCCACAATGGCAATGGGAACTACTTCCACTTGCGTCTTGATTGCCACATAAAAAGCGCCGGAGAGAAAGGGCCGCACCAGGCCGCTGGCAGAGCGGCCGCCTTCGGGAAAAACCACCATGGGCATGCCGTCGCGCAGGGTCTCGGCCGCGCGGTTCAGGCTGCGCATGGAAGAGGTGGCGCTGGTGGCGTCTACGGGAATCTGTCCTGAACGCCGCAGGTGCCACCCTAAAAATGGATAGCGAAACAGCTCTTGCTTGGCGATGATGCGAAACTGGAATGGAAGCTGGGTATAGAGCACGGGAATATCCAGCGCGGAAATATGGTTGGCGGCGTAAAGATGCGGTTTGGTGGTATCAATCGGCTCCAATCCGGTCACGGTAACGTGCGTAAGGCACGTCTTCAGGATCAGCCATGACCACAGCCGTGCGAAGCTGTGCTGCAGGCGCCCCTTGCGGTCAAACAGGGAAGAAAGCAGCGAGAGGCTTCCCAAAATCCCCGTATAGACGAAGATCAGCGGATCGATGATCAGATACGACAGCAGGCCGCTGAGCGCCCACCTGAGTTTGGATTCCTGTTTTTCCACGATGCCGGGAAGCTTCCAGAGAATTTAGTGCCGGTCCTGAAGAATGCGCAGGGCCTCTCCTACAATGTAAATCGAACCCGTGATTACTACCACTGTGTCCTGGCGGGCAAGAGCGCGGGCGCGCTGCCAGGCGCTTTCGACGCTGGGTTCGAGCATCGTCTCCGCATTGCTATGAGACGCAGCCTGCTCGATCTGTTCAGGAGTGGCGGCGCGCGGGCTTTCAGCGTGGGTCAGGATCACTTTGTCTGCCAGCGGAAACAGGACTTCAGCCATTTCTGCGATGGCTTTGTCGCGCATGGCGCCGAAGATCATGATGAGTGGCCGCCCTTCGTAGTGCTGCGAAAGCGCGGCGCGCAACGCCCACGCTCCAGCGGGATTATGGGCCACATCCAGTACAACTTCAGGGTCACCTGCCTTAGCGGGCACAATCTGAAAGCGCCCCGGCCACTGTGTCTGGCGAATCCCGGATTCGATCTGCTTAGGCGTAACCGCGAATCCAAATTGTTTCAACTCCACAACGGCAGCAATCGCCAACGCGGTATTGCGAAGTTGGTGCCGTCCGGGCAATGGCGGCTGGACGCAAATTTCCTCTCCTAAAACGGTGAGCGGATACGATCCGCCCTCCGCCCAAACCACACGCGACCCCGGCGACACCGGAGGAACATAGGGCACGGCGCTTACCCCGCGTGCATCACGTTCCAGGATCGTGTTCCCGATAACGTCATTGGCCTCCGGATGTTGCGGGAGCGTGACCACCACTCCGCGTGGCCAAATGATGCCGGCCTTCTCGGCTGCAATCTCGCGCAGGGTGTTGCCCAGAAAATTTTGATGATCGAGGGAAATGTCAGTGATCACTGAAACGCAGGGATCAACCACGTTGGTAGCGTCCAGGCGTCCGCCCATCCCGACTTCGAGCACTGCGATTTGCACCCCCGCACTGGCGAAATATTCGAAAGCCATCGCCGTCAGCATCTCAAAGAAACTCGGATGCCAAGGCAGCGCGCCTTGTGCCAGCAGTTTCTGCGTAGCCTGCTTCACCCGCGAGTGCGTCTCTGCAAACTCGGCATCGCTGATCAGTTCGCCATCAACGCGAATCCGTTCATTGACGCGAATGAGATGAGGCGAAGTGTAGAGCCCGGTATGAAAGTTTGCTGCTCGCAGAATGGAGTCCAGCAGCGCAGCGGTAGACCCCTTGCCATTGGTTCCCGCAATCAGCACGCCGGCAAAACGGCGTTCAGGATGGCCCAGCGCCTCCAGCAGCACGCGCATGTTGGCCAGATCAAATTTGTACGTAGGAGTGTGCGCCAGCTCGTGGCCGAGCTTTAGCAGTTCGATGACGGCGTTATCGTAGGCAAGCATTTGTAAATAGCAGTTGGCGTTTAGCAGTCTACAAAAGCACTCAGCAGTCAGCACTCAGCATTCAGTCAAACTATCAGTCATAAGATTGCAGCAAAATTGTTTTGGATTCCGATAATGTCAAAGGGCCAAATGCTAACCGCTAAGTGCTAACTGCTCACACTCATAAAATCCAGCGCCCTCGAGATGTAGCTCTTCATCTCTTTGCGGTGCACCACAGCGTCGAGCATTCCATGCTCCAGCAAAAACTCGCTGCGCTGAAAGCTCTCCGGCAGCTTCTGGCGGATGGTCTGCTCGATGACTCGCGGACCGGCAAAGCCGATGAGCGCGCCGGGCTCAGCAATATTCAGGTCGCCCAGCATGGCATAGGAGGCAGTGACTCCCCCCGTCGTCGGATCAGTAAGGACAGAAATATAGGGCACGCGCGCCTCATCCAGGCGGGCCAGCGCGGCCGAGATCTTGGCCATCTGCATGAGGCTGACTACGCCCTCCATCATGCGCGCCCCGCCCGATGCGGAAACGATAATCAGGGGCGTACGTTCTTCCGTGGCGCGCTCGATGGCGCGGGTGATGGCCTCGCCCACCACCGCACCCATGCTGCCGCCGATGAAGGAATATTCCATGGCGCTCACGATCACGGGCCGTCCATTCATCTTGCCTTCGGCGTTGACTACGGCGTCTTTCAGGCCGGTGGAAGACTGCGTCTGGCGCAGCCGGTCCGAGTAGGCGCGCACGTCCACAAATTTCAGCGGGTCGGTGGAGGCAAGGTTTTCGTCTTCCACGCTGAAGCTGTCATCTTTTTCGCCGTCATCGAGCAGCAGCGCCAGGCGCGCGCGGGCATCAATGCGGAAGTGGCGGTTGCACTTGGGACACACGTTCCAGTTCTGGTCCAGGTCTTTCTTCCAGATGACTTGGCGGCAGCCTTCGCACTTGACCCACAGGCCTTCAGTGCGAACCCGCTTTTCGCTGGACGCCTCCAGCTCCGTGTTTTCTCGTTTAAACCAGGACATAGTCAGTTGCCAGTAGCCAGTAGCCTGTTGCCTGTTGCCAGTGATAGTGACAGACTTCCGACGAAGCAAACTATTAGTATTTCGCAGTAACATACCAACTGGCAACTGCGGAAAATGGACAAAGAGCTTGTATGCGCCCAAGCTCGTGTGGCACAGTCGTCCTCGGCTGTGTTCTGAATAACGTGGAAAAAGCCTCTAGCCAACTCAATCCACGTTAATCCGCGTCGGTGAAATTTCCTTTCATTCCGAAATTGCATTGCTTTTACTGGCAACTGGCAACCGGCCGCTGGCAACTTCTTCAATACTCAATTCCCCGTTGCGCCATCACGCCTTTTTCATAGGCATGTTTCACTTGCTTCATTTCGGTTACGGTGTCGGCGATTTCCACGATGCTGGGGTGGGCATTGCGTCCGGTCAGGATCACATGCACCATCTCCGGCTTGCGCTTGAGCGCTTCAACCACCGGAGCGGGATCAAGCAACCCATAGCTGATGGCGTAGTTGATTTCATCGAGGATCACCAGGTCCCACTGGCTCGACATGATCTCGCGCTCGGCCTCAGCCCAGGCCTCCTGCACCATCTTCACGTCTTCCGGGTCGGTCTCTGCCCCGCCAATTTTTACGAAGCCGCGGCCCATCTGCTTCATGATGAACTTGTCGCCGAAGCTCTGCACGGCATCCAGTTCGCCGTAATGCCAAGACCCTTTCAGGAACTGCAGCATAAGCACGCGCATGCCGCAGCCCACGGCGCGCAGACCCGTGCCCATGGCGGCGGTGGTCTTCCCCTTGCCCGGACCGGTGTTGACGATGATGAGACCTTTGCGAATGTCGTTCATAAATAGTTTCGAGTTTCCAGTTTCAAGTTTCGAGCATCTTCAACTTGAAACCCGAAACTTGAAACTCGACACTGATTTCAGTGTCCACAATGATACGGATGCCCTTTTAGGATTGTAAATGCACGGTAGAGCTGTTCCAGCAAAACCACCCGTGCCAGCTCATGCGCCAGGGTCATCTTGCCCAGCGAAACAGAGGTGGAAGCGGCCTGGCGGGCGTTGTCGCTAAAGCCGTCGGCCGGGCCAATGGCGAACAGCAGCGTCTGCGTTCCGCGCGTCTGGTGCTGATCGAGGAACTGAGCCAACTCCTCTGAGCTTAGCTGCTTTCCACGAGAGTCAAGCAGAACCAAGAACGGCGGCGTGCGCGAGGTGGATTTCTCAATCTGCTTCAGCAAGGCCGCTTCGCCGGCCAGTTCCTGCGACTCGACCGGCGCATAGCGCGCCAGGCGCTTGAGATACTCCGCCGTCAGCGAATGAATTGCGGGCTCTTTGGTTTTGCCAATCCAGGCAACTTTTAATTTCACAAGGATGGTTTATCACAACTAAGGGCCGAGAACCGCGAACGCCTCTAAAATCCGCGCAAATCCGTGAAATCTGCGGTTAGCTTTTTTTCTTGTGCGAAGAAGTGGCTTTCTTTCTTGCTGATGCCGATTTGCTCTTGCTCGCAGCCGCCTTGCGTTTCGAGGTCGCGGATTTTGAGACCGCTTTTTTCTTAACCGCAGTGCGTCTTGCCGGGGCAAGCACCTCGATCGGGGTCAGCCGTTTGGCCGATTTCCACAGCCGCTCCAGATCGTAGAAGCGGCGGGAATGCTCGCTGAAGATGTGGACCACAAAATCCACATAGTCCATCAGCACCCACTCCGCCATGTTGTAGCCTTCGACGCTTTTGGGCGCGAATGCCATGGCATGGAGCCGCTCGCGGATATCATCCGCAATGGCCTGAATCTGCCGGGGATTGCTCCCGCTGCAGATCACAAAATAATCGGTGAATGCGCCCGCGTTCTTATCCATCTCCAGAATGGAGATGTCCGCGGCTTTCTTGTCTTCGCATGCCTGGATTGCGGCTGCGACCTGTTGTCTCAGGGCGATATTAGCTCTCATTCCACCTCGCCTGCAGCTTGGGGATACAGGTTCATCTTTTTAATGTACTCGGCAACCGCCGGATTGACCAGCGCTCCGAGCTTGCGTCCGCTGCGGATGGCAGCGCGAATATCGGTAGCGGCAGCGGGCACGCGAACACCTTCCAAAAGATGCAACGTGATGCCCCGCAGCTTCAGCGTGCTGACCGGCCGCGCGCGCCGCGAGGGACGCCGAACCGTTTTGGGACGCAGGCTTGCCGGCAGAGCATCGGCCACATCGGCCAGATAATAGCCGGGACGGCTGACCACGATGAATTCACACTCGCGCAGCAGGGCCTCAGGCTCGCGCCACGTGGAAATTTCACGGAAAGCATCAATGCCCATAATGAAAAATAATTTGTCTGTGGACGCGAGCGAAGCCTTGAGCCGCTGTACCGTATCAATCGAGTAGTGAACCCGATCTTCGCCGGTAGGATACTTTTCCCGCGGCGCTTCCAGCAGCGAGGGGGAAAACTTTTTCTCACCCTGCAGCGCCAGCGTCACCATGGCATAGCGATGAATGAAATCTGTAATGGGTTGTTTGCGCTTGTGCGGAGGAATGTCGCCGGGCACAAACAAAACCTTGCCCAGCTTGCAGCGCTCCAAAGCCGCCTGGGCCACGGCGAGGTGCCCGTTGTGAATCGGATCGAAGGTGCCCCCCAAAAGGCCGATATTCATGTTTAAAAAACTTACCACGGATTGCGCCGATGACGCGGATTTTAAAAGGACCGACGGCGCCACTTTCGTGTTCACCAGATTCCCGGGATCAGGCGCTTGGTCCGGACCATGTAGTCCTGGTAAGGCTGGCCAAATTTTTCTACCAGCATTCTTTCCTCCCGGCGCAGGCGCAAGGTGAACATCAGGGTGAAGGCGACCAGGGCGCCGGGGCCGGCGATCCAGTTGGGAAGCAGCAATGCCTGCGCGAAAACACCGAGAAAGATGGCGGCATACATGGGATGGCGGATGGACCTGTAAATTCCGCGAGCCACCAGTTGATGGTTTTCACGAAGCTCAAGCGTAGGCGACCAGTTTGTGCCCAGGTCGGCATGCGCCCGGTAAAAGAGCCACAACCCCAGAGCGTAACATGCGATGCCTGCCGAGAAGGCGAGCGGGTAAAGAGGATGATCGGCAAAGGACAAAAGCGGAGTCAGGATAAAGATCATGGGAAGCACAAAGCCGCCCAGCGTCATGGAAGACATAAGAGTTCTTTCCAGAAGGCTCTTGCGGCTCACGCTGACTTTGGTTTCTTTGCTGCGCTTGTTGTGCGGGGCACGAATGACGAAAAACATCGCCAGCCCTACAAGAAACGCAGTTTTTCCAATCCATGGATTCATCGGTCAAGGCTCAGTGCAAATTTCGATCACGTTCCCTTCGGGATCGCGAATTTCGAAGAACTGAGTATCTCCTCCGTCCTGGATAGGACTCACCGTGACACCGCGATTGCCGAGAACTTCCTGCGCTTTCTTTAACTTGCTGCAAAAGATGATCGGCACTGTCTTTGGTGCTTCCAACCCTGCCTGCTGAACTTCCTCACGACTGCTCAGCAAGACAGCGGGCTCCTCACAGCCGGGTAGCTTCAGTGCGACGTCTGACGGGCAAGGATTGTCCCAATCCGTTGGCACAGGGACCTGCTTACAATCAAAGGTTTTGATCCACCAGCGCTTTGCTGCCTCGACGTTTGAATAGCAAAGCACAATCGGATCTGCTGCCTGGAATAGATCAAACATAGCAAGTGCCTCGTTCAAACTTGAAACTTCGTTTTACGAACTGCCTATTGCCCGCGCAGCTTCTGCACCCTTTTCGCCAGAGCATACTTGAGCGCGTCGATGCCCTCGCCGGTTACGGCGGAGATGGGGAACAGCTCCAGTTTTTTCTTCTTACAATATTTCTCCAACCGCTGCAGCTTGTTTTCCAGTTTCTTGGGAGCGCGCTTCGCCGCGGCACTGCGGCCAGACGTCTTGGCTGAGCGCGATTTTTTTGCGGATTTCTTTTTCGCTGCCGCCGTTTTTCTTGGCGGAGCTTCTTCCGCCGGCACAGCCGAGAAATTCTGCAGGGCATCGATCTTCGAGGCCACCACGATCATGGGTTTTTCTTCCAGCCCCGCGCCGAAGCTCTCAAGCTCGCTCTGGATGACCTCAAAATCCTGCACCGGGTCAGGCCTGCCGCTGCCGTCGCTCACGTCAACCATGTGAACCAGCAGCCGGGTGCGCTCGATGTGGCGCAGGAACTGCGTGCCCAGCCCGGCGCCGGTGTGCGCGCCTTCGATGAGCCCGGGGATATCGGCGACCACAAAGCTGTTGTATCCCGGCTCGGAGGGATCGCCGATGGAGACCACGCCCAGGTTCGGCTCCAGCGTAGTAAAAGGATAATCGGCAATCTTCGGCCGCGCCGCGCTGATGCGCGAGATGAGTGTTGATTTTCCCACATTGGGATACCCAACCAACCCCACGTCGGCCAGCAGCTTCAGCTCCAGCCGGTAGACGCGCTCTTCGCCCAGCTTTCCCGGCTCGTGCTCGCGCGGGGCCTGATGCGTAGAGGTAGCAAAGCGGGCGTTGCCTCTGCCGCCGCGGCCGCCGCGGGCGATGACAATGCGCTCATCAGGACGCGAAAAATCATGGATGCGCTCGCCGGTATTTTCGTCGTAGAGAATCGTGCCCACCGGGACCTTCAGCGTGATGTCTCCGCCCTCGGCGCCGGTCTTGTTGGAGCCTTCGCCATGGCGTCCGCGCCCGGCCTTGTATTCGGGATTGAAGCGGAAGTGGACAAGTGTATTGTGGCGCTCGCTGGATTCCATCCACACATCGCCGCCCCGCCCACCGTCACCGCCCGAAGGCCCGCCGCGGGGAACAAACTTCTCGCGCCGGAAGGCCACGCATCCGTTGCCGCCATTGCCGGCTTTGACCTTAATTCGTGTTTCGTCGATGAACATGTAGGACCAGTTCTCGGTTCTCAGTTCTCAGTTCTCAGTTCTCAGTTCTCAGAAAGTGCACAATAAAAGTGCAAAATATCAGAGCAAAACATCAGAGGAGGAGCAGTTCGCTGTTTTTGAGATGCATTTATTTCTGAACTGGACTGACCACAAATAGAAAGGCCCCGCACGGCGAGGCCCTGATTTGCCCCATTCAGCTTTGGGGCTAAATGCTAAGTGCTAACGGCTAACTGCTGCTTTTCTCCGGCTCAATCATGACGTATTTGCCCATGCCGCCGCGGTCCACGAACTTGATAACGCCGGTGACCTTGGCGAACAAGGTATCGTCTTTGCCGCGGCCCACGTTGAGTCCGGGCTTGATGCGGGTGCCGCGCTGGCGCACGATGATGGAGCCGCCAGGAACAAGCTGCCCGCCAAATGCTTTTACTCCCAGCCGCTGCGCGTTGGAATCGCGGCCGTTTCGTGATGATCCTAATCCTTTTTTATGTGCCATTGTTTTAGTTCCCGGTTCTCAGTTCCCGGTTCTCAGAACCGGAACTGCTAGTTATCCTACTTCTTCTTTTTCCCGCCTGATTTCTTTGCGTGGCCCTTTTTGGCCGCTGCTTTCTTATGTGCGGCTTTCTTGTGTGCCGGAGCGGCGTGTTTGGCCTCTGCTTTTTCGTGGCCCTCTTCTGCTGCGGGCTTGGCTTTCTTGGGCTTGGGCTCTTTCACCGGGGTTTCGACTTCGGGGGCGGTAAACTTCTGCCCGTCAAAGGCGATCTCGGTGATGCGCACCTGGGTGAAGGGCTGGCGGTGTCCCTGCAGCTTCTTATATTGCTTTTTGCGCTTGTAGTGGAAGACCAGGATCTTGTCGGCGCGGCCCTCTTCGACCACCTGGCCGCTCACCCGCGCGCCCTCGCCCTGCGGACGCCCAATCTTGCCCTCTTCGGCGCTGACGGCCAGCACGTCGGTAAATTCAAGCTTGCCCTTTTCGGCGAGCTGCTTCTCAATGCGAATTACGTCTCCGGGAGCAACACGATACTGTTTTCCCCCGGTGCGGATGACCGCGAACATAGAATTCCTCCGAGTTTCGAGCTTGCAAAATCCATCCTGCGCACAGGCAGCGCGCAAGGGCTCCCAGAAGGGATCGGAACTGCAGGCAAACCTAATTATTCTAGCGTGTTGCAAGCGGCGACGTCAAACGTTAACAGTTGCTGGTTGCAGCCAGACAGTATTTCTCAGTTCCCCTTTGAGACTCATTGGCGCCGTGCCGCTGGTTTTGCAGTCCATGACCTCGAAAATCCCCAGAGTGACAGGCTTTACATTGGCCGGATGGCGCGATTGACAGCCGGTCAGAAATACCAAGGCCACCAATATGCAAAGCAACAGGCGATTCCGCATGGCCATCGATTGTATTCGTCCGCTGTTCCAGAAACAAAGCAAATGTCGCCGCGGCCCGAACGCGATGGAAGAGCGACTACCGGGATGCTTTGTTAGGCAGTGCCACGATCTCAATCCAGTTCGGATTCTTGCCGACATCCAGGCGCCCTAGTTTGCGCAATGCTCCTGTATTGTGATCGATGGCATAGGTGGTCAGGCTATTGGAGGTCTGGCCGGCTGCGAGCAGGTATTTACCTTCAGGATCAATATTGAATCCGCGCGGCTGGGTCTCGCTCGGGTAATTGCTTATCAGAGTCAGCCTGCCCGTTTTTTGGTTTACTCGGAATGCGGCAATCGTGCTTGATCTCCGTTCCGATGCA
>Ga0209166_10001973_pt1 | contig 16170 bp, 13 predicted proteins | sample Coa_R1_3_FD_187151 | JGI IMG/M metagenome (GOLD analysis project Ga0209166, IMG submission 187151) | Surface soil microbial communities from Centralia Pennsylvania, which are recovering from an underground coalmine fire - Coalmine... | ecosystem: Environmental > Terrestrial > Soil >... | reverse complement strand
CGAGCCGGCGCCGGACCTCGTCCTCCGGCCAGCGCCACAGATTTATGTCCATGATCTCAGCCGTGTGCCCTGCCTGGCGGAGCACCGACGCCAGGTGGGCCAGCCCAATGGGCGGGACTACTGCCTCATAGAAGACGCCAATCGGGGGATTGATGAGAAGCAGCTTCATGACGGCCTCCTCTGGACATTGTGTTGGCTTCCCGCTCCACATCCTGCGGGAAGCTGCCCGCTATTCGGTTCTAATGATGCGGCTTACCCTGCTCGGTCAAGCTTCGCCGATCACCTGATATCGCGCTGGCTGATTGCGGCGATTTGAGCTTCAATGGGCGAAAATGCGCGAGCGGGTCCATTCCCAAGCTTGACCCACCGTGTCCCGGCAGCCATTTGGGCCAGACGTCCTACGAGGTTGAGCTGAGGGGCACAAGCAACAGAAAACACTCTATCCAGTGTCCTATGTCGCTGCGCAAAGTACAGCCGCGCTGCCGGCCGCAAAATACTGACGGTTCCACCGTCGGCAGGCGTACTGATAATTGTATCGCCGTTCGGGGCCGGCGAAACATGAGCCAGGCTTTATTCGTCGGGGTATAGCAGCCGGCGAATCTGCCTCGCCGGCACCGACAACGGCACGCGGCGAGCGGGCAGGCATTACGCGAGAGGGATAGATCAGGTTATGTGGCGTGGCAGCCCGAGGCTATTGGGCGCTCGGCGGCCGCCAGCCTCACTCGTCCAGGCCCAGCACCTCGCGCTCCAGCGGGCTGAGCGCGGCCTGCACTTCTGGCGAGAGGGCCTGCTTGTGATTGAGGCGCTGCGGCTGGTCGGCGCGAGCGTAATGCGCCAGGATGGCGCGGCGGGGGCTGTCGGTGCGGTTGGCGCCGCCGGCGTGCCAACAGTGGCCATTGAAGATGAACACGTCGCCCGGCAGCCCGGTGATGTAGATTTCGGCTGGGTGCTGAGCCATGATGTCTTTCAAGACTTCCTTGGGCAGTACGGTGCTGCGGTGGGTGCCCGGCACCAGCCGCGTGGCGCCGCTCTCGCGGGTAAACGGGTCCAGCATCCAGATAGCGGTACACACCAGGTAACCCTTTTCATCAGCTTTGGCACTATGATCGGCGTCGGTGTGTAGCGGTTGGACAGCCGTGCCGTGCGGCAGGGCGTCGCGGGCGTTGAGCATGTTGATGTGCACCCGCGGGCCGAGCACGGCCCGCACCGCCTCCAGCACGGCCGGGTGCACCGCCAGCCGGCGAAACTCCTCCCCCTTGTTGGCCAGGTTGGCCAGCCGCCGCACGCCCGGCTCGATATAGTTTTCCGCGCCGGCCTGCTCGCCTTCTTCAGCCCACACCGCCTCGGCGCGGGCGATCACCTGCGCCACCTGCGCCGGCGTCAGCACGTCGTGCAGCAGAAGGTAGCCCTGTTCATCAAGCTGCTTGCGTTGTTCGCCGTCCATCGCGTTTCCTTTCGCCGACAAACATGGCGCACCCCGCCCTAGCGAGCGTGCTAACCGTGGCTAGAGTTTACCTCCGACTGTCGCCGGGCGGACCAAAGTGATCAAAAACCGAACAGCCTTTGGACTGGCACACCGCACCGGCTTTTGGTACAGTCGAGCCAAGACTGACAGGAGCCGCCATGACCCGCATCTTCACAACTGCACTCATCCGCCAGCCGGCCGAACGCCTCTACGACTATGTGACCACGGCCGGAAATTGGCCGCGCTGGCACCCGTCGTCGCTGGGTGTCACCGGCGCCGCTGACCATTCGGCCCAAGCTGGCGAGCAGATCACTGAAGACTTCCAGGTGGCTGGCAGGCGCGGCCGTGTGGTCTGGACCGTCCGCGAGCGCCAGGCGCCGCGCCGCTGGGTGATCGAGGGCGTCATCGAGGGACAGACCGGAGGCGGCACGATCACCTACACGCTCACCCCGCGCGACGAGGGAACCTTCTTCGAGCGGGAATTCATATATCCCACGCCTGGCACGTGGTTTGCGCTGCTCGACTGGCTGGTGATCCGCCGCCGGATCACGGCCGAATCCGGCGAGGCGCTGCGCCGCCTGAAACAGGTGCTGGAAAGCGCGCCGTAGCCTGGGAGAAGCTGTACCACAAACAGGCAGGCCGGGCAGTGGGCGTGCCTCAGCCCAGCAGGTTGACGATGATGTCCGCCGCCTGGTCCGCGCCATTGAAACGATCATGTCGGGCACGCCTCTCAGGCCGACCAGCACCAGACGCTCGCCATCCGCCAGGCTCAATGCGGCTCGCGTTTTAGCCACGCTTGCGCCCGGGCAGCGGCCGACCGGCGGCACGCACCCATCGGCCCGCTGGCGCGGCAGGCAGAACGGCTCGGCCTGCAGCCAGTAGCGAGCTTTGGCGAAGACTCCTTCCAGGTAGTCGGCTGGCGCCTGCAGGCCAGGCGCCTGTGCCAGGTAGCCGCGGTAGATCCAGTCCCAGGCGAAATTCTCAAATTCCATATCACAAAAGTGAACGACGGTGCACCCTTCCGTCTGGCATTGGCCGAGGAAACTGAGCCCGGTTTAGCAGAGGTTCTGTTGCGTTCCGCACAATCTCACGCGGCATTGGGCGCCAGTGCGTAGCGGCGCTGAGAAAGGCCCGGCGGGTTAAGTAGTACTGGCTGGCAAGATGGCCGGACGGCGTCAGTCGCATGGTCCTAAGGCCACATTTTTGAGATCAGCCTGCCCACATCGAAACGCTCAAGATCATTGGACTGCGATTTTCGACGGGCTATCGGTCAATGTCGCACTTATGGGGACAACTGCGCACACTGACCTAAGATTTGCGGCGGACACACCTTAGTGTCGTTCACAGCATTTGCATCCGATGGCCTCCGGTCGGAGCAGTGCGGGGTGGTGGTCCGCCCGACTCCGTTTGTGGGACGCCGAGGCGTGCGGAGATTGCGTTCCCAGTGTGGAGCGGCCTGCTCCATGATTACTGTCGGGCTGCCGCTTAGGCCATTGTTGCTAGAAAAACGGGCGTGTTAGCCCGCGCTCCGAACCATTCCCCTAAATTCCCCCGGAATGATTCACAACTCGGACGTTGATGCCCTATTTCCGTGACAAATGTCACTATGATTCCGCTGCCAGAGTCTTATAGTGAAACGATTAATAGCTTCGTCGCAGCATCTATAGCCCATGGACGAACAGGCCACCTATAGCGATCGAACGCCCCCTAACGCGACCGGACCTATTTAGGCTGGCGGGGCTAATGACCGCGACGCGGCGCTGGCCGCGTGTGTCTCACCTCTTTTTAAAGTCACCCCTACAACGGGAAAACCGGTCCAATTGGTCTACTAAGATTGGGGCTCGGATTGGCTCCCGCCGATATTGCGGCAAACATCCCCAGAAGCTTAACCCTTCCTCCTCAGGGTACGCGTCTATGACACGCCTGACCCTATCGGGGTCGAAAAAAATGGGGCTGTTGTCATGCTAGCGGGCACGGCGGCCGATCGCTGGCCCGTTTTTCTAGAGCCGACCGTCACCCGGGAATGATTTGGACGAAAGGCATTCGACGGAGCATTCCGCTTTGCGTTCAATGAAATGTCCGACATGAAAACTATGAAAACATCGCTTGTGCGACTGCTCGCCATCGTCGTCTTGCTTGCCGGCCTGTGGCCGCCTCCCGCGTTTACCCAGGCCGCGCTGCTCGCCACTCCGCGAGCCACCATCACCGTCAACAGCGTGGCCGACACGCAGGCCACTGATGGCCAGTGCACCTTGCGCGAGGCGCTGATCAACGCCAACGCCGACAACCAATCTGGCTCAACCGATTGCGCAGCCGGCAGCGGCGCCGACACCGTGGTGTTTAGCCTGACCTATCCCGCGATTATCACGCTTACCGCCCGCTTGCCGATGATAACGTGGAAAGTGGCGCTGGTGGGACCGGGTGCTGACCGGCTGACTCTCAGCGGCAACGGACAATCCCAGATCCTGCTGGTAATCCCTGGCGGCGATCTGACTGTGCAGGGGATGACCCTGTCCGACGGTTATAGCAACAGCTCCGACGGCGGGGCCATCAACAACGAAGGCCAACTGACCCTGGCCAACACCTTCTTGACCAGGAATGTGTCGACGAACAGCGGCGGCGCGCTCTACAACGCGGGAGCCGTCACGGTGACGGCCAGCACCTTTTACAGCAACACCAGCGATGCCGGCGGCGCCATTATGAACTTTTCGAATGGCTTGGTCAATCTGACCAATAGCTCGCTGATTAGCAACACGGCGACCGGCTGGTATGGCGGCGGCGGCATTCTGAACCTGGGCACCCTGACCGTCCACGCTGGTACGCTGTATGGCAACCGGGCGGCGCCGGCTGGCCCCGGCGAAAACATCGGCAACGGGGTCCCGCCCAATAACGCGGGAGTGGTATGGCTATACAACACCTTACTAGTAAATACGACGACCGCGGCGCCTAGTGCAAGCTGCACCAATATGGCGAGCGGCTCCGTCATTCACGACGGCGGCTACAACCTCGAGAACAGCAGCGCGTGCGGCTTCTCCGGCACTTCGCACGGCGATCAGGGCCTCCCGTTCTGGCCGCCGGCCAACAACGGCGGCGGCATGCTCACCATGGCCCCCCGGCGCGGCAGCCCGGCCATTGACTACATTCCCGCCAACGGCACACCAGGCTGCGGCATCACGACCACAACCGACCAGCGCGGGATCAGCCGCCCGCTGGGCCTGGGCTGCGACGTGGGCGCCATCGAAGCCGACGAACAGCCAGGCCGAGTCTACGCGGTCAATCAGACCAGCGACGCGCCGGGCGTGTGCGACTGGTCGTATTGCAGCCTGCGCCAGGCGATCTCCACCATTCAAAGTTACCCGCCCGGGCTGCCATACACTGTCACCTTCTTCCTGAGCTACCCGAACATCATTACGCTGACCAGCCCGTTGCCGGCGCTCACGAGCACGACCACGCTTTTGGGACCGGGCGCCAACCTGCTCACGGTGAGCGGAAACAACGCCGTGAATCTGCTGGTGGTGAACATGGGCGCGTCCCTGACGGTCGCTGGGCTGAACCTGGCGCGGGGCCACGGCACTTTTGGCAGCGCGATTTTTAACTCGGGTCTGTTGGCGGTGGTGGACACAGACTTTGACCACAATATAGCTGGCGCCAGCGGTGGCGCCCTTTTCAACAGCTTCACCGGCGTCGGCAGCGTCTGGTCGAGCACGTTCTCGAACAACAATGCTGGGCTAGCAGGCGGCGCCCTCGTCGATTTTGCTGGCGGCTGGCTGCTGGTGGTGAACAGCACGTTCTATAGCAACTCGGTCGCCCTGGCGAACGGCGGAGCCATCTATGCGGACACGCCCAGCACGCTGAGGGTGGTCGCCAGCACCTTTTACGGCAACTCGGCAGGGCCGGGGGGCGCTGGCGCAGTGGCCAACGGCGGCTACTTCAACGGCACGGACTTCGAGAATGGCGGCAGCGTGACTCTGGAAGATACGTTGCTGGCCAACAACCAGTCCGGCGGCGTTAGCGCCAACTGCTTTAGCCATGGGGGCACGCTGTCCGACGGCAGCTACAATCTGGAAGACGTTAACACCTGCAGCTTCGGCGGCAGCTCGTATAAGAACACTCAGCCCGGCCTCACTGGGCCAGCTGATAACGGCGGGCCGCTGACCACGGTCGGCTTGCCCCCGGGCAGCGCGGCCCTAGACAGGATTCCTAAGGGCGCCGGCGGCTGCGGCACCACCCTGCTGGCCGATGAGCGCAATACCCTCCGCCCGCAGGGCCCGGCCTGTGACATCGGAGCCTTCGAGCGGGACGAGTTCACAGTTTACTTGCCGCTGCTCAGGCGCTGACCGGGGCCGCCGGATTCATAAAGCAATAGCCCCGGCCATGCCGTGCAGCGCTTGGCTCTAGCTCATTCATAATCGGGCTTCCATTTCGATAGCAGCATGCATCACCTAGACGAACAGCGCTGTCAGCCACAATAATGCCGACAACGGCGGCGTTATCTACAACCTGAGGATCCTGACCCTCCTCAGCATCCCAATTGCGCCCGGGGGCATACTGGCCTCGATTGGCTACAACTTAATCCAGAACACCTCTAGCTGCTCACCACTAACTGAGGTGTTGACGTCGCTGCGGGCACCGCCCACGCTATTCACGCCGACCACGTGGCTTTTTGCCGTTGGTATATCAATGAGCGGAAGTATCAGACGCGAGGGTCAGGCAGGATTATGCAAGCAGGTCCAGGATGAATTCCGCCGCCTGATCCGCGCCATTGAGTCGTTGGCGCGGCACACGCGGCATTTCAAGCAGTTCCGCAGCCGCCCGCAGCCACCCGCCCGCCTGAAAATCTTCAGCGGACACGGGCAGGCCGGGCATCTGCCGCTCGACGAACTCAGCCAGGATGGGCGACTCGCGAAATTGAGCCCGAGGCAAGTAGCCGAAGGGCACACCCGCATGGTAAGCCTCGGCCACCGTGCTGTAGCCTAGCTTGCCGATGACGGCATCGCTGGCCGCCAGCAGGTCCGGGTAGTAAACGGGCGAGTGGTGCGGCAGCAGCAGCCACGGTCCATCGCGCCTGAGCCGCTCAGCCGCGCCGGCCAGTGCATAGACCAGCCCCGGCTGAGGCCGGGCGTCCGCGGGAATGGGTGCCTGGTCCGGCACGCCGCCCAGGCTGACCAGCAACAGCCGCTCGCCATCCGCCAGGCCCAAGGCGGCACGCGTTTCGGCCACTGTGGCGCGCGGGCGGCGGCCGATCGGCTGCACGCACCCGTCAGCCTGCTGGCGCGGCAGGCAGAACGGCTCGGCCTGCAGCCAGTAGCGCGCTTTTGCGAAAACCCCTTCCAGGTAGTCGGCGGAGGCCCGCAGGCCAGGCGCCTGTGCCAGGTAGCCGCGGTAGATCCAGTCCCAGGTGAAATTCTCAATCAGCAGCGACGGCAGCCCCGCTGCCTCCGCCACGGCCAACCCCAGCGGCGCGATGTCGCACACCACCAGCTCGCACTGCAACCGTTCCACCCAATCCGCCCAGGTGCGCACCAGGAACGGATCGAACGGCAAGAATTCGTCCAGGCGCGCCAGGGTGGCGTTCAGGTCTTCCTCCAGCGCGCTCCGCTGCACCAGGCCCACGTCGGCGATGGCGTGATGATAAACGAATGGGCCGGTCAGTGAATCCCGAAAGATAAACTCTGGCGCGGACGTGAAGATGTCAAAGCACAGATCGGGCTGCCGCGCGTGAGCCGCCGCCATCACCGCGCTGGCGCGCGTGGCGTGGCCAAAGCCGTGCGCTGTGACGAAGTAGGCGATGTGGCGCAGAGACGATTCGTCAGCGGGCCCCGAATTGGGCGGCTCAGGCTGGTTCACGCTCGTTCCCCAAACCGGCCCACCTCGGCCGCAGGCAGCGCCCGCCGCAGATCATCCACGCGCAGGAGGATGGTCAGGCCGCGCTCGCCGGAGCCGATGGACACGATGTCGTTCTGCAAGAGGTCCTCATCAATCAGCACGCGCATCGGAGCGGGCAGACCAAACGGCGTCACCGAGCCGGGCACATAGCCGGTCGCCTGCATCAGCTCGCTCTCGGTCGCCATAGTCAGCCGCGATTGGCCCAGGTACTTGCGCAGCGCTCGCCACGCCACCTGCCCGGCGCCGCCCATCAGCACCATCACATATTCTCCCTCGCCGACTCGAAAAACGATGCTGCGGACCACCTGCTCCGGCCGCTGGCCGCGCTCGCGGGCCGCCTGCTCCAGTGAGTGCACTGGCCCGGGGTGCCGGAAGGTTTGATAGGGGACGCCCAGCGCGTCCAGCTCTCGGGTGGCGGCCGTGGCTTCAGTCATCGCAAGGGTTGGCTCCATTCAGGTCGTGCAGCACGGCGCGGCCCTGCCGGCCAACGGCGGCCAGCACGCCCATCCGGCGCAGGCAGTAGGTCATCTGGGCGGCCAGCGCGCTCTTCAGATGCATGGCGCGGCTCAGCTCGCGGTTGGTAAACGGCCGAGGCAGGTCTGCCGGCAGCCAGACCAGGCAGTCGCTCGGCCCGGCCAGCACCAGGCTGCCGGTCACCCCCAGCAGCCGGCGGTCCACCACGCGCCACTGTCGCCGCCACCCCCGCTTCGGCCGCGGCCAGGGGCAGCGCGCCTCTTCCTCGCGGATCAGCACCACCTCCAGGCTGAAGTTCGGGTGAGCCAACAGCTCCGGAAAGCTGACCAGTTGCCCGAACACTTCCGCCGGGTTGCCTCTACGGGGTGACTTGCGGCGGCCCAGCGGCGTGCGCCGGTCCGCGGCCAGCCGCACAATCCAGCGCTCGGCCGCCACCGGGTACACCAGCCGCACCGGGCGGCTCTCCAGCAGCCGGGCCAGCTTCGGCCGCATGGCCGAGAAGTGCCCCGTCTGTATCTCGACCACGCTCTCGCCGCGCCGCAGGTCCACCACATAGCCATCGAGCGTGGCCTCAAGCTCGTCGCCGGGCTGGGCATACCAGTCCTTCAGGCTGGCGTGCAGGCTCGTCTCGCGCAGTGTGCCAATGCCGGCCATCAAATCATCAGCATGGCGTCGCCGAACGAGTAGAACCGGTACCCCTCGCGCTTGGCGCACTCATAGGCGTTCAGGATGTTGTCGCGGCCGGCAAAGGCCGACACCAGCATCAGCAGGGTGGAGCGCGGCAGATGGAAGTTGGTGATCATGCCGTCCACCACCCGAAAGTTGAAGCCGGGCAAGATGTATAAATGCGTGGTGTCGAGGGTGGGCGCCACCGCCTGGCCGGGCGGCGCGTCCTGCGCCGCGCTTTCCAGGGTGCGCACGGTGGTCGTGCCCACCGCAATCACCCGCCGCCCTTCACCTTTGGCCGTGTTGATCCGCTCGGCCGTGGCCGCCGCCACCTCGCACCACTCGCCGTGCATGGCATGCTGCTCCGGGTTGTCTTCCGTCACGGGCACAAACGTATCCAGCCCCACGTGCAGCGTGACGAAGTCAATGTCCACGCCCTGCGCGCGCAGCGCCGTCATCAGCTCGGGGGTGAAGTGCAGCCCCGCCGTCGGCGCGGCGGCCGAGCCAGGGTTGAAAGCGTAGACGGTCTGATAGCGGTCGCGATCTGCCAGCTCGCTGTGAATATAAGGCGGCAGCGGCACATGGCCGATGTGCTGCAGCAGCGGCGTGATGGGCTGCGAAAACTGCACCAGCCGCCGCGCGCCGTCATACGCTTCCTGCACCGTCGCCCGCAGGCGCGGCGCTCCGTCCAGCAGCACCACCGCGCCCTGCCCCAGCCCATGCCCGCCCACCAGCACCTCCCAGGTGCGCGGGGCCTGGCGCTTCAGCAGCAGCAGCTCCACTCGCCCACCGGTGCGGTCCTTGCGGCCAAACAGCCGCGCCGGCAGCACGCGCGTGTTGTTGAGGATCAGCAGATCGCCTGCCCGCAGGAATTTGCCGAGGTCGCGGAAGTGCGCGTGCTGGAGGCCGCCGCCCACCCGGTCCAGCACCATCAGCCGAGATGCGTCGCGCGGCTCCACTGGCAGCTGCGCGATGAACTCAGGCGGCAGCTCATAGTCAAAGTCCGAAGTCTGCATGCCGGGTCAGGCCGTGCCGCGCGCCGGGCGCTGCCGCCGGCCAGCCAAATATGTTAGTGCCGGAAGAGCCGCACCACCAGGTTGAGCAGGATGGTCAGCACGAGGCTGATGAGGATAGAAGAGGCGCATGGAAAGTAGAACGAGAAATTCCCGTTTTGAATGTTGATGTCGCCCGGCAGCCGCCCGAGCGGCAGACCCGCCCGGCCGGCCAGCCACACCAGCCCGCCCAGCACCGCCAGGCCCAGGCCGACGAGGATGATCCATTTGCCGACTGTTGTGGCATCTGGCATAGGCTGGCATCCAGATCTAGATCAGCCGGGCCTGCTCCGGTCCGTGATAGGGCAGCCCCAGGTGCTCATAGGCGCTGCGGGTGACCACGCGCCCGCGCGGCGTGCGGTCGAGAAAGCCGCGCTGCAGCAGGTAGGGCTCCACCACGTCCATGATCGTATCAGACTCTTCGCTGATGGAGGCGGCAATAGTCTCGAGCCCCACCGGACCGCCATTGTACTTTTCAATGATCGCCTTCAGCACCTGGCGATCCAGGTTGTCCAGTCCCAGCTCATCCACTTCCATCAGGTCCAGGCCGGCGCGGGCCACTGCCACCGTAATGTGCCCCTCGGCGCGCACCTGGGCGAAGTCACGCACCCGTTTAAGCAGCCGCAGCGCCACCCGCGGCGTGCCGCGCGCTCGCCGCGCGATCTCGTGGATGCCTTCCGGATCGGCCGGCACGCCCATCATGCCCGCCGCCCGCTGAACTATCGCGTTCATGGCTTCCAGGTCATAAAAGTCCAGCCGATACACCGCCCCAAAGCGGGCTCTCAGCGGCGCCGTCAGCAGCGCCAGCCGGGTGGTCGCGCCAATGACCGTGAAGCGCGGCAGCTTCAGCCGGATGTTACGCGCGCTCGGCCCCTTGCCGATCATGATGTCGAGCGCGTAATCCTCCATCGCGGGGTAGAGCACTTCCTCCACCGTCCGGCCCAGGCGGTGCACCTCGTCGATGAATAAGATATCACCCGCCCGCAGATTGGTCAGGATCGCGGCCAGGTCGCCGGCCCGCTCGATCACTGGTCCGGCCGTCACCTTGATGTTGACGCCCATCTCGTTGGCGATGACATGCGCCAAAGTCGTTTTTCCGAGGCCCGGCGGTCCATAGAACAGCACGTGGTCCAGCGCCTCGCCGCGGCGCTTGGCGGCGTCGATCAGGATGGCCAGGTTGTCTTTGACGCGGTCCTGGCCGATCAGGTCATCCAGCCGCCGCGGCCGCATAGCATAGTCGGTCTGGTCCTCTGGCCGTTTTTGGGGCGAAAGCACTCGGTTGGGCTCGTCAGTCATGGCCTCGATTATACCCAGTTATGGGGCGCTTTCACCACTTGCGCCGCCCGCAGCTAACGCTACAATCTCTGGGCCGCACCCAATCCAACGGAGCCTCCATGCCCAACAACGTCTACCCGTCTCACCATCCCCTCGTCGCGCACAAGCTGGCGCTGCTGCGCAGCGTGGACACCAAGCCCAAGAAGTTTCGCGAGCTAGTGCGCGAGCTGGCCATTCTGCTGGCCTACGAGGCCACCACCGATCTGGAGACCGTGCCCATCGAGGTGACCACGCCCATGGGCAAGGCCGAGGGCCGCGACCTGGCGATGGGCATTGGCCTGGTGCCCGTGCTGCGCGCCGGCCTGGGTATGGTCGAAGGCATCTGGGAGATGATGCCGGGCGCGGAGGTGTGGCACATCGGCCTGAAGCGCGACGAGCGGACGCTCCAGCCGATGCAATACTACGCCAACAAGCCGGTTAAGCCGCGGGTGCAGGTGTGCCTGATCCTCGACCCCATGCTGGCCACCGGCGGTTCGGCCAGCGCTACCTGCAAACTGCTCAAGGAGTGGGGCGTCAGCCGCATCAAGTATATCGGTCTGATCGCCGCCCCCGAAGGTGTGCAGCGCATGCAGCAGGATCACCCGGATGTGTCCATCCACGTCGGCGCCATCGACAGCCACCTGAATGAGATCGGCTACATTGTGCCTGGGCTGGGCGACGCCGGCGATCGCCAGTTCGGCACCGGTTAGCACTCATGGGCGCCACCTTCGGTCCGCGGCCGCCAGTCCATTCGAGCGGTAGAGCATGTTAGGCCAGGTCGTGGTCTTTGCCGCCGCCTTCGCCGTGGCGGCGCTGGGCACCTACTTCGCCGCCCGCCTGGGCCGGCGGCTGGGCCTGGTGGACGTACCCGGCGGGCGCCGCACGCACACGGGCGCCGTCCCCCGCATTGGAGGCCTGGGGCTGTTCGCTGGTTTTTTCTTGACGGCGCTCGTGCTCTACCTCAGCGGCACCTTCCGGCCCGAGCACCGGCTCCCGCTGTCGGGCATCCTGTTTGGCACCGCTTTTGTGGCGCTCTTCGGCCTCGCCGACGACCGTTTTGAGTTCAAGGCCGCCCCGCAGTTCGCCGCCCAGTTTATCGCGGCCGCCATCGCCATTGCCACCACCGTCTACATCCAGCAAGTCACGCTGCCGCTCATCTATCCCCAACCCTTTCCGTTTCCGTGGTACGTTACTTATCCACTGACAGTATTGTGGGTAGTGGGCATGATGAACACCGTCAACTTCCTCGACGGCCTCGACGGGCTGGCGGCCGGCGTCGGCGCCATCGCCGCGGCGCTCTTCGCCGTCCACTCCATTCGTCTACAGCAGTATGAAGTCGCGCTCTACTCGTTGGCCCTGACGGGCGCCTGCCTAGGATTCCTGCTCTTCAACTTTCACCCGGCGCGCGCGTTCCTCGGGTCGGCCGGCGCCATGACGCTGGGCTACACCCTGGCCACGCTCTCCATCCTGGCGCCAGCGCGCGTGGCCACCGCCCTGCTGGTAATGGCCATCCCCATCGCCGATACCGGCTTTCAGATGTTCGACCGCTGGCGGCGCGGCGAGTCGCCCACCCACGGCGACCGCGGACACCTGCACTACCGGCTGATGGACCTGGGCCTCTCGCAGCGCCAGATTGTCGTGGGCTATTGGACGTTCTGTGGGGTGTTTGGGGCGCTGGCGCTTTTCATCTCGGCGCCGCTCTACAAGCTGATTGCCATCGGCGCGCTGGTGCTCATCGTGGCCGGACTGTTGGCGCTGCTCAGCCGGCGCCAGCGGCGGCTGGCCGCGGACCGCGCGGCGGCTAGCAACTCGCTGCCGCACTGAGTGCAGTCAGGCTCCTTACTGGTATTCCACCTTCAGCCCCGTCAGCCGAATCAGCCCGTGCTCGAACAGCCAGATGAACGGCGCCAGCACGAGGTCGAGGCCGACCGTGATCGAGAACGCCGCTGCCAGGGCGCGCGTGGCCGTATCCAGCGGCGCGCCGATCGCCTGCATCAGCAGCGGGCCCAGTCCAAAAGCCAGTAGTACTACGGCCAGCGCGGCCAGGGTCGCCAGCACCGGCCACCATGCCCGCCGGTCCGAGGCGGAGGGCAGCATGGAGTTTGAGACGGTGAAGATCAGGTAGAGCCACAGCCAGAAGTTGGGCAGGCCGGTCATGGTGGCCGTGGACTGCACCACGCCCAGCAGGTCGCCCTGCGCCAACGCCTGGCCCACCGGCACTACACCCAGCCGCGAGTAGCCCACAAAGACAATGACCGCCGCGCCGGCGATGAGCGGCGCGGCCCCGATCAGCGCCTCGCGCAGCGGGTCGACGTGCTCTGTCTCCACGTACCCAAGCCGCAGGGTGCCGTCCGGCATGCGCTCGGGCACCACCGACATCCGGCCCGCCCGCACGCCCAGCACGGTCGCCGCCACCCAGTGGCTGGCCTCATGCACCAGCACGCCGGGCAGCATTAGCAGCGAGTACAGCACCAGCGCCAGGTCAGGGTCGCGCACCACCAGCAGCCAGATGCCCTGCAGGTGCCGGTGCACCCAGCGCTCCAAAAACATCAGCGGCACGAAGGCCAGCACCAGCCAGAGCCAGGCGGAGAGGAGCGGCATACCAATTACAAGTTGGCAATCACGCTCTTGCGCTGGCCGCGCGCACAATCGCCCCAAACTCGGCCGGCTTCAGGCTGGCGCCGCCTACCAGCGCGCCGTCGATATCCGGCTGCGCCATCAGGTCGGCGGCGTTGGCCGCCGTCACCGAGCCGCCATATTGAACCCGCAGCGCGTCGGCCACGGTCGAGGAGTACAGGTCAGACAGGGCCCCGCGGATGTGCAGCCCGATGACGGCGTTGGCCCCGGCCGGTGTGGCGGCTTTGCCGGTGCCGATGGCCCACACCGGCTCGTAGGCCACGATCGTCTTTAGCGCCTCCTCGGCGGAGAGGCCGGCATAGGCGGCGCGCGTTTGCCGGATGACGACCTCGGCGGTGCGCCCGGCCTCATTTTCGGCCAGCACCTCGCCCACACAAATGATCGGCGTCAGACCATTCAGCAGGGCGGCACGCGCTTTCTTGTTCACCGTCTCGTCGGTCTCGCCAAAATACTGGCGCCGCTCCGAATGCCCGACGATGACGTACTGGCACAGACCGGCCAGCATCAGCGGCGAGACTTCGCCGGTGTAGGCGCCGGACTTTTCCCAGTGCATGTTTTGCGCGCCCAGGCCCACCCCGGCCGCGGCCGCCAGCGGCGCCACGGTCGTCAGGGCCACGAAGGCCGGGCAGATCACCCGCTCCACCGCCGTGTACGCCTGAATTTGCGCCAGCAGGTCGCGCGTCAGATCGAGCGCCTCCGGCACGGTCTTGTTCATTTTCCAGTTAGCAGCGACGACAGGTCTACGCATGTTGCCTCCAATTTGGCATTAGCGCGCTCCGCCCGAATCACCTCCAGGTCGCAGCGCGCCTCTCGAATCATCCAATCTGGCACGGAGCCGTTCGCCAGGTGCATGAGCGACACTGGCGTGTACTGGCGCGTGGCTTCCAGGAACTGTGTCCGGGCCAGGTAATAGTCGCCCAGAACCAGGCCAGCCATAGCGGTTTGGGCGGGGGTCTTGGCGATTCCGTTCAATTGTGCCGGCACGCCCTGCCCGCTGGCGAAGAAAACCTGGTAGCGCTGCCTGGCGATCAAGGGCACCACGGACTCAGGGTATTGGCTCGCCGCGCTGTCCAGGTAAGTGCCGGCCTGCTGGTCGGCGGCGGCCACGTAGAAGCCGAGCGCCGCGTGCCCCTGCAGCGTGCCCAGGTTGGCATCGGGCGCGTGCGATTCCAACGTGATGGCCGGAACGTAGTAGCGCTGCAGCGCGGGCACCGCCTGCTTTTCCTGCAGCGCCAGGTCCGCGGCGCGCAGCCAGACTGTGGTGTCGTTGGGGTTCACCGCCACCGCCTGGTCAAGCTGCGTCAGCGCGGCGCCGGTCTGTCCGGCGGCAAAATCGTCTTGGGCCGTCTTTAGGTGCTGCTCGGCCGCGGAAGGGATTGGCACAGGCGAGGCGGTGGGCGGCGCGGTGGACGAGGCGGTTGCCCCCGCCCTGGTAGTGGGCACGACCACTGCCGTGGTGTGGGCGGCGGCCGCCGCTGTCTCGGTAGCTGCGGCATTGGCCGCGGCGCCCGGCTGCCGCGCGCGAAGCAGCACCCCATACACCAGCAGGCAGCCGCCAATGATGATGACCAGCCCCAGCGCCAGCTGCCACCACTGCAGGCGGTAGGGCGACCCCCGCGGGGCATCGGCTGCTGGAGCCGGGCCGGCCGCAACGGCTGAGGCTGCCACTGGCGCAACGACCGGGTCATAGTGACCCACTCGGGTCGGAGGCTCCGCCGTGGCTGGCAAAACAGCCGGGGCCGAAGCCGCCACGACAGTAGGAGCCGCTACCGGGGCCGCCGGCGGCACGGGCTCAGAGCTGGCAGGTGCCGCGGCCGGGCTGATCGGCGCCAGGCCGGCCGCGGCCGGCTGCGGCGCCAGGGCGCGCTTCAGATCGGCCACCAGCGCCGCCACGCTCGCATAGCGGTTCACCCGGTCCTTTTCCAGGGCCCTGGTCAAAACCGCCTCCACCGCCTCGGGCAGCTGAGGGTTGAGGCTGCGCGGCGGCGGCAGCGGCGTGTAAATGTGGTCGTGGATCACCGCGTAGGGCGTATCCGCGCTAAACGGCACCCGCCCCACCAGCAGCTCATAGATCACCACCCCAAACGAGTAGATATCGGTGCCGGCGTCCAGCTCCTTGTCGCCGCGGGCCTGCTCCGGGCTCATGTAAGTCGGCGTGCCCAGCAGGCTGTCGGTGGACAGGGTGCTTTCGCTGGCCTGCACCATGCGCGCCAGGCCGAAATCGGTCAGGTAGACGGTGCCATCGGCGCCCAGCATGATATTGCTGGGCTTGACGTCTCGATGCAGCACGCCCTGCCCGTGCGCGTAGCTCAGCGCGGCTCCCACCGCCTCGATCACCCGCAGCGCCTCGGCCGTGCTCAGTGGCGCTCGATCCAGCCGGGCTTTTAGAGTCTCACCGGCAATGAACTTCATCACCAGGTAGGGCGCGCCGTCTTGCTCGGCGAAGTCGTACACCGGCACGATGCCCGGATAATCCAGCCGGGCGACCACGCGCGCCTCCCGCTGAAAGCGAGCCAGGAAGGTGGTGTCGGCCTTGAAGGCGGGGTGGATCACCTTGATCGCGACGTAGCGGTCTAAGGCGGCGTGGTAGGCCTTAAAGACGGTGGCCATGCCGCCCTGCCCCAATTGTTCGATGATCCGGTAGGGGCCGACCGTGTCGCCAACAGCTATTGGCAT
>Ga0209166_10001971_pt1 | contig 16188 bp, 15 predicted proteins | sample Coa_R1_3_FD_187151 | JGI IMG/M metagenome (GOLD analysis project Ga0209166, IMG submission 187151) | Surface soil microbial communities from Centralia Pennsylvania, which are recovering from an underground coalmine fire - Coalmine... | ecosystem: Environmental > Terrestrial > Soil >... | reverse complement strand
GTCAGAGTAGGTGGCGCCACGCTGCGCGGCGGTGTCGAGGGCCCAGTCGGCTATCTGCCTCATGGTGGAGATAATAAATGATTCCCCGCGAAGAAAGTCAGAAGTATGAAGTATGAAGTATGAAGTATGAAGTTAGAAGTACAACTTCCTACTTCCTACTTCTTACTTCCTAGTTCCATCCTTTGCTTTTCCGCAAGGTTGTGATGTGGGCGACATGATGGCGTCCGTGCCAGGCATAGCTTGCGAGCACCTGTTCCAAAGGAATGGTCTTGCCCATGGCGGGGTGGATGTAGGTCCGCTTCCATTCCGGCTCTTTCAAAGACTTCAGCAGGCTGACCCAGCGGACGTGCAACGAATCCAGCAATTGCAGGGAAACTTCAATGGGCGTGTTGACATCGGCTAGCAGCGCCCACTTTTGTTCCTCGTATGGCTTGATGGTGGGGTTATCTTCGGTGAGCGCCAGCTTGAAACGAACAAAGGCATTCATGTGGCTGTCAGGAACGTGGTGCACGACCTGGCGCACGGTCCATCCCCCGTCACGGTAGGCGGTGTTGAGCTGCTGCTCGTTCAATCCTTTGACCGCCTCGCGCAGGCGTCTGGGAGCTTCTTCAATGGCGGCAATCCATTCTTTGCGCTGTTGTTCGCTGATGCTGGTGGGGGCTTCAAACTTGCCAATGGGATAACAGGGGTCGGTGGTTTGTGCCTGTGCCATCGGTTTCTCCTTCAGTAAGGCGAGCGACTTTAAAAATAACAAGATTCTAGGCGGCGAGTACGGGATTCAAAATTTTGTCAGCTTTTCGGGATTCCCCAAGATAGTGACAAATTTTGTCATTAGCGTAACCGTTCTGATGCGTTAACTTCCCCCAAAGTAGGGATGTAACTTGAGTGATTGTGGGCTAAAATGCCACAGTGCATCTGATGCGATGTTTTCCAACCCCTTTAAGAACAAGCTTTTCGGGTATGGCACCGTACTTGCAAGTTAACCAGCTAGAGGCCGAAAAAGTTGCAACAGTTTGTCAATCCGGATTCGCAAAGAACTTTAGAAATCGGGGGTGACTCATGGGACATAAATTCACAGCAACCGAAGTGGCAACATTCAGGCGAGACCTGCTGGACTGCGGCCTCGATTGGTGCCAGACCGCCGAGGTCATCAGGGCATTTATTATTAACCACGGCTACGGCGTTTCTACAGAGACCGCCCTGGAAGCCGCCCGCCGAATCGACGGAGCCGGCTGCAGTCTCGATTTTGTCCACAAGGAACTTGAAACGTTAGCCCTTGTGATGTAAGAACGGATTTTTGAACCAGCCAAACAAACAGGCGGCCCTGTGAGACCGCCTGTCCCTTCTGTTGAGAACTTAAGCTACTAGCTACTAGCTGTTATTGGATTATTAAGGACTCATGCTTTCTCATTCTTTACGCACACAAAACAAAACAGGCGATCTTTGAAGATCGCCTGTTTGGCTAAATGCTAAATGCTAATTGCTCTGTTTGGCGGAATGCTGATTGCTGAGTGCTGACTGCTTCTTTATGTCCCTTCCGACCAGCTTGCCAGATATTCTTCCTGCTCGGGCGTGAGGCGGTCGATCTTCATGCCCATGGATTCGAGTTTCAACTTGGCCACACGCTTATCCAGTTCTTCGGGAACCGGAAAGACTTTATGTTCCAGGTTCTTGTGATTTTTCACCAGGTACTCTACGGAGAGGGCCTGGTTGGCAAAGCTCATATCCATCACTGAAGCCGGATGTCCTTCAGCAGCGGCGAGGTTGATGAGGCGGCCTTCGCCCAACAGATAGATCTTGCGGCCGTCTTTCAGTGAATACTCATCCACGAACTCGCGGGTGGCGCGCTTGGAAGAGGCCATCTTCTCCAGCGTGGGGATATCGATTTCCACGTTGAAGTGGCCGGAGTTGGCCACGATGGCGCCGTCTTTCATCAGTTCAAAATGCTCTTTGCCGATAACGCTCTTGTTGCCGGTGACGGTGACAAAGATATCGCCAATTTTAGATGCCTCGGTCATCGACATGACCCGGTTACCATCGAGCACAGCCTCGATGGCGCGCGTGGGATTAATTTCGGTGACGATCACATCAGCGCCCATTCCCTTGGCGCGCGAGGCCAGACCTTTGCCGCACCAGCCGTATCCGGCGACCACAAACTTGGAGCCGGCGATCAGCGTATTGGTGCAGCGGATCACGCCGTCAATGGTGCTCTGCCCGGTGCCGTAGCGATTATCGAACATGTGCTTGGTGTCGGCGTCGTTAACCGCGATGATGGGATACTTCAGCACGCCATCCTTGGCCATGGCGCGCAGGCGGATGACGCCGGTGGTAGTCTCTTCGGTGCCGGCAATGATGCCGGTGACGGCATCCTGCCGCTTGGTAAGAGCAATCGTCACCAGGTCGGCGCCGTCATCCATGGTGATGTGCGGCTTGTGATCGAGCGCCGCCAGAATGTGGCTGTAATAAGTGTCGTTGTCTTCACCCTTGATGGCAAAGACGGAAATGTTGTAGTCGCGCACCAAAGACGCCGCCACGTCATCTTGTGTGGAAAGCGGATTGGAAGCGCACAGCACCACATCGGCGCCGCCGTCGCGCAATGTGATGGCCAGATTGGCGGTCTCTGTCGTAACGTGCAGACAGGCGGAGATGCGCATGCCCTTCAAGGGTTCATTCTTGATGAAATCTTTGCGGATGCTCTGCAGCACCTTCATGGATTGATTGGCCCACTCGATGCGCTTCTTCCCCTGGTCCGCCAGATCCAGATTTTTTACATCGCTCTTTACTTGCGTCACAGTCCCGGTTGCCATAGTGTGATTGGTTTCCTTCTTCCTAACTTTTGTACTGACTTTTGCAGGCATAATGAATTGTCTTAATTGTAACCGCTCTGGGGGTGGAAAATTCAGAAGTTATGTTTCGATTCACCGCATTTTCATGATTGCAGCGGTTCTTTTAATCCACGATTTTTTCGGGTAACACAGCAACGGGCCAGTGAACAAAACCTCTGGCCCGTCGCAATCGATCTATTTATTTTGCGGCACTCACGTGGTTGCCAGCCTTCAAGCCAGCCTGCTCGCGCAGGGCAGCGGCTTTGTCAGTGGCTTCCCAGGTGAAGTCCTTATCGTTGCGGCCGAAGTGACCGTAGGCAGCCGTCTTGCGATAAATGGGACGGCGCAGCTTGAGCGATTCGATAATCCCCTTGGGCGTGAGCTGGAAATTCTTGCGGATCAGCTCTTCGATCTTCTCCTGCGGAACCGCGCCGGTGCCGAAGGTATCCACCAGAACGCCTACGGGTTCGGCCACGCCAATCGCGTAAGCAAGCTGCACCTCGCAACGCTCGGCCAATCCTGCTGCAACCACGTTCTTGGCGATGTAGCGCGCCATGTAGGCCGCGGAGCGGTCAACCTTTGTCGGATCTTTGCCGCTGAAGGCGCCGCCGCCGTGGCGGCCCATACCACCATAGGTATCAACGATAATCTTGCGTCCGGTCAGGCCGGTGTCGCCCATCGGACCACCCACAACGAAGCGGCCAGTGGGATTGATGTGATACTTGGTGTCTTCATCGAGAAACTTGGCGGGAATCGAGGCTTGGATGACGTGCTGCAGGATATCCGCATGCAGCTTTTTGTTGTCTACGTGTTCGGAATGCTGCGTCGAGACTACGACGGCATCCACGCGCACGGGCTTGCGGTTCTCATCATATTCAACTGTTACTTGGGATTTGCCATCAGGACGGAGGTAATCGAGTTTGCCGCTCTTGCGCATCTCGGTGAGCTTCATGGTCAGCTTGTGGGCCAGCGAGATGGGCGTGGGCATGTAATCTTCGTTCTCGTTACAGGCGTAGCCAAACATCATGCCCTGGTCGCCGGCGCCGCCGGTATCCACACCCATGGCAATGTCAGGCGACTGCGCATGAATGGAGCTGATGACCGAGCAGGTGTTGGAATCGAAACCGTAAGATGCGTCTGTGTAGCCCACCGAGGTCACGGTGCCGCGCACGATCGCGGGGAAATCCACGTAAGCTTCCGTCGTGATTTCGCCGGCTATGATCACCACGCCGGTGGTGGTCAGGGTTTCGCAGGCGACGCGGCTGTAGGGGTCTTTTTCCAGACAGGCGTCGAGGATGGCGTCGGAGATCTGGTCGGCAATCTTGTCGGGATGCCCTTCGGTCACCGATTCAGAGGTAAATAAATAACGCTTTTTGGAGGCCAAAATTGTAGCTCCTTTTTATGAATTGAGAACACACAAGCGGGCACAATGGGACCGCAGAGGAAGGTGTCTCGAATCTTCATAAGTTAGCATTCCGCAAGGACTTAGGCAACAATTTGCGTCTAAAGGAGGCTTTGGAGCGTTAAACGGGCAGGATTTTACATTGAGTGGGGGGGGCGAAATGCTACAATCCTCTCTTCTCTATTCTTAAAGATCAGCTAGACAAAAGAAACTACTGGAGGCATACGCGCATGTCATGGAAGCGGTGTCCTATTGCCCTGCTCGTCTTCTGTTGTTCGGCATTTTCATTCATATATCCGCAACAGGTCGCCAGCCTGCACCCCAACCACGAATTGCTCTGGCAGCGCGTGTCGCCCTCGTCGCAAAAGCCCGATGGCCCGGTGCTGTATCAGCTTCTATTCAGTGCCTCGGGGACGCCGGGCACGCTGGCAGAGTTCGACACCAATCCTCGACATCTCAAGAATTCAGATATCACCGACAATGGCGGCATCGTGGCCATCGGCGCGAGCGGACTTACCTTCAACGCCAGCACCGGGATCATCAACTTTGTGAATGCGCAACCGCTGCCGGGCGGGCCATTTCTTCCGCTGGCAGGAGGCACGTTGACAGGCGCACTGAACGGGACATCCGCCAGCTTCAGTGGAAATCTAAGCGCGAACAATATCACCTCAAACGGCGTCTTCATGGGCAATGGCTCGGGTCTAACCAACGTCAATGCAGCCCAATTGAATGGACAAGCTGCCAGCTTCTACCAGCAGCGGATCGGCGGCGTTTGTGGCCCGGGAACTACGATTGCTTCAGTTAACGCTGATGGCACAGTGATGTGCGCTTCCCCAAATCTGCCTCGTTATTTCAATAGTACCAACCTGCACATTGTGCTGGACAATACATTCGACACAGGCCGATTCACTTCGATTGCCATTGGAGTAGATGGCTTTCCCATCATCAGTTATGCAGGCGTGATCAATGGCGGCTCTGGGAATAGCACCACGAATCTCAACTTAGTGCACTGTACAGCCATGGATTGCAGCACACACGAGGCGCCATTGGTCTTGGACAGCACCACCAATGCAGGCCAATACGCCTCAATCACCATCGGTACCGATGGGCTGCCGATCATCAGCTATCTAGGGATGGCCGGCAATAACGGTAATCTGAGTGTGATGCACTGCACCACAGTGAATTGCAGTACGCATGGCGCTCCCATCGTGCCTGATACGGCAGCGAGCGCAGGCCATTTCACCTCAATCACAATTGGAAATGATGGATTTCCTATTATCAGCTATGCGCCTAACAATATGAGCGTTACCCATTGCACGGCCATAGATTGCAGCACGCACTCCGCCCCCATTGCGCTGGATAGTACCAACGGGGTAGCCAATTTAGGCACTTCCATTACGATCGGGGTAGACGGGATGCCTATTGTTAGCTACATGGGCAATGGCGGGGTCCTGAGCATAGTCCGCTGTACGGCAGGGGATTGCAGCGCACATAGTGCTTCCGTCGTGCTGGACAACACAGCAGGTGGGGTAGGTGGGTACAGCTCGATCACGGTCGGAACCGACGGGTTCCCCATCATTAGCTACCAGGGCAGTAGCGCCGGTCCGGGCATCGGCAATTTGAGCGCGGTGCACTGCACCGCAACCGATTGCAGCACGCACACAGGCCCGTTTCTGCTGGACAACGCATTTTTTGCCGGTAACTACACTTCCATCACCATTGGATCAGATGGGCTGCCTATCATCAGCTATCAAGAGAACATTCAAAAGGCGAAAGTGTTGCATTGCAGCGCGGCGGACTGTAGCGCGCATACCGGTCCAATCGTGCTGGAGAGCTCAGGAATTGACGGTGCTTACAGCTCAATCACGATTGGGACTGACGGGCTGCCCATCATCAGTTACCAGGGTTTCAGCAGCAACACTGGTCTGGACAACCTGAGCACTGTGCACTGCGCTACCGTCTCATGCGCCCCGCCTTATGTACGCAGAAGGTAGAGAAAACAATTTCGAGTTTCAAGTTTCGAGCAAGAGAAACTAAGAGCCGAAACTTGAAAGCCGAAACTCGAAACTGCTTCTTAGTGCTGAAGGCCGCGGGCGTTGAAGGTTAGAGTCTTAACTTCTCCCGCCTGGCCGAGTGGTGGAATGGCAACCCCATTGTGGGCGACCTCAATGCCGCCGGCGTTGCCGGTCCTTAGCACCAGCTCCTGGCGGGCATGGATGGTGCGCTCCTGGCCGGCGGGAATCACGATATCCATCACCTGCTTGCCGTCGGAGGTAACCCCTACCCAGCTATCTTCTTTTGCCTGAATCTTTACGGTAAAAGCGCCTGTCTTGGCGGGAGCTAGGGCGGTTTTGGGAGTCGTGGAGGTATTGGAAGCGGATGAGGTCAGATCCCTCGTGGTCGAGAGCGGCGAAGCTGCGGGATTGTTAGTTGCTGCCTGCAATGCCGGCGGAAGAGTGCTCTGCGGTGGGTCGGTCTTAACAGAGGTGCTGTTATCTGCCGTCGGCGGTTGGTCAGCTCCCTGGGCTCGCTGATGGTTCTTCCAGTAGAACCAGCCAATAAACCCTCCCACCAGTAAAAATGCCGCTAACAGTGCCCATAGGCGGCTGCGGCGTCGCAAAGCTTCGTCACTGGGCATGACCGGGGGCTTCACCCAGGACGTAGGGGGCGGCTGCAGGGCTGCGGGCTGGTCGTAGTTGGCCGAGGCAGCCAGGAAGTCATTGACCGTCTGCTCTTCGTCCAGGCCAAGGTATTTGGCGTATGCACGCACGAATCCCTTGTTGAAAATGCCTCCGGGAAGCTGGTCAAACTGCTCTTGCTCGAGCGCGACCAGGTTGCGCTTGCCAATTTTGGTGGATTCGGCGATCTCTTCCAGCTTGATGCCGCGCATTTCGCGCTCGCGCCGCATGCGCTCGCCGAAAGACACAGTAGTACTCTTGGATGGCAGCGGATCCTGTGGTTGTTCCGTCATTTTTTGACCAGTACGCTTTGACAGTGGACGACGCGGCGCAACTGCACCTAAAAGACTACTCCAGAACACGGGAAGATTGCGCCCATCATAGGTAGGCTATAAGTCGCTGTCAATAGAAAAGCAGCATTTAGCAGTCAGCCATCAGCATTCAGCCCCGTAAAAGCAGCATTTGGCACTTAGCACTTGGCATTTAGCCCCTGGAGCGCATTCATAGTTACCAAAACAGTGGAGATCCTGGACTTTCTTCGGGTCTAAGCTGTTTAGGGGCCAAATGCTAACGGCTAAGTGCTAAATGCTTTTAAGAGCTGAATGCTGATGGCTGACTGCTCCTTCAATATAAGGTAAACACCGGGGGCTAATGCCTTATATTCATGTGGATAACCTTTTCTTGCCCAAGGATTTGTGACCGCATATAATACGCGCCACGTGGTCGTGTGCCCCCCTAAACCACGAGGAAATCCATTCGATGAGCGAGGCCCCAGAAGATCGCCGTCAACTCCCTGAGTTGAACATCTTTCATGATGTGGCGAAAGCGCTGACATCCAGTCTGAACCTGGACTCGGTGCTGCAAACCATTATGGAGAAGATGGCGGAATACTTCCGTCCCGACACCTGGTCACTGCTCATGGTGGATGAGATGACCGATGAGCTCTACTTTGCCATTGCGGTCGGAGACGCGTCGGATTCGCTCAAATCGGTCCGCCTGAAGATGGGGGAAGGCATCGCCGGATGGGTGGCCAAGCACGGCGAACAGCTCATCGTGCCCGACGTCTACACCGATCCGCGCTTCGCCAAGCGGATTGACGACATGACCAAGCTGCGCACGCACTCCATGATCTGCGTGCCCCTGCGCGCCAAGCACCGTACCCTGGGGGTGATCCAGCTCATCAATTGCGTGCTCGATAACTTCGGCGACCGCGAACTCTTCTTCCTGCAGGCCATCTGCGATTACGCCGCCATCGCCATTGAAAATGCCCGTTCGGTGGAGCGCATCCAGGAGCTGACCATCACCGATGACTGCACCGGGCTCTACAATGCGCGCCATCTCTATAAGACGCTGGAGTCGGAGGTCTATCGCTCGGCGCGCTTCGGACATGAGTTCAGCGTGATCTTTATTGACCTCGACCACTTCAAGAACGTCAATGATACCCACGGCCACCTGGTCGGATCCAAGCTGCTGGCCGAGATTGGATACTTCATCAAGTCCCACCTCCGCCTCATTGATTACGCCTTCCGCTATGGCGGCGATGAGTTCGTGATCTTGCTGCCGCAGACCAGCAAAGACGCAGCCCTGGTCGTAGCCAAACGCCTGCTCGACTCCATGCGTGAAAGTGAATTTCTTAAGCAGGATGGATTAAACCTGAACGTCCGCGCCAGCCTGGGACTGGCTACCTATCCCGACGACGCCAAGAGCGCGCATGAGATTATCCGCCAGGCTGATGAGATGATGTATACCGTCAAAAATTCTACGCGTGACAATATTGCTGTGGCGCAGCAGGGATTGTTGAAGTAGCAAGTAGCACTCAGCCCCTAAGCACTAAGCACTAATTGGCATCTGGCTCCTAGAGATAACCGCTCAACATGTGCGAACAAAGTTAGTTCTGAACCTAATGGTTAACGTCTACCGATCAAACAAAAAAATCAATAACTTGTGATTTGCAAATTCCCTCCGCGTCTCCGCGGTTAGCTCACATAATGTTTAGGGGCTGAATGCTGAGTGCCGACTGCTGACTGCTATCTTGGTCGCGATTGCAATGTTGGCGTTTCATCCGTTCCCGTGGGCGTGGCTTTGGGCTGCACAGGAATCCACGCTGAAGGATTTTCCGGCGCTGTCGGGTCGACCCCGAAATCCCAGACAAAAAGATTCATCTCTTTTTCTCCCAGCATCTCGGCGATGGCATACTCACCGGGTTTGAGCGGGAGAGTGGGGGTCACCTTCACCCACTCGCTGGTTACGGGCTCTACCTGCGCGGCCACCCAGTTTTCCTGCTGGCTCATCTTGCCGTAAAACATGATCTTCAGGTTTCCAATGACCCGTGAATCTTTCTTTTTTTCCAGGCGCACAATGCGGAAGCGCTGGGCCAAAGCCAGGGGTTTTGGTTTGTTCACGTCTGGTTTGGCGGAATCTTGGCCGGCGTCGTTGCTCGCATCCGGAGTTGCGTCGTCACTGGCCTCGCCCTCATTGATATCCACGTAGATGACGGGTTGGGTCGAATGCGCCTGTACGCGTCCTTTTGCTCCCTTGATCTCAATGGTCTGACTGGAGGAGAGCGAAATGGGATTGATGGCGGCGCGCAGGATGTTGCGTCCCATATCTTTGTGGATCTCGCCGCCGCTCTGCACCAGTTCGATGAGTTCCGGCTTGTTTTGGTAGACATCGAGCATGTAGACCCCGCCGCCATCGGGCAGCTTCAGTCCCGGGGCTACAGTGGGGGTTTTGGCTTCTTCCGCCTTGCGCTCGGCTTCGTCTTCTGCAGCAGTGCGCTTTTCCTCCTCGGCCATTCCGGCCTCCAGGTCTTTCTCATATTTTTCTGTCGCCGGCCAGTCCACTAACGATGTGGGCACCTCTTCCCATTCGTAACGTTCGGCGCTGAAATAACGCACGCGGTCGCCCTTCACCTCCCAGCGCTCGGCGGGCTGGTAGCTGCCATCTTTCAGGATCAGACGCTTGCTGCGGCCCTGGGCATGAAGAGCCGGTAAAAACAACACTGCCCCGAACAGAAGAACAAGAAGCGTTAAGCGGGATGCGGGACTGAAACAACGCATGGACATATAAATCATAACGCCTGCAATGGGTATGTATCTGAATTTAGATGCGGGCTGGCCCTGCAGAATCAAGTTGCAGCGTATCTCTTCATTTTTGAAGCGCTTGGGGGCGTCTATTTCGGCTGAATATTTTGCTTAACGCCCTTTGCGCAGGGTTACAAGCTTGTCTTATAATGTAGTTACAATATGGTAACTACAGAAAATGCGTTTCGAATGGGATGAGGATAAGAACCGCCGCAATCTCGCGAAACACAAGATCGGCTTTGAGACCGCAAAGCTGGTTTTCGAAGATCCTCAGATGCTCAGTGAGCAAGACCGTATTGTCGATGGTGAGGAGCGATGGCAAACATTCGGAGCGATTATGGGTCTTATTGTGATGGTAGCCCATACCTGGAGGGAAGAAGACGGCGAAGAGGTGATACGCCTGATTTCGGCCCGAAAAGCAAGTTCGCGAGAAAGGAGAACCTATGAAGCTTACAAAAGGTCAGGCTAAAGAGATACGCGCCCTGAAACGGATGAAAGATGAAGAGATCGATTTTACGGATATTCCAGAGCTGGTGAATCCAAGTAGAGTGGTCGTCGGAAAGTTCTATCGGCCTATCAAGAAGTCGCTAACTATTCGTATAGACGCCGATGTTCTTGCTTGGGTCAAAGGACAGGGGAAAGGATATCAGACGCGAATCAATGGGTTATTGCGAGAAGCGATGCAAACGAAGGCGAAAAGAAGGTAATCCCAGTCGCGTGATAAGGGTGGCGACGAGCCGGTTCTGTGCTTGTCGGGGTGAAATTTTAACGTTCTGCTATCTTCCTGTCCTTTATGGTTAAAGCCTTCTTTGTTCTTCTCCGTGTCTCAGTGCCTCCGTGGTGAACCGAATTTAGTCTTCCCGTCCGAAACGTTTTCTGCCATAATTGATTGTGCATCCCTATTGGCGCCAGGCCAAACCTAAATTTTTTAGGGGCACAGTATCCTCTGAATTTAGTCCTCAGTCCTCAGTACTCAGTACTCAGAAAAGCAGCAGAAAATCGGTTCCATACAAATTTTCTAAGGTGAGGTCAGAATGTCTGCAAAGTATATCTTTGTAACCGGCGGGGTTGTGTCTTCATTGGGCAAGGGGCTGGCGGCGGCATCCATCGGATGCCTGATGGAAAGCCGTGGCCTTAAGGTCAACCTGCAGAAGTTTGATCCTTATCTCAATGTCGATCCAGGCACGATGTCACCGTTCCAGCACGGCGAAGTTTTTGTCACTGATGACGGCGCCGAGACTGACCTCGACCTCGGCCACTACGAGCGCTTCACCCACGCCAAGTTGACCCGCGACAATAACTGGACCACCGGCCGCATTTACGAACAAATTATCGCCAAGGAGCGCCGCGGCGACTACCTGGGCAAGACGGTGCAGGTGATTCCGCATGTCACCAACGAGATTAAGGCCGCGATGAAGAAAATCTCTCAGGACGTTGACGTGGCCATCATCGAGATCGGCGGCACGGTAGGTGATATTGAGTCGCTGCCGTTTATCGAAGCCATCCGCCAGATGCGCCAGGAGTTGGGCCGCGACAATACGCTCTTTGTCCATGTGACCCTGGTGCCCTGGATCGGCGCGGCCGGCGAACTGAAGACCAAACCGACGCAGCACTCGGTAAAAGAGCTGCTGAGCGTGGGGATCCAGCCTGACATCCTGCTCTGCCGCACCGACCGTTTTCTTTCCAAAGACATCAAGTCCAAGATTGCCCTGTTCTGCAATGTAGAAGAAGACGCTGTGATCACCGCCAAGGATGTTGCGTCAATCTATGAAGTGCCTTTGGTCTTCGCCAAGGAGCAAGTGGATACGCTTGCCCTCAAATACCTGCGCATGAACGCTCCGGAGCGCAATTTGAGCAAGTGGGAAGAGCTGATCCACCGCGTCTACAATCCTAAGGACGAAGTTTCGATCGGCATTGTCGGCAAGTATGTGGAATATGAGGACTCCTATAAATCGCTGAAGGAAGCCCTGGTGCACGGCGCGCTGGCGCACAACCTCAAATTGAACGTGACCTGGGTGGAAGCCGAGGGCCTGGAGACCGAGGGCCGCGAGTACGAAGCACAGATTGAAGAATATGACGGCCTGCTGGTTCCCGGCGGCTTTGGCAAGCGGGGCATCGCGGGAATGCTGAATGCTATCCGCTATGCGCGGGAGAACAAGATTCCCTATTTCGGAATTTGCCTGGGCATGCAGACGGCGTGCATCGAGTATGCCCGCAATGTCTGCGGACTTGAGTCGGCGGATTCCAGCGAATTCGACCCGGCCACGCCGCATCGGGTGATCTACAAACTGCGCGAGCTGCGCGGAATTGACGAACTCGGCGGCACCATGCGGCTGGGCGCGTGGGCGTGTAAACTCGAACCTGGTTCGCTTGCCCACAAAGCTTATGGCGAGCTGGAAATCAGCGAGCGCCATCGTCATCGCTATGAATTCAACCGCGAGTATGAGGCCATCCTGACCGGGGCCGGGCTGCGCATCACCGGATCGACTCCGGATGGGACGTATGTTGAGATTGTAGAAATCCCCGGCCATCCGCATTTCCTGGGATGCCAGTTTCATCCTGAATTCAAGTCGAAGCCGCTGGAGCCGCATCCGCTGTTCTCGACGTTTATTAAGGCCTCCTATGAGAATGGCAGTGAACGGCGCTCCAAGAAACTCTCGGCCGAACTGGAGCAGTTCCATCGGCCGGAAAAACTGGCTAAGAAATAGATTTAACCGCGGAGGCGCAGAGACGCGGAGGATGCAAAATCAAATCTAACCACAGAGGACACGAAGGTGAACAAAGGAACACAAAGGAAACAAAGCCAGGTAGAGATAAAATCAGCTCGCGCAGCTCTTGGCTTTTAGCTAAAGGCTAAGAGCTAAAAGCTAATGGCTTCTTCTTTCAAAATCGGCAAAGTCGAGATTGGCGGCGCTGCCCTGTTCCTGATTGCCGGGCCGTGTGTCATCGAAAGCGAGGCGCACGCCATCAAGATGGCGGAGTGCTGCAACGGCGTCAGCCGTGCGCTGCGGCTTCCTTACATTTTCAAAGCGTCGTATGACAAGGCCAACCGCACGTCGCTCAAGAGCTATCGCGGCCTGGGCGTTACGGCCGGCCTGCGCATCCTGAAGAAAATCAAAGATACAGTAAGAATTCCCGTGCTTACCGACGTGCACGAGGCAGTGGACGTTCAGCGTGTGGCTGAGGTTGCGGACATTCTTCAGATTCCCGCCTTTCTTTGCCGCCAGACTGACCTGATTGTGGCGGCGGCCAAATCGGGCTGTGCGGTGAACATCAAGAAAGGCCAGTTCGTCTCCCCGTGGGATATGCGCCACGCCGTGGAAAAGTGCCGCGACGCCGGATGCGACCGCGTTTTCGTCACCGAACGCGGAGCATCGTTCGGTTACAACAACCTGGTGGTAGACATGCGCTCGCTGCCCATGATGCGCGAGTTTGCTCCGGTCGTCTTCGACGCCACGCATTCGGTGCAGCTTCCCTCTGCGGGCGAGAATGGAAAAGCTGTTTCCGGCGGCCAGCCTCAATTCATCCCCGTGCTCGCACGCGCGGCCGTGGCTGCTGGTGTGGACGGAATTTTCATGGAAGTCCACGATGATCCGAAGAATGCCAAATCCGACGGGGCGAATGCCCTGGACCTGAAAAAACTACGCGGCGTGTTGCAGGAATTGGTAGCGGTAAGGAAGGCTGTTACTCAGTCGAACCGCAGCTAACCACAAAGGACACGAAGGGGTCGTGGTTCACGGCACTCAGAAATCCTGTATCCAGAGCAAACACTGCTCTCACTCTGATTCTTCTGGTAACATCCTCTTTTCCGCATGAGCGCTTTGCATGAAGGCCGCTGAGAAAAAATCGTATATTGGCGAAAATGTAGTCCGCATTGAGGCCGAGGCGCTGCGCGAGTTGGCTGCACGCATTCGCGGACCTATGGCGGATGCATTCGATTCCGCCCTTGCCTTGCTGCATGCCTGCAAAGGACGCGTCGTGGTCACCGGCATGGGCAAGAGCGGCATCATTGGCCGCAAGATCGCGGCCACACTTAGCTCCACGGGCACACCGGCGCTGTTTCTGCATCCTGCCGAGGCCGTGCATGGCGACTTAGGCGTGCTCGTCCGCGGAGACATTGTGCTCGCTCTTTCTTCCAGCGGCGAGACGGAAGAGATTCTCCGCCTGCTGGTTACCATCAAGCGCCTGGGAATCCAGCTCATCTCCGTCACAGGCGATAAGCTCTACAATGGCGCCAGGAGCTCCCGGAACAATAGTAAGAAAATTTCTACCCTGGCCGCCGCCGCCGAGGTAGCCCTCGACTGCTCTGTGGATAAAGAAGCCTGCTCCCTGGGTCTGGCGCCCACGGCCTCTACAACCGCCATGCTGGCGCTGGGTGATGCGCTGGCAATGGCGCTTGCCGACCGTCGCGGCTTCAAAGAGGCCGATTTTGCCGACCTGCATCCCGGCGGCAAGCTGGGCAAAAAGCTGGCGCTGGTGGAATCACTGATGCATTCCGGCGACGCGGTGCCGCGCGTGGCGCCACGCACCAAAATGCACGACGTCATCTATGAGATGTCGCGCAAAGGTTTGGGCATTACAACCGTCGTGGAGCGCGAGAAGCTGGTGGGCATCATCAGCGACGGCGACCTGCGCCGCCTGCTGCAAAAGCGCGGTAAAGATGTCATGGATTTGACCGCGAAAGACTGTATGACGCGTTCGCCGCAAACCATCTCCGCCAGCCAATTTGCCTCGGCCGCCCTGAACATCATGGAGCAGCGCAAAATCACCTCGCTGGTCGTTGTGGATTCAAACGGAAAAGTAAAAGGCATTGTCCACCTGCACGATTTGTGGGGAACGGAAATGATGTAAATTGGGTCATTGAGTCATTGAATCATCGGGTCATTGTGTCATTGGGTAATCCGGGCCATCGGGCACTGGATTATTTCCAAAGATTGCACAACGGCAGGGTTCACGTATTTGATCGTAACTAAATAATCCTTGGCACAATGATTCAGTGACCCAATGTCTCAATGACCCAATCTTTATGTATCACTACAACATACAAACCGCCCTCGAAGAGCTGACTGAAGAAGCCGTACTGCCCAACCCGGTACACGTGCGCGACATGATCTTACGCGCCCACCTGCCGCCAGAACGCTCTATCGAAGCCAACCGGACGTTTGTGGAATATCAGAAGCACTTTGGCGAGGCGCAGAAGCTGGCGCGCGAGCTGTTGACGAGCCTGGCTGCAAAGCAAGCATGACCCGCCTGAATGAATGATGAATCTATGAAAACTGTCGGAATCATCGGCGGCATCGGTCCGGAGTCGACCATCGAATACTATCGTTTCATTATCGCCTCCTATCGCGAGAAGAAAAAGGACGGCAGTTATCCTTCTATCATCATCAACAGCGTTGATCTGAAGAAGCTGCTCAGTTGGATGGGAGCCGGCGAATTCGACAAGGTCACCGAATACTTCGTTGCAGAAATACAAAAGCTGGCCCGGGCCGGGGCAGATTTCGGCTTGCTTTCGGCCAACACCGCTCACATCGTCTTTGACGAAGTCCGCCGCCAGTCCCCTATTCCGCTGATCAGCATCGTGCAGGCGACTTGCGATGCCGCCCAAGCTCGCAGGTTGAAGAAGCTGGGCCTGCTGGGCACGCGATTTACCATGCAGGGGCGGTTCTATCCGGAGGTTTTTTCCCGGGAAGGGATCGCGTTAGTCGTGCCCAATCTGGACGAGCAAGCCTACATCCATGAGAAATACATGGGCGAATTGATCAACGGCATTTTTCTGCCGGAAACCCGCGAGCGTCTGCTGGCCATCGTGGACCAACTGCAACAACGCGACGGCATTGAAGGCTTGATTCTGGGTGGGACTGAACTGCCCTTGATTTTGCGGGACGCCTCCAACAGCGGCATTCCATTTTTAGACACAACCAAGATTCACGTCGAGAGCGCCGTCGCGCAGTTATTCTCCTGAAGTCGTTAATCACCGTCTGAGCCTGCGAATGCGATATCCGAGTAGCAAGCTTTTCTCCGTGTCTCTGTGTCTCCGTGGTGCCCCTTAGATTTCTGGTGACGGCATATAGTTAGGTTTCACCACCTGCCCTCAATGAATTAGAATCAATGATTCGTATTCACAACAACTTCTATGCACTGTTGGTCACAACTGTTTATTCCCACTCTGCGCGAGGCCCCGGCAGACGCCGAGGTCG
>Ga0209166_10001970_pt1 | contig 16188 bp, 8 predicted proteins | sample Coa_R1_3_FD_187151 | JGI IMG/M metagenome (GOLD analysis project Ga0209166, IMG submission 187151) | Surface soil microbial communities from Centralia Pennsylvania, which are recovering from an underground coalmine fire - Coalmine... | ecosystem: Environmental > Terrestrial > Soil > Unclassified... | reverse complement strand
TGTTCGCCGCCCTGGTCAGGGGGCGCGCCGACCTGGAGGGCGCACGCCCCGCCGACACCGCCCGCAGTCTGGCCGCCGCCTGGCCGGGGGGCGCGCCGCCCCGGCCGCTGGCCGCCGGCCTTGCGACCCTGGCCACGCCGCCGGCGGCCGATCCGGCCAGCCTGGAGGTCCAGCACCATCGCCAGGCCCTCGACTCGGGCCTCGTCGAGACGGGGCTCGTCGAGCCGGCCTGGACGGCGCTCAGGGTCCTGGAGCCCGAGGCTCTGGCGGCCCGCCTGGTCTTCCACGGCCAGGGCGCGGCCTGGCGCAGCCGGTTCGCCCGGGCCCTGACCCCCGGCCAGTGGCGCGAGGTGGTCGGTCTGTGGGCGGCGGGCGCCGAGGCTGAACTCATCCTGGCCCTGGTCCGCATCGAGGCCTGGGGTCCCCTGGCCGACACCCCGGCCGAGGCCCTGCTGGCCCAACTGCGCGAGGGCCTGCTGGCCCACCTCCTCACCGAAGGCCGCCACCGGGCCGATGTGCCGGCTCTGGCGCGCGGTCTGGCGGCCCGCCACGCGGAGCTGGAGCGCGTCGAACCGGCGGAATCCGTGCGCCGCCTCCTCGAGCATTGGCCGGACGGTCACGCGGACGGGCTGCGATCCGCCCTCGGCGATATCCTGAAGGCGAGGCCGCCGACCCGGGCGGCGCGGCGACCGGCGGGCCCGTTGCCTCGCGCGCTGGCCCGGCGGCTGTTCGAGGCGGAACTGGCCGAAGCGCGGCTCTGGCCGCCGGCCTGGTCGCAGCTGCTGGACGAGGATCCCGCCTTTCTGCGGTCGGCGCTTGCCCGTCAAGGCCAGGGCGCGGCCTGGCGCCGCCGGCTGGACGCCGGCATGAGCCCGGCGCAGTGGCGCGAACTGCTCGGCCTGTGGACGACGGCGGCCGACCGCGATCGTCTGCTGGCCCTGCTCGAGGATCGCGACCTCTGGCGCCTAGCCGGCGGGCAGCCGGACGAGGCCATCGCCGGCGCCCTGCGCCAGGCCCTGCTGGCCCGGCTGTTCGCCACGTCCGGGATGCGGCCGCCGGCGGCCGATCTGTTCGCCGCCCTGGTCAGGGGGCGCGCCGACCTGGAGGGCGCACGCCCCGCCGACACCGCCCGCAGTCTGGCCGCCGCCTGGCCGGGGGGCGCGCCGCCCCGGCCGCTGGGCGCCGGCCTCGCGACCCTGGCCACGCCGCCGGCGGCCGATCCGGCCGGCCTGGAGGTCCAGGCCCATCGCCAGGCCCTCGACTCCGGCCTCGTCGAGGCGCGGCTCGTCGAGCCGGCCTGGGCGGCGCTCAGGGTCCTGGAGCCCGAGGCTCTGGCGGCCCGCCTGGTCTTCCACGGCCAAGGGGCGGCCTGGCGCAGCCGGTTCGCCCAGGCCCTGACCCCCGGCCAGTGGCGCGAGGTGGTCGGTCTGTGGGCGGCGGGCGCCGAGGCCGAACTCATCCTGGCCCTCGTCGGCCGTGTCGAGGCCTGGGGTCCCCTGGCCGACACCCCGGCCGAGGGCCTGCTGGCCCACCTCCTCACCGAAGGCCGCAGCCGGGTCGATGTGCCGGCTCTGGCGCGCGCTCTGGCGGCCCGCCACGCGGAGCTCGAGCGCGTCGAACCGGCGGAATCCGCCGGCCGCCTGCCTGAGACCGAGCGACGGGATCGGCTCCGTCGGCTACCTGCGCACGACCTCATCGAGGCGCTGGAGGCGACCGATCATCTGACGCGCGCCTGGGTGACGGCGGCCGAAGCCACGCCGCCGCCGACGAGCGCGGGGGCGCCCGACGACTGGCCGTTCCTGCTGCGGGAGATCGTCGAGGAGGGGCGCGATTTCGAGGTCCTCGGCTTCGTGACGCGCTGGTTCGACGCCGCCACCGAAGGGGCGGAGGCCGAGCTGAAGTCCGCGTGGCGCTCGGCCCTCCTCGTCGCCGCCGCGGACTCCCGGCCGATCGCCGAAGCGCTCGCCGCCACCGGGCCGGCCGTGCTCGCCGCGCCTCCGGTGCTGGCCGCGCCAGCCGTCGCGCCTCCGGCCGCCGACGCCACGCTCTATGTCCAGAACGCGGGTCTGGTTCTGGCTGGTCCCTATGTTCCGGCGCTGTTCCATCGCCTGGAGCTCACCGCGGACGGGGTGTTCGTGGATGAGGCGGCGGCCGAGCGCGCCATCCACCTGCTGCAATTCCTGGTGGACGCCGGCGAACCGGCGCTCGAACACCAGCTGTCGCTCAACAAGCTGATCTGTGGCCTGGACCTGGCCGCGCCGGTCGGCCGCGACTTCGTGATCACCGACACCGAACGGGAAACCGTCGACGACCTGCTGCGGACCATGATCGAGCGCTGGAGCATCATCGGCCGGACCTCGCTGGCGGGCCTGCGGGAATCCTTCCTGCAGCGCGGGGGTGTCCTGCAACTGGAGCCCGACGTCTGGCGCCTGCGCGTCGAGCCCCGCGCCTTCGACATGCTGCTCGACCAGATCCCCTGGGGCTTCCAGACCCTCAAGCTGCCGTGGATGAAACAGGTGCTGCATGTCGACTGGCGCTGATCCGCGTGGCGATACCGCCGCGCGCGCGGCCGCGCTGAACGCCGAGGCGCTCCGCAAGGAGCTGGCCTGGTTCGAGGCCGTGCTGCTCGCGCGCCTCAACCGCCGGTTCGGCCAGGCGCAGACCGACCCCAGGTCCCTCGCGCCGCCGGACGTGACGGGCGACGCCTCGGAGCTGGCGCGGCTTGTCGGCGAACTGAGCCTGACCTGGGCCGACCGCGTGGTGCTGATGCTGGCCCTGGCGCCCCACGTCAGGCCGCGCATTCTCGATCCGCTGCTGGTTCGCGACACCCAGACCGATCGAGGGTTCACCGAGTTCGGCGGCTGGAAAGGCCACGCCCACGGGGGGTTCCTGCCCACCGGGGAGACGGCCGCGCTGCTGGTGACCCGGGACGATGACGATCTGGAGGCTCGTTTCGCCTTGCGCGGCATGTTCGACGGCGCCCACGCTTTTCAACGCAAGGGCGTGCTCACGCTGAACCACGAGGCGGCGGGCGAGCCCTTCCTCAGCGGCGCGCTGGTCCTTTCCGAGGAGGCGCTGACGCGGCTGACCACGGGCGAAACCCACAAGCCCGACTTCAGCGCCACCTTCCCCGCCAAGCTGATTTCTACGCACCTGACGTGGGACGACCTCGTGCTGGCCTCGGAGACCCGGGCCGAGGTCGAGACGGTCAGGGGATGGATGACCCACGGGCGGACCATCCTCGACGACTGGGGCCTCGGGCGGGTTCTCAAGCCCGGCTACCGCAGCCTGTTCCATGGTCCTCCCGGAACCGGCAAGACGCTGACAGCCATGCTGATCGGCCAGGACGCCGGAGCGGACGTCTATCGCATCGACCTTTCCATGGTGGTTTCGAAATATATCGGCGAAACCGAGAAGAACCTCGCCCGCGTCTTCGACCAGGCGCAAAGCCGCGACTGGATACTGTTCTTCGACGAGGCCGACGCGCTGTTCGGCAAGCGGACCGCGGCGGCGAGCTCCAACGATCGCTACGCCAACCAGGAGGTGTCCTACCTGCTGCAGCGCGTCGAGGACTTCCCCGGCAACGTGATCCTGGCGACCAACCTGAAGGCCAACATCGACGAGGCCTTCGCCCGCCGGTTCCAGTCGATGGTCTACTTTCCGATGCCCGACGCCGGCCAGCGGCTGAAGCTGTGGAACGGCATTCTGGGTCGGGACGCGCGCCTGGAAGAGGAAGACTGCAAGCGGCGCCTGGCCGATCGCTACGAACTGTCCGGCGGGGCGATCACCAACGTGGTCCGCTTCGGCGCGATCAGCGCACTGCGCGACGGCCGCCAGACCATCAACGCCGCCGATCTCGAGCGCGGGGCGGTGAAGGAGTTGCGCAAGGAAGGCCGCACGGCATGACCAGGAGGACCCCAATGGCTGACGCGAGACCGCCGGCCGGGGCGCGTGCCGGGCGCGCCGTGGCGCTGGCCATCCTGTTCGCCGCGATCGGCCAGGGATCGGCCTCGGCGCCGGCCGACACCCCCGTCGCGCCGCCCGTCGTCGGGCCGGCCAGCCCGTGTCCCGACCAGCCGTCCGAGTCGGCCCAGGCCTGCAGCGATCGCCCCCTGGACGCCAAGACCTATGTCCCGCTGCAGGTGTTTCATGGCCTTACCTGGAACGCCGACGCCTATGTTCTGAAGAGCGCGGTCTATGGTCAGCCCTATGACGCCCAGCTGGTCCAGGGTGGAGGGGGTGGCTACACCGGCCACACGGTGGGACACCTGCCCGACGGCCTGCACATCGACGCGGCGGGCCACCTGTTCGGCACGCCGACCCCTAAGCAGCCGGGTCCGTACAATTTCCTGCTGGTTATCCGCGACAATTCCCGGGAAGCGCGCGAACTCGTCCTGACCTTCCAGATCAGCGTCACGCAGACGCCTGGGAACGGCAAGCCGGTTGGAGGCGGCGGGCGCCCGCCCCCCCACCGCGGGCCCGATCGCGGCGTCTGGCCGCCCCCGCCGCCGAGTCCGGGACCCATCGGTCCGCCGCCGACACCCACGCCGCCGCCGGCGACGCCTTCCGAAGCGCCCGCCATCCTGGCCTATATGCTGTCCGCCAAGCAGTTCGCGCTGCTGGACGCCGCCAGGCCACCGCCGCCGCCGGCGCCCAGCAAGAGCCCTCCGACGGTTGGCGGCAGGATGGTCGGCCGCTCCGTGCCGCCGCCCGCTCCGGTCCCGCCGCCGGCGGCCCCCGACGATTCCACCTGCTACCAGGCGCCGCAACCCGACCCGATGAGGATGGTGAGCATCGAATATCCCTACGCGTCGCTGTTCAAGACTGCCCTCAGGTGCCGCTACGGCAAGGATTGGTCGGCGTCGATCGAACAGACCGCCCTCGAGGTGTCGGCCGCCAACTGGTACGAGACGTCCCACAAGGGACTGGCCTGGTACGCCCCCTGGAAACTGACCTGGAACGCCACGCCCGGTTGCAACTGTACGCCTCCGGGAGACGGCTCGATGGTGTACGGCTTCTACCCGTTCTGGCGCGCGCCCCTGGCCGCCGGCGTGGATTTCAGCCGATTCAATCGGATCAGCCTGCTGGGCGTGCAGATGAACGCGAGCGGCGGGTGGCTGCAGCCCAATCTCGCGGGGGATGAGGTCTGGGGTGGGGTCACCAGCCGCCTGGCCGACCAGGCGGTCGAGCACGGCGCCGAAGTGGATCTGGTGCTGCGCATCGCCGATGTCGCCACGCTCAGGAGGCTGTCGGGCGCCAGGCTGATGGACTTCTCGGCGCGCGGGGCGGTCGCGATCGCCGACACCCCACTTGCCGGCGGCCGCCTCTGGCTCCTTCCGCTCCCGCGCCCGCAGACCTTCCTGGCGTGGTTCTGGCATTCGCCACGCTACGCCTTCGGCGGCGTCACGGTGATGCTCCCCGCCGGGATGTTCACCGACCCGGCGGCGGACGGCAACGCCCTGGCCGACGAGTTCATCACCGCTCTGATCCGGGCGATGCAGAAGAGCGGCCGGGCCTACGTGCTCAATATCGTCGCGCCCGACAGCCTCAGCGTCCCCGGGCCCGGCGTCACGCTGCCGGACGACCAGGAGCGGTTTTGGACGAACTACCTGAAAGACATGAAAATCGCCGAACCGGCGTCCGGGCGTAGCGCGATCCGCCCTGAGCCCGACCCCAGTCGTCAGCCCTATCTGGGATCCACGAACATCACCGTACGGATGATCCTGCCGATGCGGGAATCCACCAAGATCACGCAGAAGACGCTTCGTAGCAATGTCGAGAAGCCGCCGCAGATCACCGGCGCCGATCGCGCCTCCGTGCTCAACAGCATCATCCCCGTGCTGTTCACGCCATCGGGTGACGCGTCGGCGCTGTCTCCCACCGCCTCGCGGCAGCTCGATGACGACATGATCTATTTCAAACAGAATTTTGGCGGCGTGGCCCTATGGCCCCTGCCCCTGAAAGGGGTCGGCGCGGGTGACGAAATCTATACACGCGTACAGGAAAATTTCTTCAGTACGGGCAATGCCATCTGTTCTACGCCGGTTCGTCTGTTCTGGCAGTTCGTGGCCTTGTCATGGATCATTTCGACGGTCCTGCTCCTCACTATCCGGCCGCTCAATCCGGTTTACAGATACGTCTGGTGGGCATGGACGGGTTTGGCGGTGGTGCTCGGCCTCGTCCTGCTGGAGTGCGATCCTGGCTTGGCCGAGGTGAAGAAGGGCAATTCGATCCTGATCGCCAGCTTTGTCGTGGCTGTCGTCGGAGGCTTCGTGGGCTTCATGAGGCCCAAGATCACTCCCCCATAGACGTGGGACGCCGATGGCCCAGGGACGCATGGCATGACCGAACAATGGGAGGCGCGGCGGTGATCGAACACGCAACGCGGCGCGCGAGGTGGGTCGGTGTCGCGCTTGGCTGCCTGGCCATCGCCGCGAGCACGGCCCAGGGCGCCCCGGCGCCGGGCTGGGCCGGCCCGCCGCTGGCCGAAATGGGCTGGACGGGGCTTGGGCTCTACGATTCGGCGTGGGCGGCCTACCGGCGCCCGGTCGCGGCCGCGCCGCCGGTGGCGACGGCGCCCGGTCCCGCCCCGGCGGCGGCGACGGCCACCGCCGCCGCCAAGCCGCGTATCTGGGAGCGGATCGAATACCCGGCCGCGAAGACCGATCTCAGCCCCAGCTATCGCTCCTATGTCGCTTTGCTGGAGGTGGACTGCCAGGCCGGCGCGACGACCGTTCTGCAGTGGACGACCTATTCGCGCAACAACCTGAGCGGCGGCGTCGCCGGCGCGCTCGACACCGCCGGCCCGCCCGTCTTCGTCCTTCCAGGCTCGATCGACGACCGCCTGCGGCGCATCGCCTGCGCCTGGAAGTAGGCTCAGGCGGCCTTGCTCTTCGGCGCCTTGGCGGCGGCCTTCGCCGCGCTCCTGGCGGATTTCGCCGCGGTTGCGGCGGCCGCCTTGGCCACCTTCGAAACCGGCGGCAAGGCGGCGACCATGGCCCGGTAGATACCTTCCTGCTCCATCACCCCATGCACGGCCTGCGAGCCGGGTCCGGTGGCGTAGACCGGCGCCGCCTCGCCGCTGTGGGTGGCGAACGGGAGGGGAACCGTGGCCGCCTGGACATAGTCCCGATCCTCGGCCACCGCCTCGGTCAGCAGCGGCCGCGGGCTGGTCCGCCATGGCGAGGGTTCGACCAGTAGCGGGCGGCCGTCGATCGTCGGCCAATCCCCGGAGTCCGCTGGCGTCACCGCCTGCGCCGCCGGCTGCGCCGCCGCCGGCGTCGGCGCGGCCGCGGTTTCGCTGGGCCCCGGAGGGAAGCCGCCGGGGCCATTGGCGTAGCCCAGGGTGGTGTACGGCCGCCCGAGCGCGTCCGCGCCCGGGGCGAGCCCCAGGATGGGATTGCCGCGCTTCGGGTAGCCGGCAATGGTCAGGGGACTGCCCTGATCGGCCGTGACGATGATCAGGGTCGTCCTGGGGTCGGTCCGCTGTCTGGCGAGGTCCACCGCCTTCGAAAGCTCGATGGTTTCCATCAGGGCGCCGTGGGCGTTGCCGGCCTGGTGTGCGGCGGCGATGCCGGCGGCGTCCACGACCAGAACGTAGCCGCGCCGATTGTTGGACAGCGCCCTGATGGCCTTCAAGGTCATGTCCGACAGGCTCGGCTCCTCGTCGCCGCGCTGCCTGGCGGCGACGGCGTCGCCGAGGCCCAGGCGGTCCGGAGCGAACAGGCCCAGCAGCGGAAGATCGCTCTTCGGGTTGGCGTTGCCCAGCTGGACGGCGTTGGCCACATAGAGAGCGGTCCTGTTGTTCGGGTTGTGTCGCCAGGCGTCGATCAGGTTGCGCCCGTCCTGGCGCAGCCCCGCCGGGTCGTCGCCGCCCTGCGCGGGCAGGAACGCCTGGCGCCCGCCGCCCAGCACGACGTCGAGGCCACCGTGGTGATCGAAGTCCACCAGCTGGCGGGCGATGTCCCGGCAGCCGGCCTTGAGCTGGTCGGCGGTCATCTGGGAATCGATCTCCCAATCGCGATCGCTGGCGTGGGCGTAGGTGGCCGCCGGCACCGACTGGGTGACCCGGCCGGTGGTGACCAGGCCCACCGACAGCCCCGCGTCCTTGGCCTCCTCCAGCAGGGTGGCCAGTTGTCCCTTCAAGGGCGGCTGGGCGTTTGTGGGGGCGGCGGGCTTCGACCGCGCGGCCTTGGGCGGGGGCGCCGGCTGGCAGAGGGCGGGATCCTGGTCCGCGTCCACGGCCACGGCCGCGCCCCGGGTCTTCTTGCCAGTCATCATCGCCGTCATCGCCCCGGCCGACTCTCCCACCTGCAGGTCGGTGTTGTAGGTCTTGGCCAGGGCGGTGGCGGTAAACCGCTCGAAAGACAGCAGGTTCGCCTCGCCCTTGTCGGCCTCGTCCTTGGTTTGCGCCGGGCCGTCCGACTGGGCGGCGAGCTGGCCCTCGAGGATGTGGGCGGCGGTGACCGTCGAGACCCCCATCCCCTCGCCGACGAACAGGATCACGTTGTGCGCCACCTTCGGCGAGCGGCCGATCGAAGCGAGGGCCTGCTTGGGGTTGACGGTCGGAAGGCGGAGCTTTCCCAACTGGCTGCAGCCGGCGACCGGCAGTGTTCCAGCCACCGCAATCGCGGCGCAGAACAAGGTGACGACCTTGTTGGGCATGGGCCCCCTCAGCGGCGAAGACGGTCGCGAGCGACCCCCGACGGGGCGAGTTTCCTCGGTCGGCGGCGGGATTTCAACGGCGTTCGCGAAGAGTTTTGTGTCACCCGCCATCGGCAAGCGGGGCGCGGGGCCTATCGCGCGGCGCCGCGGACTTCGCGGATGTCAATGGAACCAGCTCTTGATCTTCGACACCGGGCTGCGTTTGAGCAGAGCCAGCCGCTGGTGGACATGTTGCGCCAGGGGAAGCGCCAAACCGCCGAAGCGGGGCGCGGCGATTTCCGCGTTTACGGCCGCGCGCCAGGACGCCAGACGGTTCCAATCGACGAACGTGTGCCCCAACCCGGTCGCCTGAATGTGGCTGTCGGCGAATGCCAGGCCCTTCAGCAAGGCGATCGTCAACTGGTCGGCGTTGGCGGCGGCGGCGATGGTGTTGTGGTCGTTCTGGATCGCCGCGACCGCGCCGCCGTAGTTGCGCTGGGCCCGGTCGGTGAAGAGCGCCGGCGTGTTCGCCGTGGCCACGACCATTGTCAGCGGATTGGCGAACTCGCGCACGCCCGCGACGCCGGCCGCGTTCAAGGCGGCCCATCGTTCGTGCCACGACTGCGCGCCGGCCCCGTACATCTGAAAATAGAAGCGGGGATCGTTGGGGCTCAGGTGCAGATGGGCGTCCTCGGCGTTGCGGGCGTAGTTTTCGAGCGTGATGTAATCCGGCCCATCCTTGGCCACGACGCCGGCCCAGTGGAAACCCCAAACGTTGTTGTTGCCAGGGTTGTTGATGATTCGATTGTTGTATTGATCATGCAACTGCGGGGTGGCCGGCCCCAGCGGCGCCAACGGCGGGCCGGTCATCTGTGTAGAGCCCAGCTTGTGGGTCACGAGGCCTTCCCCGACTTCTGGCGCGGCGTATTCGTTGACGCCGAGGTGTTGCATGCGCGCGTCCAGAGCGGGGTTGGCCCCGCCGCCCACGTGCTTGTGGGTATGCATGGCGGCGCCGTAGTTGCCGGCGATGGTCAACAGGTGGGGGGTGATCGGGGCCACGCCGCCGACCGCCAGCGGGACGCCCCCCGGCAGGCCGCCGTGCACTCCGCCTACGCCGGCTACGGCCGCCAATTCGGCGCCGATGTAATACTGTTGAATGATCTGATGGGTGGCGAGCGCCAGCGCGGGCAGCGCCGTGGCGGGCGCATTCACGAACTTGGGGATGAGATCGGTCCCCACGTTGCCGAGCACCTCCTGCACGGTGTTGTCGCACTGCTGGGCGATGGTCATGGCGTTACCCTGGCTCCCCGCCACCAGATTGTGGCCCTGGGTCTTCACCAGGGTGCGCGCCACGCCGGCCGGGGTGGTGAAACTGACCGTCTCGCCAGGAACCTGGATCAGCCGGACATAGGATCCCTGGGCCTCCAGGGTCTCGTTCCAGGCGGCTATGCTGCCTGCGGCGGCGAAGAAGTGTTTGGGCTGGCGCGTGGCCAGGTCGGCGTCTTCGATCGCCAGGAGGCCGTTTTGTGAGACGCGCAGGGCGGGTGCCACGACGTTGTTGATCTGCGGCAGGGTCCCGGCGAGGTTCATGAACGAAGAACCGGCCTTGTCCTGTCCCTCGAATGTCGTCGCCAACGCCTGGTTATACGGGTTGGCCAGGCCGGCCGCGGCCGGGTTGAACAGCAGGTAGCCTTGCAAGACCGCGGGTGTCGTGGCCGACCGGGGCCTCGGCCGTTTGGCTGGCGACGCCGAGCCGGCGCGCATGGCCTGAATGAGGGCGCTCCGTGCGATCGCCCCGGGACTGAGGTCGAGCGCGCCGCGCGCGCTCGACCGCCGGGGCTCCGGCTCGGCGGCTGGACGACGGGTTCGCTCCGGGACCGCCTCGCGCGGCGCGCGTTCCAATGCGCTGCCCCTCAGCGGGGCGGCGGGACGAGCTCCGAACCGGGCGCCTTTCTGGGCTGCGCGACGCTCGACAAGGCCTTGGCCCCCATCACGTCCGCCTCGCGCTCCAGCCCCTCGTCGTCGTTGACCGGCACGCCGCCCTTCATCTGCATGGTGGGCTGCACCCGCCCCTGCGCCTGCTGCACCACATGCCAGGCCTCGTGCGGCAAATGCTGTTCCTGGCCCGGCGCAAGATGGATGTCGCTGCCCTGGGCGTAGGCCAGGGCGTTGAGCTGCGCGGGCTGGGATGAGTTGTAGTGGACCTTGACGTCGTCCATGGCGAAGCCCGAGAGCGCCTCGACGCCGGCTTTCAGATCGGACGGCAGGCCGCCTTCACTACGGGGGGCGCGCGGTTCGGCTTCGCGCTGGACGACGCCCGCCGTCGGCCAGGACCGCCTCATCTGCATCGGCTCCTCGTCCTCCAGGCCCTGGGCCTGAAGGGCGCCGGAAGCCTGCTTCATCTGCAGCTCCTCCTCCTCCGGCCCGCCGACCAGCTGGGCGGTGGCCGCCGACCCCGAGCGCATCGCCTGGATCAGCGCGCGGCGCTCGGCGGCCTCCGGGCGCAGATCCACCGCCGCGGCGGCGCGGCGGGAAACGGTGTCGGCCGAGGCGCGGGCCGCGCGTGCTTCCGACGAGCGCGATACAAATTCCATGGCCTGACCCTCCGCGGGCTAGATGCGCGCCTCGAGGCTCCCAGAGGAACACGGTCCGGGTGGTAGGGCAAGCGCCTCCAGTCTCCGAGGCTCATCATACTCAAAGATGGTAGATGAAGTCCTGCCCCTTCGCCGCCCCGCCGTATTTGTGCAGTGAATTCTGCTCTGCCGCCGATTGGCTGTTGGTCGTAAGGCGCCAGCCATCGTGCGGGAGCGCCGCTTGCAGCGCGGTGATCGTGGTAGGCGCCACACTCTCATAGTCGTCCGGCTGGGCGCCGTGTGCGTCGCTGCCCGCCCAGGCGCCCCGGTTCCATTCGACCCCGGACACCCAGGCGACGTAGCGCGCCTGCGCGTGGAGGAGCACATCGGTGACGCTGGCCGGAATCACTTTCGGCGCCGCCAGGACGGGCTTTGGCTTCGCCGCTGCGAGCACGGCCTTCCAGAACGTATCCGGGACCGCGCCCAACAGGGCGACCGGCCACACCAGGGCGGCGGCGTCCTTCGCGTTCTTCTGTATGAACTTCCCGCTGGGTTGCGGCGCAATCACGTCAGCCGCCGCCACCATCAAGTCGTCCCAGTGTTCGCTTCCCGAAGCAACGGATTTCCCGCGCGCCTCTCTTACCAGAGCATTGTAAAGGCGGTGCAGCGCGTTCCCTGACGCCGCATTGTTCTTGCTCCTGTGGTCTTGGCTGGCAAGTACGACCTGATCATACTGACCGCGCAGGACCAACTCCTCGTCGGGATAGAAGCAGTTTACGATATTGTCCTCTTCCAGAAATTTACTCCACGAATTCTCAGATTCTTGCGTGAGCGGGCCGCATTTCTTCCATTTGCTCCCCACCAGCAGCTTTCGTTGGACAGACGCGGGATCCCGCCACGCCGGGAGGCGCGACAACGAATCGCGCGGAGCCACATCCTCCGGTCCTCGCTCGACCGGCGTCGTGCCGGCGCGCATCGCCTGGACCAGCGCCCGGCGGGCGGCGGCCTCCGGGCGGAGGTCGACGGGCGCGGCGGCGCGGCGGGACACGGTGTCGGCCGAGGCGCGCCGGGCGGGCTCGAGCCTCGGTCGCGCCTCATACTCCATCTCAGGCTCCCCCAGGCTCGTCCCGCACGCCGGCGCCGAAGCGGAGCATGGTCCCCGCCACGCCGCAAGTTCAACCGATCGTTGAAGAGGTGGTGGGCGGCGAGGGGTTCGAACCCCCGGCCTTCTCGGTGTAAACGAGACGCTCTAACCAGCTGAGCTAGCCGCCCGCCCACCGGCGTCGCCGGGGATGCGCGATTATCGCGGTCCGGGCGACTTGGGTCAAACAAGGCTCGGAGCGCGGACTTCCTCCCTCCCCCGAAGTGGGGAGGGACAGACGGCGAAGCCGTCAGGGTGGGGAACCGCGGCGCCATACCCCACCCTGGCCGCAAGCGGCCTGTCCCTCCCCATAATGGGGAGGGAGGAATCGCAAACTCCGTGCTTAGTGAGCGATCAGGCCGCCGGTGGTCAGGTCGTCGCCGGCGGGCGGCGGCAGGGCCGGCAGTGCGTCCTCCTCCGACCAGGTGATCGGGGTCATCTTCCCGGTGAGCGCGAGGGCCAGGACCTGGTCGACGGTGGAGACCGGGATAATCTCCAGGCCCGACTTCACGTTGTCGGGCACCTCGGCGAGGTCCTTGGCGTTCTCCTGCGGGATCAGCACCGTCTTGATGCCCGAGCGCAGGGCGGCCAGCAGCTTCTCCTTGAGGCCCCCGATCGGCAGCACCCGGCCGCGCAGGGTGATCTCGCCGGTCATGGCGAGATCCTTGCGGATCGGGATGCCGGTGAGCACCGAGACGATCGCGACCGACATCGCCACCCCCGCCGAGGGCCCGTCCTTGGGGGTCGCGCCCTCGGGAACGTGCAGGTGGACGTCGGTCTTGTCGAAGTCGGTGGGCTTGAGGCCGTAGGTGGTCGCCCGCGAACGGACATAGGAGGCGGCCGCGGCGATCGACTCCTTCATCACCTCCTTGAGGTTGCCGGTGATCGACATGCGTCCCTTGCCGGGCATCTTGACCGCCTCGATGGTCAGGATGTCGCCGCCGAACTCGGTCCAGGCCAGTCCGTTGATGATGCCGACCTGATCCTCCTCGTCGGTGGCCCCGTAGTGGAACTTGCGCACGCCGGCGTAGCGGGCGAGCCGCTCCTCGTCGATCTCCACCGACAGCACATGTTCGCGGGTCATGTCGCGCACGGACTTGCGGGCGAGATTGCCCAGTTCGCGTTCCAGGGACCGCACGCCGGCCTCGCGGGTGTAGTAGCGGATCAGGTCGCGGATCGCCTCATCCGGCACGATCCACTCGCCGTCCTTCAGCCCGTGGTTCTTGGCGAGCTTGGGCAGAAGGTGGCGCTTGGCGATCTCGATCTTCTCGTCCTCGGTGTAGCCGGGGATGCGGATGATCTCCATGCGGTCCAGCAGCGGCTGGGGCATGTTGAGCGAGTTGGCCGTGGTGACGAACATCACGTTCGACAGGTCGTAGTCGACCTCCAGATAGTGGTCGTTGAAGGCGACGTTCTGTTCCGGGTCGAGCACCTCGAGAAGGGCGCTGGAAGGGTCGCCGCGCCAGTCGGCCCCCATCTTCTCGATCTCGTCGAGCAGGAAGAAGGTGTTGGTGGTCTTGGCCTTCTTCATCGACTGGATGATCTTGCCGGGCATGGAGCCGATGTAGGTGCGCCGATGGCCGCGGATCTCGGCCTCGTCACGCACGCCGCCGAGGCTCAGGCGCACGAACTCGCGGCCCGTGGCCTTGGCGATCGAGCGGCCGAGCGAGGTCTTGCCGACGCCGGGCGGGCCGACGAGGCAGAGGATCGGGCCTTTCAGCGTGCCGGTGCGGGCCTGGACGGCAAGGTACTCGAGGATGCGTTCCTTGACCTTCTCCAGGCCGTAGTGATCCTCCTCGAGGATCTGCTCGGCGCGCTCGATGTCGATGGGCTTGCCCTTGGACTTGCCCCACGGGATCGACAGCAGCCAGTCGAGGTAGTTGCGCACCACCGTCGATTCGGCCGACATCGGGCTCATGTTGCGCAGCTTCTTGAGTTCGCCCTCGGCCTTGGCCCGGGCTTCCTTGGAGAGGCGGGTCTTCTTGATGCGCTTTTCGAGCTCCAGCAGTTCGTCGCGGGCGTCGTCCTGCTCGCCCAGTTCGCGCTGGATCGCCTTCATCTGCTCGTTGAGGTAGTACTCGCGCTGGGTCTTCTCCATCTGGCGCTTGACCCGGCCGCGGATCTTCTTCTCGACCTGCAGCACGCTGAGCTCGCCCTCGACGAGGGCGAATACCTTTTCCAGGCGCTTGGAAACGTTGAAGATTTCCAGAAGTTGCTGGCGGTCGGCGATCTTCACCGCCAGGTGGGCGGCGATGGTGTCGGCCAGCTTGCCGGGATCGGTGATCTGGGGAATCGCCGCGGTGGCTTCCGGCGGGATCTTCTTGTTGAGCTTCACATAGGTCTCGAACTGCTCGATGACCGCGCGCGAGAGCGCCTCGACCTCGTGGGCGTCGCCGCCCTGCTCGGTGATGGCGGCCACCTCGGCCTCGTAGAAGGCCTCCCGATCGGTGAATTTCAGCACGGCGGCGCGCGAGCGGCCTTCGACCAGCACCTTGACGGTGCCATCGGGCAGCTTGAGCAGTTGCAGCACCGTGGCGAGGACGCCGACCTCATAGATGTCCGCCGGGGTGGGGTCGTCCTGGTCGCGATCCTTCTGGGTGACCAGCAGGATCTGCTTGTCCGTCTTCATCACCTCTTCGAGAGCGCTCACCGATTTCTCGCGGCCCACGAAAAGCGGCACCACCATGTGCGGAAAGACGACGATGTCGCGCAGCGGCAGGACGGGAAGGATATTGATTGTTGCCATGTCACTTTCACTCCTGGCCGGCGCTCGCGGACGTCGGTGTGCGCCTGCCGTCTGGCCCCCCGTCGGGGCGGCCTCATTCAGGGGAGTATGTGGAGGTTCGCACCCGCAGTTCAAGCGAAGCCGTCCGGCGGCCCCACTTCAGCCGAGGCCGTGCTCACCGATAGAGATCGCGGTGCTCTTCGCGCAGGCGGGCCTTCTGCACCTTGCCCATGGCGTTGCGCGGCAGATCGGCGACGAACAGCACCCGCTTGGGCTGCTTGAACCGGGCCAGCCGAGGGGCGAGCGCGTCCAGAACCGCTGATTCGCTGAGGGGGCTCCCGGACGCGCCGACGGCCACCACCGCCGTCACGCCTTCTCCGAAATCGGCATGGGGCAGGCCGATGACGGCCGATTCGACCACGCCCGGCAGGGCGTCGATCTCGGCCTCGACTTCCTTGGGGTAGACGTTGAGACCGCCGGTGATGATCAGGTCCTTGCCGCGGCCGACGATGGACACATAGCCGCGCGCGTCGCTTTGACCCAGGTCGCCGGTGATGAAGAAGCCATCGGGGCGGAACGCCTCGGCGGTCTTCTCCGGATTGCGCCAGTAGCCGGCGCAGACATTGGGCCCCTTGACCTCGATGACGCCGATCTCGCCGTCCCGCACCTCGACGCCTGTGGCCTCGTCGACGATGCGCAAGTCGACGTCCGGTAACGGAAAGCCCACCGTGCCGGCCACCCGCTCACCGTCGTAGGGGTTGGAGGTGTTCATGCCGGTCTCGGTCATGCCGTAGCGCTCGAGGATCGGCTTGCCGGTGCGTTCCGTCCATTCGCGGTGGGTCTGGGCCAGCAGGGGCGCCGAGCCGCTGATGAAGAGGCGCATGCCGCCGACCGCCTCGCGCGTGAGGCCGGGATGGACCAGCAGGCGGGTGTAGAAGGTGGGTATGCCCATCAGCGCGGTGGCTCGCGCCATGGCCCCGATCACCGCGCCCGGGTCGAACTTCGGCTGCAGGATCATCGACGCCCCCGCCGTCAGGGCGACGTTGGTGGCCACGAAGAGACCGTGCACATGGTAGACCGGCAGGGCGTGGATCAGCACGTCGGCG